>Ga0136625_1000910_pt1 | contig 10127 bp, 9 predicted proteins | sample AntDrymUQ4832306_2_FD_104672 | JGI IMG/M metagenome (GOLD analysis project Ga0136625, IMG submission 104672) | Polar desert sand microbial communities from Dry Valleys, Antarctica - metaG UQ483 (23.06) | ecosystem: Environmental > Terrestrial > Soil > Desert | place: Antarctica: Dry Valley...
GCCTCGGACGGGACGCCGTCGGAGACCACCGCTTCCGGCCACGCGGAGCTCACGCCGAGGGCAGCGGGGCCGACGTACCGGACCAAGCTCGATCGCATCCGCAGGGCCGCACCCACGGTCAGGACCGCGGCACCCGGATAGGTGGCTGATCCGGCGGCCACACCCAGGATTCCACCGCTGTACTTGTCATCGCCGTCCCCGGCTCGAGGCAGGAGACCGGCCACGTCATCATCGGTGAGCTGGAGCGCCGCCGGAGCTCCGAGATGAGCCCCCAACCCGATGTCGACGACGTCGAGGTCCCCGACGTGTTCGCGGCCCTCGCCCACGGCCAGTCCGAGCTTGATCGCTCCAAAGGTCACGGTTCGATCAGCGCGGAAAGCCGTCCCGTCCACGGCGCCGGTGTCGGGGTGGACGCCGCTGGGCAGGTCCACCGCCACCCTCAGCCCTGCAGCGTCGTTGGCTGCCTCGACCACCTCGTCGGCAGGTGCTCGCAGCTGACCGATGGCACCGAGGCCGACGATGCCGTCCAACACCAAATCCGCTTGTCGCACAAAACCACCCAAGTTGGTGATCGTATTCAGAGCTCGGATCCGACCTCCCGCTCGTTGCAATGCTGCGCAACCGCCGACATGCAGCCGATCCGGATCCAGGGCAACCGCCACGACACCCGCACCACGGCGGGCCAGTAGCGCTCCAGCGAACAGTGCGTCTCCGCCGTTGTTTCCGGCGCCGGCCAGAATCACCACCCGCGCGCCGTAGACGTGGGGCAGCCACCGGACGCAGTGTGCGGCGAGCCCCGCGGCGGCTCGCTGCATCAGCGAGCCGTCGGGCACGGTCCGCTGGAGCGCCTCCTCAGCTGCCCGGATGGTGGTGACGTCGTACAGGCCGATCACAGTTGCGGCTCGCTCTCTGCGATCACAACCGCCGAGGCGATCCCCCCATCATGTGAGATCGACAGGTGCAAACGGGTCACGCCCAGTGCGGCTGCCCTGGCGGCGACCGTCCCACGCACTTCCAGGCACGGATCACCATGCTCGTCCGCGTTGACCTCGGCATCGGTCCAGGCCATCCCGCCGGGTGCCCCGAGCGCCTTGGCCAGCGCCTCCTTCGCGGCGAAGCGGGCAGCCAGTGATTCGGCGTGCCGTGGTCGACCGGAGGCGCTGCGCTGCTCGGCCTCGGTGAAGAGCTTGGCGCGCATGCTCGGCGTACGAGTCAGAGCCCGCCCGAACCGCTCGATCGGGACGACGTCGATGCCGACTCCGACGATCACTGCGCGGGGATTGACGGCACTCGTGGCATAAGACCGGGCACTACTCAACCGTGACGGACTTGGCCAGGTTCCGCGGCTGGTCGACGTCCAGGCCGCGCATGTCGGCGATCTCGCAGGCGAGGACCTGCATGGGGATCGTGGTCAGCACCGGAGCCAGCAGAGTCGGAGTCATCGGGACGTGGATGAGGTGATCGGCGTACGGCGCAACCTCGACGTCACCGTCCGCGGCGATCACGATGGTCTTCGCCCCGCGGGCCCGCATTTCCTGGATATTGCTGATCACCTTGCTGTGCACGCTATCTCGCCCGCGGGCAGGAACCACCGCAATGACGGGGGTGCCTTCCTCGATGAGCGATATGTAGCCGTGCTTGAGCTCGCCAGCCGCGAATCCTTCGGCGTGGATATAGGCCAGTTCCTTGAGCTTCAAGGCACCTTCGAGCGCAACGGGATAGCCGACATGGCGTCCGACGAACAGGATTGTGGGTTCCTTGGCCAGTTCCCGGCCGATCGCCCGCACCTGATCCATCCGGCCCAGGGTCTCGGCCACGGCGTCAGGCAGCTTGTTCAGCTGCGCGACGATCGCGGCGATCTCATCGGCGTACTTCGCGCCCCTGGCCTGCGCCAGATAGAGCGCGACGAGATAGCAGGCGGCAAGCTGGGCCAGGAAAGCCTTGGTGGAGGCGACCGCCACCTCTGGTCCGGCCCGGGTATAGAGGACGGCGTCGGATTCGCGCGGAATGGTCGATCCGTTCGTGTTGCAGATAGCCAGCACCCTGGCCTGCTGATCCTTGGCATGCCGCAGCGCCATCAGGGTGTCCATGGTCTCCCCGCTCTGGCTGATCGCGATGACCAGTGTCGAGCGGTCGAGCACCGGATCGCGATACCGGAACTCGCTGGCCAGCTCCACCTCACAGGGCAGCCGAGTCCAGTGCTCGATGGCGTATTTCGCCACCATGGCCGCATGATTGGCCGTTCCACAGGCCACGATGAAGACCTTGTCGATGCCTCGCAGGTCCTCATCCGAGAGCCGTACCTCGTCGAGCACTATCTGCCCGTTGTCGGACAGGCGGCCGCGCAACGTGTCCGCGATGGCGGCCGGCTGCTCATCGATCTCCTTGAGCATGAACCAGGGGTAGCCGCCCTTCTCCGCCGCCGCCGCGTCCCAATCGACATGAAAGCGCCTGGGCCGCATCGGTGTACCGGCGAAATCGGTGACTGTGATCCCGTTCTCGAGGTCCAGGGTGACGACTTGGTCCTGGCCCAACTCCAGGGCGTCCCGGGTGTGCGCGATGAAGGCCGACACGTCGCTGCCGAGGAAATACTCCCCGTCTCCGATCCCGGCCACCAGCGGGCTGTTTCGCCGGGCCCCGACGACCTGTCCCGGGTGGTCGGCGTGTACAGCCACCAAGGTGAACGCGCCCTGCAACCGGGAACAGACGGTGCGCATGGCCGAAGCCAACCGGTCGTTATCGGGGCCGGTTTCGGCAGCGTGCGCCGCGCCCAGGAGATGGGCGACGACCTCGGTATCGGTGTCGGAGGCCAGCTCCACACCTTGCCGTTCGAGTTCGCCACGCAGTCTGGCGAAGTTCTCGATGATGCCGTTGTGCACCACGGCTACCCGGCGGTCGGCCGAAGCGTGCGGGTGTGCGTTGCGATCCACGGGGGGACCATGCGTCGCCCAGCGCGTGTGACCCATGCCGGTGGTGGCCTCAGGCATCGGCTGATCGGCCAGCACCTTCTCCAGGTTCGCGAGCTTGCCGGCCTTCTTGGCCGTCGCCAACCCGTCGGCCGTCACCAGCGCGATGCCGGCAGAGTCGTACCCGCGGTACTCCATCCGCCGTAGGCCCTCGAGGACGACGTCCTCGGCGGACTCCATCCCTACGTAGCCGATGATCCCGCACATGCGGCCCAGGGTAGTCACCAAGACGTCACAGCCGTCCGGTCCGCAGCGTGGGACGCTCGTCCGGTGACTCGACACGGCGCCACCACCCAGAATCAGGGCGAGGGTACCGACGCGCCGGCCCAGAGCAGCGGGGCCGGCGACAGTCCGGCCGGCCGGAGCAAGCCCGCCAAGGCAAAGATTCAGTGGCCGCACATGGGCTGGATACCGTACGTCCTGATCGCCGTTTTCGTTGGTTTCTGGGCTCTCACCCATATCGGGGCCGTGGTCTCTGGTGCCGGAAGCTGGCAGGCCGTGACGTTCGGGATCGGTGCGGGCGTACTCGCCCTGGGCCTACTCGTCGGCATCGCCCGGCTGACCCGGCGGGGATGGGCCGGACAGCTGGCCGGGCTCCTACCACTGGTCGTCGCGGTCACGATCGCCGTGCTGCCCTCCTACATCTCATCGACCGTCAACGAGGCAGCACCGGATGGTCTGACCGCTGCTGCGCCATCGGCTTCCCCGCCAACTGACGAGAGCGCGGGCTCGGATCCGGCCGCGAGCTCCTCGTCGGCACCGTCCCCCGAACCGCCTCCGCCGCCCGCCGGGCCGATCGAGGTCGCCACGGCACAGTTCGTCGGAATCGATCATGACGCCGCCGGTGTGGCCCGGTTGATCCAGCTCGAGGACGGCTCGCTACTCGTCCGATTCGAACAGTTCTCGGTGGAATCCGGACCGGATTACGACGTGTACCTGGTCCCCGGTGCCAACGTCTCCGTACCGGACGGTGGCACGCTGCTCGGCGACCTGAAAGGCACGATCGGGGATCAGAACTACGAGGTCCCGGCCGGGGCGATCCCGGCCGCCGGCGTGGAGGCGGTCACAGTCCTGATCTGGTGCGAGATCTTCGCCGTACCGGTAGCCAACGCCACCCTTTGAGCACCGAACCCGCCCTGGTGCGGGTTGCTACGGCTATGGCGGGCTCTGCCCGTCTGCGCCTGGCGGCCAGTCAGCGCGGGGTGGGGGTGGAAGGCTTCCCAGTGGCCTTGTTCGATTTCGCGGTGGTGGTGCCAGCAGAACAGGCCCCCGTTGGTCTGATCGGTCCGGCCGCCGACACCGCCGGCCGACCTCTCATGCCGTCAGGCGTCCCGTCGCTTCAGGACCACGGTGGCCACGCTCAGCAGCACGAGAGCTGTTCCGGAAAGGATGCCGAGTGAGCCCAGCGTGCTCAACGGATCAGTGACCCCCGTGATCTGCGGGTCCCCCGCGAACAACGTCCCGTTCACGAACGGGAGCAGTCGGTAGATGTCGTCGCCGAAGCCGGGAATGACGTTGACCAGGTTTTCGATAGCCAACGACCAGACCAGCAACAAGGTCACCGCGCCGGCCGGGTGCCGTACCAGCGAGCCAACAGCCACTGCGATGACCGCCAGTAGCGCATAGACCAGGCCGTATCCGGCGACCAGCCGCCAGTCGTCCGCGTTCCGAAGGACCAGGGCCCCTGTCTCGTCGAAGGACCGGGACACCGCGAAGGTCGCCCAAGCGGCCACTTCGCCGATGAGGAACGCCACAGCGGCGATCACCCCGGCCTTGGTCCACAACACCCGGGTGCGGCCGGGTTGTGCTTGCAGAGTGGTCCGGATGGTGCCGAAGCGGTACTCGCTGGTCACCGCGAGGGCGGCCAGCACCAGGATCACCGCCGAGGCGAACTGCATCCCGGCCAAGGCGAAGAAGATCGTGTTTCCCTCATCGGACTGGCTCGAGATCAGCACACCGAAGGTGATCGGGATGAGCAAGGCCAGCCCCATGCACCACCACGGAGAACGGGTGGAACGCAGCTTGATCCACTCCGACCGGACGACGCTCAGCGGGCCAGGACGAGGGGATGGTACGGGTTGCGGTGAGGCGGTGTCGGCAGCTGATCGCCGATGGGAGCCGGCGTTTCGAGCCGGTTCGGTACGCGCGGTGGAGCTCATGATGCTCACTGTGCGGCCGCCGCAAGGGCGAGCTCGTGATCGGAGGTGGCACCCGGGGCGCCGGAAGCGCTGTACTGCACGGCATCTGCGGTCAGCTCCATGAAGGCCTGCTCCAGCGATGCGCGGCGCAGAGACAGTTCGTGGATGACCGCTCCGACACCGGCGGCGAGGTAACCGACCTGGTCAGTGCTGACCCCGTCACCGGTGATCAGGTACGTGTCGACACCGTCGTCGTGGACCTCGAGGCCGGCCGACAGGAGTCGCGGCAGTACACGTTCGGAATCCGGCGTACGCAGGACGACACCGGCGGTGACTGCCTGGTCCAGGAACGCCTGGGTGGAACAGTCCGCGATCAGCGCACCACGCCCGATGACGATGAGATGTTTTGCGGTGACGGCCATTTCGGAGAGCAGGTGACTGGATACAAGGACACTGCGGCCGTCGCCGGCCAAGCCCTGCATCAACGTTCGGATCCAGACGATCCCCTCGGGATCGAGCCCGTTGACCGGCTCGTCGAACATCAGCACCTCGGGATCACCGAGCAGTGCGCCGGCGATCCCGAGTCGCTGGGACATCCCGAGTGAGAACGCGCCGGCCCGCTTGTTCGCGACCGCACTGAGCCCCACCATGTCGAGCACCTCGTCGACCCGACGCTCGGGCAGCTCGGCGAGAGCGGCCATCGCGGAAAGGTGATTACGGGCCGACCGGTTGGGATGCACCCATCGTGCGTCGAGCAACGCTCCGATCGTGCGCAACGGGTTGTCCAGCTCGGCATAGAGCCGGCCACCGATCGTCACTGTTCCGGATGTCGGCCGGTCCAGCCCCAGGGTCATCCGCATCGTGGTCGACTTGCCGGCACCGTTCGGCCCGAGAAAGCCGGTCACGACACCGGGTTGCACGGAGAAGGACAGGGCATCGACGGCTGTAAGTTGGCCGTACTTCTTTGTGAGGCTGCGGGCCTCGATCATCATGGTCCTCCTGGGGCCTGGTTGCTGGGCACCACCAGTTGATCTCCACCGGCCTTTCGCGGTCATCAGGGAGACCCCTTGACCGACACCCTGACGTGCCCCTGAGCCAGAACCACGGCACACCCTGAATTCACCGGGGCGACTAGGGTGCTGCTGCGTGCGCTTCCTGTTCAGTCCCCCCGCGGAGGCGACGGCCGGCCTGCTGACCCTGCCCTGGCGAGAGCCGTTGGCGGACTGGGCTGACGACCGCCTCGTCGATGTTCGGCAACGTGGCCTTTCCCGCCATGTCGTCCGGTTCGTCTCTGAGGCGGGAGAGATCTTCGCGCTCAAGGAAATCCATGAGCGGCTTGCTCGGCGGGAGTACCAGCTCCTGCGCCAGCTGGACAAGCTGAGCATCCCGGCGGTGCAGGTGCTCGGCGTCGTCGTCGACCGAGGCAACGATCTGGACGCGATTCTGGTCACCAACTTCCTTGACTACTCGACGCCCTACCGAGCCTTGTTCGCGAACCCACGAGGCCAGCATCTGACCGGCCGGCTGCTCGACGCCCAGGTCGAACTGCTCGTCCGGTTGCACCTGGCCGGTTTCATGTGGGGAGACTGCTCACTGTCGAACACGCTGTTCCGGCTGGACGCGGGCGCGCTGTCGGCCTATCTCGTCGACGCGGAGACCGCCGAGATCCACTCGTCGCTGTCCGACGGGCAGCGCCACTACGACGTGCTGATGACCCAGGAGCGGGTGGGCGGTGAGTTGCTGGACCTGCAGGCGGGCGGATATCTCACTGAGGAGCTCGATGCGGCCGATACCGTCGATGACCTGGGCCGCCGATACGAGGCACTCTGGGCCGAGCTCACCAGCGAAGAGGTGCTGCTTCCCGACGAGCAGCGCTACCGGATCGGTGAACGCGTACGCCGGCTCAACGAACTCGGCTTCGACGTCGACGAGATCGAACTCGTCGACGTAGGTGAGGGCAGCCGGCTCCGGCTGACGACACGGGTGGCCGAACCCGGTCATCACCGCCGTCTCCTGTTCGCGCGCACCGGCCTCGACGTCCAGGAGAAGCAGGCCCGCAGACTGCTGTCCGACATCGCCAGTTATCGGAGCTACCTCGAGCAGACGTCCAAGCGGCCGGTGCCCGAGGCGGTCGCCGCCAACCGATGGCTCGAAGAGATCTACGGATCGGTCATGGCCTCGATTCCGGCCGATCTGCGCGGCCGGCTGGACGACGCGGAGATCTTCCACGAGATCCTCGAGCATCGCTGGTTCATGTCCGAGGCGGCCGGCAAGGACATCGGCACGACAGCGGCGGCCGGTGACTACCTGGCCCGAGTACTCCCAGCGGTCCCCGGTGACCTCGTGGCCGGCACCGTACGGCGGGATCCGAACCAGACCACGGCCCCGTCGTAGCGGCGCGTGCCTCTTTCGTCAGGCCGACCGCTGCTCGGCCGCTCGTACCTGTTCGGCATAGCCCAGGATCGCGGCCCGTAAGGCACCCTCCGAGTCCAGGCCTGCCTGTGTCGCGGCGGTTACCAGGGCGAGCAAGTGCGAACCCAAACCTTCGGCGGTTCGGACCTCCTCGGACAGCACGGCTGGCTCCGGTGTCGGCAGCCCAGCCCGCGCGGCCCGGTCAACGAGCGAGCCGGCTCTGGCCAACGACGGCGCGGACACCGGAACCCCGTCGACCACCGATCGGCCGACCTTCTCCGCGCGCTTGAGCTGCTCCCAGTTTGCATGCAGCTCGGCTGCTCCGGAGACCTCCAGGCCGGCGAAGACATGTGGATGCCGCCGGACCAGCTTGTCGACCAGATCGCCGGCGACGTCATCGACGCTCCAGCGCTCGTCCTCGTCCTCGATCTCTTCGGCCAGCCTGGAGTGAAAGAGCACCTGCAACAGGACGTCGCCCAACTCCTCGCGCAGGGCGTCCAGGTCATCGGCGGCCAGCGCATCAGCGGCCTCGTGGGCCTCCTCGATCAGGTACGGGGCGAGCGATGCGTGCGTCTGGTCGGCATCCCACGGGCAGCCACCGGGTGCTCGGAGCCGGTCCATCACGGCGACAGCGTCGAGGAGGCGGGCACCCGGCGGATCCCAGGAGGCCACGACCACCTCGATGGTGATTCCACCTTCGCGAGCAGCGAGATCGGCCAGCGCGGAACTGAACGCGGCGTCCCCCTCCGGGCGCAGTAGCCACACCACCTCGCCGCCCCCGGCAGTTGCCGCAATCGTCCGTAGCGCGCGGGCCGCGCTCGTTGCCGGCGAGGCTGCCAGCAGCGGGCCGCCGGCGGCCTTCGGGACTGCCAGGCGGGTGACCTCGATTCCTGCCGCGCGTACCGCCAGGGCCAGTTCTTCGCCGTCCGGGTCGCAGGCGTAGACCGGCCCCCGACGAAGTGCTGCCCAACCATCAGCGCTGAGCAACCCGGCCGGCAACCGCGGAGACGTGCGGACCAGCACGATCTGATCAGTCACGATTGCGCCGCCGGCCTTGACCGACCCGAGCGCGAGCATGCGCCTGGAGTCACGGGCTGCCAGCGGTCGAGGCTCCCGAGTCCTCCAGGATCTGTACGACGCCGCCGCCGGCGTCAGGTACGACCCTGCCCTGGTTCAGAGTGCCGTACCGGGGGTTGATGTCTATGTCCAGCCCGGAGATGAACTCGGTCACGATCGGAGCGACCGCAGCATCCACGCCGCCGGCAGCTTCGGTTCGAATCTCGTCTCGCACCTCCTCGAACGGCGGCACCTCGAGGGAGGCCACATAGCCCACCACGATGCCTCCGGTCTCCGGGATCGCGATGGTGAAGCCCTGACCGGCTGGGGTCTGCTGGACACTGGGCACCAACGGCGCAGGCACGTCGGTCAACGGGGCGCTGCGCAGGGTCGGCTGGGTGTTGGGGCCGGCGTAGGTGGCGGCCAGGCCCGCGTACGAGTTCGGGTCGGCCAGCAGGGTGGCAAGGGTCTCGTCGGCTGTCTCCTGGTCGGGAACGGTGATGAAACCGAGTTCGATGGTGGTCAGCTGATCCTTGATCTCCTCGTACCGCTGCATGAGCGCCGGCTCCTGAGTGGCGGCGTCCAAGCTCTCCTCGGCTGCGATCGCCTCACGGATCAGGATCCGACGAACCTCCTCCCGTATGTCCACCTCGGCGAGCATCTGTTCGGACGCGATCCGGGCATACACGTCTTGCGCACTCTGAGAGCCGTCTTCGGACAGGAACTCGTCGAGCTTCGCCTCGACCGCCCGATCGGAAACTTCCACGTCGTAGTCGGCACTGAGAATGCGATAGATCTCCCGTTGGACCAGCTGGTCGAGCACCAGACGCTGAAATTCAGGGTCACCCGGCTCGATCACGGCGGCAATGTTCGGGTCAGCCATCCGCTGCTGGACGGCGGCGGAAAGCTGATCGGTCGAGATCGTGCGGTCCTCGACATAGGCGGCAACGGCGGGTTCGGCTCGGCAGCCGGCCAACGCGGCAGCGGCGAACAGGCTCACGACAGGCAGGGTCAGGGAAAGGCGACGCACGAGCCTCAGGTTCTCACACCGCGACCGATGGCCGGTGCGACTGTTGCCGCTCCAGTGCAGCGGCGTCAGGTCGTGGCGTAGATGTCGCGGTACCAGCGTAGAGCGCGTTCGGCGCACACTTCGGCCGATTGGCCGGCGAAGCGTCCGGGCCGCAGCCTTTCCAAGCCCCGGATCTCGCTCGGCCGGTCGGTCATCATCTGGACCAGGGCTCGGGCTGCCCCGCAGGCATGGGTGACCCACAATGCCTCAGCGACCCACAGCCCGGCGATGTCTTCCATCGGGCCGAGCAGCGGCAGGTTGTCGGGGGTCATGGAGAAGGTGGGTCGAATTCCCTGCAACCCAGGGCTGCTCGGCATCGGTCGTCCGTGCGGCGATGTCTACAGCCAACGGGTTGTGGTCATAGGTCCCCAGGCCGAACCGAGCACCGTGGTCGCGGGCGTACACGTGGTGTTCGGGCCACCGTACGAACGCGGAGTTCCCCCGCAACTTGCCGTGTGCCGGCCCGTACACATTGGGATGGGCAAC
>Ga0136625_1000911_pt1 | contig 10117 bp, 8 predicted proteins | sample AntDrymUQ4832306_2_FD_104672 | JGI IMG/M metagenome (GOLD analysis project Ga0136625, IMG submission 104672) | Polar desert sand microbial communities from Dry Valleys, Antarctica - metaG UQ483 (23.06) | ecosystem: Environmental > Terrestrial > Soil > Desert | place: Antarctica: Dry Valley...
GCTGCAACGTCACCTGGGCTCGCTGGTGGGGCGCGAGATCGCGCTGCTCGGCCTCGCCTTCAAGCCCGATACCGACGACGTCCGCGAGGCCACGAGCCTCGTGCTCGCCGGACGCCTTCAGGGTGAGGGCGCGCGCGTCCGCGCGTACGACCCGGTCGCGGGGCCGGCTGCGCGCGACGCCTTGGGCGAAGCGCGCGTCTGCGACTCCGCGCTCGAAGCGCTCGACGGAGCGGACGCTGCGGTGCTGGTCACCGAGTGGCCGGAGTTCGCGGAGCTCGACTGGGAGGGCGAGGTCCGGCGCCGCATGGCGACCCCGCTGGTGGTCGACGGGCGCAACTTCCTGGACGCCGGCCGCCTGCGCGCGGCGGGTTTCAGCTACGAGGGCGTGGGCCGCTAGTGCCGGCGCGACCTCGCGGGGCAGGGCACGGGTGCAGGCCCTGATCCTGGCCGGGGGCGAGGGCACTCGCCTGCGGCCGCTGACGACCACCGTGCCGAAGCCCGTGCTCCCGCTCGCCGGGCGGCCGTTCCTCACGTTCATGATCTCCTGGCTAGGGCGCCACGGCGTGGACGACGTCGTGCTCTCCTGCGGGTTCCTCGGCGACGCCGTCCGCGCCGTGCTCGGCGAGCGCCACGATGGCGTGCGCCTCCGCTACGTCAGGGAGGAGCGTCCGCTCGGTACCGCCGGGCCGGTCCGGCTGGCGGCCGAGCGCGGAGCTCTCGACGAGCGCTTCGTCGTATGCAACGGCGACATCCTCACGGACGCCGACCTGAGCGCGCTGGTCTCATGGCACGAGCAGGTCGGCGCCGCCGCGACGATCGGCCTCGTCGCCGTGGAGGACACGGGCAGCTACGGCGTGGTGCCGACGACTGCCGGGGGCGAGGTTGAGGCCTTCCTCGAGAAGACCGACGCGCCCGCGCCCACCGATCACGTGAACGGCGGCATCTACGTCCTCGAGCGCGCGGTGGCCGAGGAGATCCCTCCCGGGCGCGCCGTCTCCTTCGAGCGCGAAGTGTTCCCGGCGCTCGTCGGGCGTGGCCTGCACGGGCGCCTCGCCGAGGGCTACTGGATCGACATCGGCACGCCCGGGCGCTACCTCGAGGCGACCTACGACCTGCTCGCCGGCGTAGTCGAGAGCGACCTGCCGCCGCGCGACGAGTCCGGCTCGCTCGTCGCGGAGAGCTGCATCACGAGCGGGGCGCGGATCGGGCCGCAGTCGGTGCTCGGCGCGCACTGCTCGGTGGGCGCCGGCGCCGCGGTCGAGCGGTCGGTCCTGCACGAGCGCGTGACCGTCGGCGAGGACGCGCACCTGCGCGAAAGCGTCGTGGCCGCCGGCGCGCGCCTCGGCGAGGGCGTCCAGGTGCAGCCCGGCGCGGTCGTCGGCGCCGGCGCCGAGCTTCCGCCCGGGGCTGTGGTGGGCGCGGGCCAGCGCGTCGAGCCGGCCGCCGCACAGGGCACGGCGTGACGAGCCTCGAGCTGACCTCCGAGTCGCTCGCCGCGGCGGACCCGAGCTCGATGCTCGCGGACGTGCTCGACCAGCCGGCCCAGCTCGCGGACGCGCTCTGGCGCGCCGAGTCCGCGAGCCTGCCGGAGTTCGACGCGGCGGGCGGCCTGGTGGTCTGCGGCATGGGCGGCTCGGCGATCGGCGGCGACCTGGCGCGGGCGTGCCTGGGCGATCGTGCCCGTCGGCCGATCAGCGTCACCCGCGAGTTCAAGCCCGACCCGTGGATCGGCCCCGACACGCTCGTCCTCCTGGCGAGCTACTCGGGCGAGACGGCCGAGACGCTCGCGTGCCAGGAGGCCGCGCGCGCTGCCGGCGCGCCGCGCGTCGCGGTAACGACCGGCGGCCCGCTCGCCGAGGGGGCGCGCGCCGACGGCGACCCGGTGATCGGCGTGCCGGCGGGCCTCCAGCCGCGCGCCGCGGTGGCGTACATGACGGTCGCGGCGCTCGAGTGCGCCGCCGCGTGCGGCGCGGGGCCGCGATTGGCCTCCGAGGTCCAGGGCGCAAGCCGCCTCCTCGAAGAGCTCGTCGCCGAGTGGGCGCCCGACGGCCCGGAGGACTCCCAGCCCAAGGCGCTCGCGAGGTCCCTGCTCGGGCGGGTCGCCACCCTCTACGGGGGCGGTGCGACGGCCGCCGTGGCCCGGCGCTGGAAGACGCAGCTCAACGAGAACGCGAAGGTGCCGGCCTTCTTCTCCGAGCTTCCGGAAGCCGACCACAACGAGATCTGCGGCTTCGAGGCGGCGGTGGACCTCGCCCCGCTCCGAGCGGTCATGCTGCTCGACAGCTCCCAGGACGAGCGGGTCTCACGCCGGCTCGCGCTGACGGGACGGGCCGCGACCGAGGTCGGCGCGGGCGGCGAGCAGGTCCACGCGCGCGGCGACACGCCGGTCGAACGCATGGCCTCGCTCGTGCTGCTCGGCGACCTAGTGTCGGTCTACCTCGCCGCCCTTCGCGGCGTGGACCCCACGCCGGTCGCCGCGATCGTCGATTTCAAGCGCTCGCTGAACGGCTCATGATCGACCGACCATCACGGGACGCTGATCGTCGAGTAGGGCGGAGCGATCCCGGCGTCCGCGTCCGCTAGCGTCCCGGCGCGGATGAAGGCGATGGTCCTCGCGGCGGGTCTCGGCACCCGCCTCCAGCCGCTGACGTTCGAGATACCGAAGCCGATGGTGCCGGTCCTCGACCGGCCGGTGATGGCGCACATCCTCGACCTGCTGGAGGGCCAGGGCTTCGACCGGGTCATCGCGAACCTCCACTGGTTCCCGGACACGATCCGCGGCTACTTCGGCGACCGCGTCGAGTACCGCCACGAGAAGGAGCTGCTCGGCACCGCCGGCGGGGTGCGCAACGTGCGTGACTTCTTCGGCGACGACCTCGTGGTGGTCGTCTCCGGCGACGCGCTCACCGATCTCGACCTTCGCGTGCTCGTGGAACGGCACCGAAGCGCGGGGGGCATCGCCACGCTCACCGTAAGGAAGGTCCCTGACACGCGCGAGTACGGCGTGGTGATCCACGACGAGGACGGCCGCATCCAGGGCTTTCAGGAGAAGCCCGACCCGGCCGAGGCGCTGTCGGACCTCGGCAACTGCGGCATCTACTGCTTCAGCCCCGAGATCTTCGACTACTTCCCGAAGGAGCCATTCGCGGACTGGGCGCAGGACGTCTTCCCGGAGCTCCTGTCGCACGACGTGCCGTTCTTCGTCCACGAGATCGAGGACTACTGGAACGACGTCGGCTCGCTCGACGAGCTGCGCACGGGCACGTTCGACGCGCTCGAAGGGCGCCTGCGGCTCGAGGTCTCGGGCGAGGAGGTGGCCGACGGCGTGCGCGCCGGCGAGGGCACGAGCCTCGCCTCCTGCGAGCAGGTCGAGGGCCCGGTCTGGGTCGGGGCCGAGTGCGAGCTCGGCCCCGGGACGCGGCTCGTGGGGCCGCTAGTGATCGGCGACCGCGCGCGGGTGGGCGAGGGCGCCGCCCTGCGCGAGTCGATCGTCCTGCCGGGGACGCGGGTGGACGCCGGCGCGATCCTGATCGGCGCGATCGCCGGGCACGGCGACATCGTCGCGGGGCTGCGGCCGCTGCGCTGACCCGGCTCAGGCCGTCGCCGCGTCCTCGAGCCGTTCGCGGCGCAGCTCGTCCTCCTCGGACTGCCGGAGCATGCGGGCGAACAGCGCGAAGAACACCAGCACCAGCACGATCGACTGCTCGACCATCATGATCGCGCCGCCGGCGTTCTGGTCCTCGATCGCGCTCAGTCCCCAGATGCGCGGCACCGCCTCGTAGTAGGGGTAGGCGACCGCCGTGGACCAGACCAGGTAGAGGCCGAGCGCCGCCAGGCCCGCCTTCGCTGCCGCGATGTAGGCGAACGTCCAGAGCCCGGTCAGGCGCCGGCGCATCGGCACCGGCTGGATCAACGGCCACCAGACGGCGACGCCGGCCGCCATGAAGCAGAGGTGCTCGAGCCCGTGCAGCACCGGATTGCGCAGCGCCGCGTCGTAGAGGGCGGGCACGTGCCACAGGTAGACGAGCCCGAGCCAGAGCACGATCCCCGTGCCGGGGTGGGCGAACGGCCCGAGCGCGCGCTCGATCGCCTGGAGCCGGCGCGTCGCCGGTCGCATGATCACGCGCGAGAGACCGAGCAACAGCAGCAGCGGGGCGATGTCTCCGAGCAGGATGTGCTGGACCATGTGCGCCGCGAAGAGGTACTCCTCGCCGAGGCCGTCGAGGGGAGACACGACCGCCACCAGCAACGCGGTCACGCCGGCGCCGAAGGCGAGCGCCTGGGGCCAGCCTGCGCCGCGGACGCCGCCGCGGATCGACCGTCCTCCCGAGGGCAGCCGATCGCGCTGCTCGCGGCGGGCGGCCTGAAAGCGCCAGCCGTAGAGCCCGGCGTAGGTCGCGATCGCGAGCAGCAGGACCGGCGAGAGGTTCCAGTGCAGGTCGGGATGCTCGATCACGGGATTGTCGCACCGGCGTGCGGGCGGGTTAACGCTTCGGGCTCAGCCTTCTGCGTCGCCGCGGGATGCTCGCCGGCATGCGTGCTGGGGTGTCGAGCGGCGGCCTGCGCGACCTCGTCGCGCTCGGCCGTCTGCTCACCGAAGTGGTCGCGCCGCCCGCGTGCACGTCGTGCGGGGCGGAGGCGGCGGCCGAACCGCTCTGCGGGCCCTGCCGGGCGATGCTGCGATGGCTCGACCCGGAGCCGGCGAGCGCGGCGGGCGTCGAGGCGTGGGCGCCACTCGGCTACGACGGCCCGGCGCGGGCGATGGTGGCGGCGCTCAAGTTCCGAGGCGCCGCGGGCCTGTCGCGGACGATGGCGGCGCAGATCGCGGCGGTCGCCCCGCCCGGCTGGCTGGACGGCGGCGTGCTCGTGCCGGTCCCGCTTCACGCGACGCGACTTCGCCGGCGGGGGTTCAACCAGGCGGAGCTGCTCGCGGCGGGGCTTGCCGACCGCACCGGCCTTGGCGTCTCCGACTGCCTCGAGCGGCGCGGTCGCGGCACGACGCAGGTCGGGCGCGGACGAGCGCAGCGCGCGGAGGCGATCGAGGGCGCGGTGGCGACGCGCCCCGGGGCGCTGGTGCCGGCGCGGGCGATAGTGGTGGACGACGTAGTCACGACCGGCGCGACGCTGGCCGCGTGCGCCCACGCGCTCCTGGTCTCCGGGGCACGATCGGTGCGCGCGGTGGCGTACGCCCGCACGCCGGGTCGCTAGCGCTGCGGCCGGCCCCCCGAGCCTTGGCGCCCGGCCTTGCCCGGTCCTGGGGTCTTGGCACGCCCGGCTCCCGGGATTACCATGCAGCCACCGCGAACAGATCCGGAAGGAGAACCGATGCGCATCGACGTCAAGGGGCGCAACACCGAGGTCACCGAAGAGCTTCGAGAGCGCATCGAGAAGCGGTTCGCGAAGGTCGAGCGGCAGGTGTCGCCGCTGGCGCTCATGGAGGTCGAGCTGAGCGAGGAACGCAACCCCGCGATCCGGGAGTCGCAGATCGCCGAGGCCACGCTGTTCCTGAAGGGCGTGACGCTCCGTGCGCGCGAGGCGTCGGACAGCATGGTGCACTCGGTCAACCTGGTGTCCGACGACCTGGCGCGCCAGGTAAAGCGCCACCGCGACAAGCGCCGGGGACGGCGCTCCGCGGAGGTCGAGCCCAGGCCGGCCGCTCCCGGCGGAGCGCGGCCGGCCGCGTCCTAGGAGGCCCGCGGCCCGCCGTCCGCTTCCGCGGGTGCGCCCGGGCGCGGATCACAACATTCCTTTCAGGAATGGTCTCTCGATGAGACATTCCACGAGACCATCTCGCGAAGGAACATCGCCACGCGCGGCGGCGCGCGGGGGCCGGCAAGATCCCGCCGCGGAGCGCCGCGAACGTCGCCGCCGAGGCGCCGCAACAGCTGCGCTGAGGCTCCCCGACCCCTTGCTAGCCTCCTTCGCATGAGCATTCTCGAGCGCGCCCTGCGCGTCGGCGAGGGCAAGAAGTTCAAGCAGTTCGAGAAGCGCGTCGCCCGTATCAACGACTTCGAGGCGGAGATGGAGCTCCTCGACGACGAGGAGCTTCGCCAGCAGGCGGACGAGCTCCGCGAACGGGCCCGAAACGGCGAGTCGCTCGACGAGCTGCTCCCGCATTCGTTCGCGCTCACCCGCGAGGCCGCCAAGAGGGCGCTCGGCCAGCGCCACTTCGACGTTCAGCTGATCGGCGGGATGGTGCTCCACGACGGCTCGATCGCCGAGATGAAGACCGGCGAGGGAAAGACCCTCACGGCCACGCTCCCGATCGTGCTGAATGCGCTCGCCGGCAAGAGCGTGCACCTCGTGACCGTCAACGACTACCTCGCGCGCCGCGACGCCGAGTGGATGCGTCCGGTCTACGAGATGCTCGGCGTCTCGGTCGGGGTCATCCAGTCGGACGAGCGGGACCAGCGCAAGCACGAGGCCTACGCCGCCGGCATCACCTATGGCACGAACTCCGAGTTCGGCTTCGACTACCTGCGCGACAACCTCGCGACCCGCACCGAGCAGAAGTTCCAGCGCGGGCACGAGTACGCGATCGTCGACGAGGTGGACAACATCCTGATCGACGAGGCGCGCACGCCGCTGATCATCTCCGGCGCTCCCGAGCAGGCGGCGGACCTCTACTACAAGTTCGCGCGCCTGGCGCCGCGGCTCCAGCCGGGCGAGAAGCCGGAGGGGATCGAGGCGAAGTCCAAGGACTGGATGGCCGACTACGACTTCGAGCCCGACGAGAAGCACAAGACCGTCGCCGTCACCGAGCAAGGCGTGGAGAAGGCGGAGAAGTTCCTCGGCATCGAGAATCTCTACCTCGCCGAGCACGGCAACCTCGTCAACCACCTGATCCAGTCGCTGAAGGCGGAGTCGCTCTACAAGCGCGACGTCGACTACGCGGTGATCGACGGCGAGGTGAAGATCATCGACGAGTTCACCGGCCGCATCCTCGAGGGGCGGCGCTGGTCCGAGGGCCTGCACCAGGCGGTCGAGGCCAAGGAGGGCGTCGCGATCCGCGAGGAGAACCAGACGGTCGCGACGATCACCTACCAGAACTACTTCCGCCGCTACGACAAGCTCGCCGGCATGACCGGTACCGCGCTCACCGAGGCCACCGAGTTCATGAGGATCTACGAGCTGCAGGTCGTCGACATCCCCACCAACGAGCCGATGGTGCGCGCTGACTACAACGACCAGATCTACAAGACCAAGGACGGCAAGTGGAATGCGGTCGCGGACGAGATCCAGGCTCGCCACGACCACCACCAGCCGGTGCTCGTCGGGACGATCTCGGTCGAGGTGTCAGAGCTCCTCTCGAAGTCCCTGAGCGAGCGGGGGGTCAAGCACACGGTCCTCAACGCCAAGCCCGAGCACGCCGAGCGCGAGGGCGAGACGATCGCCGAGGCCGGTCGCCCCGGCGCGGTCACGATCGCGACGAACATGGCCGGTCGCGGCGTGGACATCAAGCTCGGCGGCAACCCCGAGCACCTGACCGACGTCGAGCTCGCCCGGCGCGGTCACGAGCCCGGTAGCGAGGAGTACGAGCGCGGGTGGGACCGCGTCTTCCCGGAGACCGAGGCGAAGGTGGAGGAGTCGCGCCGGCAGGTGCTCGACGCCGGGGGCCTCTTCATCCTTGGCACCGAGCGCCACGAGTCGCGCCGCATCGACAACCAGCTGCGCGGGCGCTCCGGGCGACAGGGCGACCCGGGCGAGTCCCGCTTCTACCTGTCGGCCGAGGACGACCTCGTCCGGCTCTTCGCCGGCGACCGCATCTACCGCATCCTCGACAACAAGTTCCTCGCCCAGCAGGACGAGGAGGGCGGCGAGCTGCCGATCGAGCACAAGATGCTCTCGAAGCAGATCGAGGGGGCGCAGAAAAAGGTCGAGGAGCGCAACTTCCTGATCCGCAAGCGCGTGCTCGAGTACGACGACGTGATGAACCAGCAGCGAGAGGTCATCTACGAGTACCGCGACCGCATCCTCGAGGGCGAGGACATGTCCGGGACGGCGCGCGACCAGATCAGGGCCGTGATCGACCGCCTCGCCGAGGAGTACCTGGCCGGCGACTTCGTCGAGGAGTGGGACATCGAGGGCCTGATCACCCAGCTCGAGCAGATGTATCCCGTCGCGATCGCCGCCGAGGACATCGACCTCAACTCGATCAACCGCGAGGAGCTGCTGGAGGACCTGCGCGACGACGTGGTCAAGGCCTACGACGAGCGCGAGGAGGAGCTCGGCGCCGACCTGATGCGCCAGCTCGAGCGCTACATCCTTCTCCAGATCATCGACGAGCGCTGGCGCGAGCACCTCCACGACATGGACTACCTGCGCGAGGGCATCCACCTGCGCGGGTTCGCGCAGATCGACCCGCTCGTGGCCTACAAGAATGAGGGCTTCGAGATGTTCGGCGGCCTCATGAACGGGATCTGGGAGGAGTTCGCCCGCTACATCTTCCATGTCGAGGTGCGCGTCCAGGGCCGCAACGGCGACGAGGCCGGTGAGCGCGACGGCGACGCCTGGGGGGCCGGGGGCAGCTCGACCTCGACGCGACCGCTCCGCTACGCGGGCGGCACGGCCGCCGACCAGCCGAGCGCGCTCGCGCAGGCGGCGGCGGCGGGCGGCGAGCCCGTGCCGGCCGGCGTCGCCGCCCGCGAGGGCTCGGCGCCCGAGGGCGGTGCGCCGCCCGGCCCTGCGTCGGCTCCCGCGCAGCCACTTCCGACCGTCGAGACGCGGCGTGTCGAGGACGACGAGCGCATCGGCCGCAACGACCCGTGCTGGTGCGGGTCGGGGAAGAAGTACAAGAGGTGCCATGGTGCCTGAGGGTGGCGCGACGTACCGCGACCAGCTGAAGCTGCTCGCGGACTATCTTTGACCCGCCCGCCCTAGAGGAGCGCTTGGCCGCGCTCGAGCGCGAGATGTCCGAGCCCGGCTTCTGGGACGACCAGGAGCGGGCGGCGCGGGTGTCGGCCGAGCATTCGACGGTCGGCAGGCGGCTGACCACCTTCCGCGCGCTCGAGGCCGAGGCCGAGGACCTGGAGCAACTCGCCGAGCTCGCGGCTGACGACGCCTCGATGGAGCGCGAGCTCGCCGGCCAGCGCGCCGCCTTCGAGGCGCGGCTCGCCGAGCTCGAGGAGGCGCGCCTGTTCTCGGGCCGCTACGACCGCGGCGACGCCGTCGTCTCGGTCCACGCCGGCGCCGGCGGCACCGACTCCCAGGACTGGGCGGAGACGCTGCTTCGGATGGAGGTCCGCTGGGCCGAGCGGCGCGGCATGGCGACGGAGGTCAAGGAGGCGAGCCCTGGCGAGGAGGCGGGGATCAAGTCGGCGTCGTTCGTCGCGCGGGGGGAGAACGCTTACGGCCTCTTCTCGGCGGAGAAGGGAGTCCATCGGTTGGTGCGCATCTCACCGTTCGACGCGTCGTCGCGACGCCACACGAGCTTCGCGCTGGTCGAGGTCTCGCCGCTCGTCGACGACGCGGCCGAGGTCGAGATCGACGAGTCCGACCTCCAGATCGACACCTACCGTGCTTCGGGCGCCGGCGGCCAGCACGTGAACAAGACCGACTCGGCCGTGCGGATCACCCACCGGCCGAGCGGGATCGTCGTCCAGTGCCAGAACGAGCGCTCGCAGTCCTCGAACCGGACCACCGCCATGCAGATGCTGAGCTCGAAGCTGCTCGAGCTCCAGGAGCAGAAGCGCCGCGAGGAGCTAGCGCGCGAGAAGGGCGAGGCCCAGGACGTGGGCTGGGGCTCGCAGATCCGCTCCTACGTGCTTCACCCCTACACGATGGTCAAGGACCATCGCACCGCGCACGAGGTCGGCGACGCGAGCCGCGTCCTCGACGGCGACCTCGACGGCTTCGTCCGCGCTGAGTTGCTGCGGCGGGCGGGGGCCGACGGCGCCTCCCGGTCGTAGCCGCCGCCCATGCAGGAGCTGATCGACCGCGCGCTTGCCGAGGACCTGGGCGCAGGCGACCTGACGAGCGCCGCGACCGTCGCAGAGGACGCGCTGGCCAAGGCGCGCATCGACCAGAAGGCGGAGGGCGTGGTCGCGGGGCTGCGCGTCGCCGAGGCGGTCTTTCGGCGCGTGGACTCGAGCCTGCGCTGGCACCCCCACGTCAGCGA
>Ga0136625_1000912_pt1 | contig 10116 bp, 11 predicted proteins | sample AntDrymUQ4832306_2_FD_104672 | JGI IMG/M metagenome (GOLD analysis project Ga0136625, IMG submission 104672) | Polar desert sand microbial communities from Dry Valleys, Antarctica - metaG UQ483 (23.06) | ecosystem: Environmental > Terrestrial > Soil > Desert | place: Antarctica: Dry Valley...
GAACGCGGACTGATGCGTCACTATCAGGCCAATACCGTGCGGCACCGGGAAGTCCTATCCGTGATCTTTCTCGGCATTCGTATCATCGAACGGGCGCAGGATCACTTTACAGCAACCGAGTTACGCATCGCCTGGCAAAGCATCCCACTCCGTAACGCCAGAGCTCAGAATCTTGAATAATAACGACTGTGCTTGGCACCAATATTTCGTGGGGATCCCTCAGGGTCTGTCCCCTATTACGCTCCATTGCGCGTCACGCCCTGCAGGATAAGGAGCAGGTTCAGCAAAGAAACGCGGTGCAATGAGGAGTAACGCGTAGGATCGCGACAACGTCACGGGCGGCCGGCACTCTCGGGCCTCTCGCCCACAAGCTCCGCGCCGCTAGCAGTGCCCGTGCCGCTTATTCCGCTGGCAATCCCTGTTGTGTACCACCGGGCGGATCATCAACAGCAACAAAGGTTTGCTTAAGAAGAGTGGCGAAGCTATTATTCGCATCGGGTGCTGAGCTGGCCGAATCTGCGGGCACGTGGCTGTAGTGATCGAGATCGCAACTCAGCGTCAGGTTCAAAAAAATCCGTTCGTCAAACCCTTGCCTCGCCTATGAGGAGCCAAATGAGACGCATCTTACTTTCGCTCGTACTGATCCAAACCCTCTTTTTCCTGTTTGCCTGTGAACGCAGGGGAGGTGACGGAGTAGCCGATAATACCGGCCCAATCAGGGTAGGTTACTACGGCGATCTCTCCGGCCGCACATCGAGCTTTGGGCAGTCGACGAAGAACGGCGTGGAGATGGCTGCCGACGAGATAAACCGGGCCGACGGAATGAATGGCCGCCAGGTTCAGATTGTGGTCGAAGATGACCAGGGCGAACCGAACAAAGCGGCGACGGTCGTCACTAAGCTTATCAATCAAGACGAAGTGCATGCGTTGCTTGGCGAAGTCGCGTCGTCGAACAGCCTGGCTGCCGCACCGAAGGCGCAAGAAGCGCGCGTGCCCATGATCTCGCCCTCGTCGACGAATCCGGCGGTGACCCAGGTTGGTAATTACATCTTCCGGGTTTGCTTCATCGATCCCTTTCAGGGCGAGGTGATGGCCAAGTTTGCGGTGAACAACTTGCGGGCGAAACGCGCCGCTATTCTCTATGACTTCAATTCGGATTACAGCCGTGGACTGCAAGAGTTTTTCAAAGTCAGCTTTACCAAGCTTGGCGGTCAGATCGTTACCGAGCAGTCCTACACCCAGGGCGATCGTGATTTCAGCGGCCAGTTAACAGCCATCCGCTCGGCCAATCCCGATGTCATTTACGCCCCTGGCTACTACGGCGAAGTGGGTGTGATTGCAAATCAGACCAAGCAGCTGGGAATAAAGGCGCCTTTACTCGGCGGTGACGGATGGGATGCGCCGCAGCTCTGGGAGCTTGGTGGCAAAGCCCTGAATGGCTCGTATATCTCCAACCATTACTCGGTCGATGATCCATCGCCGGCGATCCAGAAGTTTGTAACGGATTACAAAGGGCGCTACAACGCTGTTCCCGATGCGCTGGCGGCGCTTGGCTATGACGCAATGAACGTACTGGCCGACGCCATCAAGCGAGCCGGGACGACAGATAGCGCGAAGCTCCGGGATGCGATCGCACAGACCCGCAACTTCCCAGGCGTAACTGGAACCATTTCGCTCGATTCGGAACGGAATGCCGTTAAGCCCGCCGTGGCGTTGAAACTGCAAAATGGTAGATTCGTCTACGAGACAACGATCTATCCGGAAGGCATGACTCCGCCGGACGGCGCTTCGCCAGTGACTGGAGCGGCGGCGCCGAACCCCTCTCCAGCAGCAGGCACTTCACCGTAGTGCCTGCATCACCGAACGCGGCGAATGCAGATGCGGGCCGGCCCGCTCCACGACCATAATCGAACGGGAAATCCGATCTGGACACCTTCGTTCAGCAACTGATCAATGGGCTCAACATAGGAGCCATCTATGCCCTTATTGCCCTGGGCTACACCATGGTCTACGGCATACTGCGGCTGATTAACTTCGCCCACGGGGACGTCTACATGGTCGGTGCATTTACCGGCTATTTCATGGCGTTGAGCTTTGGGCTTGCTTCAGGACCTTCGTTTGTCGGCCTGGCAATCGTTCTGGTGGGTTCCATGATCGTAGCAGCACTGGTGGGAATGGTGATCGAGCGTTTCGCGTATCGTCCGGTGCGCAAGCATGCGCGTATGACGACGCTGATCATGGCTATCGGCGTATCGCTGCTGATTGAAAACCTGTTTGTTGCGCAGATCGGCGCCGCGCCGCGCGCCTTCCCTGACTTTCTGGGTTCACAAAGCGAGCCGCCCTATCACCTGTTCGGCCATGCGGCCATCTCAAAAGCACAGATTGTGATCTTTGCTGTTTCGGTCGGGCTGATGCTCCTTTTGCAAGGGATCGTTTTCAAGACAAAGATTGGTATGGCAATGCGGGCGGTCTCGTTTAATCTGGATTCCGCAAAGCTGATGGGAATCAACACCGATGCCATCATCAGCTTGACCTTCGCGATCGGATCGGCCCTGGCCGCGGCGGGTGGTGTCTTGACGGCGCAATACAATCCGAACATCGATCCCTTGATGGGCATTCTCACAGGCCTCAAGGCATTCATCGCCGCCGTGCTGGGCGGTATCGGAAACATCCCCGGGGCTGTTCTGGGTGGTCTGCTGATCGGCGCGGCGGAAACATTCGTCGTCGGGTACGGGCAAAGTATCGGCATCGCTTCAACCTATCGGGACGCAGTTGCCTTTGCTCTCTTGATCTTGGTCCTGTTGCTTCGTCCGTCGGGTTTGCTCGGTTCAACCGTTCAGGAGAAAGTGTAAGAGCGGCGACAAGTAACCCGTAACGGGTATAAATCCATTCTTACTGGGTCACGTTCACCCGTCATTTCCACCTGTCAGACAGCTTTATGCGAACCTACGTAAAACGGCTTGTTGGAGCAGTTGTCATCGTGTTCCTGCTCATCGGCGCAAACGCGTTCATGAGCAGAGAAGGCCTCTTTGGTTTCGGTTTGCCCTACTACTACGCCGAGATTCTGATGCTCACCGGCATCAGCATCATTCTCGCGGTCTCGCTAAACCTGATAACCGGATTCACCGGTCAATTCTCGATCGGGCACGCAGGATTTATGGCGGTAGGCGCCTACTCGTCCGTTTACCTGTCCGTCTATTATACCCAGGAGGTGGAAGCATGGCTGACCGGGATAATCGGTCAGACGGCCGCTCAGTCTCTGGTCTTTGTCGGCGTGCTTGCTTTTGGGGCGATGGTCGCGGCCGTTGCAGGATTGATTGTGGGAATTCCAAGTCTTCGCCTGCGGGGAGATTACCTTGCGATCGTCACGCTCGGTTTTGCTGAGATCATCCGCATCATTATTCTCAATATCGATCGGGTTGGCGGGGCCACGGGATTCAGGGGGGCCGTCCCGCCATGGGATGGCCGGCTGATTATACCTCCCTATGCCGACTTCATGTGGATTGGGGGGTTTGCCACTATAACAATCGTGGTCGTTTACAACATAGTTCATTCCGACATTGGGCGCGCGCTGGTCTCAATACGTGAGGACGAGCTGGCCGCTGAAGCGATGGGCATCAATACCACGCGTTACAAGGTAATTGCCTTCGTCATCAGTTCCGCCTTTGCGGGAATTGCCGGCGTCCTATTTGGTCACTTCAGGCAGTTTCTTCACACCAATGATTTTCAGTTCATGCGCTCGATCGAAATCATTATTATGATTGTGCTTGGGGGGATGGGATCGATTACCGGTTCTGTGCTGGGCGCGATCGTGATCACCGTACTGCCCGAGCTCCTGCGCATACTTCCTGGTGATCTTTATGACTACAGGCTGGTGATCTATTCCGCTCTCCTCATCCTGATTATGTTAACGCGGCCCCAGGGGGTGATGGGGGAAAAAGAATTGAGGATCCCGTGGCTCAAACGCGCACCAGGCAGGCCCGTGGGCAACAAGATATCTGGGAGTCGAAAACCGTCGTAGCACAAAGGTGTCCCCTGGATCCTAATCCGGGCGAAAGAAGTTGAAAAATGAGCAAGGCTCCAGAACAGGAACCTGCAAGGGCTGCAAAGCAAGACTCAACGGCTCCTAGGCCGACCATTGCGGACGGCCAATGCCCGTTGCGCACGGTCAAATGCACCATCCGGTTTGGTGGTCTGGTCGCTGTCAATGAGCTCGATATGAGCGTGCAGGACGGGGAAATCTATGGCCTGATTGGGCCGAATGGCGCCGGCAAGACGACAATCTTCAATCTCCTTACTGGCGTATACAATCCAACTTCCGGCGAGATTTACTTTCAAGAAGAGCGGATCAACGGTTTGAAGCCGTACCAGATTTCTCGCCGCGGTGTATCGCGCACGTTTCAGAACATCCGGCTGTTTCCCAGCATGTCTGTTCTGGAAAACGTCATGACAGCCTGTCATAGACATGCGCAGCAAAACCTGCTTGATGCCGTTCTGCGGTTGCCGCGCTTCGAGCGCGACGAACGCGAGCACAGAGAATTTGCCATGGAGTTGCTCGAGATCTTTGGCCTCGCGCGCGTCAAGGACGAGAGCGGAACCGGCCTGCCTTACGGAAAGCAGCGACGGCTGGAGATCGTGCGCGCGCTTGCCACCCGTCCGAAGCTTCTGCTGCTGGACGAGCCTGCTGCGGGCATGAACCCGACGGAACAGGAGGATCTGATGCGATTGATCCAGCAGATCAGAGAACGATTTGGCCTGACCATCCTGCTTGTCGAACACAACATGAAAGTTGTGATGGGCGTCTGCGAAAGAATACAGGTGGTGGATTATGGAAAATCGATCGCTCTGGGACTACCTGGAGAGATCAAGAACGATCCGAAGGTGATCGAAGCTTATTTAGGAGATTAGAACTCCGTGATCCGCGATCGCGGATTTTCACAAGTAGGCAATTGCGGATTATGTCATGCTGACTCTAGAAAATGTTTCAGTTAACTACGGAGCTATCGAAGCGCTTAACAGCATCTCAATGCACGTGGAGGCGGGTGAAGTAGTGACGCTGATCGGAGCCAACGGGGCGGGTAAGACGACTACGCTGCGAACCATTACGGGTCTGCTGCAACCCCGTCGGGGACGAGTCCTATTGGAAGGAGAAGACATCAGCGGTAGACCGACACACAAGCTAGTCGCGCGCGGGATTTCGATGTCACCGGAAGGACGCGGCCTATTTGCCAATCTCTCGGTTCGCGAGAACCTGCAAATGGGCGCATATCTCAACAACGACAAAGGCGAAATAGCGGCCGATATGGATCGAACCTTTCAGATGTTTCCGCGTTTGAAGGAACGCGAGTCACAGAAGGCCGGCACTCTCTCGGGCGGCGAACAGCAGATGCTGGCGCTTGGACGCGCGCTGATGTCAAGGCCCCGCTTGCTCCTTCTCGACGAGCCATCGTTAGGCCTTGCCCCGCTGGTTGTGCATAAAATCTTTCAGGCCATAGACGAGATCAGGAGCAAGGGAACGACGATCCTTCTGGTCGAGCAGAACGCGCACGCCGCCTTGGACCATTCCGACCGCGCATATGTGTTGGAGACTGGCAGAATCGTTACCGAAGGCCCCTCCAAAGAGCTGGCCGCCGATCCCAGAATCAAAGAAGCCTACCTCGGCGAATAGCTCAGGAAAAGTTGGTCCACAATCCTTTGCAAATTGAATTTCCCCTGGGGCGATCTTCCACATCACCTCGCAGCGATAAGTGGGAAAACAGTTTCTTACTCGCATCCGGCGATGCTATAGCTCTCAGGAGTCTACGATCTCCCTGAGACCTTCGATCACCTGCGCTAATTCTGAGGTTGACGCTTTATCGATCCGCTTTCCGAGGCGTTCTAGTCCGAGCGTGCGAATTTGACTAATTTTTACCCACGACCGTTTTGCCAGACGCTTTGAGGCGAGTTCCAGCGTCAGCGGAAAACCGGCGCGCTGGGGCTGACTCGTTATCGCCATCGCGATTACGGTTCCCGAACGCTGGTTGAAGACATCCTCGCTGATGATGAGTACGGGCATGACGCCAGCCTTTCTTTGTCCGGCCGTGAGATTCAAATCCGCCCAGCGGATCTCGCCCCGGACTATTCGGGCCATGCACCGAGACCCAAGGACAAACCTTTTTCGGCTATTGCCTTCTCAAAAGCGGGATCCAATATCGCTGTCTTGCAGATCGTCCACCGGGTCATTGCGACATTTCTGATCCAACAAGCGGGACTGAAACGCACCCAAGCCGACACCGGCGCGGTCACTCTGATCCAGCGTTTTGGCTCAGCCGCCAATCTCAACATCCATCTGCACTGCCTGGTGCTCGACGGGGTCTATTCGGCCCACCGAGGGCGTGCCGGTATTCCATGAAGTGCGTGCCCCCACCGCCGGAGAGCTGCAGTCGCTACTCAGCCGCATTATCAAGCGCCTCATGAGGTTATTGACCCGCGAAGGCTATCTCATTGAAGAGCAGGGGATGACGTATCTGGCCGACACCGATCCGGATCTCGGGCTCGGGCCCCTGCAAGCGGCGGCCTGCACCTACCGCATTGCGCTCGGACCCCGGCGGGGCAGAGAGCCAGGCACAGGGACGTGGCCTCCTTGGCGTGCCGAGGATGCAGAGTACTGAGCTTGCAAACCGTCCCGACACAAGCGCCGTCGCCTGCCTCCGTGCGCCCGAACAGTTGCCGGGCGTTAAGAGCCCGTATCTTTGCAAGGCTGGGTAACGGAGGATTGTGATGAATGAAACCACTTCAGTGATTGCGGGTATCGATGTCTCCAAGGCGGCGTTAGACGTAGCTGCCCGCCCCGGTGGGTCATTAGGTCGCTTCACCAACGATGAGGCCGGGATCGGCGCTGATTGAGCAGATGAAAGCAGGGGCACCGAGCCTGATTGTGTTGGAAGCCACCGGCGGATTGGAAGTGGCATTGGTGTCAGCCCTTGCAACTGCTGCGCTTCCCGGGGTCGTTGTCAACCCGCGCCAGGTGCGTGACTTTGCCAAGGCTACGGGGCAACTCGCAAAATCCGATGCCTTGGACGCCGATACCCTGGCCCATTTTGGCGAAGTCATACGCCCGTCTGTGCGTCCGATCAAAGACGCAGAGCTCCAAGCGCTCCAGGCCTTGATCGCTCGTCGTTGTTGTCGATATCATCACCGGAACCTCTGCCGGCGGCCTGAACGGAGCGTTTTTGGCCAATGCTGTCGTCAACCGCGGGGACATGCGCAAGCTGCTGACGCTCTGGCGTGAGGAGGGCGACATCGACAAGCTGCTCTACGGCCTTTTCAAATCGAGCCCGCAGTCCGTGCTTGACGGCGACCGGTTCCTAAAGAAAATATTTGAAGCGTTGCTGGCGAAACGCCCCGCGCCGCCAGACGAAGCAGCGCTGCAGTCGATGTTGGATCTCTTCTTGACCGCCACCAACCTCGACGGCGACCGCGTGGTGATCACGACGCCGGACTGCGAAGAAATCCCCACCCGCACCCATCGCCAGGTTTTTCATTTCCGGTTTCGGAAGAAAGAGCCGAGCAGCGAAGAAGAAGAAATCAACGGCTTCAAGACCGAGGAGGCTATCTGTCTGCTCGCGCAGGCAGCGCGGGCGAGCGCGTCGTTTCCCCTCGCATTCGAGCCGGTGCTCGTAAAGAAATCCGATCTTGGGCAGCGGGCGGCGCACTTGGAAGCGGACGCCTATCACATCGACGGGGGCGTGTTGGACAACAAGCCGATTGATCTCGCCCTCCGGGCCATCGCCAATCGGCGCGCGAACAAACAAATCAAGCGTCTGCTGTTTTACATCGAACCGGATCCTGAATCGATCGATTCGCGCGTCTGCCAGATCGCGGCGCGACCCTACAGCGCGCCCGAAGTCGTGATGAAAGCGCTAGTCGGTCTGCCCGGCTACCAAAGCATCACGACCGCGCTGCAGGACATCGAGCGGCACAACCGGGATGTCGAAGAGCTACAGCGAACGCTCAAGTAAATTACGAAACGGTCGCCGCGAAGTATCACGAAACGGATGCTGGGAAGCCGCGCGCGGAGCGTCAACCGACCGGCACTGCCCGCGTTTATGTCAAGCCCAAAGACGGCCCGACCGCGTTGTTTCGCGCGCAGGAGGACGGTTATCTGGATATGCGGCTCCAGCGAGGCTTTCCGCCGGAGTTTTTCAAGTTGTTCACGGAGATGGCCGCCAAAGCGGAGGCCACCGGTATGCCTGATGAAGTCAAAGAGAAGATTTACCAGAGCAAGACGCTGATTCTGGATGCGCTTGATCTGAAGCACCACCGGCGGCTTTACCGGTATCTCGTGCAGGTCGTTCGCCAGCTCTATCCAGAGCGGCTTACAGGCACCGGCGGGGGTACGGGCGTTGACTGGAATTACTTCAATGAAACCACGGAGCGGCTCAACCTGCTGAAAAAATTGCTGTACGAGCAGGACGAGCTGATCGCGCAGCAGGAGCGCTCACAGGCCAAAGTCTTCGAGGGAGAGCTGGCGGAGATCAAGGCGCAGTTGCGCGAGCTTCTTGAAAAGCTGCGGGCCGGCACAACGACCCAGGATGCCTTGATGCTCCTCGGAGGCTTCGCGAAGAAGCTGGAGGCGACGGAGTTTTTGCGCCGGCGGATCGAGTTCCTGAATCGCTTGCGCAGCACCGTGTTTTATCGGCTGAAAACTGAGTACTCTGAGCTGCTGAAGGAATGGGAGAAACGAAAGAGCGAGCTGTCAGAAACGCGTTCCTTCGAACAAAGAATCAGCGAAGGCTACTGGAGCCTGCGCGACGCGCTCGACACCTTTCACCTGCGCGACATGATCATCTATCCGATGGTGTCTGGCGACGAACCGGCGGACGAGCTGCAGCAAATTCATTTCGCGCGCATCAGCCCGGCGGACGCCGACCAGTACATCCCAGGCCTGAGCGCGAAGGATAAGATCGCCGGTGAGCAGTTTGCGCATTTCGGCGGGTTTTTGAGCGAAGAATGGAGAGGCAACGACCTGACGTGGGGCCGTCTGGACGCAGCGGAGATCATTTTTCGAAAATTGATGTCCGACGGCGCGGATCGCGAGACGCTGATCGCCGAAGCGCATCACGAGATTATCTCGGAAATGAACAGTCTGGACATGGGAATTTACGCGCAGCCGAGGTCTGCAGCCGTGCCAACACAGACTCAGCTTCCAAGGCGCGAGGATCTGATCGGTAAACAGGATCTCTCTGCGATCTCAGCCGACAAGAAGATCAACTGGAGCTGGCGCGGCGCGATCACTGTTTTAAAAATCGTCCGCCAGACGCTGGCCGAAACTAAGGCGGCGTTCCTGTTGCGGGGCCTTCTTGGTTTCTTGGATAAGGTCACCCTCGTAATGACCGGCATTTTCGCGTTTTTCGCCTGGGTCGTTGCGAAGCTGTTTCGCTGGCGCGTGCTGCTCTGGCTGCTTCTGGCCTCATCGGTCTGGGAATTCTCCTGCATCTCGCATGGGAACATCCCCTCGGCCAGTTATGGGACGAATTATTCCCGGCTACTGTCCGCTCAAAACAGCGATAGAAGGTGAGGCCACGGCAAACACGGAGCTAAAGGAGCTAACGGGGCCAGGATCGAAATACTTGTCACAATCCCAACTCTCGCTGTCCCTCGACTGCTTCCCCGGCAACATCACTTGCTAAGCGCGGGCGTTGGCGATAGATCTGTACCGCTCTATGGGCGAGCTTGCGGCCAGCCGGCAGATTGCTCGCCAAAATCCATGGCTCGCGCGCTGCTCGCGCGGCCTTGCCATAGCGGTTGATTTCATGGCGCCCCTTGGTCTTGCCTTTGTAGATCACCAGTTGGCAGACATGCGCCTGACTACGGGCCAACCGCACTTCGCCCAAGACCCTGGGGGTGGCGGTCGCCTGTGGGTGCAGCGACTTGACCGATACCCAGTCACTCTCGCGAGTCAGCTTGACGTAACGCCGCTCACGCACCCGCGACACCCAGTGCCATCCCCATGCCTCCACGGCCTGAAACCAGGGCGTCTTGAAGCCGGCGTCTGTCACCAGAATGGGTCGACACCCGGGCGGCAGCACTGCTTGCAGTCGACGTAGAAACTCTACATGGGTCTTCGGCTTCACC
>Ga0136625_1000913_pt1 | contig 10097 bp, 7 predicted proteins | sample AntDrymUQ4832306_2_FD_104672 | JGI IMG/M metagenome (GOLD analysis project Ga0136625, IMG submission 104672) | Polar desert sand microbial communities from Dry Valleys, Antarctica - metaG UQ483 (23.06) | ecosystem: Environmental > Terrestrial > Soil > Desert | place: Antarctica: Dry Valley...
GGCAAAGCAGAGGATCGGACTTCTGCGGCCCCGAGACCCCGGGCGTGAAGCGGAGGAGTCCGCGGATTTGTCGATGAGACTGCGAACTGCCAGATACTCGAGGATCCGGTCCTTCACCTTCTCGAGGTCGTAGTGGTCCTCGTCGAGGACATCGCGGGCGTGGGCGATGTCGAGGTTGTCCTCGGTCGAGTGCGACCACGGCAGCTCGACGAGCCATTCGAGGTATGTGCGGATGACGCCGTGCTCCGCCGCCGCGGCCGGCAGGCGGTCCAGGCGCGAGAGCTCGCGCTCGGCTGCCTTGAGGGCGTGCTCGGGTAAATCAGCCGCCTCGATCCGCTCGCGGAGCTCGGCCACCTCCGCCTGGTCGGGATCCGACTCGCCCAGCTCCTTAAGAATCGCCTTCATCTGCTCGCGCAGGAAGTACTCGCGCTGGCCCTTGTCGATCTCGGACTGGACCTGGGACTGGATCTTCGAGCCCAGCTGGATCACCTCCACCTCGCGGGCGAGGATTTCCGAGAGGCGCCGCAGGCGCTTGGTCACATCCACCTCTTCTAAGAGCTCCTGCTTCTCGTCGGTAGCGATGCGGAGCGCGCCCGCGATCAGGTGCGAGAGTGCCGAGGGGTCCTCGATGTTCGTGACCGCGAGCTGGAGCTCCTCGGGCAAATACGGGATCTCCTCGATGATCTCCACGAACGAGCGCTGGACGTTCCGAGTGAGCGCCTCCAGCTCCTGACTCTCGGACACCTCATCAGGGAGCGACTCGATCTTCGCGACGAGGTAGGGCTCCTCGGCGACCCAGTCGGTAATCCGCACACGCTCGTTCGCCTGAACGACGATCCGGATCGTCCCATCGGGCACGCGGAGCATCCTGGCCACAAATCCGGCGACCCCCACGGTGTGGAGCCCATCCGGGCCGGGCTCTTCGACCTCGGGATCGCGTGCCGCCGCCAGGATGAGCTGGCGCTCCCCCGACATGATGTCGTTGACCAGCCGAACCGAGCGCTCCACGCCGATCGCGAGCGGCGTTAGCGTGTCCGGATAGGCGACCTGATCGCGCAGCGGCAGCACCGGCAGCGCGTCGGGCCGGGGGGCCTCGGCGGTGACCGCCTCTGCGAGGTCGCCTGCTCGGGCGACCTCAATCGGCATTGCCGGGATTCTTCGGCTCGATGGGGACGCGCGTCGCGATCGTCGTCGAGAGCGGCAACTCGACCCGCAGGATGCCGTCGTCGTAACTCGCCTCGGCGCGCTCGGCATCCACGTCGGCACCGAGCTCGATCACGCGGCGAAAGCTGCCCGTCTCGATCTCGACCTGTTGATAAACGCGGCCCTCCTTCTGCTGCACGATCCGCTCGCCCGAGATGACGAGGTCTCGCCCGGCCACTTCGAGGTTGAGAGACTCCGAGTCGATCCCGGCCAGCTCGACCAGGACGATTGCGATCGGGTTCTCCCGGCCTGCATAGAAGACGTCCACCTTTGGCGAGAACCCCGCGCCGATCCGAGGCGCCCCCGCTCGCCCCCGTTCGCCCATGAGCTCATCCATCTCGCGCCACATGCGCTCAAAGTTGAGGAACAAGTCGCTCTTTCGCGCCACTCGATGAAGGTATCTGGTGCGGGACTATGAGGAGTGCGCCTGCGGAGCGCTGGGTGTGACCAGCGCTCGAAAGCCGTCCAGCTCGAGCTCGCCGGGGTTTCGAGCCGGCGCATAGAGGTAGCCCTGCGCGAGGTCCGTACCGAGATCCTGGAGCTCTGCCTGCTGGCGGTCGGTCTCGACGCCCTCAGCAACCACCGATAGCCCCAGCTCCTTGGCAAGAGAGACCACCGCGGCAACTACTGCGCGATCCGAGGTCGTGTCGCCGAGCCCCTGGGTGAAGATGTGGTCGATCTTGATCTGATCGATCGGGAGGATCCGCAGGATGCCGAACGACGACGCGCCGGCGCCGAAGTCGTCGATGGCGAGCCTCACCCCGAGCGCCTTCAGCCTGCGCAGGCTCTCGACGATCCGGCCGGGGTCGCGGAGCAGCGAAGTCTCGGAGAACTCCAGGCATAGATGACCAGGCTGAAGGCCGCTCAGCTGGAGCGCCCTCGAGACGTCGTCTGCCAAGTCCGCGCGGGTGAGCTGGCGTGGCGAGATGTTGACCGAGACGAAGATGTCATGCCCCTGCAAGTGCCACTCGGCCGCCTGGCGGCACGCTCGCTCCAAGACGAAGCGCCCGATCTTCGAGATGAGCCCCGTCTCCTCGGCGACTGAGACGAAGTCCTTCGGCCCGACCAGGCCGCGGATCGGGTGATCCCAGCGAAGGAGCGCCTCGAACCCCAGGGTCGCGCCGTCCTTCAAAGACACGATCGGTTGATATTGGAGGCGGAGCTCCTGGCCGCCGATCGCCCCGCGAAGTTCGTCCTCGGTCGAGCCCCTGACCGTCTGCTCGACGCGCATGTCCTCGCCGAATACCTGAGCGTGCCCGCGGCCGACGGACTTCGCGCAGTGCATGGCGAGCTCTGCCTCCAGCAAGAGCTCGTCGGCCGTCCGCCGCTCGACCAGCCCGAACGGAGCGATGCCCATCGAGCCAGCTGCGCGGCGCTCGGTGCCGCCTACGTGGATGGTCGCCCCCGCGGCAAGCGCGTCGATCAGCTTCGAGGCGACGCTCTCGGCGGCATCCGGAGCGCAATCCGCGAGGATCATCCCGAACTGGTCGCCCCCGATCCGCGCGAGCGTGTCGGTGTCGCGAAGGCGCCGGGCGAGGACGGAGGCGACTTTTGCCAGAAGCGCGTCCCCCGCCATGTGGCCAAGCTGATCATTCAGGTCCCGGAAGCGGTCGAGCCCAAGGACCAGGACGGCGGACTCCACGCCGTTTCGCCGTCCGGAGGCGATCTCGCGTGAGAGCTCCTCCATGAACCTCGATCGGTTGTAAAGGCCCGAGACGGTGTCGTGGCTTGCCAGACGGGAGAGTCGTTCGCTCTCACCCTCCTGCTCGGTCACGTCCTGGGTCGTCCCGATCAGCCGGTCCTCGGTCTCGTCGTGGCCCTCGACGAACGACCCGCGGATGATCAGGATCCTGGCCTCGCCGTCCGGCCGGACGATGCGGTGCTGGCATGCAAAGGGGGTCTTGGTCGCGATCGCATCGCGAACGATCGCCGCGTAGGTCTCGCGGTCGTCGGGGTGGACCAGGGGATCGACGCTCTCGACGGTCAGTTCAAAGCTCTCGCGGCTCACGCCGTGGATCTCATAGAGGGCAGCCGACCAGCGCGTCCTGCCCGTCCCCGGCTCGTACTCCCAAGCGCCGTGGTCGGCGGGCGTTTGTCTGGATCCCTGCACTACAGGGATTCATCGGCTGCCGGGCTCAAGCCATTAAGCGGAAAGCGGCGCTTTCAGCCGAGGGGCTGGAAGCTCAGTTCGCGCCTTGGCGCAAAAGCAGCGCCGGCTGGCGCGGCGGCACGAGCCCCTGAGGGCTGTCGGGCCGGAACGTGGAGCACGGGGACTCGAGGTCGAGGGCGCAGAGCTGGTTGCGATGAAAAAAGCAGTCGGCACACGTGGGCTTGCCCTTGCGGCCGGGCTTTAGGCCTCGCCGCGTCAGGCCCACGGCCCGCACCCACTCCTTGGTTGTGTCCTCGGTCTTGACCACGAGGGCGACTATGGCAGCCCTCCCGGCCCGCCGCGCGGGGCGTTCTCGCAAACCGCGCAAAAACCTCCCCGTCGTGATTTCACGCCTTCTCGCAAACCGCGCAAAAAACTCCCCGAAGCGAGGCGCCTCGCCTACAATCCTCGGGATGTCATCGCAGCGCTCCGCACGCCTCAGCGACTCGCCGCCGCTGTTTCGCTCCCGCTTCCTCGACTTCTTCTCGCGGGTGCATCCGGTCGTTCCCGCGGTGATCTTCGTCCCGGTGATCACGGCGCTTGTGGTCCTCGCGGCTAACGACGGCATGGGCGGGCTCGAGATCCCACTCCTGATGTTGGCCGGCTTTGCGATCTGGACCATTTCCGAGTACTGGCTTCACCGCAAAGTCTTTCACTGGGAGCCGGACCACCCGATCGGCTCGCGGATGCATTTCATCATCCATGGCGTCCACCACGACCACCCGAACGACAAGATGCGCCTGGTCATGCCCCCCGGCGCCAGCATCCCGCTCGCGCTTCTCTTCTTCGCGATCTTCTGGCTGATCTTTGGCCTACCCACGGGGCTTCCACTCTTTGCGGGATTTCTCATCGGGTATCTGGTCTACGACTACACGCACTATTACCTTCACCACGCAGTACCGAAGACCGACCGCGGAAAGCGCCTACGCGAGCAACACATGCGCCATCACTTTCAGGACCACCGCTACGGATTCGGCGTTTCGTCGCCGATCTGGGACGCCGTCTTCGGCACGCTCCCGCGCAAGCGCAACTGATCAGTCCCTGAAAGCAAGTTCACACGTGTAGTGTTTGTGTCACAGTGAGTCTGGCCTTTGGACTTACACGTATAGAAGGGACTCACACGTGTCTACACCAAGGAACGCCGTCGACGAGGCGGCGAATCTCCTGCGTGAGCGCATCTCAGAGCTCGACGCCGAGCGCGCCAAGCTGGAGCGCGCGCTCGCCAGCCTGACCGACGGCCGGGAGGGCAAGCGCGGTCCAGGCAGGCCCCGCGGCAGCGCTTCTTCAATGAGGCAGTCCTCGAACGGCCGCAAGCGCCGCCGCAGCCGCAAGGGCGGTACCCGCGCCGAGCACGCGCTGAAGGTCATCGCGGAGAACCCCGGCGTGAGCGCGTCAGAGATCGCCGAGCGGCTCCAGATAAAGCCGAACTACATGTACCGGGTGCTCACCGAGCTTCAGGCCGACGGCAAGGTCCGCAAGGAAGGCCGCGCCTACCACCCGGCCTAGAGCAGCGAGCTGACCGCTTCGCGCTCCTCCTGGAGCTCGGCCACCGTGGCGTCGATCCGCTCGCGGATCGCGTCGCCGATCTGGAGGTCTTGAACGATCTCGTACTCGCCGTCCTTGCACGTACACGGGAAGCCCGAGATGATCCCCTCGGGGACGTCGTAGGAGCCGTCTGACGGGATACCCATCGAGGCCCAGTCGCCATCGGGCGTGCCGAGGACCCAGTCGTGCACGTGATCGATCGCGGCGTTCGCAGCCGAGGCGGCCGACGAGGCGCCGCGGGCGTCGATGATCGCCGCGCCGCGCTTGGCGACCGTCGGGATGAAGTCGTCGAAGATCCACCCCTCGTCATCGACCGCTGTCCACGCCGGCTCGCCGTTCACCTTGCAGTTGCCGAGGTCCGGAACCTGAGTCGTCGAGTGGTTGCCCCAGACCGTCATGTTCGTGATGTCCGCGACGGCGACGTCGAGCTTTAAGGCGAGCTGAGCGATCGCGCGGTTGTGATCGAGGCGGACCATCGCGGTAAAGCGCTCGTCGGGCACGTCGGGCGCGTTTGCCATCGCAATCAGTGCGTTCGTGTTGGCGGGGTTGCCGACTACAAGGACCTTGATGTCGTCCGCGGCGCCGGCGTTGATCGCCTCGCCTTGGGGCTTGAAGATGCCTCCGTTCGCCTCGAGGAGGTCGGAGCGCTCCATGCCCGGGCCACGGGGGCGGGCTCCCACGAGGAGGCCGAAGTTGCACCCGTCGAAAGCCTTATCCGCATCGTCGAAGATGTCGATCCCCGAGAGCAAGGGGAAGGCGCAGTCGTCGAGCTCCATAGCGGTGCCCTCGGCCGCCTTGACGGCGTCCGGGATCTCGAGCAGGTTCAGGTGGACCGGCGTGTCCTTGCCGAGCATCTGGCCGGAGGCGACTCTGAAGAGGAGGGCGTAGCCGATCTGGCCGGCGGCGCCCGTGACGGTGACCTTTACGGGGGTACTCAAGTCTCTGACTCCTTGATCGGGAAGCTGGATAATGGCTCGGAACGTATCGAGCCGCCCGTTCGGGGCGATGACCTCGGGTTCAGCCGATGCCTGATTGCCACTAGCCTTCGCGCCCATGCAGTTGGACCATGTCGCCTTGGACGTGGCGAACAGGGAGGCATCCGCCGCCTTCTGCGCCGAGTACTTCGGCTTGACCAACCGGGTCCACGACGATTCCACTCGGCTGATCATCTCCGGAGCCGAGGAGGTCGAGTGGCAGGAAGACGGACTATCGCGAGTCCAGGTGCGGGACCCAGACGGGTACCTCGTCGAGGCGTACTCCTACTGACGCCGGCGCGCGGTTCGCCGAGAGGTCAGCCCATCGCCTTCTGGAGGTTCTCGTCGATCGACGCGAGGAACTCCTGCGTTGTCTGAAACTCCTGGTTTTTGCCCACAAGCAGGGCGAGGTCCTTAGTCATCTTCCCGCTCTCGACCGTCTCAACGCAGACGCGCTCGAGAGTTTCGGCGAACTCGGACACCTCGGGCGTCTCGTCCATGCGCCCGCGCGCCTCGAGGCCGCGCGTCCAGGCGAAGATCGAGGCGATTGGGTTGGTCGAGGTCGGGTTGCCCTTCTGGTGCTCGCGGAAGTGGCGGGTCACGGTGCCGTGCGCAGCCTCAGCCTCGACGGTCTTGCCATCGGGCGTCATCAGGACCGAGGTCATAAGGCCAAGTGAGCCGAAGCCCTGGGCGACGGTGTCGGATTGGACGTCGCCGTCGTAGTTCTTGCACGCCCAGACGTAGCCGCCCTCCCACTTCATGGCCGCGGCGACCATGTCGTCGATCAGGCGGTGCTCGTAGGTGATGCCCTTCTCGTCGAAGTCCGCCTTGAACTCGTCGTAGAACACCTCCTGGAAGAGGTTCTTGAAGCGCCCGTCGTACTTCTTCAGGATCGTGTTCTTCGTGGTCATATACACGGGGTACTCACGATTGAGCCCGTAGCGAAACGAGGCACGGGCGAAGTCGCGGATCGAGTCGTCGAGGTTGTACATGGCCATCGCGATGCCGCTCGAGGGGAAGTCGAAGACGTCGATCTCGATCGGTTCGCCCTCGTCCTTGGGCGTCCAGGTGAGAGTCAGCTTGCCCTCGCCCGGGATCAGCGTGTCCTCGGCGCGGTATTGATCGCCGAATGCGTGACGGCCGATGATGATCGGCTTCGTCCACCCCGGCACGAGGCGCGGAATGTTTGAGATCACGATCGGCTCGCGGAAGATGACGCCGCCGAGGATGTTGCGAATCGTGCCGTTCGGCGAGCGGTACATCTCCTTGAGGCCGAACTCCTCGACCCGGGCCTCGTCGGGCGTGATCGTCGCGCACTTGACGCCGACCCCGTGCTCTTTAATCGCATTCGCCGCGTCAACCGTGATCTGGTCGGAGGTCTCGTCGCGGCTCTCGATGCCCAGGTCGTAGTACAGGAGCTCCACGTCGAGATAGGGGACGATCAACTGCTCCTTGATGAACTCCCAGATGATCCGGGTCATCTCGTCGCCGTCGAGCTCGACGATGGGGTTCTTCACTTCGATCTTGGCCATGCGTCTCTTCCGATCCTCCGGGGGTCGCTGGACGGCGCAGGCTATCGAGGCGCGTTGGTTCGAGATGAAGTGATGTCTCTCGCGCCCTACTGTCGGGCGTGAGAGACAGCGGTTCACACGCGAGGCGGCTCATAGGCCGCTGTTCGAGTCCGGTCAGCGCCGATCTCGCTCGTAATGAGTACCCGTACCATCCGGGGCATGGCGACCGTCGAGCCCCGCCCCGCACACGCGACGCATGAGGTCTTAAACCAGGCCTCCGCGCTCGAGAACTACAACGTCTTCGAATCCGATCGCGTCCTCCGAGCAGCGCTGGAGCGCGAGGGGGGCGGCTGGGCCGGCGACCGAGCCACCGAGGTCGGCGCCTTCTCAGGATCGGCGCGTGTCCAGGCCTGGGGGCGCGAGGCGAACGAGAACCCGCCAAGGCTTCGCACGCATGACCGCTTCGGCAAGCGGATCGACGAGGTCGAGTTCCATCCGGCCTGGCACGAGCTCCTCGCCGCGGGCGTCGGCTTCGGTCTCGCCTCACTGCCGTGGGCAGAGCCACAGCCGGGCGCCCACGTCGCGCGCGCCGCGATGTTTATCTCCTTCGGTCAGGCGGAAGCCGGGGTCGGCTGCCCGCTCTCGATGACCTACTCGGTCGTTCCCGCCCTTCGCGCCCAGCCCGAGCTTGCCGCCGAGTGGGAGCCGCGCTTCACCTCTGCGTCCTATGACGGCGAACGACTCCGCCCTGCGCCGGACAAGGCGGGCGCCCTTGCCGGCATGGCCATGACGGAGAAACAGGGCGGCTCGGACGTCCGAGCGAACACCACAAGCGCCACGCCCCTGAACGGCGGTGGTGGCGGTGCCGAGTACGAGCTGACCGGGCACAAATGGTTCTGCTCCGCGCCGATGTGCGACGCGTTCCTGGTCCTGGCCCAGGCACCTGGCGGCCTCAGCTGCTTCCTCCTCCCCCGCTTTACACCGGACGGCGAGCGCAACCGAATGCACATCCAGCGCTTGAAGGACAAGCTCGGAAATCGCTCGAACGCCTCGTCTGAGATCGAGCTGCGCGGCGCGTGGGCCCGCATGGTCGGCGAGGAGGGCCGCGGCGTCCCGACCATCCTCGAGATGGTCAACCACACACGACTCGACTGCGTGCTCGGCGCCGCAACCGGAATGCGCTTCGCGGTCGCCCACGCCATCAACCATTGCTCGGGCCGCGCCGCCTTCGGCAAGCTCCTCGTCGAGCAACCGCTGATGAAGAACGTCTTGGCGGATCTCGCGATCGAGTCGGAGGCGGCGACGATCGCGGCGATGCGTCTCGCTCGCGCGTACGACGAGTCCGCGGCCGGCGACGGGCACGCCTTCGAGCTCCGCCGCCTCGCGAACGCCGTCCTCAAGTACTGGACGACCAAACGCGCGACCCCGCACGCGGCTGAGGCGCTCGAGTGCTTCGGTGGCAATGGCTTCGTCGAGGAGTCCGGGATGCCGCGCCTCCTTCGCGAGTCGCCCCTCAACTCGATCTGGGAAGGCTCGGGCAACGTGCAGTGCCTCGACGTCCTCCGCGGGATGGCTCGGAGCCCGGCGGCGGTCGACGCCTTCTTCACGGAGGTCGGCGAGACGGCCGGCGCCGACCGGCGCCTCGACGTAGCCATCGCCGAGCTGCAGGCCGAGCCTTCAGACCTGGAGGGCATCGAGTCGCGCGCGCGCCGCGTCGTCGAGCGCATGGCACTGGCGCTCCAGGCGTCTTTGCTCCTGCGCTTCGGCGACGAGGCAGTGGCTGACGCGTTTTGCGCCTCGCGGCTCGAAGGCGACTCGGGCCTTGCCTTCGGAACGCTTCCGGCCGGAACCGACTTCGACCGCATCATCACGCGGCACGCCGCGGCGTAGTAGAGGCCTCATGCGGCGCTCTTCGCTCGCCACCATCGCGTCCGGCGTAGCGCTGGCGCTCGCGTCCGCGACCGGGTTGGCTGCGTGTAGCGAGGGCGAGGTCAACAACACCGCCTCGGATCCGATCGAGCTGGCCCGCTACCTCCCTGAGAACGTAACGCTGATCCAGACGATCGACGTCGTCGAGGCGAGGCAGGAGCTCGGCCTGCCCGACGATGCGAATGCCGCCCCCACCAGCAGCCAGATCCGAAAGCCCGACAGCCCGCAGGCCCGCCTCTTCGCGCTCACCTCGCGCGCGTTCCCGGTCGTCAGTGACGCTTACCTACTGGGCCTCGACGCCAGGGGCGCATCCCCGCTTGATGGCTCGCTCATCCTCGCCGCAGCGGGTGGCGCCGGATCCGGCGCCGTCAGCATCGTCTCGACCTCCGAGCCGTTCGACGATGTGGCCGCGAAGCTCGAGACCAGCGGCTACAGACGGCAGCGAAACCTCTACCTGGCTGGGCCCCAGGCAGTCAAAACCGCATCGGGCGTGGTCGCCGACGGCGGCAGCGGGCGCGTGATCTTCGCCGCCACCGAGCGTCTCGCCACCAAGGTCATGGACCGTATAAGCGAGGGGGCCGAGCCCGGGGTGACGGCGGAGGCGCTCCAAGCGGTGAACGGCTCCGTCCGGCTGGCAACGACCGAGGGGTTCCGATCGCCTTGCGTCGAGGCTCTATCTGCGGCTCAGTTCGCGACGGGCAGGGGAGCGATCATGGCCCTGACTGTCTCCGGCGAGAAACCCGATCCGGACCGCTTCAACGCTCGCGCCGTCAGTTCGCTCGACAC
>Ga0136625_1000914_pt1 | contig 10096 bp, 3 predicted proteins | sample AntDrymUQ4832306_2_FD_104672 | JGI IMG/M metagenome (GOLD analysis project Ga0136625, IMG submission 104672) | Polar desert sand microbial communities from Dry Valleys, Antarctica - metaG UQ483 (23.06) | ecosystem: Environmental > Terrestrial > Soil > Desert | place: Antarctica: Dry Valley...
GTCACCGGCGGAGCTGGCCCGCATGCGTGCGGCCGCGTATGAGCTCACGCGTTCGCTCGTCTGGCCGCGCGTCGGGGAGGCGCACCTGGCGCTGGCCAGGGCAATCGTCGCCGAGGTCCCGGCGCAGCAGCCTCGCCGCCCGCGGCCGCCGCTCGGCACCGGCTTTATACTAGACACAGCGTAAGAGAGTAAGGAAATCACCATGACAACGTTAGCGAGATGGACGATGGCCTTAGGAACAACGGCTTTGGTGGCGGGGGCTTTGGTGGCGGGGAACTCGGCGGCCGGTGCGCCTCTGCCCTCGACACCGGAAGAGGTGCTGAAACTACCGCCCGAGTTTACCGGGGCGGACGAGGACGAGGATGGCTATATCAACCTCCAGGAGGCCGAGGCCATACCCGGTCTGAGCGCGGTGTTCGCGCTGTTCGATCACGACCAGAACTGTGGTATCGACCTCGAGGAGTATGGATATGCGCCTAGCGGCGGCCACCGTGATGGGCGGAGCATGAGCAGAGCAGCGGGCGAGCCTTCACCGATCACGACGATGTTTATCTCTCAAGGTAGGCACGCCCCTGGCGCCGGAATCGGTGTGAGGGCCTCGGGGGATAACGTGGCGCGGTCATTCGACCTGCACGACCCTGAGCCGCTTCCCTTTAACCCCCTTCCAGGTCTCGGTGCAAGAGAAGCGGGCACTCATCATCCTGCCCAACAGTTCTTGTGGAACGCACGCCCCAAACTTGAGATCCTCTTGCACTTCATCGCAGACCGTGGGACTCATGTGGTCTTCCTTTTCCAGCATCGCGCCGACGCGGTCGGCGACCTCGGCGTCGGCTCGCCCGCTCTTGGCGTAGATCGCAAAGTTGTCGTATGCGACTCGCCCGATCTGCTTCTCCAGTCGCTGGGCTAGGGCCCCATTTAATACAGCCCCTCCGAAGGTCCACCACGCGACGTCCTTTTCATTCTTCACCAGCGTCGTCTCCTGCGGATCGGCCCACGCATACTGCGAGCGAAGGTCCGCGAGTGCCGATCTAGCCCGCTTGGACAGCGCGACCGCCGGCTCCGTCCCTGCCAAGACCTCAAGCACCGCTTGGCAGAATTCGTAATGAAGAGGTTGGCCCGCGCCGAACCACCGCGATTTACCCTGTTGAGCACTCGGCTCCACGTAAGCCCGCCGGCGTTTCCAATCCACATGCTTGACGAGCCAGTAGCGCCCTCCCAAGGATAACGAAACGGACCCGGCACGCTGCACTTGAAATGTCAGCGGATGCACGGTGCCGAGCTCGATGCGCCCGTAGTAAACGGCAAACAGCGGCGGCGCATCGAACACCGAGAACAGCTCCAACAAATGTCGTCTCCCGAACCTCTCCTCTGCCGCCGCACCGATATGTAGGATGCCCTGATCCTGAGACAGATAACGATGGTCCAGCATGTGGGCGACGAGGCGCTCGCAGTCGTCACGGCAGAACCGTGCAGTACGCACGAGGCCTTCCAGCCACCCGGCCCAGGTCGTCGGACCGACACCGGAGTCCTGAAGAGACAACGCCATGAGCTGTTGTGCCACGACGTGATACGGTTTTGGCGGTGGCCTCACCGGCTCGACATAACCCTCCGACCACAGCTTCGAGAGACCCAGGGCACGAAGTAACGACTCCTCCGAAGTCGCCAGAAACAAGCAGTTTCGCCTCGTGCCTTCGCGACGACCGCTACGCCCCAGGCGCTGCAAGAAAGACGATACCGTATAAGGCGCATCGATCTGGACGACGCGGTCCAAATCTCCGACGTCGATGCCTAGCTCGAGGGTGCTGGTTGCCACGATGACGCAGTTACTCGCCTCCGCAAACGCCGCCTCGGCGCGCCTGCGTTCCTCGACCGAGAGCGAGCTATGCGATACGAAGGTCTGCACCCCGAGCTGCCGGAGCTGGCCGGCGAGAGATTCCGCCTGCGAGCGGCTGTCGCAGAAGACCAGCCTCTTCTGGCCACGATGCAGCCTCGAGATCACGATTGCGGCATTGTTCAAACCACCTACGTAGTCGACTTCCACCAGAGCTCCGGCTGCGTCTTCCGCGGGTGTCGCTACGACCACTCCCGGTGAGTCTCCTCGCCCTTCGAGCCAGCCCAAGATCTCCCCGGGGTTCCCGACCGTTGCCGACAATCCCACCCGCTGTACGGCGCGCCCACTGAGGTAAGAGATGCGATCGAGGACGGCCAGTAGATGCCATCCGCGGTCATCACCCGCGAACGCGTGGATCTCGTCGACGATCATGGCTCTGACGGTCGCGAAGAGATCACCGTGGTCGGCGCGCCCGGATACCAGCATGACTTCCAAGGACTCCGGCGTGGTCAGTAGCAGGTCCGGGGGGTCTTTGAGAATTCTGCCGCGAGCACTCGGTCCGACATCGCCGTGCCAAACCGCCACTCTCCGACCGAGCAGCTCCCCATACTGGCGAAGGCGTAGCTCGAGGTTGTTGAGCAGGGCCTTGATGGGACAGACGTACAAGACGCTGACGGCCGTCCAGCTCTCGCTGAGGAGCCTCGAAAACAACGGGAAGACTGCAGCCTCCGTTTTACCACCCGCGGTAGGGGCCAGCAGCAACGCGTTTTTTCCCGCCAGGATGGGCGCAATCGCGGCGTTTTGTAGGGGCCTGAGCGATCGCCACCCCAGGCTGTTGACGATATGATGTTGGATCGCGGGGTGGAGTCGATCGAAAGGGGTCACAGGTCTAGCTCGATGTCATCGACACTCGAAACACCCCTGGCGTTGCGTTCTACATCGGTCAGCTCCGTGTCGCTAACTGTCAGGGCGTAGTGCCGGCGCGGATCGAAATCCGAAAACTGGTCGATGCGGTCCAGCACCTCGGCAACCAACTTCTTGAGGAAAACACGTGGTGCGATGCCTACTTTTCCTCCCAGCTCGCCCGTCACCGCATGCGCCAGATCGCGCAAGTACGCGTCGTCTGCCAGCCGACGGACCCGCTCTCCGTTCGGGCAATGCGATGCATAGGTGTCGCGCACCTTCACGCCCACCGCCCTAAGCTTTTCTAAGTCGAACCCCGACAGCCGGATCTGTACCGCACGCGGGTTATCGAATCGCGGATCGGTTCTAAAATCCACATGGAGCCGTTGCGCCAAAGGCGGCAAACGCTGTACGCCATAGGGCCCGTCGAAAAAGGCCGGTGTGCCGGTCACCAACAGATACAGTCCGGGAAACCGCCCCGCTTCGATCTCATCCATGAGCTGGCGCAGCGCGTTGAGGCCCTTGTCGCGGACATCTCCACGGACGCGCTGCAAGGTCTCTACCTCATCCAGCACCAGGACGAGCCCCGGATTACCCGAGTCGCGAAGGACGGTCAGGAGCCCCCGCAAGAAGCCCAAGGCGCCAAAATGATCGATGTCTCCTTTGATCCCCGCCTTGTGCTTGATACGGGCGGCGACGTTCGGCGAACCCGAAAGCCAGGCCAGTAGCCCCTCGGCCACCTCCCGGTCCTCCTCCGCCAAGGCCGAACGGTATCCACGTAGGCAAGCGGCAAAGGTCGGCGCCTGTCGAGTAACCTGCTCGAGCCGGCGTTCCATCAGGGTGTTGGTTCGTTCGAGCAGATGCGCTTCGTCCGGAGTAGCGATCTCGCCCCGCTGAAGAATTTCTTCCTCCAGAGTATAAAACCAGCCATCGATGATCGAGCGGAGGGCCCCGAGCCGGGTGTCCGTGGTCGAAAGGTTCTCCACCAGACGCCGGTAGACGGTTTCCAGTCGATGCAGCGGCGTCTCCGTCTCGGACACCTGCACTTCCGACGAGGCGAATCCCGCCTGCCGCGCCATCTCCTCCAGCCATCGAGCGAAGAAGGTCTTGCCGCTGCCGTACTCACCACGAACCGCCTTGAGCACACCCCGCCCGCTCCCGACGGCCTTGAGCTCCGACACCAGGGTGGGGTGAAAACCCTCGAGACCGACCGCGAGCAGGTCCAGGCTCGAGGACGGAACGGTTCCTCTACGGAGGGCATCCAGAAGCTCGTCTCGGCGCTGTGGGCTGATGGAGATCACGATCGGACGGCGAGCTGGAACTGTTTCCCCAACAACTCGACATCGACCGAGACGGCCCCGGTGGCTTCTTCCACGGCGAGCACCTGATAGCCCTCCACGTTCAGCACACGCTGCATTCCGGCCAGGATCCCGCGCAGGCGGAACTCGGGCACGCCCATCACCTGGGCGAGGACTCGCCTCGGTGCGCGCCGGTGGCGCGACTCCAGGAGGGACAGCACATCGCGCACGGTCTTTTCGGGAGGTGCGAGACGGCCCGCCAGCCGCGATTGCGCGCGATAGACCTCGGACTCGAGGAGGGACCGAATCCAGTCCGGTGCCGCCGTGGCACACGCGGTTTCGAGCGTTTCGAACAGATGTGCCTGTCCTGTGGGCGGAGGCGGTGGGCGCTTCCTACCTTTCTTGAGGGGTAGTGGTTCCGCTACGGGGGTCGGCGCCGGAGACCACCACCATTCCGGTGTGTGCTCGGCGACCGGCTGCCAACCGTCGAGCGCCTGACCCACCATCAGGAAGATACCCAGGGGCACGACCGCCTCTTGCGGCGTGGCGCCGCCGTGATACCCGTTGCGCTTCTGGCAATAGCGCGCCGACTCGCTCCAGAGGAGCGCAACCTGTCGTTTGCGGGTGGCAGCCTCTATCCGTGGCCCCTCGAACACCATTTCCTGCTCCGCGAGCGGTTCCTCATAGGCCCGCCACCGCTCCTCGGAATCGCCCGGCAGGCGTGTACCCTCCTCTTCCAGGACATGCCCGTGATCGGCGGTTATCACGACCGCGCGCCCCGCGACACGGGCCTCGTAGAGCAAGGCATCGAGGATCCGAAAGGAGTCTACGGTCCATCTGAGGCGCAGTTGCTCCGACTTCGCGAGATGGTCATCCACGGCGTTGAGCACGACACCCGCGACCCGCTGCTCGGGGCATGCGAGGGTCTCGCGAACGGTGGGCGAAAGTCCTTCGGCCGCCGTGTCGGTCAGCTCGCCCTTGTGATACAGAACCGGTGGTCTCGAGGGGTGAGAAACCGCGCGCAAGCCCGCATGGCCGGCGAAGCCCGCCTTCTCTGTCGCACTCGACCCCGGCTGCACCCCGCCCGTCAGCAAGGCCGTGCGCGAAAACGCCGTCACGCTCGGCAGCACGCCGAGGAGTGCTTGTCCGGCAATGCTGGCCGGATCAGCCCAACGCAACCAGCCTCGCTGCTGGAGGTCCTCCGCCAGTTCCTCGAATACGCCTCCGTCCATTCCATCGATGACGACCACGAGCACAGGCGCCTGTGCCGCCACCCTCGCCACGATCTTGCCAAGAAACGCTTCGATCGGCAGGAAGCCGCTTTCGGGCTTGGGCGCCCGATTCCACTCTTGGAGACGCTCCGCGAAGCGTCGGTTCTCCGGCTCGCGCAGATCCCTGATGCGTCGGTAGAGACGTCCGAAGGCCGTGCCCAGCTCCGCGATGGCATCGCCCCCGAGCAGGTAGCGCCGCGCCCAATCCACAAACACGCCGTCTCTGATGAAGGCCTCGACCGCCTTCCCGAGGGACGCTATCGCCGGGGCGCTGCCGCGACCCAGACGCCGCACGAGCCTCTGCGCCATCTCCAGTCGTGCTATCCGTTCCGGATTGTCTTCGCAATCTCTATGGCTGCGGACCCTCTCGAGGGCTGCCTCCACCTCAGTGGGATCCGTATTGCCGTCGAGGTAAGCGTTCAAGGCCCGCCCGAAGGCCGCGAGCCGCTGTTGGAACCCGGCGCTGAATACCGTGCTGAGACCGGCGAACGGCATCGCCTTCAGCGCCTCCAAGAGGTTCTCGGCACGCTCGATGGAGACCCGGCGCTGCTCTCCGTCCAGCCGGTCGAAGACGTTTCTCGCCGCCTCGAACCACGCCTGTCCTTGGTCTTCGTTCAAGGTACGACCTGCCACCAAGGGTTCGAGCCGCGCGATCGCCTGTGAGAGGGCTGGACTCTGGCGCCCCTCGGCGACGAACAGCACCTCGCAGACGAGCCCGATGGGTAAGAGCTGCGTCCCCTGACCGGACTCCATGGCGTCCGCCAAGATCCCCCCGAGCGCACCCGCCGTCTCTGCCAGGCGCTCTCTGATCCCCGAACGAAACGGCTCGGGGAGCGCCCTGTATCTCGACACCCGCTCCATGTCGAGACTCCAGTGAATGAGATCCACGGCATCGGGCCGACTGGTGTCCAGCTTCAGATAGTGTTGAAGAAGGGTTCGCCAGGCGGTGTCCGCATCCAGCCATCCGCTTGGAACCGGCGCCCAGCCATCCCCCGGCATGGCCCCGAGCAGCGACTCCACGACCCAGCCTTGGGCCGGGAGGCGCGGGTCGATGTGGGTCGCGCCGAATGCGTGGCGTACCAGCTCCCAAGGATCGAGGTGTATGAGCCGGCGCCCCGGGAGCCGGGCCAGCACGTCCAGGCCGAGCGCTCGATCCGCGAGCGGCGTCAAGAGCACCAGAAAGTCTTCTTCCGGCAAGGACGAAAGCTGGGTGCTGATCTCCAACGGTGAACGGCAATAGGCAACCGGCATGCGTCTACCGTCCACGAGGACGGAATCACCCCCGCTCCAAGGGCCGGTCGTGTGGATCCCGAAGACACGGGCCTCGGGTCGGCGTTTTACGATGGTCGCGACCTGGGCTGCGACTCGTTCAGGTGTCGTCGTCATTCGCCTTCGGTGTAGATCATCCAGTCCACCTCCAGCGTCGTTCCCGACCGTCCGGCCAGGTCCGCCTGGATCGCTTGGAAGACTTGTCCCGCCTCGCTGCCCCTTACCGTCTTGCGACCCTGCTTGGCGAGCATACGCCCGTGAATGGGCGCTTCCGGCCTTGGCGGTTCCGCCGTCGGCGGCCGGGTCGCAGCCTCCACCAAGAGGTTCACCGCCTCCGACTGCGCCCGTCTCAATGTGGACGCCAGGGGGGAGACGTGCTCGTCGTGGATCAACGCCTCTGTGACCCCTTGCACGATCCCCTCGGCACGCGCGCGGTAGGTCCCCGAGAGGGACCGGATCTTGTCGAAGATCGTCCACTCCGTGCCCTCCAGGGCGTCTGCCGTCTGTCTCGCGCCCTTGATCGCCTGGCCCATCGCGGTCTCCGAGGTGGCGATCGGGGCCGTCGCCAAGACCTCGATGACCGCGTCCCCCTCATCGGCTCGGATCGCGGTTAAGAGCGCGGCAGCGGCCTCCGCGGTCTGGTAACGATCGATTTCCCGAATTTCGATGCCGAAGGTTTCCAGGCGCGCGTGCAGGCCGGTGCGGAGGCGATCGACCTCAGCGCGGCGCTCCTCGGCGATCTTGGCCACCTCATCGCAGAGTCTCGCCACGTTCTGGGCGTTCAACAACGGTGAAACGGCGACACCCAGGATCGCTGCCCCACGCCTCACCGCCTCGGTCCAGCTCGCATGGTTCGGCAGGCGCTGCTCGCGCAGCTCCATCTCGTCATCCAGGTTCTCGAGCGGGGGGTCGATTGGCCCCCCGTGCAGGTAGAAGCTGCGACCGGTCTCGAGGGCGAAGGCGAGTATGACCAGATTCTGTATCTCTCGCTCCAGCCCGCGCCGCTCGGGCCTCTCGATCCAGCGGCGCAGTCGCCGGACCGTAAGCTCCTTCACGCCATCCTGCGCCTGTTTGCGCAGGAGCTCACTCTTCCAGTCATCCCTGAGGACGAAATGGGTCTCCCCCATCTCCCCGAGCTTCAGGGGTACGGCGATCCGCCGCACTTCGTCACGCAGCGCCTTCTCGACCTCGACCCTCCCGTCTTTCCCCTGGGCCGCTTGTCTCACGACATCCAAGACGCGCCGCAATCCCGCGCGCTTGACCTCGCCCTCGAACCTCGGGTGATCCGGGTGCTGATGTTCCAGGGCCTGGGTGAACAGGTGCTCCAGGCTGTCCTTGAACCCGGCCCCCACAGGCGGTTGCAGCTTGAGGTGCGGATTCAGTGACTGGAAGTGCTCGTCCAGGTCGTGGGCGGTATCGATCGCCGGATCCATGACCTTGGTGATGCCGTAGGCCGCCAGCAAGTGGTTCTTGACCCGTTGCCGCATCTGGTCTCGCTGATTCACCAGGAGCACCCGGGCCTGTTCGCGCTCGGTCTGTGACAGGTGTCCGCCGTATTCGTTGAGGCGGTTTCCGGAGAGCACCTGGTCGAGCAGAACCAGTTTCCCGAGGTCCTCCACCGCCTTGAGCATCAAAAACGACGGGAGCCAGACCAGGGTGTCGGCGACCTCTCCGCCGGCGACGAACGCCTGTACTCGCGCCAGGTCATCCTTCGGCGAGTAATTCGGTTGATCGAACGGGAAGTCGATGACGATCCGCCACATCCCGTCTGGTGATCTGAGGCTGTCCAGGGGCAGCTCCCTTACGTTCCGGAACAGGATCTCGCAGGTCCGCCTGCATCCACGCCATAGCACCTCGTAGCGCGCCGGCAGCAGATCGCCTTCCTCGGCCGAGATCTGGAGATACTCGTAGAGGAGATGCTTCACTTTCTGGATGCGGTTCCCGTAGTTGTCCAGGGCCTTGGCGTTTTCGAGCACCCCCTCCGTGTCCACCCCCACGATGTGCAAGGAGATGAGCGGATTGGCGCCGTCGTCGGAGACCTTGATCTCCCCCACCTGTCCCGCCCAGTGGCGGAATTTGGACAGCACTATCTGGCTCTCCTGTCCGGCGATCGGCGAGCGCACCGTGCCGTGGTTGAGGGCGCAGAGGCGTGTAGGGGTCAGGCCTCGCAACACCTCCACCCCTTCCGCGAGCGCCGACAGGAGCAGCGTTTTCAGCAGCCGGTCGTCATTGCGGAACCTCGCGACCCGTGCCCGGTCCGCAATCGTCCCGGCCTTGATATCGCTCACGGTGACGCCGCAAGAATCTTCCAGCATCGGGAGCAGTTTCTGCCGGTAGAGCTTCTTGGCGTCGTCGAAGCGCATGCGCATGGCCTGGGTAAAAGGCTCGTCGCCTTCTGCGATCACATCGAAGAGATCGCCGACCGGCACGACGTCCCCGAGCTCGAGCGTGTCGCGATGATCCACCAGGAGCTGCAGCATCAGCTTCAACGCCGTGCGCTCGCGTTGGAGGAGCGAGGACACGGCGACGAGCGTCTGAACCAGCGCCGGGCTGAAGGGGTACACCCGGCGAAACATCTCCCGGTCGCCCTCCCGGGTCAGCAGCGTGTTCATCACCTCCTCGCGCACCCGTGAGGTCGCCTGGAATGCGCTTTCGAGCTCCCGCGCGGCTGAGTCGGACCGCGGCCGTAGCAACCGCTTCTGGACGATCGCGGGCAGGTTCCGGTCTTCCACGGTGATCTGGTCGAAGCGGGCCTCCCACCAGTTCAGCACATCGGCGAACCCGAGCTGCTCGGCGCCCGGCAGGTGCTCCCCGACCAGCTCGCGCAGGTCCCGCTGGCGCGCGATGAAGCTCACGATGGGGATCGGCCGCTCGGCCGTCATGGCCTCGACCAGCTTCGCGATCTTCTGTCCCTCCCGGTTGACGAACTCGAGGTTCGCCGCGTGGCTCGCGAGCCACAGGATCAACTCGTCGAGAAACAACACGAGCGCGTCGTACCCCAGCGTCTTGGCATGGAGCGACATGACCGCGAGTCCCTCATCCAGGGGAACGAATCCCTCCTTGCCGTCCGCCGCCAGGCCCCTCGCAGCCCCGAAGAACGCATCGATCAGATCACCCACGAGCCGCGTCCGGTCTTCCGAGCCGGGCGCTGCGTTCAGGGCCGTGTCGAAGCCGCCGGCATCCCATCCGGCCCCGAGGCTCCCCCAACCCTCGTTACCCTTGGCCCCCGATCCGAGCTGCGCGAAGAAGGCCCCGTCGCCCATGTTCGCCCGGAGCCGCTTGGCGTCCTCGAAAAGCGCATCGGCCCGGTAAAAGCCCGGTGTCGGTGCGCCCGGATGCCGCTTCCGAATGTATTCGGCGTAGTGGCCCAAGAGGGCGGACTCCATGCTGGTGGCGCCGATCATGTGATAGGGCACCACCAGGAACTTGCGGTCTTGCGTCCAGGCGTTGCTGCGCGCCACGACCTCCGCCAACTCCGGGATCGATCGGGCGTCCGGATTGTTCTCCAAGAGCAGGGTCAGGAC
>Ga0136625_1000915_pt1 | contig 10090 bp, 14 predicted proteins | sample AntDrymUQ4832306_2_FD_104672 | JGI IMG/M metagenome (GOLD analysis project Ga0136625, IMG submission 104672) | Polar desert sand microbial communities from Dry Valleys, Antarctica - metaG UQ483 (23.06) | ecosystem: Environmental > Terrestrial > Soil > Desert | place: Antarctica: Dry Valley...
ACTAGGTGAGCAGCTCACTGCCGACGAACTCGACTCCGACACCCTGGTGCGGGTCGCCGACCTGATGGACACCCTCGACACGGTGGCGCCGCTCGCGGAGGACACCGCCAAGCACGTGCAGCGGCGCCACGAGCCCGTCGCGGAGGCGGTCACCTCGGCTGGTGGATCAACGAACGTGGCCCGCAGGGCCTGGTATGACGATCACTGACCACCCCGGATGGCCCCGCCCCCACTGCTGGTGGGCGCCCGCGTCGAGGCGGAGCGGGGCACGTGAGCGACACACCCGAGACCGAGACATTCGAGACCGGCGCGCCCGGGACCGAACCCGGCGAGGCGCCGCCGAGCTCGTGGGACCTGGCCTGTGAGGAACTCGCCCGGTGCCGGCGGCGCTACCGACGCCAAGGGCTGCCCCTCGCGGCGATCGGTGGCACCCATATCGCCGGCGGGTTGGCCTCCGCCGCGTCGGGGGCGATGGTGCTGTTGTCCCTCGGCGTCGGACTCGGCGCGGCGGCGGGGGCCTACGCCTACGCCCACCAGCGCGGGGGACGCTGGAGCCGGACCTACGCCGCTGTTGCCGCGGCCAGCTCCGCCGGGTGGCAGACCGCCGCCACCACCGTCGCCGACCCGACCGGCCCCGTCATGGTGGGCGTGCTGTGGGTCGGTGGGGCTGCGCTGGCGCTGCCGTGGTGGTGGCGCCACGCCGAACCTGATCTGGACGTCACCGCGGAACTCGCCGAACCCGACGTGGCACCCACTGCGCCTGCGCCGATCCCGCCGACCGGGATCGACCCTCGGGTGATGACCTGGGGCCGTCACCTCGGGGCCAAGGGCAAGGCGCTGGCCGGTTCCAGCCTCGCCGACATGGTGGACTTCGCCTACGGGTGGAAAACTACCGTCGAGCTGCCTATCGGGCATCACTGGCACGAGATCCTGGCCGCACAGAAGGCGATCCTGTCGGTCTACGACCTGCCCGACGGGCGGGTGTTCCCCGAAGCCATCCCCGGCGCGTCGGTGCGCAAGGCCCGCCTGACGGTGCTCACCAGCGACCCGCTGGAGCGCGTCACCTACTGGACCGGCCCGGGCCTGGACCCGGTCGCGGGCACGTGCCCCCTAATGACCACCGCCGATGGGGAACTGCTGGGCTTCCGGTTCTGGTGGCCCGGGGCGGGGGCGTGTCACGCCCTGATCTCCGGGATCAACGGGTCCGGCAAGTCCAAGATCCTGGACCTGCTCATCGCCGAAGCCAACGCTTCCGACCGGATGATCCCGTGGCTCATCGACGGCGGCGGCACCAGCAAGTGGCTCGACCGGCTGCCCACGGCGGTCGGCACCCCAGCCGGGGCAAGGAGGCTGCTGACCTACGCGCTGCGGGTGATGGACGCCCGCCGACCGCTGATCCGCCGCGGCGACGCGGACTCCCTCGACCCGACCCCGGACCTGCCGCTGATCAGCATCGTGATCGACGAGGCGCACAAGCTGCTGATGAGTGACGACGAGACCGACAACACCGACATCCGCCGGATGTGTGAGCGCCTCGCCCAGGAGGGCCGCAAGTTCGCCATCCAGCTGATCCTCGCCACCCAGGTGCCCTCAGCGGCACAGCTCGGGGGCAGCACCGTGCTCCGTGACCAGCTCAAGGTCGGCGCCGTCGTCGGGTTGCGGGTGGCGGAGTCCACCTCCGGGAACATGATCACATCTGGTGCGCCGATGCCGGAGCCGCTGCACCACCTTCCCGCTGTGTTCCCCGACGGGTCCCCGACCAAGGGGCTGGGGTACATGCTGACCGGGCGGATGATCCGCTCCCGGTCGCTGCTGATCGAGGACCCCCGCTCCCAGCCGGTGACGGTGACACGACTCGATCCGGCATCGGCGGCGGTGCCGGTTCCGGACCTGCAGGCCGACGAGCCCGGCACCGACCACCCCGCCCAGACCTCGGCCGGCCCGACGAGCCCACTGCGCCCGGCCGTGGCCACCGGCGACACCGAGGCCACCCGCCGAGTTGAGCAGGCCCTGCACGACGGCACCCCCGGCGACGTCCCCGCGCTGATGCGCGCCACCGGACTGTCCATGGGCCAGGTCCGCCGCGCGCTGGCCGCACGCAACTAACCCAGGGAGACACGATGGGCATCACCGACACCCGAGCCGCGCTACACGCCCTGACCCGCCTCGAGGTGGATCCGGAGCTGCCGGATCGGATGCGCGCCGACGGGGTCGACGACGTCACGATCTGCGCCGTGAGCCACGCGGTGGAGCTCGCCGACGCTGCGCTGGCCGCGCTGGCCGCAGCGGCCGAGGCGCAGGCCCACGCCGACGCCGCGGCCGGGGCGGTGGACCCCGATGACGCGTCGACGGCCACCGCGGCCGCGGTGGCGCAGGCGAGCGCGGACGCCGCGGCGGGACAGGCGCAGGCCCTGGCTACCGACGCCGCCGGCGCGGCGGTGGCCGCCCTGGCCGGGTTGGAGCGCCGCCACGGGCCGATGGAGGCCGCGGTGGCCGGGGCGGGCGGCAGCACACGCGTGGCCCAGACCGGGTGGTATGACCGGTGACCCCGGAGCTGTGGGCACTGCTGGCGGTCATGGTGCTGGTGCTGTGGAGCCACCACCTGTGGCACGTGCGGCGCTACCCGGACCGGGCGTGCCGGGTGTGCAACGGCTCGGGGAAAGCCACCAGCAGCGACTGGCTGGGCCGCACCGTGATCGGCGCGTGCCGCCGCTGTAGGGGAGTCGAGCCGACCACACCACGACGGCGGTGGACCCGGTGACGGGCCGATCACACCGCGCCAGCGGAGCGCCGACCACCCCCGATTCACGAGCCCGACGACGACGCGTTCTGACCCGCCCGGCCCGGTGTCCTTCGGCCAAGAACGCCCACCGGGCCGGGTTCCCCAACACCCACCAGGAGTGAGGAGACCCACGATGCTACCGGCGCAGACCTGCGTGGGCACCCATTGCCAGCTGACGGTGACAGAGCAGCTGACAGCGCTGGTGCTGTCCCGACCGCTCCCAGGCGGCGGGGTCTACGCGGCACTGCGCGCGATGTGCACGCTCTCCTCACCGTTCGCCCCAGCGCGCGATGGGCGGGTGGCGTGATGACCCGCCAGTGGCCGATCCACGTGACCGAGTTGTGGGACGGGCGGGTGGTGTTCTGCCGCGGTCGCTGGGAGGGGTTGCCCGTGTTCGCCTGGCGTGGGCGTCCCGGCTCGGTGCCCCCAGGTCAGGCGACGGTGCGCCAGCTGCGGGGGATGGGGCTGCGGGCGGGTGGTCAGGACCAGGTGGGAGTGCTGATGTTCGCCCACCGCAAGCCGTATCGGCGCCGCGAGTTCGCCGCCCTCTACCGGATCGACCTCGCCAAACCGCGCCGGCCGGTGAGCCCCGCGCAGCTCGCCGCGCTGGGCCAGGCGATGGCCGCCCGACGGCGCTGCACCACGTGTGGGCGCGACGCCGGGTACTGCGTGCCGACCTCCACCCGCCAGTGCTGGACCTGCTTCCTGCCCACCGACCCCGAGGTGGGAGACGCCGCATGACACCACACCGTCGGAGAGGACTAACCCGCCCGTGACCAACGACGTCCTGCCCGACCCGCCCGACGTCGACGACGGGTTCTGACCCGCCCCGGCCCGGTGGCCCTTCGGCCAAGAACGCCCACCGGGCCGGGTTCCCCAACACCCACCAGGAGTGAGGAGACCCATGATGCTACTGACGCCACACCAGCGTGAGCGTGCACTGTCTGACCAGCGCGGGGATGGTCCCGGCGACGAGCGCCTGCTGGGCGTCGTGCTCACGTGCACCGACTGCGACACGACTTACGAACCCAGCCGCGAGGACTTCGCCACCGGTCGCACCGGTTGCCCGGACCCGGATTGCGGTGGGTGGGCCTTCTCCTCCGCGCTGACCGAGCCGGCCACCATTGGGGGTGCCCGATGAGCACCCGTGACCTGCTCGCTGCCCTGCCCGCGCTCACCGAGGTGCTGACCGAGCTGAGCACGCGAGACCTGCCCGAGCTGTGCTTGATCGGGGCGCGGTACTCGGTCGTGTCGCGTCGCTCCACCGGTGAGCTTCAGATCGCCCAGCCCAGTCCCCCGCCGGCCGGGGTGCTCGCTTGGTGCGACGCGATCCGCGCTGGCAGCGGGCAGTGCCTGCCATCCGCAGGCGACGACCACGACGAGCGGGTGACGGTCACCGCCACCGGCCAGCTCGGTGATCTGCCGGTGCGGGTCCTGACTGCCCTGCCACGAGACCTCGCCACGCAGCTGGGTGCGCGATGGACGCGGGACCGGCTACGTGAGCTGGTGGGCCCGCATCAGCGCCGGCTCGAACCCGCCGGGGGGGCCCGATGAGCGGGAGCCGTCCCACCTACGTGTCCCACTCGTCCCGCGTGGAGGTGCTGATCACCTCCTTCGGCCACCTGCACAGCGACCCACCGAAGGTCGACCTGCTCGTGGATGTCCGGGATCACCTGCGGGACCCGCACACCGACGCCGCGTTCCGGGCGCTGACCGGCCATAACACGGCCGTCGTGGAGCGGGTCCTGGCGACCTCCGGGGCAGACGCGCTGATCGAGGGCCTGGTCGCCACTGCGGCCGCGCTGCTCCCCACCGCTCGGAGGACCGGGCGCTTGGTCCGGGTCGCCGTGGGCTGCGCGGGGGGCCGTCACCGTTCCGTGGTGATCGCTGATGCGGTGGCCGCACGGCTCGCCCTCGCAGGGTGGGGCACTGAGGCTGAGCACCTGCACATCGGCGAGGCGGTGGCGCAGCGGTGAGACACCCGATCGCCGCGGTGCGCGGCCTGCCTGCGGGCTACGCTGGCGCCGGCTGGGCGCCCGAACCCGACGACCGCACCGACCCGCGTCGCCCCCACACCCCCGACCCTCGTCTCCGGCGCCACGGCCCGTGGCTGATCAACGACCACGCCGCGGACCCCGAGCTGGCCAACCGCCGGGCGCCTGCGCACGGCATCTACTTCCGCGAGCACCACTGCGGGTTGACCGAGTGGGCCGCGGCGTGGCACGGGTGGCCGATGTTCCGGTGGGCCGGGCCACGCATCCACTGGACCCACCCCCTGGTCAGCCCGTGGAATCCGATCCTGGCCCAGGAGCTCACCGAGGACCGTGCCGGTTACCCGCACTGGCCCGGGGACTGGGAGTGGTGGACCGCGCGCGCCCTGTGCCAGGGCCGCAAGGCGGGCGGCTACTTCGGCATCTCACCGCGCCGCGAGCAGCGCCGCTGGGTGGCCGAGCACCGTGATCGGCTCGCCATCGCCCGCATCGGCGGGCAACGCCTGAGTACCTGCTGCTACGCCGCCCAGCGGGGCACCCTCACGCAGGTCTACGACGACACCCTGGACGCCCTGGGCGCCGAGTACCGGCGGGTGTTCACCGCGGCCGGGGCATCGGAGCTGGCCGAGGACGCCGAGGTCGACCTGACCGGCCACGCGCACGCCCGGCTGCTGGACCTCGCGGTGAACCATGAGGACGTGCCCGCGGTGGTCCGTGGGCTGGCATTGGGCTACCCGCCGGAGGTCACCGCCGGAACCATGCTGCACCGCCGAGCGCATCCCCAGGAACGGGCCTACGCCGAATGCGGCGCGTGGTGTGAGCACACCCAGGCGGTGACGTCATGACTGCCACGCCACGCCCGCCGCACACCATCTCGCTCCGCGAGCGCGCCGACGGCGGGCGCCGTCCCCACGTCCTGCAGGTCCGCGCGTTGGCCCGCCTCGGTGAGGACCTCGCCGACGGCGGCCGGGGTGTGGTGGTGATGCCGTGCGGGGCGGGTAAGACGCTGCTCGGGCGGTGGTTCGCCGAGCAGGTCGCGGCCCGCCTGGTCGTGGTGTGTGTGCCCACGTTGGCGCTGGTGCCGCAGACGTTGCTGGCCTACCGCTCGCAGACTTCGTGGCCGCACGCGGCGATGATCGTGTGCTCGGATCCGGCCAGCGGCAGGGCCGTCGGGTTGGCGGATCTGGAGCTCCCCGACTGGGCCCGCGCAGCGGTGACCGCGTCGACGTCGACGCGGCGGATCGGTGAGTTCCTGACCGGTCCGACGCCGGGGGCGCGGCTGATCGTGTCCACCTACCACTCCGCGCCGCGGGTCGCCGCCGCGCTGCGGGCCACCGGGCGCACCGCGGACCTGCTGGTGTGCGACGAGGCGCACCGGCTGACCGGGCAGCCGCGTCGGGAGTTCCGTGCGGTCCTCGACGACGACGCGCTGGCGGCCCGGCGGCGGATGTTCCTGACGGCGACCCCGGTGGAGGCAGCCGCGTGGGCGGCCGATGTCGACGACGAGGACGTGACGGCGCCGCTCTCACTCGACGACGAGGAGTTGTTCGGGCCGACGATCTACCGGGCCACGTTCGCCGACGCGGTCGCCGCGGGCCGGCTGGTCGACTACGACGTCGAGGTCCTCGCTGTCCGCCCGGCCGCCGGCGACGACCCCGACAGGGACGCCGGGGCGCCGGGTGCTGCGCACGCCGTGCTCAGCGCCGTCCGGGACGGCGCAACCCGGGTGCTCACGTTCCACTCCCGGGTGCGCAGCGCCCGCGAGCTCGCCGCCCACATCGACGGGCACCGGCTCGCTGACGGCCGCACAGTGCGCGCCGAGCACCTCGAGGCACGCCACGGTGCCCACCAGCGCGCGGCCGCACTCGAGCGGCTCGCCGATCCGGCGCCGGGCACGGTGAGCGTGCTCGCGTCGGCGCGGATCCTCACCGAAGGCGTCGACGTGCCCGCGGTGGACACCGTGGTGTTCGCCGAACCGCGGACCTCGCCGGTGGACGTCGTGCATGGCCCGGGTCCGACCCGAAACCCACACGGCGATCCTCACGCTCACCCTGCAGGCGCCGCCGACGCCGTGCTCCCGGGACGCTGGGCGTCCGTACCCGCCTGGCCGACCTGGGCACTGCTCGGCGACATGATCGCCCGCGGCTGGCCGAAAGCATGGATCGCCCGCGAGATCGGACACCGCGACCAAGCGCTGCAGCTGCACCGCGACCGGGTCAGCGCCGCCAACGCCGACGCCGTCGTGCAGCTGGACCGCCGCCTCGGGCGACGCCACCCACCACCACGGCGGTGTCGGACCCCGCTGCCCACCCTCGCCGAACTGCTCACCGCCGAGACCGCCGGAGACCGGGGACAGGCGTCATGACCCACCTCGAAGCCACCGGCAGGCCGATGCCTCGAAGGAGACCGACGCTGTGAGCCTGAAGGCGATGAACTGGGTGTGGGAGCACTCCCCGGCGGTGGGTACCGAGCTGCTGGTGTTGCTGGCGATCGCCGACAACGCCGACGACGCCGGCGCCAACGCCTACCCGTCGACGGACACCCTGGCGCGCAAGACCCGCCTGGACACCCGCACCGTGCAGCGGGTCATCCGCCGCCTCGAGGAACACGGCCACGTGGTGGTCGACCGCGGCGGTGGCCGCGCCGCCAACCGCTACTCGGTGCTGCTGACCACCCCGCACCAGCCTGTGGACAACCCACCTGATCCTGTGGATGAGCGGCCCACACCCCCGGCAGAATGCCACCCCCGGCAAATCGCCACCGGTGGCGCCTGTGCCACCCCAGGGGTGGCACAGCTACGCCACCGCAGGGGTGGCACAGCTACGCCACCCGAACCCTCCTATAACCGTCCTAGAACCACCTCCTCCCGCGCCCGAGGCCCCGCCACCCCGGTTGGAGACGCCCCGACGACCCCAGGAGGCGGAGGAGGGGAGTCGGTCGAGGAGGTCTTCGACGCGCTGGGCACGGCGTGGCCGCTGAGCCCGGCGCAGCGCGCCCGGCTGGCCCCGGGTGTGGCCCACGCGCTGAGGGTCGGCTGGCCGCCGGCCGGGCTGGCCGGGTGGCTGGGGGCCAACCCGCACGGCGTGCGTTCCGCGGTGGCGGTGCTGGAGTCCCGCCTCGCCGACCTGCCACCCTCTGTCGATGCGCCGGGGCCCACCCGCCCCGGCTGGTGCGGAGGCTGCAACGAACACACCCGCCAGCGCGAGACCGACACCGGCACCCCCTACCGCTGCCCGACCTGCCACCCGCTGGAGGTGTCGTGATCAGTGACACCACCGGGCACTCGGGGTGCCGGGCCCGCCGCCATCACACCGCGTCGGCCTACTCCCGAGGCTGCCGCTGCGCCGACGCGCGGGAGGCCTGGCGGCTGTACAGCAAACGCCGCCGGGAGGGACGCCAGCCGCCGTTCCTGCGTGATGCCACCGGCACCCGACGCCGACTGCAGGCGCTGGTCGCGATCGGCTGGCCCACCGCGGCGCTGGCCGCGCGGCTGGGCATCCCGCCGACCGAGGTCAGCCGGCTGTGCCACCACGCCCACCGGATCCATCCCCACACCGCCACCCGAGTGATCCGGCTGTACACGCAGCTGAGCATGCACCCGGGGCCATCCGGGCGCGCCCGCCGCCGCGGCGAGGTCACCGGCTGGGCCCCACCGCTGGCATGGGAGGACAACACCCTGGACGACCCGGCGGCCACCCCCGCAGGCCAGCACTGCGAGCGCCCCAGGCCACGACCACACGACATCGACGAGGTCGCCGTGCTGCGCGCCTGCGACGGGAACCCACCCCGGCCGCTGACCGTCGCCGAACGGGTCCAGGCGGTGCGGCGCCTCACCGCCGCCGGCCACACCGACGCCGACATCGCCGGGCGACTGCGCCTCGGCGGTGCCCGCGTGGTCCTGCGGATCCGCCGCAACCACGCCATCCCCGCCGCAACACCCCCAGGCCACGCCGCGTGACCGGGAGCCAACAGATCATCAGTGGAGGCATCGAACAATGACCCCCGATCTCGACTCGAGTCGTGGAATCCCCCACCAGCCGCCGCGGAGGTCGAGGGCATGCGCGCCGTGCCCGGTGACGCCGAGCCGTGGATGACCCGCCTGCAGCCGCCGCACCCACCGGAGGTGGCCCGCGCCGCTGGGGCGCTGATGACCGTGACAGCGTCGCGAGTCAACGCGTTCAAGGCGGCGTACACGCTGGCCGACGCGGGGTTGCTCCTCCTCACCCAGGAAACACACGACCCGCGGGAGCGGATGTGGTGAGCGGACGTGGCGACCATGGTCGGGGCGGTGGCGGGCACGCTGGTGGTCTGCTCGCTGCGCTGCGCGGCCACTACGGCGATGTGGACGGCCACCGTGACGAGGACGCGCATGCCGCCTTTGCGGAGCTGACCGCGCCGGGGTCGAGTCGCCGCGCCGATTACGTCGCGGTGAGCTTGTGGCCGTCGCGGGGGCTGACGATCGACGCGCACGAGCTGAAGGTGTCCCGGTCGGACTGGCTGCGGGAGCTGGGTCAGCCGTCGAAGGCGCAGGCGTGGTGGCCCCATTGCCACCGGTGGTGGCTGGTCGCCGGCGACGAGTCGATCGTGGGCGAGGGGGAACTGCCCGAGGGGTGGGGATTGATGGTGCCCGGCCGCGGACGCCGGATGAAGATCCTCGCCGCGGCGCCGCGGCGCGAGATCACGCTGAGCATGCCACTGCTGGTGAGCCTGCTGGGCTCCGGGCGCCGCTGCCACACCGCGGCCGTGCGCACCGCTCGCGCCGAGGCGTACCACCAGGGTCGCCAGCACGCGCAGCAGACCGTGGACCGTGCTCGGCTCTCCCCCGAGCAGCGGGACCGGCTCGCCGAGCTCGAGCGCCTCGAGACGCTCCTGGGTGGGTGCCTGGGCGACTGGGTGCAGGGCCACGACGCGCCCACCGTGGCCGTGGCATTGCGCCTCGCCCGGTCACTGCGGGAGCTACCCGGCCGCTGGCAGCTCGACCAAGCCGAACGCACCACCAGCGAGGCGCTGACGGGGGTCCGGGAGCTACGGGAGCTGCTCGCCGGTCTCGTCAAGGAGTCCGTGTCGTGAGGCGATCACCGAGGAGAGATCTCATGATGCCCATACACGGTCAGGACCGTGTCACGTCCTACGACGTGCGGATCTGGAAGATCCGCACCTACAAGGGCCGCCGGGGCACGACGTACACGGTGCGATGGACCGTGGCTGGACGAGAGTGGAGCGACACGTTCAAGACGTATGCGCTCGCGGACAGCGCCCGCGGCGAGCTGCTCGCAGCGGCACGCATCGGCGAGGCCTTCGACGTGGCGACGGGTCG
>Ga0136625_1000919_pt1 | contig 10072 bp, 7 predicted proteins | sample AntDrymUQ4832306_2_FD_104672 | JGI IMG/M metagenome (GOLD analysis project Ga0136625, IMG submission 104672) | Polar desert sand microbial communities from Dry Valleys, Antarctica - metaG UQ483 (23.06) | ecosystem: Environmental > Terrestrial > Soil > Desert | place: Antarctica: Dry Valley...
CCGTCGGCGCCGCCGGGTGGCAGCGCTACGACGGCGTCGGCACCGATGTCGAGGGCGACGGCCGAGGTGGACCGGCGCGTTCCGAGACGGACGCGTCCGCCGGGATGCAAGTTGGGAATCCGCACGTCCCGCTGATCGGTCATTTCAAGCAGGTCAAAGAGAGCTCCGCACCCGAGTGGACGCATGGACGATGCGTCCAGCAGGTATCGCCAGCCGAATGTCCGGTCGTGCACGCCGGTCCGCCAGGGAGTACGTTTGGGCTCTCGCCACCGCCCCGCGCGAAGGCCACCGGAGAGGACCACGGAAGCACACCATCGGACTGCGCCTGCTGCTCGCGACCGCCATGGCACTGCTCGCCGTCGCCACGCTCTCGTCGGTGACGGCGGCCGCCGCCGAGCAGGGCGTGCGGACCTACCGCGTCGAGAACGTGCGCACCGCCAAGGATCGCGCTGCGGTCGCCCGCACGGGAGCGGCGATCGTCGGAAGCGACCACGGCGCGCTCGTCGTCAGCGCATCACGATCCGACGCGCGCCGGCTGCGGGCCCTGCCCTTCCGCCTTCTGCGCGGCTCGCAGCCGCGCCGGCCCGCACGCTCGACGGGTCTGCGCGCACGCGCCGCGGCCTTCCCGGCGAACGACGCCGGCTACCACGAGTATCAGGAGCTGTCGGCCGAGACCGCCGACATCGCCGCGCGGTTCCCCGCGATCGTCAGCCGCTCCTCGATCGGCAAGAGCTATCAGGGCCGCGAGATCTGGGCGCTGAAGATCTCCGACAACGTCTCCACCGACGAGGCCGAGCCCGAGGTGCTGTTCACCGCCAACCAGCATGCCCGCGAGCACCTCACCGTCGAGATGGCGATGTACCTGCTCAACGAGCTGACCAGCACGTACGGCACCGACACGCGGGTCACGAATGCGGTCAACACGCGTGAGATCTGGATCGTGCCGAGCGTGAACCCCGACGGCGCGGAGTTCGACGTCGCGTCCGGCTCGTACGCGACGTGGCGCAAGAACCGCCAGCCGAACGCCGGCTCGAGCGCGGTCGGCACCGACCTCAACCGCAACTGGGGCTGGCAGTGGGGCTGCTGCGGCGGCTCGAGCGGGACGTTCTCGTCGGAGACCTACCGCGGCACGGCGGCGTTCTCCGCTCCCGAGACGCAGCGCCTGCGCGACTTCGTCAACTCGCGCGTCGTGGGCGGCGCGCAGCAGATCAAGACCGGCATCGACTTCCACACGTACTCCGAGCTCGTGCTGTGGCCGTACGGCTACACGACCGCCAACACGGCGCCCGGCATGGCCGCCGACGACGAGGCGGCGCTGCGGACGCTGGGCGTGAGCATGGCCTCGACCAACGGCTACACGCCCGAGCAGGCGAGCGACCTGTACATCGCCGACGGCGCCATCGACGACTGGCTCTGGGGCCAGCACAAGATCTTCGCCTACACCTTCGAGATGTATCCGAAGACCGCCAATCCGGGGTTCTATCCACCCGACGAGGTGATCGCGGAGCAGACGTCGCGCAACCGCGAGGCGGTCCTGCAGCTGCTGGAGACCTCCGACTGCCCGTACCGCGCGATCGGCAAGGAGTCGCAGTACTGCGGCCTGCCGAGCGCGACGATCTTCTCCGACGACTTCGAGGCAGACCGCGCCTGGACGACGACGACGGCCACGGCGACGCGCGGGCGATTGGAGCGCGGCGACCCGGCGGCGACGAACTCCGGCGGGACCAAGCAGCTCGGCACGACGGTCAGCGGCGTCAACGACCTCGTGACCGGCCGCCTGGCGGGCGCCGCGGCGGGCGAGCACGACATCGACGGGGGTGTGACCGCGATGAGCTCACCGCAGTTCACGCTGAGCGGGGGCTCGAGCTACACGCTGAGCCTGTCCTACTACATGGCGCACGGCAGCAACTCCTCGTCGGCCGACTACCTGCGGGTGAAGGTCAACGGGCAGACCGTGCTGCAGGAGCTCGGCGCGGCCGACAACGACAACGGCGCCTGGGCGACTGCGAACGTCGACCTCAACGCGTTCGCGGGCCAGGCCGTGACGATCACCGTCGAGGCGGCCGACCTGTCGACGGCCAGCCTCGTCGAGGCGGCGGTCGACGACGTGCGGGTGACGCGGGGCTGACCAGCGGGACGTGACGGTCCCGCCCCGGCGTGAGGGATGAGCCCTCATGCGCCCGGGAAGGCTCGCCGGGAGGCTTGGGCCCTCGCATTCCTCACACACGTCACGAACGAAAGGCAGGCCACCATGCATGACGAGGGCTATGAGCTTCGCACGGCCGTCGACGGCCGCAACGACGGCGTCTTCGCCACCCGCGACTTCGCCGCGCGCGACACGGTCATGCTGGGGGAGCCCGGCCGCCCGGCGCCGGGCAACCACTCCCACGCGAACCAGATCAGCCTCACCGAGTGGGTCTTCGAGGACGGCCTCGGACCCAAGGTCAACCACTCCTGCGACCCCAACTGCGGGGTGCGGTTCAACGATCGCATCGACGGCTTCGACTTCGTCGCGCTGGCGCCGATCGCCGCGGGCGAGGAGATCACGTTCGACTACGCGATGCGCAACTTCGCCATCGAGCACTTCCCGGAGCGCTGCCTGTGCGGCACGCAGGCGTGTCGTGGCGCGGTGACGGGGTGGAAGGATCTGCCCGAGGAGCGCAAGGCGGCGTACGGCGCGTTCGTCGCGCCGTACCTGCGCGAGGCCGATCGCGCCGCGGCACCGGCCGCGCGCTGACCCGCGCCACGGGCCGCCCCCGGCCCGTTCAGGCCCGGGGCGGGCCGCTCGACGCGCGCAGCCGCGCATCGACGACCGCCTCGGCAGCCTGCGCCGCGCGCACATGGCCGGTCACGGCGGCGAGGAAGGGCTCGCGCGCGAGGACGTAGAGCAGCCCGTCGGTCTCGGCGCGCACGGCCGCCGTGCGCGGGACGTCGCGCAGCAGCGCGATCTCGCCGAAGTAGTCGCCCGGGCCGAGCCGGCGGACGATCGGCCCGGCCTGCACCTCGAAGGCCCCGTCGGCGACGACGTAGAAGCGCGACCCCACCTCGCCGACGCGCAGGACCGGCTCGCCGGCGAACACGACCTGCGCCGCCGCCCGCACGGCCAGCGTCTCGACCGTCGCCAGCGGCAGCGGGGCGAACAGGTCGACGGCGCGCAGTGCCCGCAACTCGCGCTCGGGCACGACGGCCTGCGTGTCGAGGCGGCGCATCGAGCGCCACCGTGCGATCACGACGACCGGCACGACGAGCGCCGTCGCCAGCAGCGCGCCCCGGATGCCGAACCCCGCGATGAGCAGCGACGCGGCGACGGATCCCAGCGCGACCATCGCCTGCGAGCTCGCCTCGGCGACGCCGAACACGCGCGCGAGGCTCTCGTCGGACGACAGGCGCTGCAGGAGGGTCTGGCCCGCCGTCTCGGCGATCGCCCACCCCAGACCGAGCACCACGAAGGCGACGATGGCGACGGCCGGATGCACGGCGGCGGAGAGGAGCGCCAGCGGCACGGCGATACCGGCCGCACTTGCGTCCATCGCCGTCGCGAAGCGCCCGCGGGCCAGCAGCGCCAGCGCGGCGAACCCGCCGAGCACGCCACCGGCGCCCCACGCCGAGTTCAGCACGCCGACGCCACCGGTCCCGAGTCCGACGAGCTCCACCGCGACGACGACCATGAGCACGTCGAGGATCCCGTAGACCAACGCGATCGCCGCCAGCAGGCCGGCGGCGTCGCGCAGCTCGCTCGTCGCACGTACCTCGCGCAGGCCGAGCAGCAGCTCGCCGGCGAGGCTCGCGCCCGCGCGCGGCGCACGATGCGCGGGAACCGAGTCGGCGCTCATCGCGCCCAGCGCGAGCAGTGCGCCGGCCGCGGCGACGAGCGCCACCGCAAAGCCCGCCGCGACCGACAGACCGGCGGCCGCCCCGCCGCCCGCCAGCGCGCCCACGAAGTAGGCCGCGTTCGCGGCGCCCTGGCGCAGGCTGTTGGCGACGGCCAGCTCGCGCGGGTTGCGCGCCAGGCTCGGCAGCAGCGCGGCCTGCGCCGGCTGCTGGCCGCTGGCGAGCACCGAGAACCCGCCCGCCAGCAAGAGGATGATCGCCAGCCCGGCGCCCAGCGCCGCAGCGACGACGAGCGCCGCGAGCAGCCCCGCGCCGCCGCCCGTCAGCACCAGCAGCACCGCACGGCGCGAGCGGCGGTCGGCGAGCAGCGCGGTGCCGGGCCCGGCGATCGCGCCGGGCAGGACCCGCGCGATCACCGCCAGCGTGACCGCGCCCGTTCCGCCGGCCTGGTAGGCCGTGATCGCCAGCACCACGGTGAACGCCCACAGCGACAGGGACGTCGCGGCCCCGCCGATCACGTACAGGCGCAGCTCCCGGGTCGCGAGCCCGTCACGAAGTGCATCCCCGCCGCGCACGCGGCGACCCTACAGCGGCGCCCGACGCGGCCACGCTGGACGACGCACTCGCAAGCGGATGACTATGTAGGTTGTCCCGTGATGGACGGGGAAGCGCGGCGTGGCGCAGACGATCCGCTCGGCATGGACGCGGAGGCCATGCGCGCTCTCGGCTACCGCACCGTCGACATGCTGGTGGCGCGGCTGACCGATCCCGCGATCCCCGCGCTGCGCCGCGCGACGCCGGCCGACATGCGCGCGCGCCTGTCCGGACCTCCGCCGCAGGACGGCCAGGACTTCGAGGCGATCCTCGAGCGCCTCGAGCGCGACGTGCTGCCGTTCTGTAGCCGCGGCGACCACCCCGGCTTCTTCGCGTTCATCCCGTTCTGCGGGACCTGGCCGGGCGCGCTGGGCGACTTCGTCGCAAGCGCGTGCAACGTCTACGCGGGCTCGTGGATGGAGTCCGCCGGGCCGACCCAGCTCGAGCTCGAGGTGCTGAGCTGGTTCAAGACGTGGATCGGCTATCCGGCGCAGGCCGGAGGGCTCCTCCTCGGCGGCGGTTCGGCGGCCAACCTCACCGCCCTGGCGTGCGCGCGCGAGACGCTCGTCGGCTCGATGACCGACGAGGTCGTCGGCTACGTCTGCGACCAGGCGCACTCCTCGCTCGGCCGCGCCGCCCGCGTCCTGGGCTTCCGGCCCGAGCAGATCCGCGTGCTGCCTCACGACGCCGGCTTTCGCCTCGACCCGGGCACGGTCGCGGCCGCGATGGACGCCGACCTGCGCCGCGGCCGCCGGCCGCTGTTCGTCGCCGCGACGGCCGGCACGACGAACACCGGCGCGATCGACCCGCTGGACGAGCTCGCGACGCTGTGTGAGGAGCGCGGGGCGTGGCTGCACGTCGACGCCGCCTACGGCGGCTTCGCGGCGTTGACCGAGCGCGGGCGCGCGCTGCTGCGGGGCATCGAGCGCGCGGACTCCGTGACGCTCGACCCGCACAAGTGGCTCTACCAGCCCTATGAATGCGGGGCGTTGCTGGTCCGCGACGACCACGCGCTGCGCGCGGCATTTGCGATGACGCCCGACTACCTGCAGGACTCCGAGGAGGCCCCCGAGGAGGTCAACCTCTCCGATCGCGGGGTTCAGCTGACGCGCAGTTCACGCGCGTTCAAGGTCTGGCTGTCGCTGCAGTACTTCGGCGCACGCGCGTTCTGCGAGGCGATCGACCGCACGCTGGACCTCGCCCAGCTCGTCTGCGATCGGGTCGTCGCCGGCGAGGACCTCGAGCTCATGGCGCCGCCGTCGCTGGGGATCGTGTGCTTTCGCCGCCGCTTTGCCGGTGTCGCGTCCGACGCGGACGATGCCGATCGCCGCAACGCCGCGCTCGTGGCGGGCCTCGAGCAAAGCGGCCTGGGCCTGGTCTCCTCCACGGTCCTGCGCGGACGCTACGCGCTGCGCATCTGCGTCATGAACCACACGACGACCCGGGCCGACGTCGAGCGCGTCATGGACTTCTTCGAGACGTCCGAGCCCGAGGCGCTCTCGGCCGAGGCCGCCACCGTGACCTACCGGCGCGATCGCGACATGCGCCACGCACCGCTGCGGCGCCGCGGGCCTGCGAGCGGCGTCGTCGGCATCACCGCCGACACGCTCGCCGACCTCGCCCTCCCGCTGTTCTCCACCGTCTCCGATGACGGGCTGGCGCGCGTCGCCTCGCTCGCGCGGATCGAGCGGCGCGCGCCCGGCGAGACGATCATCGAGCAGTGGGACGCGGCGCTGGACCCCTACGTCATCCTCGCCGGCGACGTCGAGGTGCTCATCGACGAGGCCGCGGTCAATCGTCTCGGCGAGGGCGAGTTCTTCGGCGAGCTGGCGGCCCTGGACTGGGGCGGGGGCTTCGGCTACCCGCGGATCGCCTCGGTCCGCGCCCTGACGGACGTGACGCTGCTCACCTTCCCGGCGGGAGCGCTCAACGAGCTCGCTCGCGACGAGCCGCAGCTGGCGGCGCAGATCCGCCGCGTGGGGGCACAGCGACTGCACGGGCGAGGAGCTGAGCCGTAACCCACGGCCGTCCACGCGCGCGGGTCCTGCGAAGGTCGAGATCTACCACTCGATCGTCCAGCGCAAGCTGCTGGCCCCCTAAGGACGTCAGCCCTCCTCCGTCAGGCAAGCAGGGCGAACGTGCCGGGATGGGTCTCAGCGCGAGTCCTCCTCGGCCAGCACGTACGCGAAGATCAGCGGCGCGACGATCGTCGCGTCGGACTCGATCACGAACCGCGGCGTGTCCATCGCGAGCTTCTCCCAGGTGATCTTCTCGTTGGGCACCGCGCCCGAGTAGGAGCCGTAGCTCGTCGTCGAGTCCGAGATCTGGCAGAAGTAGCTCCACAGCGGCGTGTCGCCGAGCTCCATGTCCTGGCGCAGCATCGGCACGACGCAGATCGGGAAGTCGCCGGCGATGCCGCCGCCGATCTGAAAGAAGCCGACCGGCCGCTGCGCGGACTGCGCCTGATACCAGGCGGTCAGGGCCATCATGTACTCCACCCCCGTGCGCACGGTGTGGACGTTGGAGATCGTGCCCTTCAGGCAGTGCGACGTGAAGATGTTGCCGCTCGTCGAGTCCTCCCAGCCGGGTACGAAGATCGGCAGGTCGCGCTCGCAGGCGGCGACGAGCCAGGAGTCGGCGGGGTCGATCTGGTGCTGTGAGTCCAGCCGGCCGCTGCGCAGGATGCGGTAGAGGAACTCGTGCGGGAACAGGCGCTCCCCGGCGGCATCGGCGCGGGTCCACTCGTCGAGGATCGCGTCCTCGATGCGGCGGATCGCCTCCTCCTCGGGAATGCACGTGTCCGTCACGCGATTGAGGTGGCGCTCGAGCAGGTCCTGCTCGTCGCGCGGCGTGAGCTCGCGGTAGTTGGGCACGCGCACGTAGTGGTCGTGGGCGACGAGGTTGTAGACGTCCTCCTCGAGGTTGGCGCCCGTGCAGCAGACGGCGTCGACCTTGCCCGCCCGGATCATCTCGGCGAGCGAGAGCCCGAGCTCGGCCGTGCTCATGGCGCCCGCCATCGTGAGGAACATGCTCCCGCCGGCGTCGATCAGGTCGCGGTAGCCGCGCGCGGCGTCGATCAGCGCCGCGGAATTGAAGTGGCGGTAGTGATGCTCGATGAAGGCCCTGACCTCGTTGGCGTGCAGCATCGGCTCAGGCTCCGTTCATGGCGTAGGTGATCGTCTTGTAGAGCAGCTTGGCGACGGCGAAGTCGGCGTGGTGCAGCCCCGTCCGGGGCGCGAGCTCGACGCAGTCGATGCCAACGATGCAGCCGGCGCTCGCCGTCGTGCGGATGATGTCCAGCGCCTCGCGCCAGGTCAGGCCGTCGGGCTCGGGCGTGCCGGTCGCCGGGACGATCGCCGGGTCGAGGCCGTCGACGTCGATCGTGAGATGGACCCGGCGCCCGCGCACCCGCGCGGTGAACGCCTCGCGCCAGCTCCCGTCGTGGACGTCCTCGGCGTACCAGACCCGCACGCGACGCTGGTTGGCGCGCGCGAACGTGACCTCCTCAGCGTCGACAGAGCGCACCCCGAGCTGCAGGAGCTGCGAGACCCGAGGGTCCTCGAGGATGCGGCGCGCGACGCAGGCATGGCTGAACTGGCTGCCCTCGTACTCGTCGCGCAGGTCGCTGTGGGCGTCGAGCTGCACGACCGTGAGCGGCGCGCCCAGCGCGTCGAGCAGGCCGTGGCTGACGCCCGCGCTGATCGTGTGCTCGCCGCCGAGCGCGACGACGAGCCTGCCAGAGGCCGCGGCGGCCGCCACGGCGGCGGCGATCTGCTCCACCGCCGCGCCCGGCTCAGCGTCGAGGTCGAGCGCCGGCAGCGTGTGGACGCCGTACTCCAGAGCGCACTCTGCGTTGTGCTCGCGGTCGTAGAGCTCGACCTGCTGGGAGGCGTCGATGATCGCGCGCGGACCGGCCGCGGTTCCGCCGCCCCAGGTGACGGTCGCCTCCAGCGGCACGGGCAGGATCAGCACACGCGCGCCGTCGAAGGTGCCGTGCGGATCCTCGAGCGCGAGGAAGTTGTCCATCGCCATCGCGATGCCTATCGTGCCGAAATTCGCGCGCCCGCGCGAGGGCCATCGGGGAAGGCGCGCCGGCCCGGCCTCTACTGTGGGGCAGGTGAAGGGATTTGCGTCCGACAACAACGCAGGGGCGCACCCCGAGGTGCTCGCGGCGCTGGCCGAGGCCAACGCCGAGCACGCCACGGCCTACGGCGACGACCCATGGACCGCACGCGCCGAGGAGCTGCTGCGCGCGCACTTCGGCAAGCAGTCCGTCTCGTACCTCGTGTTCAACGGCAGCGCGGCGAACGTTCTGTGCTTCCGCGCGCTGTGTCGCCCATGGCAATCGGTCATCTGCACCGCGCAGGCCCACGTCAACGTCGACGAGGGCGGCGCCCCGGAGTCGCTGGCGGGCGTCAAGCTGCAGGCTGTCCAGACCCACGACGCCAAGCTCACACCCGAGCATGTCGAGTGGCAGCTCGGCCGGCTGGGTGATCAGCACGCCGTCCAGCCGCGCCTCGTCAGCGTGACCCAGAGCACGGAGCTCGGCACGCGCTATGAGCCCTACGAGCTGCACGCGCTCGCGCACTTCGTCCACGAACGGGGGCTGCTCCTGCACGTCGACGGCGCGCGGCTGGCCAACGCGGCGGCCGGGCTGGACGTGTCGCTGCGCGAGATCACGACCGATGTCGGCGTCGACGCGGTCTCCTTCGGCGGGACGAAGAACGGGCTGCTGATGGGGGAGGCGGTCGTCTTCTGCGATCCCGTGCACGCGGAGGGCTTCGCCTTCCTGCGCAAGCAGACGTTGCAGTTGGCTTCCAAGGGCCGATTCCTCGCGTCCCAGTTCGTCGCGCTGCTCGAGGGTGACCTGTGGCGGCACAGCGCCGTGCACGCCAACGCGATGGCCGCGCGGCTCGCCGACGCCCTGCTGTCGGTGCCCGGCGTGCGGCTGACGCAGCCCGTGCAGGCCAACGGCGTGTTCGCGATCCTGCCGCCGGGGGCCACCGAGCGAGTACGTGCCGACTGGCGCTTCTACACCTGGGACGAGAGCACGGGCGAGGTGCGCCTCATGTGCTCCTGGGACACGACCCCGGCCGAGGTCGACTCGTTTGCGGCGGACGTCGCGCACGCCGGCGAGACGGCGAGGACCGGCGCATGAGCCGTGGCCCCAGGGGCGCAAAGCATCCGATCGATTCGGGCCACTCGTACATATAGCTATGGACTCCGAATGCCGATGATGCGGATATGGGTATGAGCGCTTTCATGGATCGCAGCTACCGCATCGCCCCGGCCGAGCGCAGCGTCGTCTGCGACGCCGTCGTCGACCGCGAGGACAACGTCGCACTGGGCGACACCCTGGCCTGGCGGCGCGAGAAGATAGGCCGCGAGGGCATTGAGGACGTTGCGGCGGTGCTCGAGCTGCGCGCGCTCATGTCACTCGACGACCTGCTCGGCGCCGTGCGCGACACCGGCCCGGACGCCACGCTCATGCTCAAGCGTGACCAGGCCAGCCTGCTGTGCCAGATCGCCGGTGCCTACATCACCGATCGCGACGGCGACGACTACCAGTCGCCGGAGGAGCGCGCGCGGATCGCGCGCCTGCGCGCTCTCGCCGGGCCGCTGATGGACCTCTGCTGCGAGTTCGCCG
>Ga0136625_1000920_pt1 | contig 10072 bp, 11 predicted proteins | sample AntDrymUQ4832306_2_FD_104672 | JGI IMG/M metagenome (GOLD analysis project Ga0136625, IMG submission 104672) | Polar desert sand microbial communities from Dry Valleys, Antarctica - metaG UQ483 (23.06) | ecosystem: Environmental > Terrestrial > Soil > Desert | place: Antarctica: Dry Valley...
CACGTCGACGTGCGCGCGTACGTGCTGCACCCCGTTGGCAAGTTGCCAGCGCAGGACCTCACGGGCCCGGGTGATCACGTCGTCGACGGTGAGGTCGCGGACCCGCTCGGCCCAGACCGCGATTCCCTCGAACAGCGAGCCGGAGACGTTGGGCCGGGGCTGTCCGACGGTGAGCACGGCGTCGAGGTGGATGTGCGGCTCGACGAGTGGGGGGCTGACGAACCGGCCACCGAGGTCTAGAGTCTCGCCCGCCTCTGTGTCATCGGTGGAGTCGACGAATCGTCCGTTGTCGATACCGATCGAGCTCAGTTCGGTCGCCCGGGCCAGTCGAGCGTTGCGCAACAGCAGGTCGATCATGGCGCGAGGGTAGCGGCGCGATCGGTGAAGGACCGCAGTTCGCGGCGCAGTGCAACCCCCAGGCGATCGGCGCGTACATGCAACTCGTCCCGCAGCTCGAGCGGCAGTCCGGTGGCATCCATCCCGCGCTGCAGCGCCAGGTCCTCGGCGAGGACCGCCTCCTCGAAGGCCACCTCGCGGGCAACTACCGCCGGACCGGGGCGCTCGATCCCACCGATGCCGTGCAGCAGCAACTTGGTGTAGATCCGGGTCGAGGCCAGGTCCTCGGGCTGGCCGAAGAACAGGATGGTCTTCACCGCACCGGCGTCGATCTCCTCGAGCCGGAGCATCAACTGGAACGGTGCCCGGTAGACGTAGGTGGCCCGGCGGTTCTGGCGCAGCGGGCGCTCACCGGTTGCCACCCCGGGGTCCTCCGGGTTGTCGAAGGGCTGCACCTGGACGCTGCGAAAGCCGCTCGTCTCGGGCTGCACCTCGTACGGCTCGACGACCGTCGTGTCCGGGCCGAACGTCGCGGCGTGGACGAACGGGAAGTGCGCCACGTCGAGGAAGTTGTCGGCCACCAGTCCGGCGCTCACGTTGGTGCGAGCGGGCGGGAGCCAGGCTCCGACGTAGTCGCTGTCCTCGACGTCAGGATCGTCGAACAGGTCGTCCAGCGGCTGATCCGGTGCCAGCCAGACCAGCCCCCAGCGTTCGGTGACGTCGTATGGCGCAGGGCTTGCGGCGAGCGTGCCGTCGTCCTCGCGCCAGACCTGCCAGTTCTGTCCGAGCAGCCGGATCGCCTGAGGGTCGCCGCCGACTCCGCTGCTCAGAGCAACGGGATGCCAGGCCCACCGCAGCGCCGGATCGAGGTTGGTGAGCTCGCGCGGCGTCGCCTCGACGGGCCGGTCGGGCCGTAACTGCAGCCAGACCTGGCCGTCGCGCTCGCGGACCCGCGGCGGCTCTGGCAGATGCGCGCGGGGTGGCACGTTGGCAACCGCGCCGAGGGAGGGCACCGCCGCACACCGGCCGTCCGGCCCGAACCGCCAGCCGTGATAGGCGCACTGCAGGGTCCCGTCGACGACGGTGGCCATGGCCAGTGGTACCAGCCGGTGTGGACAGTGTGCCGAGAACACCATCGGCGGGCCGTCGACCTGCAGCCGGACCAGCACCCAGTCATGTCCGCCAACGGTGACCGGCACCGGGATCGAGCTGATCTCCTGGGCTGCGGCGACCGGCACCCACTCCGCAGCTTGAAGTGTCGTTTCCGACATCACGCTTCCCCTCCTGAGCAGAGCGATCCCGGCTCGTCAACGGTACTGCTCCGTTGGGTCAGTTCCGACCGGACTACACGGTCAAACTGAGCCACCGAAGTCCATTTCCTGAAGCCTCTGATGCGTGGTGTGCAAGCCGTCGTAGGAGCTGCGGTACGCGTCGTACAACACGGAGTAGGTGCGCTCGTTGCTGGGCTCGGGGTCGAAGCTCGCATCCGTCCCGGCGAGCCCGACACCGGCGATCCACGGGTCAGCGTCGGTCAGGCAGCTGGCAGCCAGAGCCGCGGCGCCGAGGACGGCAGTGTCGACATTTCGGGAGCGTTGCACCGGTCGGCCGAGGATGTCGGCGAGGATCTGGCACCAGGCGTTGTTGCGGGAGCCGCCTCCGGAAAGCACGATTCTCCGGGCGGGCGTCCCGCCGGCGACCTCGACCGCGTCGAGCAGTTCACGTACCGAGAACGCGACACCTTCGAGGACGGCACGGCATGCCTCCGGGAAGCCGGTGGCGGCATCAAGTCCGATGAACCAACCGCGTACAGCGCTGTCCCACAACGGCGCCCGTTCGCCGAGCAGATGCGGGGCGAACACGACTCCACCGCTGCCCGGCTCCGCGGTCGTCGCCGCGGCGAATACCTCGGCCGGGTCGCGTCCGGTCAGCCGGCACCACCAGCGCACCGCATCCCCACCGGATTGCGTCGGCCCGGCGTGCACCTGCCGGCCACGGTAGGGCGAGAAGTCGACGACACCGGGGCCGGTTGTTCCGCCGATTCCGACCATTCCGACGATCGCGGACGTGCCGAGGATGACCATCGCGTCTCCGGGCGAGTCCAGTCCGGAGCCGATCAGGTTGCCGAAGGCGTCCATCGTGGCGGTTGCCACCGGAATTCCGGCCGGCACCAAGGCGAGCCCCTGCTTGAGTTCACCGACCGCGTCCTCGGGGCGGCGTAGCGGAGCCAGCCGCTCATCCAGACCGGGGGCCAGTGCGATCGCGGCCGGCAGGTAGTCGCCGTCGGTGCCGACGACCTTGAACGAGGACAGCGGATCGCTGGCGACCACTCCGGTCAGCTGCGCGTTGACATAGTCCTTCGGCAGCACCAGCCATCTGCCTCGAGTCCACAGCTGCGCGCGGTGCTCGGCCAACCAGATCGCTCTGGGCACCGGGCTGGACGCGTCAACGGGATCCGGTCCACCCCACGTCTCGACCAGTCCCGCGGTCCCGAGTCGCTGGTTCAGGGCGTGGGCCTGCGGCGCCGCGCGCAGGTCCTGCCAGAGCAGAGCCGGCATGAGCGGGTCCAGGTGCTCATCGACCAGAGTGTGGGTGTCGACCTGGCTGACCACGCCCATCGCGCCGACGGAGGCTAGCGACACCTGGTCGGATACCGCTTCGACTGCTGCTTGCAGCGCTGCCCACCACTGTCGCGCGTCCTGTTCTGCGAAGCCCGGCTCCGGGCGGGAGATCAGGTACTCCACCGAACCTGAGGCCAACGTCGCACCATCAGCGTCGAAGGCACTCACTTTGGTCGAGGTCGACCCGACATCGGCACCTAGATAAGTCGCGACCCTCATCGTCGGCGTGCGCTCGTCACCCGTTGTTCTTGCCCGATTCCCGGGTGAACTTGTCGAGCATGCCCGCAGCCTTGCGCCTGACCGCCGAGCGCACGATCGGTGTCCAACCGAGAAGGAGTCCGGTTGGCCCGAGGGCCTGACGCGCCCAACGGTAGAAGTCGAATGTGTCGCGGTGCTCGACGATCAGGCCGTCCTTGAATCGGAACTTCGCCTGGATGTCGTTGACGACCGGCCGTCCGGTCTCGGTGAACGTGTAGTGGGCCTTCCAGTGGGCCGTCCCGCTGCCCTCGTCAGCCTGATGCTCGAGCAGTTCGACGCGCACCTTGCCCGGACCCTCGGTGAGCATCTGCCACATCGCCCCGGCCCGTGGACCACGCAGATCTGTAAAGACCGGATCGGAGAACTGCACGTCGGGCGAGTAGCACGCGGCCATCGCCTTCCCGTCGCCCTCGTCGAAGGCCCCGTAGAAGCGCTCGATCAGTGCCACATTCGGTGCGGTCATCGTGGCTTCCTTCCTTGATCGGATAGCGGCAGTGCACCGCGTCTGCCGAGATCCTCTCGCACGCTGGGCCGGGGGTCGGCAACCTGCGCGGTTCGCGCCATCTCACCTGTCGAGAGCTATCCGCAGACCGTTGAGCACAGCGGTGAGGGTGCCCGGTCCGTCCAGAGCGGCCAGGACGCATGCGGTACCGACGACGATCCCGTCCGCGCCGAGTTCGGTCGCCCGCCGAGCCTGCGCCGGGGTACCGATACCGAAGCCGAGCACGATGGGTGCGGTCACTCCCTCGTCGCGGAGCCCAGCGAGGATGGCTGCGTTGTCCTGGCCAACGTGGTCCCGCACCCCCGTCACGCCGGCGGTGGCGGCCAACATCGCGTACGCCCTCGCCCCGCGAGCGGCGTCGATCTGCCTTTCGGTCGGCGGGTGGTCGAGGAACGGGATCGCAGACAACGATCCGCCGTATGGAGCGGCCGCTAGCGCCGCGGCCAGTACGGTCGGCGCCGTTCCCGGCAACAGCACTCCGCGGGCGCCCGACGCACTGACCATCTCGAGGTAGGCGTCGTCGAGCTGCTTCGCGTAGCTCATCCAGACGGCGCTCGCTGCGCTGCGCATCGAGAGTTGATCAGCAAGTGTGTCGGCGGCTCGCCGGCCGACGACTCCAGCCGCGACAGACCGATGCATCGAGTCCGTGATCACTTTGCCGTCCAAGGCCGGACCGGGGACCGCGATTCCGGCTTCGATGATGTCCACCCCGCAGTCGACGTAGCGCGCCACGCTCGCCGACGGTGTCTTCGGGTCACCGACCGGGAGGTAGCAGATCAGTAGCGGCTTTCCCCGCCTGGCCGGGCCGGTACGAGCGATCAGTGGGTCGGAGCCGACCAGCATCACTGCGCTGTCCCCGCGCGCGCCCGGCTGCCTCGCCGTGTCCCTGCAGCCGTCGCCTGACTGGCATCTGTGGACGCCGATCCTGGATCGGTTGCCTCGACCTCCGGGCGGAGCAGTTCGCGGATCTCCGTGCGCAGCGGGAGGAACTCGGGGTGGGCGACGACCTTGTCCAGTGCACGGTCGGGTCCGAAGGGAAGCTCGAATATCTGCCGGATCCGAGCCGGCCTGCTGGACATCACCGCAAGCCGGTCGGCCAGGAGCAGAGCCTCGTCGATGTCATGGGTGACCAGCAGCGTCGTCGTCTGGAACCGGCGCACGATTCCCAGCAGCTCCTCTTGTAGATATCCGCGGGTCAGTGCGTCCAGTGCTCCGAACGGCTCGTCGAGGAGCAGCAGTCCGGGGTCCAGGGCCAAGCCGCGGGCAAGGGCGGCACGCTGCTGCATGCCTCCGCTCAGTTCGTGAGGGTATTTGTCTTTGTGCTGTCCTAGGTGGACGAGGTCCAAGGCTTCGTCGGCGCGATCACGGATGTCCTTGCGGGAGAGACCGATCTGTTCGAGGCTGAACTCGACGTTTGCCTGGACATCGCGCCAGGGAAGCAGACGCGGGTTCTGGAAGACGTACGCGCTGCGTACCTCAGGGTCAGCAACTCGCACGCTGCCGCTGGTGACGTCGGTGAGTCCGGCCACGAGGTTGAGCACGGTCGATTTGCCGCAACCGGACGGCCCGATGATCGCCACCAGCTCGCCACGGCCGACATCCAGATCGACATCGACCAGGACGGACTCCTCGGCTCGGCGGCCGAAGGACTTGCAGACACGTTCGAATGTGACCAGCGGCTGCGGATCGTCCTGCGCCATCTCAGGTCCTCCGCATGTGCCGGGTCAGGCGTCGTTCGACCGGACGGAAGAGGCCGTACTCCACCAGCAGAGTTAGCGCGACCACCGACAATCCCCACATGAACACCGTCGAGGTGTCCAGCAACGAGATCGCCGTGTTGACGTTGAAGCCGATCCCAGCGCTGCCCATCAGGTATTCCGAGAAGAGGGTGATCTGCCATGCCACCCCGAGGGTGATCCGGGCACCGGCGAGGAAGTACGGGATCACCGACGGCACGACGACCGTACGCATGATCGTTGTCTCGTTGGCGTGGTAGGCGCGGGCCATGTCGACGAGATCGCGATCGATGGCCCGGGTGCCTTGGATGACGTTGAGCAGGAAGTAGGTGATGGAGCCGGCCACTGTCACCCCGATCACGGATTCGTCGCTGATCCCGTAGATCGCCAGCGCCAAAGCGATTAGAACGACCGTGGGGACCGTCTGGAAGAAGACCAGCACGACCCGGCTCAGATCCTCGGCGATGATCGATCGGCCGATCAGGATTCCCAAGGGCAGGCCGGCGACGAGCACGATCGCGAACGCCGACCCTAGATGCCCCAGGGTGGCGATGACCTGCTCGACCCAGACCCCCCGCTCGACGGCCCGGGTGAACGAGGCCCAGACATCGGCCGGGGTGGGGAAGACGAAGCTGGGGTAGTTCGGCGCGATGAGTGCCCAAGCCACACCCAGCACGACCACGGCTGCCAGGACGCGCAGCCCTCGGCGGGCCGTCCTCGCCCTGCCCGCCGAGAGACCTTGGCGGGCAGGGACGGCCGTCGGTGTCGTCGCACCGGTCTCCGGGGGGGACCCGATCAGCGAACTCATCGATGTCCTACTCGGTGATCTGGAACAGCGCCGCGGGGTCCTCCGGTGCCTCGGTGATGAATCCGGCTTCGGCCAGCAGTGGGAACAGCTCCGTCCAGGTTGCCACGTCCTGCTCGGTGACCGTCTTCTGCTCGTCGGTCGTCTCGGCGAGGTTGAGCACCTGACCCACGAGTTCCAACTGCTCGGGCGGTACGCCGCTGACCTCGCTTGCCACCTCGATCACCGTGTCAGGATCGGACTGGAAGGTGTCCCAGGCATCCTGAGTCGCAGCGATCAGGTCCTGCACGAACTCGGAATTGTCCGAGACAAAGGACGACGCGGCGATGTAGCCGCCGTTCATCACTGCCGGATCGTCGAAGGCCTCCTCGAATGCGTCCTGCACGCTGAAGACTTCGGTGTAGCCCTCGGCGAGCAGCGGCGCGGTGGACGGAGCCTCGATGAAGACGGCCTCCGCGCGCCCACCGGCGATCTCCTGGGCGGCCGCGTCGGTCTCGACGAGATCGAAGTAGTCCTCGATGTTCTGCCCGGTTGCGGCAAGAACCGCCATCTGCTCGGCTCCGAACCGTGATGACAGCGGCGCGACCGCCACGGTTGCCCCTTCCAGATCTTCGATCGAGGTCGCAGCTGAATCCGGCGGCACCAGGATGGTTGGCCCAGGCGTCCAGCGTGCCATCGGGAAGAAGTAGGTGGTGTCGATGTCGAACTGCTCCTTCACCCGCGGCATGAACGACGGCACAGTGGTCATCACGTCGAGGTCACCAGCGCCGAAGGCGGGAACCTGCGTGGTCGCGTCCAGGACCTGGAACTCGACGTCATAGTCCTTGTCCCCGAAGTACTCCTCGGCTTGTCCCATGACGTAGTCGAAGATGGGGTGGAACGCGACGTCGATACCGACGGTGTAGGTCTCCCGTGCATTGTCTCCACCGCTCCCGCCACTGCCCCCGCCGCTGTCTTCTGCGGACGAGCAGCCGGTGAGGATGAGGGCGCCGACAGCAACGAGCGCTGCCATGGCTCTGGTACGCGGACGGGGTCTGGTCACATCGGGCTCCTTGACGGTGTTGTCGAACTCGGGCTTGTCGAACTCGGGCCGGTCTCGGTGGCGAGATCGGTGCTGAAGATGAAGTTGACCTGGACGTCGTCCGGGCGGCGCTCGGCCGAGATCACGACGCTGTCACCCGGCATGATCGCCCGGTCATCGAGGATCGGGCGGTCACCGTCGGTGTAGGTAAGCCGGTTGCTGAGCAGAGCTGGTTGATACACGCTGCGCTGCAGAGTCTCTGCGTCCTCAGCTGTCAACGAGATGGCCTGGATGGACTCGACGGCGCGGGCGATTGGCACCTCGAGATCCTCGTCGAGCACGGCGTACAGCGACCGGTCGGCAAGCTGTTCGATCTGCAACCGCCTGCCCAGCGACAGCGGCAGGTACGAGGTCTGCAAGAGCAGCGGGCGGTCGTCGATGTGCCGCAATCGGACGAGCCGAAAGGCCAATTCGCTGCGCAGCGACAACCGGGCGACGACCGCGGCCGGTGCACGGATGCGGGCGTAGTCGAGTACCTCGGTACGTAGTCGGCGTCCGGAGCGGCGCATCTCCTCCGCGAAGCTGCCCAGCGGTCCGAGTGGGAGCCGGTATGGGCGGTCCGCGACGAACGTTCCGCGGCCGTGCTCGGTGTTGACCAGCCCGTCGTCGGCCAAGAGGGTGAGCGCCTGGCGCAGCGTCATCAGCGTGACGCCGTAGCCCTGGGAGAGCTCCCGCTGGGACGGCAGCGGCTCGCCAGGCACGAGGTCCCCCCGGGAGATGGCGGTCTTGAGATCGCGATAGATCGACACGTACTTCGGCACGTGGGATCTGTTCGCCGGCTGGTACTGGCTGGGTTGCCAGCGCCTGGTTTCGGTCACGCTTGCCGTCCGGCCGTACTGCTGTGGTCGGCAACCGCTGCCACCCGAAGTTCCTGTACCAGCTGCGTGAGGTCGTCAGCGCCTTGGCCGCCCGCTTCCACCAGGGCGGTCCCGACCACGACGCCATCGGCGCCGGCGCGTACGAGGACTCGTACGTCTGCCGGTGCGGCGATCCCGAACCCGACCAGAACCCGGGCCGACTGCCCTCCGAATGCGTACTGGACATCGACGAGGCGCTCGAGTGCGGTGTCCGCGTTGAAGGCCTTGCCCGTGTGCTGGGTCGCCGATTGCACGTAGATGATCGGGTCGTGTGGACCTCCGTCGACCAGTTGCTCGATCTCGGCGCGCCGAGAAAGAAAGAACACGAGGTCGATCTCCTTGGCCTCGGCGAGGCGGGAGATCTCGAGTTGGCGGTCCATCGACTGTTGGGGCAGCAGAATCGAGTCGATCTCGGCGGCGCGGCAGCTATCCAGCAGGTCATCGATTCCGAACTCCTCGACAACGGCGTCGTAGGCCAGGGCGATGAGTGCGTCCTCGGCGCGTACCCGTGCAGCGGCGGCGAGGCAGAGCGCATCCTCGAGCCCGTCCACTTCGCTGCGGCCTCGGTGGAGGGCCGCGGTGATCGTCGCGCCTTCGGTGGCCGGCGCCGGACTCGGCAGTCCGATCTCGAGGGCGTCCACTCCCGCGCTGAACGCGCGCTTGGCAAGAGTTCGGTAGCCGGCCCGATCCGGGAAGCCGGCGGGAAGGTAGCCGACCACCACGGCCCGACCTTCAAGGCGGGCGGACTCGAGCCTTGCGCGCAGTCGGGTCACTTCGGGGCCAACTCTTCTAGAGGTCTAGAGGAAAGCTAGGCCACCGGAAGACCAAGGTCAATGATTTGCCCGGCCTGAGCTACCAGTGATCCCAATGGGTAACTGACTCCAGGGGCTCGCGGGCAGCCGGCTTGAAGTCGGTTCCGATCGTGTGCGCGATGGGGGTCAAGGCGATCTGGGTGTACCGCTCATACGGGATCCCGAGGATGTCGGCGACCTCCTTCTCGTACGAGATGCAGTGTGGTCCAAGCGGTTCCGAGCCCACGGGCACGGGCAGCCAGCATGAAACTCCACAGTGCAGGCGTGACCGAACCCCAGAAGGCGGCCTGTTGTTCGGTCCTGCTCAGCCGCTCCGCCCGCCCTTCGGCGACCGGGATCAGCAGGTACGGAGCGCGGTGCATCGTGTCGGCCAGGTACTGCGCCGAGCTGCCGCGAAGGACTCGCGGTACAGCGCCGACACTCTTGCGCGTACGTCGGGATCGCCGATCACCACGAACTGCCAACCCTGTCGGTTGCTTCCGCTCGGCGCCTGCAGGGCGATCGTCAAACATTGCTTGATCAGTTCCGGGTCGACCGGACGGTCGTAGTCCAGGCGCTTGCGCACCGCCCGGGTCGTGGTCAACACCTCGTCGGGGCTGAGGTTCATCGAAGGAGCCTAATCAACCCGGGCATACTGGGTACTCGAGCGGCACGACGAGGGTGACACGGGTAAGCAGGCAACTCGTCGGACCGCGACCGGGCCTCTAGCTCAATTGGCAGAGCAGCGGACTTTTAATCCGCGGGTTACGGGTTCGATTCCCGTGGGGCCCACCGCGCTGACCTGGGCTTTTACCGGATCAGCTGCAAGTCGGATCTCCCGTGCCCACGGTGCCCACAGCAGCTTTCGTCATGTGGGCACCGTGGGCAGCACTGGCGGCGTCCATGCGCTCGGCTAGGGCGCCGAGGTCGTCGTCGAGCCAGGGCCAGCGTCCTCAGCGAACAGATCAAGCAGCCGGGCACGCCCGTTCTCGCCCGCTAGTTCGGCGAGTTCACCGCGCTCGGGCTCGCGGTGGTGGGCGAGGTTGGCGAACCACCACACCTCATTGGTTGGCGCGACGGCGTAGCCG
>Ga0136625_1000922_pt1 | contig 10065 bp, 9 predicted proteins | sample AntDrymUQ4832306_2_FD_104672 | JGI IMG/M metagenome (GOLD analysis project Ga0136625, IMG submission 104672) | Polar desert sand microbial communities from Dry Valleys, Antarctica - metaG UQ483 (23.06) | ecosystem: Environmental > Terrestrial > Soil > Desert | place: Antarctica: Dry Valley...
CGCTCGCGCTAGCGCGAGCGGGGCGGTGGAGCGCCAATCTCGCCGTCGTCGCCCTGAATACCGTATTGTTGCGATTAGTTTTCCCGGGGGCGGCGGTCGGCATGGCGCTTTTCGCGCGGCAGTACGGCTGGGGACTACTCAACTACATCGAATGCCCGGAAGCGCTCGCGTTCGTAGTCTCCGTGATGGTGCTCGATTTCGCTATCTATCTCCAACACGTCATGTTTCATGCGTTGCCCCTATTGTGGCGGTTGCATCGCGTCCATCATGCTGACCTCGACTTCGACGTGAGCACCGGGACGCGCTTTCATCCCCTCGAGATCCTATTATCGATGGTGATCAAATTCGCGGTGATCGCCGCGCTCGGGCCGTCGGCTGCGGCGGTGCTAGCCTTCGAGGTCCTACTCAACGCCACCTCGATGTTTAATCATAGCAATGTACGCATGCCGGAGCTTATCGATCACTGCTTACGTTGGCTGGTGGTGACGCCCGACATGCACCGGGTGCATCATTCGATTGAAGAGGACGAGACCAATTCCAACTTCGGTTTCAACCTCCCCTGGTGGGATCGCCTGTTCGGGACTTACCGCCATGCGCCGAGAAAGGGCCATACCGAGATGATCCTCGGGATCCAGACATTTCGCGATCCCCTGAAGGTGGATCGGCTCGGAGGCATGCTGACCCTGCCGTTCATCGCGAAGGTCGGCGGTTAGGCGATACACCGCGGACTTCTAAGGGTCGAAAAAGTCGAGCGATAGCATCTGAATGGGCTGGGTACTCCTATGACCACCGATCGAAGCCATGTCCCGCAACTAGAGCCTGGCATCCATGTTGATTTAGAAGGACGCCGAACCTATGCGGATTATCTTTGCCTGGATCGGCTCCTGGATGCGCAACACCCTTTGAGCGATCCACCGCATCACGATGAATTGCTGTTTATCATCCAACACCAGACCTCGGAGCTCTGGTTCAAGTTGACCTTGCATGAGCTGACAGCGGCTTGCGCTCATATTCGGCGGAATATGCTCGATCCGTGCTTCAAGATTCTCGCGCGGGTCAAGATGATCCAGCGGCAACTGTTCGAGCAATGGGGAGTGTTGGAGACGTTGACGCCCAGTGAATATGCGAAATTCCGGCATGTCCTAGGACCGGCCTCGGGGCTGCAATCGGCGCAGTACCGGGCCATCGAATACATACTCGGCAATAAAAACGCTGCCCTACTGGAAATCTTCAAGCACGACGTAAGGGCTTACCGAGCGCTTAAATCCGTTCTCGAAAGTCCGAGCATTTATGATGAGTTTCTCATGCACTTACGGCGGCGCGGGCATGCCGTTCCCGAGGCTTGCATCGCGCGCGACTGGTCACAACCCTATGAGCGCAATCCAGCGCTCATCCCCGTGTTCAAGGCGATCTACGATGCCCCGCATGAGCACTGGGACGCCTACAACATGTGCGAGAAACTGGTCGATGTCGAAGAGAACTTCCTGCTCTGGCGATTCCGTCATGTTAAAACCGTGGAGCGCATCATCGGCTACAAACGGGGCACCGGGGGGTCTTCAGGCGTCGCGTTCCTGAAACAGGCCCTAGATCTAACGTTTTTCCCCGAGCTTTTCGATGTCCGTACCGAGATCGGGACCCCTTAGAGCGTTCTTAGCCGCGGGTCGCGCCGTGGCGTCCATGCCGCCACGGTATCACCTAGAACGATACGTACAGGAGTCGCTTACCCCGAGTGGCTGCCCATCAGTCGGCGGTACTGCGCCAAGTGCCGAATCGCTTCCTTAGGCTTCTTGAGCTTTTCGCACAGCAGCGCCAGGTTGTAGTGGCAGTCGGCCAGACCGGGATCGCCGTGCAGCGCCGCCTGGTACGCCTCCATCGCTTCCAGATTGCGATCCAGGTCCTCGAGCAGCACGCCGAGGTTGTAGAGCAGCAGCGGATCGCTGCCACAGGCTTCTAGCGCCTCGCGGTAGACGCGCTCGGCCTGCGCGAAGCGTCGGGCTTCGTGCAACAGCCGGCCCAGATTGATGCGGACATCCAGGCGAGCCGGATCTGCGCTCACAGCTTTCTCGTATGCCTTGATCGCAGCGTTGGCGTCTTCTTGCTCCAGCGCCGCCCCTTTTTCGACCCAATCCTCCGCATCTACCGGCGCCGCCGTCGCCGACGGTGTCCGTTCGATTACGCTCACGGATCCGGCGGCAGGATCGCCCTCGAACGCCAGCAGGTACTGTCCGGATTCCACCTGTCTTTGACCGGTGCCGTCCTTGACCACCACGTGCTTGCCGACCGCGCCGATGCTCAAGCCCGATAGCGGCATGGTTTCGGGCAGTTGGCGGCGCAGTTTCTTGAGCGAGCGCGTGATCCGTTTTGCCGGCACCTTGGCCGTGGCCAGCGCCTGGGCCGTGCGCAGGACGATCAGGTCCTGGAACGAAAACAGCCAGCTCTTGCCCGGCCCGCGCGCGGGCGATACGAACCCGGCTGCGATCAGCGCGCGAATGGTGCTGCGCGGCAGGTGCAGCAGCTTCTCGACGTCACGGACGCCGTATTGGTGCATGAGACCCGCTTGATTGCCGGCTGGCTATTTCTTGGTCGCCTTGCGCGCTGCCGGCTGCGCCGCTTGCGCGCGCTTGGGAGGTTTGCGCGTAGCAGCTTGGGTAGCAGGCTCAGCTTGGGCCTGCGGCTGGCGCGCCTTCGACGGCGCGACTCCTTTCTTCTCGAGGCTAGCGCGCAGCGCTTCCATGAGATCAATGATCTGCGCGCCGCCCTCGGGCGCCTCGGCCATGGTGATCTCCTGGCCCTCGACCTTCTTCTGCACCACCGCCTCGATGCGCGTGCGCACCTCGTCGGTGTAGGCGCTGGGATTGAAGGTGTCGGAGGACTCCTGTTCGATCAGCATGTGCGCGAGCTTGAGCTCGGTTTCCTTGACCTCGATATTGGGGATGTCCATCTCCTTGATCGAGCGCACCTCTTCGGAGTAGAGCAGCTGCTGCATGATCAGGCCGTCCTCGACCGGCCGAATCATCACGATGTACTGCTTGCCGCGCGCGGCCCAGCGGCCGAGTGCGCAGCGGTTCGATTCGCGCAGCGCCCGGGCGAACAGCGCGTACGGCTTGGCGCCGCCCTTGTCGGGCGCGAGGTAATAGGCCTTGTCGAAGTACACCGGATCAACCGACTCCAGCGGCACGAACTCGGTGATGTCGGCGCTGTGCGTGCCCGCCTCTTCGAGCACCTTCAGCTCCCCGGGCGTAAACATCACGTATTGGTCTTTCGCGAATTCATAGCCCTTGACCATGTCCTCGCGCGCGACCGGCACTTCTTCCTTCACGCACAGGTACTGCTGCTTGAGGCGCGAACCGCAGCCTTTGTGCAGCAGGTTGAAGGAAATCTGGCGGCTCGCCTCGGTAGCCGAATAAAGCTTCACCGGGATCGAAACCAGCCCGAAAGAAACGGTCAGCGATGCAATTGATCGTGCAGCCATGTTCTGCCTCCGGCTTTGTCACGCCTTGACGCGGCCCAGCGCGCGCTCAAGGCTCTGCTTGTTCTTCAGGGCGTCGCGCCAGCGATCACCCTCTGTCGCCAAGCGCTGCGCCACGTTCGTGATTCTGAAATCGAGCGGATGCGCGCTGGCGAGTTGTTCCCACGTCAGCGGCATCGACACCGGCGCGCCGGGCTCGCCTCTCGGCGAGTAGGCGACGTTCAGCGTCTTGCCGCGGACGTTCATATTGTAGTCCATAAAAATCCTGCCCGTGCGCTTGGGCACGCTCCAATCCATTGTGATTTCCTTCGGGTGCAACCGCATCAGGTGGCGTCCGACCAGCTCAGACACATGCCGCGCCGCATCAAAATCCAGCGTGCGCAGGATCGGAACGAACACGTGCAAGCCGGTCTTGCCGGAGGTCTTGACAATGGGATCGAGCGACATGCTTTGCAGCAACTCGCGCAGCCAGAACGCCACTTCCTTGCCCTTCTCGAACGCAACCGTGTTCAGTTCGGGTTCCGCGCCCTTCGCTTCCTTGCCGGAATAGATGTAGGGATCGATGTCGAACACCACGTAGTCGGGATAGTTGAGAACCGAGCCTTCCAGAGCCGCGAGCTCGCTCGCGTAGTCGCTGCTCTGTGATACCGCGTCGGAGCCCACCTGCGCGCGCGAATGCCAGATATGAAATTCGAGCGTACCGGACTGCGCCAGCCACAGCAGCGTCGGCAGGTTATTGCACAGCAGGTATTCATGACGCTCGTCCCTGTGACCCGAGAATACGCTGATGGTTTCGACGAACTCCGGCCGCTCCTGCTCCCAGTGCTTCTGGAAAAAGCGCTGTTTCCTGATACCATCGGGCATGCGGATCATGGTGAGCGGGCGATCCCCGAGATGCGGCAGGATGAAGGGCGAGACCTGGGCGAAGTAGCGCAGCAGGTCGCGCTTGGTCAGCGCCGGCTGCTGCAGCGCCGGATCGGCGGGCCAGTAGACGCGGTCGAGGTGCGTCAGGCGGATTCGATGCGGACCCACCGCGAGTGAGAAGTCGTTTTTTTGGTTTTCCAGCTGCGTCACGACCCTGTCCACCTCGCCCCTAGTGCGTGAGTGTCCGCGCGCAACCGCTTTCGGCGCCTTGTGCGTTGCCCGTGCGGGCGCGGTGCGCCGCACCGTTTTCGGATCAATGTCATCGCGCAGTCTCAAGAAAACGGGCGCCCGCAAGTGCTCATCCTCGGTCCAACTCTGGAATCTGATTTCGGCAACGACTCCTGGTTCGACCCAGGTCGTGGGATTGGGCAGCTCCGGCTTCTCCGTGAACGGGCAGGTGTTCCTCTTCAGCGCCTCCAGCCGCGCCTTTATCTGCGCGAGCGTCTTGTCGTCAAAGCCCGAGCCCACGTGCGAGGCGAAGCGCAGCTTGTTCTTGTCCCAATAGCCGACGAGCAGGGCGCCGAGTCCTGTGCGCGATCCCTTGCCCTTGGTATAGCCGCCGACGACAAAATCCGCGCTGTGCGTCGGCTTGACCTTCAGCCACGACAGAGAGCGCCGGCCGGATTCGTACTTGCTGTCCTTGCGCTTGCCGATCACGCCCTCGAAGCCGCTGGCGAGCGCCGCCTTGTGCAATTCAAGCCCGTCTTCCGCCGCGTGTACCAGCTGCACCAGCGGCGAAGGCAGCAGGCACTGGGCCAGATACCGCCGCCGGTCCCGGTACGGAGCCTGGCGCAAATCAATGCCCGCGAAATGCAGCAGATCGAAGCAGTAGAAGACCACGGGCGCGCTCAGGTCGGCCGCCGCAAGCTCGCGCTCCGTCTTCAACTGAACGCGATTCTGCAGCGCGTTGAAGGACGGCTTTCCGCTCGCGTCGAAGGCCACGACTTCGCCGTCCAGGATCATGCCGCGCGCGGCCTGCTTGCCGAGCTCCGCGGCCAAACGCGGAAAGGTTCCGGCCAGTTCGAGTCCGCGCCGCGAACGCAGTTTCACGCCCCGCTCGTCAATGAAGGCGAGCACTCGATAACCATCGAGCTTCGGCTCCCACATCCAGTCCGCTTTGTTGAAAGGTGCCTCGCCCAGTTCGGCGTGCATCGGCTCGAGCTTGGCAGGCATCGGCTCGGTCTCGCCCGCGGGAACGAGTTGCGAGGCGGGAACCCGGTGCGCGGGCACGACCTTGAGATCGGCAACCGAAACGCCGGAGAGCACCGAGCGGTTCTGCGCGGTGACATCGGTGGTCGTCGCGAACCGGTCCTTATGCTTGATCAGCAGCCAGGTCTTGTTGTCCTTCGTGCGCACCAGCGCGAAAGAGCCTTTCAGCTTCTCGCCGCGCAGCAGGAAGCTGAGCTTACCTTTCTCCAGGCCTTCCCGGACCTGCCGCTCCGCTTCCTTGCGATCGTGGAACCAGTTCCCGCCTTCGTCCGGGCTGTAGACGCCGCAATCCCACACGATCACCTCGCCCGCGCCGTATTGCCCAGGTGGAATCACGCCCTCGAACGAGCCGTAGTCGTGCGGATGGTCCTCGACGTGCACGGCCAGACGCTTTTCGCCGGGATCGAGCGACGGCCCTTTCGGCACTGCCCAGGACTTCAGTACTCCATCGCACTCCAGGCGGAAGTCATAATGCAGGCGCGTGGCTGAATGCATCTGGACGACGAACAGCAGCGGCCCACTCCGCGCTTTGGGTACCGCCGGCGCCGGCTCGGGAGTGGCGGCGAAGCTCCGTTTGGCGGAGTATTCACTCAGGCTGTTTTTCGCCATATCGGGATTCTAGGAGCAAAGCGGGACCGAACCCATGATAGTTTCACGGCTCATCGCAGGTGCAAGCGGCTATTCCTTCAAGGAATGGAAGGGCAACTTTTATCCGGAGAAGATCAAGCCACAAGCCATGCTGGCGTATTACGCCGAGCATTTGCCGACGGTGGAGATCAACAACACCTTCTACCAGATGCCCAAGACGGCGGTGCTCGAGAACTGGGCAAAGGCAACGCCGGATGGCTTCTGCTTCGCGATCAAGGCTCCGCGGCGCATCACGCATCAGGCGCGGCTCAAAGCGGACGAGGCGGCCGATTCGGTCGCCTATCTCTACAAGACCCTGGCCGCACTGAGCGAGAAGCGCGGCCCGGTGCTGTTTCAGCTGCCGCCGTTTCTCAAGAAGGACCTGCCGCGCCTAAGCGAGTTCCTCCACCTGCTACCCGAGAGACACCGCGCTGCATTCGAGTTTCGTAACGACAGCTGGTTTGCCGACGACGTCTACGACGCGCTCAAGAGTGCCGGCGCGGCGCTATGCCTCTCCGAGCGCAAAGACAACGCGCTGCCACCACTGATGGAAACGGCTCCCTGGGGCTACGTCCGGCTCCGGCTCGAAACCTACTCGGAGGATGACCTCAAGCAGTGGGCGGGCCGACTCGCGGTCACAGCGTGGCGCGAGATATACGTGTATTTCATGCACGAACCGACGGCGCCGGCTTACGCGCAGACGTTGATGCGGTTTGGGGCTTCGTAAATGAAACTCGGCCGCCCTTCTGAAGCGGAATTGTTGATGGCACCAATCAGTTTCATCCGGGACTTGTTCCTCGCCTATTTGCCTCGGATCGTCCTTATCTGCTCAACTAACTTGTTGTACGCATCGAGGAAGGCAGCCGCCACAACCTTGCCCTCGTTTGTATTGCCGTAGCCTGAGAGCCCTCCGAAGCCGCGGATATTGCCCAAGCCGAGATTTCCGCCCAAGTCCGTTGCCTTGGCGTTGCCTTCGGCCACCCCGACTTGAACTCCAGAACGGGTGTCGGTGACCATCAGTACCGCCTGCGCCTCCTTGAAGGATAAGTTTCCGGCCAGCTTGCCGAGCGCGTAGCCGCCAGGGACAAACGTGCCGAGCAGCGAACCAACCACCGCACCGTAACCCCCGGCATTGTCTTCGCTGAAGGCGACGTTCGGCGTGACGTAGTAGTCTGCCGCTACCATCTGGCCGCCGCCCACGTTGGCGCCTTGCTGCAACAGGCCACCCTGGGCCAAGGAGCGCTCCTCGGTCATTCGGGTCAGGGCCTGGCCGCGTTCACCACGTTAAAGCAACCGCTTTGTGCGGTCATGAGACGAATAAGGGGCACCGGGGAGGTGAGCCCAAACTGCGCTAAAGCCGGGACCTGGCTTTCCACCAGGGCAATCGTCCCGATCGGAGAGGCGCATCGCGCAAGTTGAGCCGCTTCGCCCTTGGCGGTGCCTTCTGCTCCCGCCGAGCCTGTCACCAGCGAGCTGCCGCCACCGAGCTGGGTTGTGGAACACGCCACTAGCCCAACGAACGCTACGAAAACTAAAACCGCAGTAATTCTCATGTTTTTACTCCTCGTATTTTTCACCACTGGGCCCAAAGGGCCTACCAGTTACGCCGTGGCATTTTTTTGATTGCTTGTTATTTCCGATCGTATTCGTACGAGAAGCCGTATTCTAGGAAATATTTCACACAGAGATTGTGAAATATTTACCTCTGGTTAGCTCGGACTTACGCCAGCTTGTACGGCTTGATTAGTGGCTCGGTCACTCAGTTATCGATGTGCCTTCAATACAAACTCAGCACAACCCGTGGTCAATATACGGCCCGTGATCTCCGAGCCGCTTGCTTCCAGTTGGCCCTCGATATCATGTCTTTCGAAACCGAGTGGCCGTTTGATCCACTTCCCACTCTCGAGGCTGATTTTTTTGCCGACTGGATCAAAACGGCCGCTCATGCTGAACTTGCCGCGCGGGAATGACAAGCTACCCGGTAGCGGGAAGAACTCGAACACAGCTGTTATATCTGAGCCTCGAGGCTCGGTGATGTCTAGAGAAATCCCAATCGCCTCGTCCTGACACTGATATTGGCCTTCCCAAACGCCGGTAACACCCGATCGGATCCGGGGTTGCTGCGCGCCGAGCGGTGTCGTGTACTCCGGCTCGGCTTTGCTTAGTTTTTGCGTCCTATGACGCGGGGCCTTGTCGCTCGCGGATTCGCTTGAGATCTCATTCAGCTTCAAGCGCGCCAGACCGGCAAAGTTCCCCCCTGGAAACCGATCCAGATACTCTCGATACGCGGAAGGCTCGCGACTGTCTTTGATGGAGTCCCAGAAGGCAAGCCTGGCCTCGTCCCCTGGCGCCATCTTTGGCGGGAGAGAGGACGGCGGACTAAAATAGAACGCGCCGGTCAAGGATGAAGACTCCCACGGTACCTGTAGATCTCGAGTGGCTGCGAGCACCTCGACGCGGACCTTGCGAAAGACCTCCTCAGCAACTATTCCGGGCTCGCGCATCGCCCGCGCCAGAGCCTTTGTGTAGGGGCTGTTAGCACCTTCGCCGTCGACCGACACGCTGCCGGGCGCCGTGGAATAAGCGATCAGAGTACCCCGTGGGGCGTCTACTTGGGCCAGACCGCGGGTTACGGAACGAAAACTCCGAGCCAAAGGGTTATTGCGGCAGGCATCGAGGATCACGATGTTGATCCGATTGTGCGCAAATTCCATCTGGCGTAGAACCCAATCCGCATTAACCGCCTCTATTTCGACGTCGCTGTCTCGCTGGATATGGGCATTAGTCGGGATCAGATAATTCATCCCGCCCACCTGTAGACCGTGGCCGGCATAATAGAAAAGGCCGACCGCGTCGTTACCAATCTTCTCGAGTCGTTCACCGAAGACCTGGATCGCGCGCTTCATGGTTTTCTGATCGGCGTCGATATGTGCGATGACCTCGAAGCCCAGTGCTTTCAAGGTTGTTGCCATGAGCTTGAAATCATTAACCGGGTTGCTAAGGCGCCCCATTTCGTTGGCGTATGCCCCGTTAGCGATCAAAAGCGCCAGCCGTGACTCGCCGCTTTGGGTTGCCTCACTCGCTAGGAGCGCCCCAGCGAAGATTATCGTGGCAGAAACCCCTTTCCTGACGGTGCCAAAACACGCGAACATCGAACAGGAAACTCAGGGGTCAATGTTGCCATAAGTTGTTTGGGCATAAGTAGAATAAACGCCCTTTTTCGTCAAGAAGAAGGGTACTGATGGACCAGTGAGTTGTCAAACATGCTAGTCCTCGGTCCGAGAGGTCCAAGGAGGATTGTCGGCTCGGGGCTGAATCGGCGGGGATGAAACGGTACTGGGCTTAAGGCAAAACGAACAGCCCTCAACGAACTTACTTCAGGCCACCGCGCCGAGCGGGTGGCTGGGATCCCGGAAGCGGGGTAAGCTTATATCGCCTAAAAGGAGCAAACGCCCTCCACCGCCACCGTGACATGTCGCTGGTGTTAGGCTGCACTGTGACATATCACAACGTACCGAGGTAGGACCATGCCATTATCGGTGGCCGAACGCCAGGCCAAGCGAAGGGCAAAGCTCAAGACCAAGGGCAAGTTCTTATTTCAAGCGTGGGTTACCACGCACCTTCTCGACATCGCCACCGACCTCCAGGGGTGACATCACGATATGGGTGGTGCCGTCGCGGTACGGGCTTTCGAGTCGCAGTACAACATCGCCGCCACGGACCTAACGAGCGGCCGCGGCGCAGGTCGCTGTTCCTGCAACGATCACCATCCACACAACTGACCACAACCCTCATGCTAGAACAAATCGCGATCTTCCTAGCCGCAACGGTGCTCA
>Ga0136625_1000924_pt1 | contig 10063 bp, 13 predicted proteins | sample AntDrymUQ4832306_2_FD_104672 | JGI IMG/M metagenome (GOLD analysis project Ga0136625, IMG submission 104672) | Polar desert sand microbial communities from Dry Valleys, Antarctica - metaG UQ483 (23.06) | ecosystem: Environmental > Terrestrial > Soil > Desert | place: Antarctica: Dry Valley...
CCGACCAGCGCCACCAGATCCTCGTAGTTGCCGGCCGTGATCGCGGTCCCGAAGCCCGCCGTCAGCTTGGGCCACAAAAACGACAGCGAGCTCATGCCGAAGAAGCCGAGAAAGGCGGTGAACGACGCAGTCCAGGCCCGGTTGAGGAACTGGCGGCGAGACACCGCCATCTGCGGGGCGGTCAGCGGCTTGGCTTTCTTGGGAGCGGGCTTGGGCTTCTGTTCGGGCTCGGGCGGAGCCTGCTCGGGTTGGGCCTGTTGGGGGCCGGTCGCTCCACCTCGGGCACCGCCGGAGGTCGTCGAGGTCCCCGATCCAGCAGTTGCGAACGCGGCCCGGCGTTGCTTTCTCATCGTGAGTCCGGCCATGAACAGCGCCCAGAGGGCTACGCTCACCGCCACCACGATCAGCGCGATGGTTCCCGGACTCATCTGCTCAACCCCTTAGTGAAGACCGTCATAGCTCGAAGAAGATGCCGCCGTCCCACGGGAACACGAAGTTGAACCCGGGGCCACGGAAGAACATCCCGATAATCGTCAGCCCCGCGAAGGCCAGCACGAAGAACGTGAACAGCACGATCGCCAGCTTGCGGTCGTCGGGCCTGGTCGAGGGGTTGCGGTCGATGAAGGGGGCCGCGAAGGCCGTGAGGATCAGCACGTTCGGGATAGTCACGCCGGCGACCTGGGGGTGGAAGTAGCGCAGCAGCTCCTGCAGGCCGAGGAAGTACCAGGGGGCCTTGGACGGGTTGGGCGTCTGGTTGAAGTTCGCCAGCTCGCGCAGAGGGGCGTCGACTCCCAACGAGAAGAAGGTGAGAAGCGCCATCACGACCAGCAGCGAGACGAACTCGGCCGCCATCAGGTGCGGCCACACGTTGACCCGGTCCATGGGCTGCCGCTCGACCTTCTGGATGGCCTCGGGCTTGACCACGGCCAGGAGTCGCTGGACCCGTTCGGGAACGGCCGGGCCGGCGCCGTTGCCCACGGCCTTCTTGGTCGGGGCGGGCGACGAGGGTCGGGCAGCAGGGCGCGAGGCCGCCGGCTTGGACGTTGCCGCGGCCGCCTTGGGCTGCTGAGTGGCCGCGGCCTTTGGCTGCTCAGCAGCCACTCCTTCCGCCGGCTCTGAAGCCTCGGCCTTGGGCTGCTCCGACGCCTGAGCCTCCGCCGAAGGAGCACTTCCGAGCGCCTCCCTCACACTGTCGGGGGGTGGAGAGGTGGACGGATCGGGCTTGTTGGGGTTGGCCGAGCCCCGCTGAGCCCGGACTCGACCCGCTTTGGCCCGGCCCTGAGCGACCGCGGGAGCGGAGCCCTTGGCGGTCTCCTCTTTCAGTATCTGCTCGTAGACCTCGTCTGGAGTCGGCATCTCTCTATCTCGAGCCCTACAGGGGGCCGGAGATCCCCCCGTCCTTTCGCACTCGCCAGAAGTGGACAGAAATGAAGATCACGATGATGAACGGGAGGAACAGCACGTGCAGCGTGTACCAGCGCAGCAGCGTCTCGGCTCCGATCACCGGCCCCCCCAACAGCGCAAATTGCACTTGCTGTCCGATGACCGGAGAGTTCTTCATCATCTCGGTGCCCACCGTGACGGCCCACACCGCGAGTTGGTCCCAGGGCAGCAGATAGCCGGTGAAGGCGAGCAGCAGGGTCAGCAGCAGCAGGACGATCCCGACGATCCAGTTGAACTCACGTGGCGGCTTGTAAGCGCCCGTGTAGAAGACCCTCGCCATGTGCAGGAACACTGTGATGACCATCAGGTGAGCACCCCAGCGGTGCAGGTTCCTCACCAGGAGCCCGAACGATACTTGGGTATGGAGCCTGATCATGTCGGCGTAGACGGCCTCGACCGAGGGCCGGTAGAAGAACATCAGATAGATGCCGGTGATGGTCAGAAGGATGAACAAGAAGAACGACATGCCCCCCAGGCAGAGCGTGTAGGAGAGCTTGATGCCGTGCCGCTTCACCTTGACCGGGTGGAGGTGATAGAGCAGAGAGTTCATCACCACGTAGGCGCGGTTGCGAGGCGAGTCGGCGTAGCCGGCGCGAAAGATCGAGCCGGGCCTGAACATTGCACGCCACACCTGGCCCTTCTGGACCTGGTCCATGCGCTCGAGAAGCTTCTCTCTAGGGCTGCGCTTTGCCGTCTTGACCACTCAACCGCCTTCCTGTCTCAAGCTTTCTGGGAGCTGGGAACCTTACCCATTGCCCGCGCTCCGCGCTTCTTGCCGCCCGTCACTTCACTCTGCACCAAAGCCCCGGTCGGGCACCGCTCGACGCAGAGGTTGCAGCGCGTGCAGGCGTTGTCGTCGATCAGAAAAAGAATGTCCTCCGATGCCATCTGGCCGGCGAGCTGCACGTTGCCCGATTCTTCCACCGCTTCCGGGGACACCATGAAGATGCAGTACCAGGGGCAAATGTCGACGCAGCCTTCGCACAGGATGCACTGCTCGGGAATGAAATCGATGAAGCGCTTCGGCTTGACCGCGCCCTTGAGCCAGTCGTTGTCGACCAGCTCCATCTCGTAATCGGCACGAAAGATCGGCTTCTCGATGATCTCCATGCTCTTGGGATCGGGTGGTTTCGGCATCTATCTATTTGCCCGACATGTAGCCCTTGACCGGGTCCGACAGGCCCTTGGACCCGGTGCGCTTCTGCTTCGAACGCTGCCAGAAGTAGGCGAACACGAGCATCCCCACGAGTAACCCGGTCTGCACCGCGTTCGCGATGACGTCGCGCACGATCGCTATCTGAGTGGTGTTGAGACCTTCCTTGTTGACGCCGGGGATCTTCTTGGTGAGCTCGATGATCTCGGCCACCTTCGTGTCGGCCTGATAGATGATCACGGAAGGCACCTGGCCCAACAGAATGATGGCCACGGCCCAGATGATCAGTCCCAGCACGATAGCGCGGGTCCAGGTCATGGGCCGGTCGGTGTAGCCGTAGATGCGTTCTTTCATCGCCATGCGAGCGTCATCATATCAACGCGGGATGCGCAAAAATTCGTACTTTGTGCGCTTGAGCAGGGCCTTTGGCCGGGCCCGAAAACCGGGCCAAATCGCGCACAAAGCGTCATCGGGCTCGGTGAGCCCGGCTGGGTCGGCGCCGTCAGCTCTCGTCGCGAGTCAGCTCGCTGAGACGCCGTTCGAGCCTGCTCTGCCGCCGGCCCAGAATGAACACGTAGCCACCGATCCCGGCCCACACCGCCAGGAACGCCACCGCCAACCAGCCGAGGTCGCTCATCTGGTCTCGGCCGCGGCCCGCTCGATCTCCTCGAGCTCGACTCTCTGCGCCAAGCGACCGATGCGCAGGCGCAGAGATAACAGCCAGCAGAAGAGCAGCGTGAACGCCAGCAGAGAGGCGAAGAAGGCGGTCAGCTCGGGCGTCCCCAGCCCCGATCCGGTGGTTGGGTTCGCCACTGTCGGCCCGGAGGGGTGCAGGGTACGCCACCACTGCACCGAGAAGTGAACGATCGGCACATCGAGGAACCCCACGATGCCGACAACCGCGGCCAGGCGCCCCACCGTGGCCTCATCTGAGGCCAGACTGCGCAAGAAGAGGTAGCCGATGTAGGTCAGCCACAGGACCAGGGTCGAGGTCAGGCGGGCGTCCCATTGCCACCACGTCCCCCACACGGGCCGAGCCCAGATGGGGCCGGTGATCAGCACCAGAGTCGTGAACACGATGCCGATCTCGGCCGCGGCATGCGCCAGGAGGTCCCAGCGGCCGGCGCCGGTACGCAGGTAGGCGATCGAGGCGAGAAACACGATCGCGAAAGACAGGTAGGCGATCCAGGCCGAGGGCACGTGGAAGTAGAAGATGCGCTGCAGTTGGCCCCCCATGGTGACGTCCGCCTCCCTCGCCACGAAGAACACGAGCAGCAGAGCCGCCGCCACCGAAGCCACCGCCGCGGCGCCCAGCGCGTCGAGCCCGGCCGGGCGTGGTCTCAGTTCGGAGGCGGTGGCCATGTTCGCAGCCTAAAGGGGGCCGGACCTCTATGCCCACTCGGCGGGTCTTTTCGGCCTAGTCGAGGACCGCGTCGAACAGCACGGCTCCCGCAGTCACGAACACGACGTCGAAGGCGACCAGGATGCCAAACCAGCCGCGTGCGGCGAGCGCATCGAACCCGGCCCCCAGCAACAGGTCGGCGGTCAGCTCGAGCGCGGCGATGAACACCGGGATCAGGGCTGGGAGTGCCAGGAGTGGAAGCAGCAGCTCGCGGCTTCGGGTCTGTGCCGCCAGCGCCGCGTAGAGCGTGCCGACGGCAACGAACCCGACATCTACAAGCGCCACCACCGCTACCAGTGCGCCCCATGAACCTCCAAGGTCGTAGGCGAACAGTAGGGCCGACAGGGGCAGCAGCACGGTTTCCAGCACGACGATGAAAGCCAGGTTCGAGAGCGCCTTGGAGACGAACAATGCGCTGCGATCCACCGGAACTAGCAGCAGCGAGTCGAGGGCGCCCTCTGCTCGCTCTACCTCGAACGTGCGCCCGAAGCCGATGAGGCCCGCGAACAGGACCGTCACCCACATGAAGCCCGCCTGCACGTAGGAGACAACGTCGTCGCCGGCAGAGGAGGCTTCGGGCAGGGCAAAGGCGAGCACGAGCGCGACCGTGGCGGCGAAGCCGAGCATGGGGGCGAGCGTGTCTCGGGCCCTCATCTCGATGCGCAGGTCTTTCGCCGCCAGCCACATCGTCTTGGTCACAAAGCCTGCCTCCGTCACGGCGTTGCCGTTTCGTGGAACGGTCGCCGCTGCTGCGACGAGTCGCGGTAGCGGCCCTGAGTCACGATCCGGCCGCGGCGCAGGATCACTCCGGCATCGGCGAACGCCTTGAGCTTGCGGGCTCCATGGGTGGCGATCAGGGCGCTGCGTCCCGGTTCCCGCCACGCCACCAACGCCTCGGTCACCAGCGCGGCGGAGTCGTCATCGAGATTGGCGTAGGGCTCGTCGAGCAGCAGCAGGCGAGGCTCTCCCACCAGCGCTCTCGCCACTGCGGCGCGCCGTTTCAGCCCGGCAGAAAGCTCCCCCGCGAGGGTCTTGGAGCGGCCTTCGAGCCCGAGCTGCGATAGCAGGCTCGCGGGCCGAGCCGGGTTGCTCCCGTAGAGCCTGCCGAACAGCTCGAGGTTCTCTGAAACCGTCAGGTTCGGGTAGAGGCCCGACTCGTGCCCGGCGTAGCCCACCAGCCGCCGCCAACCCTCGTCAGCCGCGGCGACAGGTGCCCCCTCGAACGTGATGCGGCCCTGTGACGGCCTCACCAGGCCCGCCACGGCCCTGAGCAGCGTCGACTTGCCGGAGCCGTTGGGGCCGAACAGCCCGGTGATCCCTTCTTCGAGGGTGAGCTCGATGCCGTCGAGCGCGACCGTGCGGCCGAAACGCACCCGAAGGCCCTCGACGACGATCACGGGACGGGCTCTGCCTCCTCTGCCAGGCGGGCCTTGAGCCGCACGCGTTCCTCCTGCCAGCGTTCTCGCTCGAGCTCGCCCTCACGGAACTCGAGGTCGAGCTCGGCGATCCGGCGCACGATCTCGTCGCGCGACATCGGCTCGGGCTGCGCGGGAGCAGCGGAAGCTTGCCTCCGGCGTTTCAGCGCGTAGCCACCGGCCACCAGCATCACCAGCAGCGCCGCCCCCACCCCGCCCACCAGGGAAGCCGAGGCCCCGGCCTGGGCCACCGCCACCGCTCCGATCTGGTCCCCCGCGTCGATCCCCTCTCGGCTCGACCACACCCGGTAGCTGTCGCCGCCGATGGTGCGCTCGCCGTCCGGGAGGAGGCGGGCGCTGTCCAGCTCGATCGGCTCGGTCGCGTAGATGGAGGTCTCGGCCGTTGGATACAGCGCGGTGCGGGAGAGGTCGAAGCTCCCGCCGGAGCCCTGCACTCGGTATGAGTAAGTGATCTGGCTGCGGCCCGGGGGGATCGCCACGGTCGCGGCGAAGCCGTACTCCCGGCGCACGATCACCGGGATGTCGATGGGCTCGGAGGCTACGATGCCGCATTCCGCCGGCCTGCATTCGCCGTCCACGGGAAGTGCGAAACCGAGGCTGGCCGCAGGGCCCGGGCCGGTGGCTCTCATCGAGGCAGCTCGGCCGATGTAGGCCAGGTGGGTCAGATTCGCCACGGTCACCGATTCGATGACGCTAAGGCCGCCGTCTGCCGGACGGACGAAGAGATCGTCGCGAGCGAGGATGACGGCGCGCGGGTCGGATGTCGTCTCCCACACCTTGAGCGTGGTGTCGATGACCGGGGCCGGTTCTTTCTGTTCGGGGATCTGGAGCACCCGGCCGGAAAAGAGCCCCCCGTCGTAGCGGGCGTCGAGTGCGTAGAGAAGGCGATCTCCGGTGGCGAGTTCCTCGAATCGGTAGCGGCCCTCGTGGTCGGTGCGCGCCTTGTAGGTAGCAGTGCTCTCCCCGCCGCGCCGGGTCTGGGTGAGAACCATCACGACTCCCGACTGCGGCGATCCGGTGGCGCCGTTCAGCGCGCGGCCCCGAATCACACCGTTGTTCGGCGCGGCTGCAGCGGGTGAAGCCGGCTGGAACAGAGCCAGTACAACGACGACAACGGTCGTTAGGCGCCGCATTGAGAGCAGGCGCGCGCGGTACCGAGGGGTCGCCCGCAGCGGGGACAGGCAAGTGCGGCCCTGATTTCAGCTATCTCGGCCTCGAGCTCATCGTCCGAGGGCTGTGGTGTGGCGGCGAAGGTGAGCTCTCTCAAGGCGGCCAGCGCCTCGGCTTCGTAATTGGCCCGCAGGGTTTCGAAATCGGGTGCCGCCAGTTTGCCCAAGGCGCGCTCTTCCTCGAGATCCACGATCGCTGAGAGCGCGGTCGCCTTGCGGTCGGAGGCCGCCGGCGGGGCCGGAAGGCGGCGAGCGATACGAGCGCCCCGAAGCATGGGCGTCACCACCCACAAGAGGATCGCCAGCGCCGCCACTCCCACGATCGCGATCTCGATCACGGCCTCTCTCCCTCCCTGCTTGCCGCGGCCCTCAACATCGCCAGCTCATGATCGAGCCGGTGCCTCTCCTCCGACGTCATGGTGACGCTAACCGGTGGGGCCGTTTGCGTGCGGCGAGACCACTTCCGCACGATCGCCCACGCCCCCGCCGCCCCCGCGGCCAGCGCCACCACTGGAGGGAGCCAGGCGACGAAACCGGCGCCTTCGACCGGAGGCGCGGCCCGGATCCCGGCTCCGAACTCCCGTTCGAGGTAGCGCATGATCTGCGTCCTGCTCTGGCCTTCAGAGACCCAGGCTTCGATCCTGTTCCTCAGCGCCACCGCCTCCTGCGAGGGACAGTCGTGCAGCGTCACTCCGTCGCAGAAGGGCGACATGATCTCGTTTGAGATGTCGTTGGCGACGTCCTCGGGAGCGGCCGCTGCGGGAGACGCCAGCAGGATAAGGAAGGTTGCGGCGGCTGCGATGACCCTCACGAGGACGCCGCCGCATGGCTCAGGCGCCGGGGGGCAGGAACCGTGACGCTTACGGGGCTGGGGCCGCTCATCAGCACGCCCATGCCCCCCACCATCACGAACGCTCCGACCCATATCCACCATGTCAGCGGGTTGACGAAGGCACGCAGGACGATCGCCGAATCGGCGTCCACGGCCGTGACCACGACGTAGAGGTCTTCGAGCGGGGTGGTTCGTATGGCGACCTCGGATTGAGTTTGGCGAGACGCAAGGTGGAAGTTGCGCTGGGGGTGCAGCACGGTGACGAGTTCTTCGCCACGAGTGACCTTGATGGTGGCGTCGTTCACCTGCTTCTCGGGAGTTTCGGACGAGCGCAGTCCCTCGTAGGAGAGCGCATAGTCGCCGATTCGCATCGACTCACCGGCGTCCAGTTCCCGGCTGCGCTCGACCTTCGCCCACCCTCCGGCGAATCCAATCACGATCAGAACGACGCCGAGGTGAACGACGTAGCCGCCGTAGCGCCGCCGGTTGCGGGCGACCGTGCGGGCCAGGGCGGCGGGCCAGGAGAGCCCCTCCCGGCGCCGGTGGACCCGGCTGCCGCGCACGAACTCGGAGCCGACGGCGGTGGCGGTGAAGGCGCACAGCCCGAACGCGAGCAGGGCGCCAAAGCTGTCGACGCCGCCGAAGCCGAGGCCCGCCACCACCACAGCCGCGACCGCCAGTGGCACTCGCAGAAGCCGGAGCAACGATGCCGCCCGCATGCGCCGCCACGAGATCAGGGGGCCGAGCCCCGTCAGGGCAATGATCGCCAGCCCGATGGGAACGAAGGCGCGGTTGAAGAACGGTGGCCCCACCGAGAGCCTGAGCCCCGTGAGCCACTCGTTCACGATCGGGTACACGGTGCCCCACAGGACGGTGAATGCGGCCGCCAGAAAGAGCACGTTGTTGGCCATGAACGCCGACTCGCGCGACAGCAGCGAGTCGAGGCGGTTCTCGCTCGAGAGGGCGTCGAGCCGTGTCGCGATCAGGGCGATGCCCGCGATCAGCACCAGCGCCAGATAGGGCAGGAAGTACTTGCCGACATCCCCCTCGGAGAAGGTGTGGATGGATGACAGGATGCCTGAGCGAGTCAAAAAGGTCCCGAACACGGCGAGGACGTAGGTCAAAAGGATCAGGCTCAGGTTCCATACCTTGAGCATGCGCCGCTTCTCCTGGATCACGATCGAGTGCAGGAAGGCGGTGGCGGTAAGCCACGGCATGAAGGACGCGTTCTCGACCGGGTCCCAGGCCCAGTAGCCGCCCCAGCCCAGCTCGGTGTACGCCCATGCCCCGCCCAGCACGATCCCGGTCGAGAGCGAGCTCCACGCCAAGAGCGTCCACCTTCTCGTGGCTCTCAGCCATTCGTCGTCTGACCGCTTCGACAGAAGGGCCGCAATTCCGAACGCGAACGGGATCGAGAAGCCGACGAAGCCGAGGTAGAGCAGCGGCGGGTGGATGAGCATGCCGGGGGATTGCAACAGGGGGTTGAGACCCTGACCGTCGGTGGGGGCCGCAACCAGCCGGGCGAAGGGGTCGGCGGGGACCGCCAGCAGGAACAGGAAGAAGCAGGAGATCGATGAGAACACGGCTCCCGCCCACGCCACCAGGTCCGTGGACGCGCTCGAGGCGCGGGTAAGGGCGATCGCACCCAGCACCGTGAGGAGCAAGGCCCACAGCAGCAGGGAGCCCTCCATCCCTCCCCACAGCGCGCTGAAGGTGTAGGCACCGGTGAGGGAGCGAGACGAGTAGGAGGCGACGTAGGCGACAGAGAAGTCGTGGGCGAAGAACGCAGTCAGAAGGCAGAACGTGGCCCAGGAGGTGAAGCCCGCCGCCGCCACGGCGGCCCTGATACCGGCATCGGAGAGGTCGCGGCGGGCTCGCCGTGCTCCCAAGAAGCACAGGACCACGCTTGCTGCGGCAAAAGCCAGCGCCGCGAGGAGGGAGGGCCGGCCGAGGCCGGCGAGGGAGCCGAGTCCGAGCGGGTTCAGGCTCTGGCCTTGAACTTCGAGGGGCACTTTGCCAGCACCTGGCTCGCTTGCAGATGACCGCCCGCATAGCTCCCCTGGGCCACGACCTCGACGGCGGAGGGATCGCTGCGGTAGGCGGTCGAGAAGGCATCGGGCAGGGGCTCGTCGGTCACGATCGCGAGATTGCGGCTGCCGTCGGTGATCGCGAAGGTCGTCTCGATGCCCGAGCGGGACAGCGAGCCCGGCACCACATTGCCGTTCACTCGCAGCTCCGAGCTTGCCACCGGGCCTGAGGCCCGCAGCTCGGAGACGGTCATGTAGAAGGAAGTCGAGCCGGGGCGGGACAGCGCCCACACGATCAGGGTCGCCAGCGCGGCGACGATGACCCCGCCGCCGATCAGCAGCTTGAGCCGGCGGGAGCGGCTTGCGGAGTAGGGAAGAGCCTGGTCCATCGGAGCTACCAAGCCTAATCCGAGCGCCGCACTACGAACTCCCGCCCAGGGGTGGACATGCTCGTCCGTAGTGGCTCAAGTGAGACAGTCGCACACTGACCACCGCTTTGGGTGGCTGACGTGCGACAGTCACACACCAGCCCCCCAGGGCGCCGCGGCGAGCTCAGGGCAGACGCTCATGACCCCTCGCCCGACCCCTCGATTAGGGCGTC
>Ga0136625_1000925_pt1 | contig 10063 bp, 7 predicted proteins | sample AntDrymUQ4832306_2_FD_104672 | JGI IMG/M metagenome (GOLD analysis project Ga0136625, IMG submission 104672) | Polar desert sand microbial communities from Dry Valleys, Antarctica - metaG UQ483 (23.06) | ecosystem: Environmental > Terrestrial > Soil > Desert | place: Antarctica: Dry Valley...
ATGAGGCCTTCGTCTACCGCCTCGGAGAGCGCAGCGCGCAGCACCGTGCGACAGAACTGGCGGTGTCGGCCTTGGTCGCGGGCTGCGGCCATCGCTGAGCGCCTCGACGCGTACGTGCCGAGCTGGCGCGGCCGATGCTTGCCCGTCGCCGTGTCGATCCCGTCGACTCGCACCGCCCACCGGTCACGCTGCTTGCGACCGTCGGCTGACCGGTTGCCTTCCATCCCATGGCTCACCTCCGAGGCTCGGTAGCCCGGAATTCTGATACATGGCTGATACATGCTCGGTGCCGCTTAGCGATCGAAGTCTAACACACCAGCTAGATGCCGTCGGGGAGGCGGGATTCGAACCCGCGACCTCCTGCTCCCAAAGCAGGTGCGCTAACCAAGCTGCGCTACTCCCCGGAGGCGCTGACGATACAGGCCGGCGCGATCAGCGGCCACGGGCGGGCCCGCTCGACGGCGAGTGCGACATCGAGCAACAATGGTTCGGTGAAGTGCCGGCCGATCACTTGCAGCGAGATCGGGAGTCCGTCGAGCGTGCCGGCCGGGATGGAGATCGCGGGATTGCCGTGCAGGTTGGCCGGGAACGTCAGCCGGCCGTTGTTGCCCGCGCCGGCCTCCACGCCGCCGAACGTATCGGGCAGCGGGCCTTCGGCGGCGAACGCGACGTCGGGATTGCTCGCCGTGATGACGAGGTCGACGCCGTCAACAGGGTGAAAGATCCTGGCCATGGACTCGTTCAACTCACCGCGGCGTCGCTCGATGCGGTCGCGGGCCTCGGCTGAGTACTTGCCGGCCGTGGTCTCCAGGCCGTAGCGCACCTCTGGTGTGAGCTGATCGGCACAGCCAGGCCACAGATCGCCGAGCTTGGCGGCGATGCTGATCATCCCACTGATCGACCATGCGGCGCCCATGCGCGGCAGCGTCACGTCGACGTCGTCCACGCGCTCCATGCCCAGCTCATCGATCAGCCAATCGGCCGTGGCCTCGAGCGACTCCCACATCGCCGGTGAGACGACGGCGCCACCCCAATCGGCGACGACGGCGACGCGTTGCCCGCGGAGCGACGCCGTGTGGGTGCCCAACCCCTCCTCCCAGCCCTCGACGCGGGCGAGGCTGAGCGGATCGCGGGCATCGTGCCCGTTGCAGATGTCGAACCACCGCGCCGTGTCACGAACCGAGCGGGACACGCACCCGACGGTCACGGTGAGGTTGCCGTATGTGGCGTCGGGCGAACGCGGGATCCGCCCGTAGGTGGCCTTCAGGCCGACGAGCCCGCAGAAGCCGGCGGGGATGCGGATCGAGCCGCCGCCGTCACCTGCGGTAGCGAGCGTAAGGAGGCCACCTGCGACGGCGGCCGCCGCACCGCCAGACGAGCCACCGGGCGTCGTGCCGTGGCGCCACGGGTTGTGCGTCGTGCCGTGCAGCAGCGTGCGGGTGACGTTGACGGCACCGAACTCCGATGCCGTCGTCAGGCCGATCGCCAAAGCACCGCCGAGCGACTCGAGACGATCGACCATGGTGCTGGTTCGTTCAGCAACCGCGTCGGCGAACGGAAGGGACGCATCGGTCTGCGGCCATCCCTGCACGGAGTCGAGCTCCTTGACCCCGAGCGGCACGCCGCCGAAGGGACGTGACACGTCGATGTCGGTGAGCGCCGCCTCGGCCCGCTCGCGATCGAGATGGGCGAAGGCGTTCAGGTCGCTGGCCTCGATGGCGTCGAACGTCGCCGCCAGCTCCTCGGACGGCGAGCGCTCGCCGCCTCGGTAGGCGTGGACGAGCGAGCAGGCATCGCCGGTCCATGGTCGGTCGGTCATGGGCGGCGACCGTAGCCGGGTGTGGCATCACCGGGCGGTGCCGCACGGCGCTCAGCTCGACGGACGGTCGACGACGATCTGGCCGGCGTCCATCTCCAGGGTCCTCGTGAGGCGCACGTGCTCGAGCAGGGTGCGGTCGTGGGTGACGAGCAGCAGGGTGCCCTCGAAGCTGTCGAGGGCGGCTTCGAGCTGCTCGATGGCGGGGAGATCGAGGTGGTTCGTCGGCTCGTCGAGCACCAATACGTTGGCCCCGTTCGCCATGAGCAGAGCCAGCGATGCCCGCGTGCGCTCGCCCGGCGACAACGTCTCGGTCGGTCTGACGACATGATCGGCTACGAGCCCGAACTTGGCGAGCAGGGTTCTTGCGTCCTCGGCGTCGAGCCCGGTGCTGTCCTGGAATGCTCGTAAGAGCGACGCCGCTCCGTGCAGGCGGGTCCTGGCCTGCTCCACCTCGCCGATGACGACACTCGGCCCCAAATAGACATCGCCAGCGGCGACGTCCGCTCGACCCCGCATGGCGTCGAGCAGCGTGGACTTGCCAGACCCGTTGGCCCCTCTCAGTGCGATTCGCTCGCCAGCGCCGACGAACAGGTCGATCGGACCAAGGCGGAAGGGTCCCCGGTCCACTACGACGCCGGTGAGTCGGGCTACCACGTCGCCCGATCGTCCAGGTGAACCCACGGTGAGCCGTAGCTGCCACGGCTCTCTCGGTTTGTCTGCGGTTTCCAGACGCACCATCGCCCGCTCGGTCCTGGCAGCTCTTCCCGCCAACTGTTCTGTCTGGACGATCTTGTGGTGTCGAACGTGTTTGTCGCTCTCATCTGATCGCCGGACCTTCGCCACGCCCTGGCTGGCCCATTCCCGCTCGCGCTGGGCTCGATGAGCAAGGCCCCGACGTTGCGTGTCGTACTGCTCGAAGCGCTCCCAGGCGTGACGCCGCGCCGCCTCCCGCTCGTCGAGGTACGCCTGCCAGCCGCCGGCGTAGGTGCTGACCCGGTGCGTGAACTCATCCAACTCGACCACGTGGGTGACCGTCCTGGCCAGGAACGTCCTGTCGTGGCTGACCAGTACCACACCAGCGGACAGGCCGGTGATCCAGCGCTCGAGACGATCGAGGCCGTCGAGGTCGAGATCGTTCGTGGGCTCGTCGAGCAAGAAGACCTGGAAGCGCGACAGCAGCAGCGCGGCCAGCCCGACCCGGGCGGCCTCACCACCCGACAGCGACGTCGTCGGCTGGTCGAGCAGCCGACGAGCCAGCCCGAGGTCGTCCAACACCTTTCCCAACCGAGCGTCGAGGTCGGCCCCGCCGAGCTCGAGCCACAGGTCGAGCGCCTCGGCATACCGGTCGTCGGCTCGCGGCTCGCCGGTTGCGAGCGCCGCCGTCGCCGCGTCGAGCTCCACCGTTGCGTCACGCACGCCCGTGCGTCGGGTCAACAGCTCGGTGACGGTCTCGTCGGGGGAGCGCAGCGGCTCTTGTGGCAGGTATCCGACCGTCGCTGTGAGAGGCGTGCGGTGCACGGTTCCACGCTCGAGCGGCTGCAGTCCGGCCATCGCCCGCAGCAATGTCGTCTTGCCGACGCCGTTTGGCCCGATGAGGCCGACGCGGTGGCCCGAGGCGACGGCGAGGTCGACCGAGTCGAGCACGGTCGCCGGTCCACGAACGACGGTGAGGCCGACGGCGCGGAGCGGAGCGGCGGATGACGATGTCACGGAGAACCTCCAGATCGGGTCAGGGGGACTGGTTCAGCGTGAATCGGTCATGGGTCCCAGTCTGCCCGATTGCGAGCGCTGCGACGTGCGACTCGTTGAGGGCTCAGTTCTCGGCGCGGTGGGCTCGTCCGGAGACGAAGTCGATCGACCGAGTGACGTTGGCGGCGACGAAGCGTTCCAGCTTCGGTGCTCCGAGGAACCGGGAGGCAGCCTGCAGCGGCTTCGGTGAGCCGCTGGCGACGGCTTCCAGGGCAGCGGCTCGCGAGGTCTTGATGCCGTGAGCGTGGACGATGAACGAGGTCATGGCGTCATCCAGGGACTGACGCTGCAGTGCCTCACCCGCAGCGACGAGATCGTCGGTGCCGAGGTCGATCACCTCCGGCTCAGCAACCTCGGTGTGCCACTCGTGACGCCCGGTCCAGTGGGCGAGGAATGCACACCACAATGCGAGGCGCACGGTGTCGGGATGCCGATGGTGTGCGGCATGCCAGCGGGCAGCGTGGGCGTACGTGATGCCGTGGGTGATGTCGAGCCATCCGAAGTCGTCGTGGTAGTCGAACTCACCGCTCGGGTCGTAGCGCAACATCCGATCCGCCACCGTGTCGACAACGACGTCGAGCAGTCCGTCGACTCCTGCGCCATCGCGAACCGCCGCGACGACTGCGGCGAGAGGACCTTCCCGCCTGTGACCGAGGAGCGAGGCTGCCAACGTCCCGTCGTCCCGCCACGAGGGGTCCGGTTCGATCTCCACGAGCTCATCGAGATCGATGCCGGCGAGCGCCTTCACGAACGGCCGCATGTACGGCAGCGTGTCCATGCGTGTTCCGTAGACGATGGTGGGCAACAGATGTGGGAGCACGGTGTCTGCGTGCTCCCAGCCCAACTCGTCGAGCAGCTGGAACGCCTTCTGCGCATAGATCGCGCCGTGGCCATATGACAGCAGGTGATCGCTGACGACACCGGTTAGCCAAGGGCGGAGTTCGTTGGCGCCGAGCCCCGCATGGATGGCCCCTCGCAGCAGCGCCTGGGCAGGTTCGAGTTGCTCGGTCTCGACGAAGCCACGAAACTCACGCGCCGCGTCAGCGCCGAGGTTCATCACCGGGTCGGGCAGGGTGTTGATGGGTCGGTGGCGCTCGGTCTCGGAGATGCCGACGATGCCCTGGACGATCGGCAGCGTCCGCTGATCGCCGTCGTAGAGATCGACCATCGCCAGGCAGTCGGTGGCCGACGCAACGGAGTGCCCCCACCCGAACTCGGCCCGCGGGGCCCCGTGGGCGACGGCCTCCCAGATCATCTCGCCGGGGTTGGCGTCCGCCCGCAGCAAGCGCACGACGTCACGCGAAACCTGCCCGACGTAGCCGCGCTCGATGGCGCGCCGCAGGCTCGCCAACAGTCGCGGCCGCAGCACGGCGGCATCCGGCTCGTTGATCATCACGGTCAGCGATCCGTCCGTCCCCACCGTGACGTCGTGGCTCCGAACGTCCTCCTCGCCGAGCACGCACGCACCGTCGTCCACCCGGAACTTCCAGTTGTGCCAGGCGCACGTGAGCAGGTTTCCGTCGAGCGTGCCCTGCGTCAGGCCGTACCCCTCGTGGGGACAGGCGTGGTCGAGCGCATACACGCCGTCACTCGTTCGCACCAGGGTCAGCTTGCGCCCTTCGACGCGAGCGAGACGCATCGACCCGACCTGGAGGTCGTGGATCGTGACGTCGAGCGGAACGGCTGTCGGCGGACCTGCACTCATGCGGGAGACGGTACGACTTCAAGTGCGATTGAAGTCAAGCGCGCATTCGATCCGGTCCGTCTCGGCCGATGCGGAAGGAGCGGTCGTGGCGCGGCAACCTTACGATCCTGGGTCGCCGGACGACAGAGACGAGGGAGGGTCGAGATGGGCGAGTACCGAGAGGTCGACGTCGAGAGAACCGGCGCCGTCTGGGTGGTATCGATCGATCGGCCGGCGCGTCGCAACGCCGTCGACAACGCAGCGGCGACGGCGATGGTGGAGGCGTTCGAGGCTTTCGATGCCGACCCGGACGCATCGGTTGCCGTGCTCACGGGACGGCACGGGGTGTTCTGCGCCGGTGCCGACCTCCAGGCGCTCGCAGGTGGTGAGAGGCGCCCTGTCGACACGACCGGACCGGGCCCGATGGGTCCGACGAGGATGCGTCTGGATAAGCCGGTGATCGCCGCCATCGAGGGCTACGCGGTGGCCGGCGGGCTGGAGCTTGCCCTGTGGTGTGACCTGCGCGTGGCGGCCGAGGGCGCCACGCTCGGTGTGTACTGTCGGCGGTTCGGCGTACCGCTCGTCGACCTCGGTACCGTCCGGCTGCCACGGCTGATCGGCCATGGTCGCGCCATGGACCTGATCCTCACCGGGCGAGGGGTCGGCGCCGACGAGGCGTTGCAGATGGGTCTCGTGAACCGGGTCGTGCCGGGTGGCACGGCGCTCGACGAGGCCGTGGCCCTCGCTGAGCAGCTGGCCCGGTTGCCGCAGCGCTGCCTGCGGAATGATCGGATGTCGGCGATTGAGCAGGGGGATCTCGACTGGGACGCGGCGATGCGCAATGAGGTGTTCCGCGGCCGCGACACCATCGCCTCAGGGGAGACACTGGCCGGCGCCTCTCGGTTCGCCTCGGGGGAGGGGCGTCACGGCATCAGTGCTCCACCCTCAGCTTGATGGCGCTCAGGCGCTCCCGGCGAGATCCTTGCGGGCCGTTCGGATCACGTCGGCCAGGGCATCAAGGTGCGCCTCTGTGGTGAGCGCACTGACGTCGAGACTGGCCTGCTGCCCGAGGCGCTGGGCCTGATCGGGCCGCCTGACGAGCGTCTCGATGGCGCTCGTCCACGCCGCAGGATCATCCGCCGTGACGAGGCGGCCATTGCGCCCGTCGGTCAGAAACGTGACGAGCCCGCCGATGTCGGAGGCGACGACAGCGGCCCCTGATGACATGGCTTCCAGGGCCACCGCGCCGAGTGGCTCCGGCCACTGCGACGGGACCGTCACGATGTCGGAGTCGTGCAGTAGCTCATCGGTCGCCTCGTACCCGAGGTCACCAAGCACAGTCACTCGAAGCTCGGGGTTCATCTCCACGGCCTTGCGCGCCATCTGTTGGCAGTGCAACCAGTACGCCGGGTGCTCCACGACACCGGCGATACGCAGTTCGATCGGTACGTCGGTACGGATCGCCGCTACCGCCTCGAGCACGACAGCGAGTCCCTTCTCGGGCGTGATCCGCCCGGCGAACGTGACGACAGCGGCATCGTTCGACGTGCGGTGCCGTCGGGCAGTGGCGTCACCGATGCGGATGGGACGGGGGAGCACCTGGATGCGGTCGACCAAGCCCGGTTCTGCGTCGGCGAGGACGGCACGCATGTACCAGCTGACGACGACGATCTGATCGACGAGCGCCAGCGAACGGCTCAGCGACTCCCGTCTTCGCAGGTCGTTGGCGTCGAAGTGTCGATCGGCATGGCGCTGCACGCAACGCCCATCGGCGATGGCGACAAGACACCTCTCGCCGAGCCGCTGGCGGCATGCGCCGTGATCCCGCCTCCAGCGAAGCTCCGTGAGGCACGTGGGGTAGTGGTCGTGGACATACCAGACGAGCGGACCCCGGTGCTCCAGCGCGGCCAACGCGACGACGATCGCCGAATCGAACACGTTGTGCAGATAGATCACGTCGGCGTCGATCCGTGCGACGGCCGCGGCTACTTCGTCACCGGATCGCGCAAGGGTTTGGCGAGAGCCGAGTCCCGCCACGACCTGCACCGAGTCGAACCCTGGCGCGATCGTCCCCCCGATCGTCCCGCACACGAGATGCGACCGAACGCCGACGGCAGCCAGCGCCGCCGTCATCAGCTCGATGTACTCCTCGGTCCCGCCGAAATGTCCACCCTTCTCGTTGATGTGGACAACCGAGCGAAAGCCTAGATGGCGCGGCGGTGGGAACGGTGACCTGCCGGACGGCGCCCGATCTCCAACAAGCGGTGCAGTCATGGTGCGACCCTAGGCGCAAGGACGACGTGTCGTCTTGGGAACGATCGAGCGCGCCGGCGTGGTGCGCTGACTCGATCGGGGAACAGCGCGTCTGGTTCAGCCCACGTCGTCGACGCTGCCCGTTTCGAGCGCACGGAGCATCGCTGCGGTGTCGATGGCGAAGTGGGCGGCAACAGCCTTGCCATCGCGAATCGTCCACCGATGCACCTCCGGGATGTCGAAGGTGGCGCCGGTGGCACGCACGGAACCCTGCGTTCGTCCGTACTGGATGACCTCATCGTCGGCGGCGTAGATGGCGTCGGTGGACACCACCGAGTCGATGGCACCGCTCAGCGTGAGCGCGAAGGTCGTGAAACCGTCGTGACCGACATACCGGCCGCCCCAGGGCAGCGCCGGATCCTGAGTGATGACGCACGTCTTGTCGATGAGAGCGAGCAGCTTGCTGACGTCTCGTGCCGCCATCGCCTCGTAGATCTCTCGCACGACCTCAACGTCGGACATCGCTGGTCCCAGCACGTCGAACGCTCGCCGTAACTCGCGTGCGCTGGCGATCCAGCACTCTGCGGACGGCGGCGAAGGCCTCGTCCGTTGCGACGAGGGCCTCGTCGATGTCGGCGTCTGTGTGGGCGACGCTCAGGAACCAATTGTGCCACGGGTGGAAGTAGGCGCCGCGACGGGCTGCCGCGTCGGCCCATTCCGAGGCCAACGTGAACGCGTCGTCTCCGCGGAACGTCATGAGCGGCATCTGCACCGGGCCCGTTTGACGGATCTCGACGCCGTGGGCGTCAGCCTGCGCAGCCAGACCGTCGCGAAGTCGGGTGCCGACGCGCTCGAGCTTCGCCACCGTGTCCTCCCGGCCCAACGTGTCGACGGTGGCCAGACCGGCGGCCATCGCCGCTGCCGAGAACCAGAACGACCCGGTGACGAAGATCTTCTCGGCGCCGGACCGGAATCGCTCGTTGCCGAGCACCGCCGCCAGCGGGTAGCCGTTGGCGATCGCCTTGCTCCACGCCGACAGATCGGGGGACACGCAGAGGGGTTCCCAGCTGCCGCCGTACGCCATCCGGAACCCGCAGCGCACGTCGTCGAGGATCAGCGCAGCACCGGCACCGTCGCAGATCGAGCGCAAACCTCGCGCGAAGGCCGGGTCGACGAGCTCCTGGTCGAGGCGGGCATCATGGCGGAACGGCGACACGACGATCGCCGCCATGTCGTCACCGGCGACCGACGCCGCCTTCTCGACAGAGTCGAGGTCGTTGAAGCGGTAGTGCAGGAGGTGGGCGCGATCCTCTGGGACCACGCCGTTGATGATCGGCGTGCACCAGGGTGCTGCGCCGTGGTACGCCCCCTCGGCCACGAGAACCTTGCGGCGCTCCGTCGCCGCCCTGGCCACCGTCACGCACGTTGTCGTGGCATCGGTGCCGTTCTTGGAAAACATCGCCCAGTCGGCGTGGTCGACGACGTCAACCAGCCGTTCGGCAAGCTCCACCATCACAGCTCCTGGCCCGTTCTGGCAGTCGCCTCTCTGCTGTTGCTCGCGCGCCGCGGCGTCGACGGCCGGGTGCCGATGCCCGAGGATGATCGGTCCGTAGCTGCACATGAAGTCGATGTAGTCGTTGCCGTCGACGTCCCGAACGCGACAGCCGTCGCCCTCCGCCATGAACTGGGGCAGCGCCGCCGGAAGCCGGGCGGCGTTCTGGTGGCCGTACATACCTCCGGGGATGACCTCACGAGCCCGAGCGCGCAGCTTGGCGTCGAGGTGGCGGGGGCGATGTTCGATTTCGGTCACGGGAACTCCTTCAGGGCGAGGTGGGTGCCAGCCGGGCCTGTTTGGCGACGATGTTCACGGGCTCGGGGTAGTGGCAGGCGACTGGATGACCGATGCCCGGATCGGAAAGGGGCGGGACCTCGTCGGCGCACCGGTCGGTCGCCTTCCAGCAGCGTGTGCGGAACCGGCACCCCGACGGTGGTGATGTCTGCGTCGGCGCCTCACCGGTGAGCACGATTCGCTGACGGTCGCGCTCCACGAGCGGGTCCGGAATCGGCGCCGCCGAGAGCAACGCCTGCGTGTACGGATGCGCCGAGGACTCATACACCTGGACCGCGGTGCCGGTTTCGACGATGCGCCCGAGGTACATCACGGCCACACGGTCGCTGATGTGCCGGACGACCGAGAGGTCGTGGGCGATGAACAAGAACCCGAGGTTGAGCTCTGCCCGCAGCCGTTCCAGCAGCCGGATGATCTCGGCCTGGATGCTGACGTCGAGCGCTGAAACAGGTTCGTCGAGCACGAGCAGGTCCGGGCTCACGGCCAGGGCGCGGGCGACGCCGATGCGTTGGCGCTGGCCGCCCGAGAACTGGTGCGGGTACCGCCCACCGGCATCGTCGGGAAGTTGCACCAGCTCGAGCAGCTCGGCGACGCGGCTGCGCTCCGACCCCCGCAAGATGCCGTGCACCTGCAGCGGTTCGGCAAGCAGTTCGGCAACGGTCATGCGCGGGTTGAGCGATGCCTGCGGATCCTGGAACACCATCTGGAA
>Ga0136625_1000926_pt1 | contig 10054 bp, 10 predicted proteins | sample AntDrymUQ4832306_2_FD_104672 | JGI IMG/M metagenome (GOLD analysis project Ga0136625, IMG submission 104672) | Polar desert sand microbial communities from Dry Valleys, Antarctica - metaG UQ483 (23.06) | ecosystem: Environmental > Terrestrial > Soil > Desert | place: Antarctica: Dry Valley...
CAAGCCCGTGTCTCAACCCCCGCAGGACAAGGTCAGGTCCGAGTTCGGACCCAACGAATGGCTCGTCGACGAGATGTACGAACGCTTCCTCGAGGACCCCGCCTCTGTAGATGAGGCATGGCAGGATCTGTTCAAGGAGGGCTCGCCCACCGGTAACGGCTCACCTTCCGCGTCGACCGACACGCCGCGGGACGACTCGACCGCCGCCGGGTCCCGCACACCGCCGGCCGAGCCGGCCACTCCCACGGACTCTCCCCAGCCAACGGCTACCGCGTCGCCACCGCCGGTCAACCAGGCCGCGGTAGCAGGTTCGGCCGCCGCCTCGGGCGCCAGCCCCGTCCAAGACCGGACGTCGACAAGGGCCACCCCGGCGACGACGGCCGCGAGTCGACCGGTCCCGAAAGAGCAGCCCCCGGCCGACCAGCCGAAGACGTCCGAAGGCCCTGAGCACGTCGTGATCCGCGGCGCGTCCGCACGCACCGTCACCAACATGGACACGTCCCTGACCGTCCCGACAGCGACGTCGGTCCGTGCCGTGCCGGTGAAGCTGCTGATCGACAACCGTGTCGTGATCAACAACCACCTGGCGCGGGCCCGTGGCGGCAAGGTGTCCTTCACCCACCTCATCGGGTTCGCCTTGGTCAGGGCAATCAACCAGATGCCGGAGATGAACAACGGTTTCGAGGTCATCGACAACAGGCCGCACCTGGTCAAGCCGGCCCATATCAACCTCGGCCTTGCCATCGACATTCAAAAGGCTGACGGCAGTCGGCAGCTGCTGGTGCCCTCCATCAAGGCCGCCGAGGACATGACGTTCGCAGGCTTCTGGACGGCCTACGAGGACGTCGTCCGCCGAGCCCGCGACAACAAGCTCACGATCGAGGACTTCCAGGACACCACGATCACCCTCACCAACCCCGGCACGATCGGTACCAACCACTCGGTGCCGCGGCTCATGGCCGGTCAAGGTGCCATCGTCGGCGTCGGCGCGATGAACTACCCGTCGGAGTACCAGGGCGCCTCCGAGGAGACGTTGACCCGCAACGCGATCAGCAAGGTCATGACCCTCACCTCGACGTACGACCACCGCGTCATCCAGGGCGCGCAGTCAGGTGACTTCCTCCGCAGGCTGCACGGACTGCTGCTCGGCGAGGAGGGCTTCTACGAAGAGATCTTCCGGGCGCTGCGCATCCCCTACGAGCCGATCCGCTGGGCTTCCGACATCTCGGCAAGCCATGAGGACGAGGTCAGCAAACAGGCTCGCATCCTGGAGATGATCCACGCCTACCGTGTGCGCGGCCACATCATGGCCGACACCGACCCGCTCGAGTACCAGCAGCGCAGTCACCCGGACCTGGAGGTCGGCACCCACGGCCTGACGCTGTGGGACCTCGACCGGGAGTTCGCCACCGGAAGCTTCCGCGGCGAGCGCTTCATGAAGCTCCGCCGCATCCTCGGCATCCTGCGGGACTCCTACTGCCGCACCACCGGCATCGAGTACATGCACATCCAAGACCCCGAGCAGCGCCGCTGGATCCAAGAGCGCGTCGAGCGCCCCCACCGCAAGCCGCCGCGCGAGGAGCAGCTCAGGATCCTGCACAAGCTCAACCAGGCAGAGGCGTTCGAGACCTTCCTGCAGACGAAGTTCGTCGGTCAGAAGCGATTCAGCCTGGAGGGCAGCGAGACCACGATCCCGCTCCTCGACGAGATCTGCGAGCGGGCAGCCGACGCGGAGCTCGACGAGGTCACGATGGGCATGGCCCATCGCGGCCGCCTCAACGTGCTCGCCAACATCGTCGGCAAGAGCTACTCGCAGATCTTCCGGGAGTTCGAGGGCAACATCGACCCCCGCACCGTGCAGGGGTCGGGCGACGTCAAGTACCACCTGGGCGCCGAGGGCGAGTTCGTGTCCGGCACGGGGTCGCAGATCAAGGTCTCGGTCGCGGCCAACCCGTCGCATCTCGAGGCGGTCGACCCCGTGCTCGAAGGGATCGCTCGAGCCAAGCAGGACCTGCTGAACCGAGGTGCCGCATACCCGGTGCTGCCCCTGCTCATCCACGGCGACGCGGCGTTCGCCGGTCAGGGTGTGGTGGCCGAGACCCTCAACTTGTCACAGCTGCGCGGCTACCGCACCGGCGGGACGATCCACGTCGTCGTCAACAACCAGGTGGGTTTCACGACCTCGCCGTCCTCGTCGCGCTCGTCGCTCTACTGCACCGACGCCGCACGGATGGTGCAGGCGCCGATCTTCCATGTCAACGGCGACGACCCCGAGGCATGCATCTTCGTTGCCCAGCTGGCATTCGAGTACCGCCAGGCATTCAACAAGGACGTCGTCATCGACCTGGTCTGCTACCGCCGCCGCGGCCACAACGAGGGCGACGACCCGTCGTACACCCAGCCCTTGATGTACGACCTCATCGAGCGCAAGCGCTCGGTGCGCAAGCTCTACACCGAGGCGCTCATCGGGCGTGGCGACATCACGGTCGAGGAGGCCGAGTCGGCCCTCAAGGACTACCAGCAGCAGCTGGAGCGGGTGTTCGCGGAGGTGCGCCAGGCCGATGACGAGTCATTCGAGGTCGAGTACGTCACCGTGCCGGAGTACCCCATCAAGGGTGCGGCGACCGGCAGCACCAACACGGCAGTGCCAGTCGAGGTCCTGAAACGGATCTCCGAGGCACACGTCTCCGTCCCCGACGGGTTCACCGTCCACCCGAAGGTCCTGCCGCAGCTCCAGCGCCGGGCAGCCGCCATCAACGAGGGGCCCATCGACTGGGGCACCGCGGAGATTCTGGCGTTCGGCTCGCTGCTCATGCAGGGTCGCCCGGTTCGCCTGTCGGGCCAGGACTCACGCCGCGGCACGTTCGTCAGCAGGTTCGCGACGATCATCGACCGCTTGGACGGCGCGGAGTGGACGCCCCTGCAGAACCTGTCGGAGGACCAGGCGCAGTTCTACATCTATGACTCGCTGCTCTCGGAGTACGCCGCGATGGGCTTCGAGTACGGCTACTCGGTGGCCCGCCCGGAGGCGTTGACGCTGTGGGAGGCCCAGTTCGGCGACTTCGTCAACGGTGGCCAGATCGTGATCGACGAGTTCATCTCTTCTGGTGAGGCGAAATGGCAGCAGCAGTCTGGTGTCGTGCTGCTCCTTCCCCACGGGTACGAGGGACAAGGTCCTGATCACTCCTCAGCGCGGATCGAGAGGTTCCTGACCCTGGCGGCTGACGACGCGTTCACAGTGGCCCAGCCGTCGACTCCCGCCAGCTACTTCCACCTGCTGCGGCGGCACTCCCTCGGCACCGAGCACCGGCCGATGATCGTCTTCACCCCGAAGTCGATGCTGAAGCGCAAGGACGCAGCCTCGCAGCCAGGCGACCTGACCGCGGGCACGTTCCAGCCGGTGATCGGCGATGACGTCGACGACCCGAGTGCCGTGGAGCGGCTGGTCCTCTGCTCGGGTCGCATCACCTGGGACCTGCTGGCGGAGCGCGGGCGCCGCGAGCCTGACTCGTCACGCACCGCGATCGCGCGGCTCGAGCAGCTCTATCCGCGGCCGGTCGACGAGGTGAAGGCCGAGCTTGCCAAGTACCCAAACGTCAAGGAGATCCGTTGGGTGCAGGACGAGCCGGCCAACATGGGTCCCTGGCCGCATATGCAGCTCAACCTCGGCCCCGAGCTGGGGGAGATCCCGTTCCTCCGGGTGTCCCGGACCGAGTCCTCCGCTCCCTCGGTGGGTCAGCTCAAGGTCCACCAGGACGAGCTGGCGGCACTGCTGGACTCGACGTTCGCCTGAGCCTGCATGTACTTCACGGATCGCGGAATCGAGGAGCTGACCCAACGTCGCGGCGACGAGGAAGTCACGCTGGCCTGGCTCGGCGAACGCCTGCAGGAGTTCGTCGACCTGCACCCGGAGCTCGAGGCCCCCGTCGAACGGCTGGCCACCTGGCTCGCCCGCGCGGATGATGACTCCGACTGACGCAGTTCGAGGCGTACGTGGATCAGACCGTGAAGACCACCTTGCCGAACAGGTCGCCGGCCGTCATGGCGGCGAAGCCGTCGTGCGCCTGATCCAGCGGCAGCACCCGGTCGATGAGCGGTCTGGCCCCGCTCAGGTCGAGGAGGTCAACAAGTCCGCGGAGCTCGTCGCGCGTCCCCATGGTGGACCCCTGCACGCGCAGCTGGAGGAAGAAGATGCGAGTCAGCTCCGCGTTCTGCGGCTGGGCTCCAGACGTCGTACCCGACACGACGAGCGTGCCTCCAGGACGCAGTGACCTCACCGAGTGGCTCCAGGTCGCTGCACCCACCGTCTCCATCACGGCGTCCACCCGGTCGGGCAGGCGTGCTCCCGACTCGAGCACCTCGTGCGCACCGAGCTCGACCGCGCGAGATCGCTTCGACTCATCCCGGCTCGTCACGTAGGAGCGCAGCCCGGCCGCCTTGGCAAGGGTGATGAGGGCAGTGGAGACACCACCGCCTGCGCCCTGGATCAAAACGCTGTCCCCTGGACGGAGGCCACTTTGGGTGAAGAGCATCCGGTACGCCGTCAGCCAGGAGGTCGGCAGGCAGGCGGCCTCCTCGAAGCTCAACGAGGCCGGCTTGGGCACCAGGTTTCGGCGCGGCACGACCACCCGCTCAGCCAGCGTGCCCTGGTGGCGCTCGGACAGCAGGGACCGCTGGGGGTCGAGCGTCTCGTCACCTCTCCACGAGGTATCGCTCACGACCGCGTGTACGACGACCTCGTTGCCCTCCGCATCGAGCCCGGCGGCATCGCAGCCCAAGGTCATCGGCAACCGGTCCGCAGCAAGCCCGACGCCTCGTAGGGACCACAGGTCGTGGTGGTTCAGGGATGCGGCCTTGACGTCGACGGTCGTCCATCCGTCCTGCGCGACGGGGTCGGGGCGCTCTCCGGCACGAAGGCCCGCAAGCGGGTCGTCTGCATCGAGCGACTCGGCGTAGACAGCGAACATCGAGCCAGCCTAACTTGCGGCGGGGCGGCGCCACGGCGGCCAGACCCTGCAACGCACGCTCGCGAGGACGTCGTCGTCGGGGATCGCTCCGACCAGCCAAGAGTCAACGCCCTCGGACGGGTTGTCGCGCTCGACCCACCAACCGTCTGGCTCACGCCGGGTGGCGCGTTTGACGGCCAAGGACCGGTGCGGAAGGCGGACCACGACAAGCTGACCCAGCCGGGGCGAGGCGCCGTACTGCACCAGCAGCACGTCGCCTTCGACCAGGGCCGGCTCCATGGAACGACCGCGCACCACTGCGAACCCGAAGCGGAGAATCGGCATCAGACCTCGTTTCAAGGCACGGACGAAGGGGCACTGCCCGCTCGAGGCTAGTGTGCATCTGTGCACTGCGTTCTATAGAGAGGACCAGCAATGCTGCGTCGTTTTATCGCCCGAACCATTCACGTGTCAGCCCACTGTGACCTTCCGTGTGGGGTGTACGACCCGGCGCAGGCCCGCATCGAGGCCGAGTCGGTCAAAGGCATCATCGGCAAGGTCGCTGACAACGACGACCCGGAGTTCCGGACCCGGGCCATTCTCATCAAGGAGCAGCGGTCCGAGCTCGTGAAGCACCACCTGTGGGTGTTGTGGACCGACTACTTCAAGCCACCGCACTTCGAGAAGTACCCTCAGCTCCACACCCTCTTCAACGAGGCGACGAAGCTCGCGGGAGCCACGGGCACCAAGGGCAGCATGGACGCGTCCCTGGCCGACGAGCTACTTGCGAAGATCGACGAGATCGCCGTGATCTTCGCCGAGACCAAGAAGGCCTGATCCTCCCGGACCCACCCGCCGCCCCGACTACTCGACTCCACCACCGCGATCCCCATAAAGAGCTGCGGTGGTGGAGGGCGAGAAGACGATCACCAACACCGTGAGCGCCCACACGAGCAGCGCGCCGGTCACCCAGGTGGTGTCGCCGCCCCGGAAGCTCCAGCCGACCCCGAGCGAGATCAGCTGCGCGAGCACGACGGGTCCGCGGCTCCAGCTGCGGTGGCGGCCGAGTCCCCAAGCGGCGTACCCGAGCCCGCCGCCGACAATGAGATAGAACGTCGCGGTGGTGATGGCGACGCTCGGACGACCGGTGTCGAGGCTCACCAGCTCGACGAGAGCGAGGACGACAAGCAGCAGCGCCTCTCCCGCGACGAGCAGTGCAGCTCCCCTGATCCGTCGTGCCGCATCATTGTCGCTCACGACACCACCGTAGTGGTGGGTCTTTCCTCAGAGACTGCTGAGATTTCTCGCTGTGAGCAAACTGACAACCCCTGAGGGCTTGTGTCTGGACCGATCTCTTGCGACGATCGACAGTGGTTAGTGAAATCCTTCACTAGCCGCCCACTACCTTCCCAGGCGTCTGCGCACCAGCGCCGCTTGCCGCTATCGAACAGGAGTGCCCGCCCGTGGACTGGCGTCACCGTTCTGAGTGTCTCGACGAAGACCCAGAACTGTTTTTCCCGATCGGCAACACCGGTCCGGCCATCCTCCAGATCGAGGAGGCCAAGCAGGTCTGCCGTCGCTGCGACGTGCGCGAGCAGTGCCTGGCATGGGCACTGGAGGCGGGCCAGGACCACGGCGTGTGGGGCGGCATGTCCGAGGACGAGCGTCGAGCCCTCAAGCGTCGGAACGCGCGCGCCAAGGTACGCGCCTAGGAGCCTGCCGGGCTCGCGGCGCCCTTCCCGGGCTCACGGTCCAGGGCTGTCTCGGCGGACTCCTCCCCTCCACTCGACTCACGTCGCTGACAGCGGCACGTCGAGGTCGACTCGAGTGCCATCCCCCGGTCTGGGACCCAGCGAGATGAGGCCCCGAGCTCGGACTCCACCAGGGTGCGCACGATCGACAGGCCGAGGCGACCCGACAGGGCTGGGTCGAAACCGTCCGGGAGCCCTCGCCCGTCGTCGTCTATCACGACTTCGAGCCGTCCTGCCAGTCGGAGCACCCGTACGTCGATATCACCGCCCGCGTCACCGAAGGCGTGCTCAACGGCGTTCTGGAGCAGCTCGGTGAGGATCATCGCGAGCGGGGTGGCGACAGCCGCGGGCAACCTCCCGAACGATCCCGACCGAGACGTCACGACCTCACCCCCACCTGCCGCCACCTCGGTGACCATCGCGCTGAGCCGGTCGGCAATCTCGTCGAAGCCGACCTGCTCGTCGAACGTCTGGCTCAGCGTCTCGTGCACGATCGCGATCGTGCCCACCCGTCGCACTGCCTCCTCCAGTGCCAGCCGTGCCTCGGGGGCATCCATCCGGCGCCCCTGCAGCCGCAGCAAGGCAGCTACCGTCTGCAGGTTGTTCTTGACCCGATGGTGGATCTCACGGATCGTTGCGTCCTTGGTGATCAGCTCGCGTTCACGGCTACGGAGCTCGGTCACGTCACGGAGCAGCACGAGCGCGCCGTCGTGGTCCTCCGCCGGCCGCAGTGGGATGACCCGCGCGACGATCGTCGCTTCTGAGTTGCCGAACTCTGCCTCCCTCGGGGTGCGGCCCGACAAGGTCACGGCGAGACTCTCGGCGACCGGACCTGCCGGTGTCGGGACGAGCTCCGCCGTGATCTTGGCGTAGCGCTGCCCGATGAGGTCACCGAGCAGCCCGAGCCGGCGGTACGCCGACTGGGCGTTGGGACTCGCATAGGTGACGACACCCGCCGCGTCCGTGCGGACGAAACCATCACCGACGCGGGGCGAGGCGGACCAGTCACGGCGCTCGACCGGTTGCGGGAAACGACCCAGGCTGATCATCCGGGTCAGATCGCTCGCGGTCTGGAGGTACGAGAGCTCGAGCCGGCTGGGAGGGCGGATTCCCAGCAGGTTCGTGCTGCGTGCGATGACACCGAGGAGCCTTCCCTCACGCATCACCGGTATCGTCTCGACTCTCACCGGGACGTCGTCGCGCCACTCGGGGTCACCCTCTCGGGCGATGCGTCGCTCCTGGAAGGCCGAGTCGAGGAGCGCGCGGCGTCCCTCGGGCACGAACGAGCCGACAAGGTCGTCGACAAAAGCCGTCGGTGCGGTCGTGGGCCGCATCTGGGCACCACCCCAGTAACCGTGGCCCTCACGGTCCGGTAGCCACAGAACCAGGTCGGCGAACGAGAGGTCGGCGATGATCTGCCAGTCCGCGACCAACAGCTGGAGCCAGGCGGGGTCGTCGTCGTCGAGCTCCGTGTGGCCCTTGACCACATCCTTGACGGATGGCACGAACCTGAGCCTAGTGGTGCAGCGGGGACGGCCCCCTGATGCGCGGGCGACACAGCAGAGGCGAGTCCGACGCGGCAACCACTGCCCCGTCGGTGTGCGAGGATGACGCGCATGCGGGGAGGCTTCTGGCAGCAGGTGCTCGAGTCGGACATGACCGTCCCGGCCACGCCTCCGCTCAACGACCTGACGGCTGAGCTCGTCTCGATGCTCGGGTCACTGGACCCGGTCGAGCGAAGCGGCATCGCGTATCCCGTGCTCGCCACCTGGCTTGCCTCGGGAGTTTACGACGACCTGCTCGTGTCGTTCGGAGACGGCGTGGCGACAGGACTCACCGTCGGGCTCGGTGAGCCCAACGGCGAGCGGGTCTTCCGCCGGACTTTCTCGGCGTTGATCCTCGCGGGTTGTGTCACCCGGGACAACGCCGCCCACCTGCTGCCTGTGGACGCGGTCGTCACCTGGGCAGACCGCGGGCTGACCTGGCTGGTGCGCGAAGTCGACCTCAGAGGGTTCGTGCCTCAGCGAGGTTGGGCCCACGCCGTCGCCCACGGCGCCGACCTGATCGGCGCCCTCGCCAGGAACCGCCACTTCAACGCCACCGAGCTCACCGTCCTCCTCGACGTGATCGCCGACCGGTTGGTGGCCCCGACGGCGTACCGTCTCGCCCACGGGGAAGACGGCAGACTTGCCTATGCCACCATGACGATCCTGCACCGGGACGCCTTGCCGACCGATCTCCTCGAGGCCTGGGTCAGGCGGCTCGACGCCACGGCGAACCGGCGGCCACCAGACGACCTGGGGCCGGGGGACGAGTGGCCAGCCGCCGCCGTCCAGAACACGCGATCCTTCCTGCGGGCGTTCTATCTCCAGCTCGCCATGGGGGTGCACGGCCACACCCCGGAGGACGCGGCCCACTTCGCCGGTGCGCCGTCGGCTCGTGCTGACCTGCTGTTGATGCTCAGGGACGCCATCATCCCCTCGCTGAGGTCCGCCGGCCGGCAAGGCTGAGCACGCCGAACCGGATAACCTCGGCCCATGACCGAGCCGACCAGCCCCGACAGCCGAGAAGGCCACGGAGGGGAGCTCGCTGTCGCCGCCGCACAGGCCCATGGTCTGGAGACGATGTTCACGCTGTCGGGCGCTCACGTGTTCCCGATGTACGACGGCGCCGTCAAAGCGGACCCGCCCATGCGCCTTGTCGACGTACGGCATGAGCCGACTGCGGTCTTCGCGGCCGAGGCGACCGGCAAGCTGACGGCGAGCTGATCCCGCGTCTCGCCGAGAACTCGGTCGTGATCGGCGACGGCGGCGACTTCGTGTCCTTCGCCGGGAGGTACGTCGAGCCTGCGCGACCGGGTGGATGGCTGGACCCAGGGCCGTACGGGTGCCTCGGCGCCGGTCTCGGTGCCGCGATGGCAGCCCGTATCGCTCGCCCGTCGGCTCAGGTCGTGCTCTTGCTCGGCGACGGCGCGGTTGGCATGTCCTTGATGGACGTCGACACGTTGGTGCGCCACCAGCTGCCGGTCGTCATGGTCGTCGGCAACAACTCCTGCTGGGGGCTCGAGAAGCACCCGATGCGCTTTCTCTACGGCTACGACGTGGCCACGGATCTGGCGCCGCAGACCGCCTACGACGAGGTGGCGCAGGCGTTGGGGGCAGCTGGGGAGGCCGTGACGAAGCCGGAGGACATCGGAGCTGCCCTCGACCGTGCGTTCGCTTCCGGCGTTCCCTACCTGGTGAACGTGATGACCGATCCCGAGGCGGCATACCCACGGGCCACCACCGGTGTCTGACAGATCGAGGTGCTCAACGCTCATCCCCATGGTGAGCCGAACATCACCACGATAGGGCAGAG
>Ga0136625_1000927_pt1 | contig 10053 bp, 7 predicted proteins | sample AntDrymUQ4832306_2_FD_104672 | JGI IMG/M metagenome (GOLD analysis project Ga0136625, IMG submission 104672) | Polar desert sand microbial communities from Dry Valleys, Antarctica - metaG UQ483 (23.06) | ecosystem: Environmental > Terrestrial > Soil > Desert | place: Antarctica: Dry Valley...
GAGAAAACGGAACGAGGACTCCGCATCGGTGAGCTGATAGCGGCCTCGCGGGCGGCGCTTGCGTCGGAGAAGTTCACGGAGGCCGCGGCGCGGGCCCAGGAGGTCCTAGGCCTGGTGCCGGACCAGGCCGTGGCGCGGCAGATCCTCGACGATGCGCTCCAAGGGGCTCTCAAGGCCATGGAAGAGGCGCTCACGCGCGCCGATCTCGCGGCCGCCCTTGAGCGGGAGAAAGAGGCGCGTACGCTAACCCAGCAATACGGTTTGCCCAAGGCCAGGCTCAATGATCTGGCTGCGCGGCGCGCCTGGCAAGCAGAACGACAGGCCGAGGAAAAGGAGCGGGTGGCGCGGGTGGCAGATCTTCTCGAAAAGGCGCAAGCGGCCGCCGAGGCGGGCCGCTGGACGGTCCCCCCCGACGACAGCGCCGTCGGGTATGCGCGGTCGGTCCTGGGCCTCGAACCCAAGAACATCGAAGCCCTGCGCGTGATCGGCAGTGCCGTCGATGCCGTGGTCCACGAGGCCGATGGGGCGCTCGGGGCCGGTGATATGGCAACGGCCAAGGCCCGGCGTGACGCGGCCGCGAAACTGGCCTCCGCCAACCAGGTGCCCAGCCAGAGCATCGCGAAGCTGTCCGAGCGGATCACCGAGGCCGAACGCCTGGCCCGTGAGGAACAGGACGACGCCGCGGGCCTTGCCCGAGAGACGCAAGAGAAGAAAGCGGCGCTGGCGGCCCGCGAAGTGAAGATCGAGGATCTGGTCGAAAAAGCCACTCGGGCCATCGCCCAGGACCGCTTGACGGCACCCGCGAACGACAACGCTGTGAAACACGTGCGCGATCTGCTCAGCCTAGATCCGGGGAACGTGGAGGCGCAGGGTCTTGCTGCCGGGGTGCGCGACCGCTACGTGGCACTGGCCGACAAGGCCGTGGCCGACGGTGACTTCGCCAAAGCCCGGGATCTGGAGCGCCAGACGGGGCAGATCGCCTCCGAGTTTCGCCTGAGCGGCGACCCGATCCGTGATCTCACGGCCCGGATCGCGGCCGCCGAGCACGGCAACGCGACCGCCGTGATCGAGGCGCGCGAAAAAGCCGAGCGCGACAGGGCGGCAGAGGACACGCCGGCGCAGCAGAAGGCGGAGGAGGCCCAGGCGGAACGCGATAGGCTGGAGCGGGAAAGGAGGCCGGCCAGGCAGAAAGCGGCAGAGGCGCAGGCGGAGCGCGACAGGCTGGAGCGAGAAAAGCTCGCCCGGCAGAAAGCGGAGCGGGCGGAACGCGCGAAGCAGGAGCGCGAAACGGCGCTCGCGGCCCAGTTGCAGCAGGAGCAGGCGGAGGCCCGCCGGCGCGAGCAGCAGCTCGCGGATCTACGAAGGAAGGCGAGGTCGGCGCTGGCCGGCAACCGGCTGATCAGTCCCGGGGGTAACAACGCCGTGGAGCTTGCCGCCCAGATGCTCACCCTGGATCAGGGCCGCAACGAAGGCCTTCAGATCCTCCAAGAGGTGGTAGGCCGCTATGTGGCGATGGGTGAGTTGGCCGTCGCCGGCGAGGATCTCGCGGTGGCGGACGGTCATTATCGGAGCGCCGAGCGCGTCGTGAGGGATTACCGGCTGCCGGACGCGGAACTTCGCCGCCTGGATCGGCGTCTTAACACCAAACGGCAAGAGATAGCCGAAGTGGAACGGCGTGCGCGTGAGAAGCGGACGCCAACCGTCTCGTCACCGCCCCCGGAGGTTTCGCCCCCGGCGGATCCGCCGAAGAAGGCGGACGGGGAGAGGTCGAAGGTATTCGTGCCTCCTTCGTTCTAGATGATTGCAGGATTGCAGAACCCAGGCGGTACAAGACGCATTCGACGAATGTAGAAGTTCCTTCTCTCGCGGGGAGAAGGTTGCCGTGAACTTCGGGGTGTTGATGCCCTTTACATGAGCGTTAGGATGAGGGAAATTTCCAATGTGTTTGGGTAGATTCAGCTTCGAGGTCTCGACATGAGCATAATCTCAACCAACGTCCGGCGCGGAATGGTCGCGTGGGTATTCGTGCTCGCGACCTACCCGGGGCCCTCCCCGGGTGCCGAACAGAAGCGCCCGGGTCCATCCACCCGCGTCGCAGCTATCCTCGTCCAGGCGGAGCGCGCCTTGGCGGAGGATCGGCTCACCCTCCCCTCGGGCCATAATGCCGTCTCCTATGCCCAAGAGGTGCTGGACCTCGCGCCCGGTCACCCCGCAGCCCAAGGGATCCTTCGCGCCGTCGTCGCACGCTACGGGCTCATCGCCGGTGCCGCTCTGGACCGGGCCGAGGCGCTGCGGCAGCAGCAACTGGCCAGGGCGCGGGCGTATCGGTCGCGGGGGGAGGGCGTGGCGCATCGATTCAAGCTAAGCGCGGCGCCCTTGAGCGCCGTCGCGGAGCGCATGGAGGGCGTGGAAGCCCGTCCCCATGGGACGAGCACGGTGGCCCTGCAACGCCAGCCCCTGGCGCACCGGGTGCTCGCCCGAGTGGTCGGCGAATACCTGCACGAGAGTGAGGTCGCACTAAAGGGTGGCCGTGTGCACGATGCCCGGCGCTACTGGGAAGTCGCAGCTCAGATCGCGAGGGATCACCGGGTTTCGGATCCGGGCCTTGATGGGCTCGAGCGCCGTGTCGCTGCGGCCGAGCAGGAACGGGACGAGGGCCGGATCGGGGCGCGTGAGGACGCCGGGGGCCTTTCTGCGCAGGGCCGGTTGCTCAAAGCTGTGTTCATTCCGCCCAGCTTCTAGCCCACATTTCTCACCACCACCCTATTGCGACCGCCGATCCGCCGAGATCCCGAGCGCAGCCGATTTATTCAAAACTCTGAGCGCCGGACGCTCGGGGCAGGGGATAACCGGTGAAACCGGTCCTCTTCAGGCGCCCGCGCCGCATGCGGCGCGACGCCTTTTCCCGCAGGCTCATGCGGGAGCACCGCCTCACTGCAGATGATCTCATCTGCCCCCTATTCGTCGTGGAAGGCGAGGGCAGGCGCGAACCCATCGGCTCCATGCCCGGGATCGAGCGCCTGAGTCTCGATCTCCTGTTGGCGGAGGCTCAAGACCTCGCACGTCTCGGCATACCCGCCTTGGCCCTGTTCCCCGTGCCCAACCCCGAGGCGAAGAGCGCCGACGGTCGGGAGGCCTACAACCCCGAGGGTCTGGTGCAGCGCGCGGTGCGGGCCTTGAAGGCAACCGTGCCCGGTCTCGGGGTCATCACCGATGTCGCCCTCGACCCTTACACCACCCACGGCCAGGACGGGCTCATCGACGACCAGGGTTACGTCTTGAACGATGCCACCGTGGAGGTCCTGGCCCAGCAGGCGCTCTCGCATGCGCGCGCGGGGGCCGATGTGGTCGCGCCCTCGGACATGATGGACGGGCGCGTCCAGGCGATCCGTCGGGTCCTGGAGGGCGAGGGTCATGTGAATACCCGGATCCTGGCCTATTCGGCCAAATATGCCTCCGGTCTTTACGCTCCGTTCCGGGATGCCGTGGGATCGCGGGGCGCTCTCGGCGGTGGTGACAAGCTGAGCTACCAGATGGACCCGGCCAACAGTGACGAGGCGCTCCGCGAGGTCGCCCTGGATATCGCCGAGGGCGCCGACATGGTGATGGTGAAGCCGGGGCTCCCGTATCTCGACATCGTCTATCGCGTCAAACGCCGTTTCGGTGTGCCGACCCTGGTCTATCAGGTCAGCGGCGAGTACGCCATGATCGTCGCGGCAGCCGGGAACGGCTGGCTCGACGAGCGTGCCGTGGTCCTGGAGTGCTTACTCGCCTGCAAGCGAGCGGGTGCGGATGCCGTCCTGACCTATTTCGCCAAGAAGGCGGCGCGGTGGTTGGCCTGACCCCGGTCGACTAGACATCCCGCATTCCGAGCTCCTGGATCTTGCGGGTCAGGGTGTTACGGCCCCAGCCGAGGAGCTTGGCCGCGTCCTGCCGGCGCCCGCCGGTCCTTTCCAGGGCGGTCGAGATCATCACCCGCTCGAAGCTCGGCACGGCCTTGTCGAGGATCTGCCGTTCGCCCCGTGCCAGGGCCTGTTCCGCCCAGCGCCGCAACACGGCCTCCCAGTCGTCGCGCTCGCCGTTGACCGGGACCTGGCACAACTCCGGCGGCAGGTCTTCCAGATGGATCTCCTGGGCCGGCGCCATGACCGTGAGCCAGCGGCACACGTTTTCCAGCTGGCGTACATTGCCGGGCCAATGGTAAGTGGTCAAGTAACTGCCCGCATCGGGGTGCAGCACCTTAGCCTCGACGGCCAGCTCGCGCGCCGCGGCCACCAGGAAGTGATCGGCGAGCAGCGGGATGTCGCTGCGCCGCTCGCGCAGCGGCGGGATGCGCAGTCGGATCACGTTCAGGCGGTGGAACAGGTCCTCACGGAAGCCGCCCTCCTGGACGCGCTGATCGAGGTCCTCGTGGGTGGCGGCGATGACACGCACATCGACCTTGAGGGGCTCGTGCCCGCCCACGCGGTAAAACTGACCGTCGGCCAGGACCCGCAGGAGCCGGGTCTGGAGCTCGGGGGGCATGTCGCCGATCTCGTCGAGGAACAGCGTCCCGCCGTTGGCCTGCTCGAAACGCCCGATGCGCTGGCTGCTGGCCCCGGTGAAGGCGCCGCGCTCGTGGCCGAACAGCTCCGATTCCAGCAATTCGCGCGGAATGGCGGCGGTGTTGAGGGCGACGAAGGTACGCTCGGCGCGCGGGCTGTGACGGTGCAGGGCGCGCGCCACCAGCTCTTTCCCGGTCCCCGATTCGCCCGTCAAGAGCACTGTGACATGTGAGCGCGACAGTCGCCCGATGGCCCGAAACGCCTCCTGCATCGCCGGCGCCGCGCCAATGATCTCGGGCTCCCCGCTGCGCCCGGCCCCCGCGATCCCGGGGCTTTGGATAGGCACCGGTCGCTGGCGGACCGCGCGGCGCACGATGGCGATGGCCTCATCGACGTCGAAGGGCTTCGGCATGTACTCGAACGCGCCGCCCTGAAACGCGGCCACGGCCCGTTCCAGATCGGCGTAGGCGGTCATGATGATGATCGGGACCTCTGCGAATCGGCGGTGTACGTGGTCGAGCAGGGACAGACCGTCCATGCCCGGCATGCGGATGTCGCAGACGATGGCGTCGGGGGGGCCGTTCGCGAGCCTGCGGATCGCGCTGTCGGCATTTTCGAAGCTGACGACGTGCATATCCACGCGTGTCAAGGCCTTCTCCAACACCCAGCGGATCGCGCGGTCGTCATCGATGACCCAGATTTCATCTTGAATGCTCATGGTTTTCGAGCCCTATCAGAGAGTGGGCAGGCGGACCGTGAAGCGTGTCTCGCCCGGTTTGGAGGTGAATTCGATGAGCCCCCCGTGCCCGTAGATGAGGGCCTGGGCGATCGAGAGTCCGAGGCCGGTGCCGTCGGCCCGGCCGCTGACCATGGGGTAGAAGATATCGTCGCGGACTTCCACGGGCACGCCCGGCCCATCGTCGATGATGTCGACGCGGATCACCATCCGGTAGCGGTTCACGCCGATGGTGACCTGGCGATCGGCGCGCGTCCTCAACACCACTTTTCCGATCCCGCACAGGGCCTGCACGGCGTTGCGCGTCACATTGAGGAAGGCCTGGATCAACTGATCGCGGTCGGCGAGCAGCGCCGGCAGGCTCGGGTCGTAGTCCCGCTCCACCGTCAAGGTGGGCGGACCCTCGGCGCTCACCAGCGTGCGCACGTGCTCCAGGACCTCGTGGATGTTGATGGTGCGTTTGTGCGGGCGGTAGTTCGGCACCAGCATGCGGTCGACAAGACCGCGCAGCCGGTCCACTTCGTCGACGATGAGGCGGGTGTACTCGGCGTATTCGGGCAGCTCGCGTTCGAGCAGTTGTGCCGCGCCGCGGATCCCGCCCAGCGGGTTCTTGACCTCATGGGCCATGCCCTTGAGCATGGTGCGAATGGCGTTCTGCTGGGTGGCCACGGCCGCGTCGCGCAGCACCCGACGGTAGCGATCGGCATTGGTCATCTCGACCAGGATGTGCGTTACCCGCGTGCCCCGGAAGAGCGGGGCGGCCGTGAAATCGAGCGAGATCCTCGTGCCCCAGGGGGTGGTAAGGTCCACACCCCATTCGGTCACCGCCTGTCCACTGGCCTGTACGCGCTCCAGGGCGGTGGCGAGCGCGGTGTCCCGAAACAGTTTGTCGGGGGTGCGCCCGAGCACTTTGCGCGCGCTTGCCGACAAGAGATGCTCGCCGGCGGCGTTGATGAGCGTAAGTCTGGCCTCGTGATCGAACAGCAGCACGGCGGTGCAGAGATTATCGACCAACCAGCCCGCCTGAGCGTGCTCGATCATACCCCTCTTCCCTACGGCGCACCACGCCGGTGCGTGCCCTTACGCACATGACGCTCGCCGGGAGGATCAGATAGATTGCCTAATATCGTGGGCTTACGTGTTCGTGCCCCGGGGATCCGTGGAAGGTGGGCGGCGCAACCGGTGCGGCGCTAACGTGCAGGGGGCAAAATCCAGACCACGCCAGTGGAGTGTGTCTCACCGCGACGCGCCGCCGCTCGGGGTCCGGATAGGCGAAGTGTTACGGGGTTGCGGGAGGCGCCGCAGGCGGCGCTGCCGGGGCTACGGAGATGCGCTTCATGTGGAAGACCGAGGGCGGTGATTCGCCCAGCACCTCGCCACCCGCATCGACGATCCGCGCCTGCAGGGTGTAGGTATCGCGATCGAGGTTGGTCACCGTGAAGCGGGTGGCGGCGATCGGTTCACCCAATGGTATCCCATTGAGCAGCACGATCAGCTTGTGCCCCGGCGTCCCTTGCAGCGGTGGCGCCACGGCGATCTCGATGGACACGTTGCCGGAGTTGTCCCACACCGTGCCGTCATTGGGCGGGTTGACGACCGCGATCTCGTCGTATCCTCCGAACCTGGGCGCAGCCGGGTCCGAGGGCGCCAGAGCGCGGGCCGGTGCCGCGGCCGGCGTGGGTGTCGGCGCCGGGGCGGCCGGCGCCCTGGGGATCCGGATCACCTGTGCATTGGGTCGGGGCTGATCGGAATACTGGGTGTTTCCGTCGGGATCGACCCATCGGTAGACCTCCGCGGCGGGCGAGGCCGCGTTCCAAAGCCCTAGACACAAGACCAGCCGATGCATGCAGGGAGCATAGACAAGCGCGCGGCGCGCAGCAAGGTTCTAGCCCGGATTTCTCACCACCGCGCACCGATGATGTGCATTGCCGGTCCGCGCGCACCATTCTGGCCGTGATGGCATAACCAGGGCTAGGCCGGCGGGATCACCTCTCCGCGCATGAGGTCCTGCACGGTTCCGCGGCGCCGGACCAGATGGATGCGTTCGCCGTCCGCCAAGACCTCGGCGGCACGCGGCCGCGCGTTATAGGTCGAGCTCATGGAGGAGCCATAAGCCCCCGCGGCACAGACGGCCAGCACATCGCCGGATGAGAGGTTCAGAGCGCGCCCCGAGCCGAGAAAGTCGCCCGATTCACACACCGGCCCGGCGATCTCATAGCGGCGCTCGGGACCCGGCCGGCGTTCGACCGGTACGATGTCGTGCCAGGCGTCGTAGAGCGCGGGTCTCACCAGATCGTTCATGGCGGCATCGACGATGGCGAAGTGCCTCTCTTCCACGTCCTTCAGGTATTCGACGCGCGTCAAGAGCACGCCGTTCGGCCCAACCACCGCGCGTCCCGGCTCGCTGATGACCGAGAGCGGCGTACCGCCCAGGCGGGTGAGAACGGCGTGCGCGTAGGCCGTGGGTGTCGGCGGCGATTCCTCGCGGTAGCGGATGCCGAGCCCACCGCCGATGTCGATATGGCTCAATGCGATGCCTTGTGCATCCAGCCGTGCCACGAGGCCGAGTACCTGGTCCAGGGCCTCGATCACGGGGTCGAGGCGGGTGAGCTGCGAGCCGATGTGCACGGCGATCCCGCGCACCTCGATATGCGCCAGGTCCATGGCTTCTGCATACACGTCCTCGGCCTCCCGGGCCGGGATGCCGAACTTGTTGGCATGGGTTCCGGTGGCAATGTAGGGGTGGGTCTTCGCATCGACATCGGGGTTGACGCGGATCGCCACCGGTGCCCGCACGCCGAGGGGAGACGCGATCTGATTCAGGCGCCTCAACTCCGGCAGGGATTCGATGTTGAAGCAATGGATCCCGACTTCCAGCGCGCGGAGCATCTCATCGGCGCGCTTTCCGACCCCCGAAAACACGACCTTTCCCGCGTCTCCCCCGGCACAGAGGACGCGCTCCAGCTCGCCCCCCGAGACGATATCGAAACCCGATCCCAGGCGCGCCAGGAGGTTCAGGACGGCGAGGTTCCCGTTGGCCTTGACGGCGTAACAGACAAGATGCGGATGGCTGCCGAAGGCGCTGTCGAAGGCGCGCCAGGCGCCCTCGATCCCACCCCGCGAATAGACGTAACACGGGGTTCCGAACTCCTCGGCGACGGCCGTGAGCGCTACCCCCTCGACGTAGAGCGTGCCGTTACGGTAAGAGAAGGGCTGCATCCGAGGCGAGGCGTGACTCGGGTTTCTTCTCGCGATACAGGGCGCCCTTCTGGCCACAGGCCGCGAGGGAGAGGAGCAGCAGGCCGACGATGCAACGCCGGGCCGGCAGGCTCCGGGTCGACCGGATGAGCGCGGCCCGAGGTGTGGTGTCATGGGGTGTCCGCATGGGCAGAGGATACCAAAGTCCAGGGCCTCGAGCGGTATTGCCTGCATTCGCCCGCTCCTTCTTCCGTACCAACGACGTCGCGAGCGAAGGCGGGGTGCACGCCTTCTTCGGGTTCGGAGCGTCCTCTGATCAGGGTACGGTGATAGCCGGAATCCGCGTCCCGGGCTTCCTGGCGCTGCCGCGCGGACCGCCGCAGGATGGCGGGGAGCACGGGGGGTGTTGCGGGTTTTCGCCCCTCGACTGAACGATACCGAGCCCGGATTCTACGTCATCGACTACCATAGCCGTCCGCGAGGGACGAGCAGCGCCCGGCGATTAGATCTCGCGGCATCTCTCGGAAGGGCTGCCTGCCGGCGGGCCGCTCGATCCCCGAGTTTGTTGCCCACGAGCATGCGCGTTCGACGAAATAGTAAAATAAAATACGCCCGCTTCCGTTGCGTGGCGAGCCTTTAGGAGGGGCGGTGCATGGCCTGGCTGAGAGTTTGTGAAAAAACCGTCGCGAGCGAAGGGAGGTCGCGTTCCGCGGGAGCGCAGGAACCGGAGTGTATGTTGAAATACATGAGGATTCCGAGCACCGCCGGAACGCGAGATCCCGAGCGCAGTAGGTTTTTTCACAAACTCTGAGCGAAGCATGGCGCTTCATCAAAGACGAGAACAACCAGAAGACGCTCGCCTTCATCGGCGCTGGGATCGCGATCGCCGGGGGCGCCGTCTGGCAGGGCTATACGCACTTCGCACAGTCCGGCCCCACCGAGAAACCCTCTCCAACCGCCACGGCCAGCGGGGGTGGGGTGCCGACGTCCTCGAGGCGCGGCCTGCCTCGACGAAGCCGAAGCCGAATTGAGGTCGGTGGCGTTACCGGTTGCAATCCACGTGGGTCCCTTGCGTTTGTGATCCCTATCGCCTCTGAAGTGCTCGACGTTCCCGGAGAACCCGTAGGGCGGGTTAGCGGCTTTATCGCGTAACCCGCCTTCCGGAAAGCCGCGCAGGAGATAGGCGCCGGAGGTTCGGTTTGCGTGCGTTCGGTGGGTTACGGCGCAAACGGCGCGCCTAACCCACCCTACATCGACTCTCGATCGAGGGCCTGCGCACGCCGATGGCTCCTCTCTCGACGGAGACGTCGCCTGCACCCGCGTAGACGTCGTTCCTCAGCCCGGTAACGTTGTCTTGCCCCTTCCCGACATCGTTCCCCCGGTCGGTACCTTCGTTCCCCCACGCCGATACTTTGTTTCCTCGCGCCGATACTTCATTCCCCCACGCCGATCCTTCGATCCCCCGCGATGATCCTTCGATCCACCGCGCCGATACGTCGTTCCCCCGCGTCGATACTTCAATTAGGAGCGTGCCGGCAACGTATCCATCCGTGCGGACATTGATCAGGTCCGTGC
>Ga0136625_1000929_pt1 | contig 10046 bp, 8 predicted proteins | sample AntDrymUQ4832306_2_FD_104672 | JGI IMG/M metagenome (GOLD analysis project Ga0136625, IMG submission 104672) | Polar desert sand microbial communities from Dry Valleys, Antarctica - metaG UQ483 (23.06) | ecosystem: Environmental > Terrestrial > Soil > Desert | place: Antarctica: Dry Valley...
GGAGCGGCAGGGTTGGACACGAGGCCTGAGTTGAGCCCGACCATTCCGAACTCGAGTGCCTCTGCCACTTTGATGCCGCGGTGCAGGCCCTCGGTGAAGACGTAGCCGACGAGGCCGTACTCGGTGGAGTTGGCCATGGCGATGACCTCGTCATCGGTGGTGAACGTCTGGATTGCGGCAACGGGTCCGAAGATCTCCTCGCGCACGATCGTCGAGCCGGCGTCGACGCCGGTCAGCACCGTGGGCTCGTAGAACCAACCCGGTCCCTCGACGACGTTGCCGCCTGTGAGGACATCGGCACCCGACTTGACGGCGTCGTCCACCATCTCACCGACGCCCTCTCGCGCCGTGCGTTCGATCAGCGGTCCGACGTCGACGTCCGGCTCGGTGCCACGCCCGACCTTCAGCGCGCCCATGCGCTCGGCCAGCCGGCGTGAGTACTCCTCGGCGATGTCGGAATGCACGTAAATCCGGTTGGCCGCCGTGCACGCCTCGCCGATGTTGCGCATCTTCGCCGTCATGGTGCCGTCCACGGCGGTCTCGAGATCGGCGTCGTCGAACACGATCAGCGGAGCGTTGCCGCCAAGTTCCATCGAAGTCCGCAGCACCTGATCGGCCGCCTGCTTGAGCAACACCTTGCCGACAGCCGTCGACCCGGTGAACGACACCTTGCGCAGCCGAGGATCCGTGATGATCGGTTCGGTCAGCGACTTGGAGCTGCTCGTCGGCAGCACCGACAGCACACCTTCAGGGAGACCTGCTTCGCCGAGCAGCTTCCCGAGCGCGAGCATCGACAGTGGCGTCAGCGTGGCCGGCTTGATGATGACGGTGCACCCGGCCGCCAGCGCCGGGCCGATCTTGCGGGTGCCCATGGCCAACGGGAAGTTCCACGGCGTGATCAGATAGCACGGGCCGACCGGCTGACGCATCACCAGCAACCGTCCGCCGGCAACCGGGTTGCGCATGTAGCCGCCGTCGATCCGTGGTGCCTCCTCGGCGAACCAGCGGAAGAACTCTGCGGCGTACGTGACCTCACCTTTGCTCTCGGCGACCGTCTTACCCATCTCCAACGTCATCAGCAACGCCAGCTCGTCGACGTGCTCGATCAGCAACTCGTACGCCCGGCGCAAGATCTCACCGCGTTCGCGAGGCGTGGTCCCTGCCCACGATGCCTGCGTTTGCGCGGCAAGGTCCATCGCGGCGATCGCCTGCGCTGGTTCTGCGGCGCTGATCTCCTTGAGCACACCGCCCGTGGCGGGGTCCTCGACCTTGAGCGTGGTGTCCAGCTCCGTCTCGCGCCCACCGAGCCAGATGCCCGCTGGCGCCCAGTCGAGCACAGTGGCCTCACGCTCGGGGGTGATCGTCGTCTCGTCGTCGGCGCCCATGTCCTTGCCTTTGCCCTTTCGATCGTGACCGACCCGAAAACTATCTCGCCGGCCACCGCGACGCTGCGGTGACCGGCGAGAGACCTGGTCCAACGATCATCCGCCGAGTGTGTCGACCTCGAACACCTGCTCGCCAGCGACGGTGCCGGTGAACGTGCCCTCGAGCTCGCTGACCGACGCCCCGGGAAGCTCGCTCGTCGTGCCGTCCATCGTGGCGTCCTCGCCGTCCTGAGTCGTGCCGGTGCATGAGATCTCGACGGCATCCATGGCATCGTTGGCGGTTGCCTTGCACTTCAACTTGCCCTCGAGCGGACGGTCGGCGTTGGTGAACTCCTCCTCACCCTGCTCGGCGGCGATGTTGCGGGCAGCGGCCTCGGCGGCGTCGCGGCCGACCTCGCCGGCCGCGTCCTCCACCTCGGTGATGGCGCTCTCGGCGGCTTCTTCGACTTCGTCGGCGGCGTTCTCCACGTCGGTGGTGATGGCGTCGCGCGCATCGTCGCTGCACGACGCGAAGGCCGCAAGAGCGAGAGGGGCAACGATCAGGACACGAGTGAGCTTGAGGGGTCGCATGTAGAACGTGTACCCACGTCATCGGGGCACCTAACGCCGGGTGGGGTGATCGGGGCCAATAACAGGCGGCTCCCGGGCGGGTGTGATTCACTTGCGCCGTGATCGAAGTCCAGAACCTGACCAAGCGCTTCGGCGCCCAAGTCGCGGTCGACGACTTGTCGTTCGAGGTCCATGAGGGGCGGGTCACGGGCTTCCTAGGTCCCAACGGTTCTGGGAAGAGCACGACGATGCGGTGCATGGTCGGTCTCGATCGGCAACAGCGCGGCGAGACACGATTCGACGGGAAGGAGTTTGCTGCGCATGCGCGGCCGCTGACGCAGATCGGGTCGCTGCTCGACGCCGGCTACGTGCACCCGGCGCGCACGGCGCACAACCACCTGCGATGGCTGGCGGCGTCCAATGGTCTGCCCAAGGCACGTGTGGAGGAGGTGCTCGAGATGGTCGGGCTGTCACCCGTTGCCAAGCGGCGGGTGAAGACGTACTCGCTCGGCATGCGCCAACGCCTCGGCATCGCCAGCGTGATGCTCGGCGACCCGCACACCTTGATCCTCGACGAACCAGGCAACGGTCTTGATCCTGAGGGTATTCGCTGGGTGCGCGACGTGCTGCGCTTGTTCGCCGGCCAAGGCAAGACGGTGCTCGTGTCGAGCCATCTGCTCTCGGAGATGCAGTTGATGGCCAACGACCTGATCGTCATCGGGCGCGGCCGTCTGATCGACCAGTGCCCGGTGGGCGAGTTCGTCCGCCGTCACGCCACGCGATGGGTGCGTGTGCGCTCACCCCAGCTCGGCCGGCTGACGACCGCGCTGCAAGGCCAGGTGCAATCGGTCGAGACCGTCGACGGGACCACCGCCGACTTGCATGGCGTGACCACCGAGATCGTCGGCGAGGTCGCCGCAGCCAAACAGATCGTGCTGCACGAGCTGTCGATGCAAACCGGGTCACTCGAGGACGCGTTCTTGCGGGCGACGGCCCACACCGGCGAGTACGCCGCCCGTGCCGTTCCGGGAGCGGAAGCTGGCTCCCCACCCCAGGACTACCAACCCCAGGGCTACCCACCCCAGGGTGGTCCACAGGGTTCGGGCTGGGCCCCGCCGGGCGGGCCGCCGCCGCCCAGTCAGGACGGTCGCTGATGTTCGCAGGAGCGCTGCGCGCCGAGTGGATCAAGCTGACCACGATCCGGTCGCACTTCGTGCTGGCCATCGTCGCCGTTGCCTTCAGCTTTCTCGTCGTGCTACTGACGGCCAACGCCGCCAGCGATTTCGACTTTGCTACTGGCGAAGACCTCGCCGACCTGGTCGTCGGGGTCGGTCTCGTCACCATCATGTTGCTCGCAGTGGTCAGCGTGCTCGCCACGACGGGAGAGTTCACGTACAACACGTTGCGCCCCACGTTCGCCGCCATCCCCAACCGATGGTCGGCACTCGCCGCCAAGCTCGTCATCAACGTGGTCACGAACATGGTGCTCACGGCGATCACCGTCATTGTCGGATGGGTGGGGGCCAGCGCCATCTTGGACCGATCGACGATCACACTCAGTGACGGCGGTGCCCGTGGTCAGCTGATGGCACTCGTCCTGCTGTCCGGCCTGCTGTCGATGCTCGGCATGGCGCTGGCGATGTTGATGCGAAACTCGGCGGCTGCCATCGCCATCCTTTTGCTGTGGCCCTTTGTCGTGGAGTCGCTGCTGGCCGGGTTCTTCAGCGTGCTGGGCCAGGAGGGGCTGGTGAAGTTTCTTCCCTACATCGCCGGCTTCCGGATGGTGAACCTGTTCGACGAGGGCTCGGACACGTCGGACCTGCTGAGCCCGACCGTCGGCGGCATCTACTTCGCCTGCGTGGTGATCGGTCTGTGGCTGCTCGGTGCACTGTCGACCGATCGGCGCGACGCTTGATGGATGCCGCGTAGGTCAGCGGTTCAACTGTCAGCGTGCGCGCAGCTCGAGCCTGTCGCGCTCCACGATGACGTAACGACGATCCTGCTGGTCCAGCCAGCCGAGGCGCACGAAGCTGGCGAGGGCCTTGTTGACCCGTTCCCGCGATGCGCCGACCATCCCGGCCAACTCTTCCTGGGTGATCGGCAGCACGAACTCGTTGTTGTGGCCGGCCAGTTCCAGCAACCGTTTGGCGGTGCGACCAGGCACGTCGAGGAACACCGAATCGGCGAGCGCCTCGTCCATCGCCCGCAGGCGCTGGGCGAGCAGCCGGGTGACGTTCCACAGCAGCCGGGGTTCTGACTCGAGCAGGTCGAGCACCGGGCGGTAGGGGACGGAGTACACGATGGTCGGCTCGAGGGCACGAGCCATCGCCGAGCGGGGACCGTCGTCGAGCATCGCCAGCTCGCCAAACAGGTCACCTGGCTCCATCAGCGCCACGACGCTCTCGCGCCGGTCGATGGGGTTGGCGATGGCGATCGCTAGACGGCCCTGGGCGACCAGGTACAGGCAGTCGGGAGGATCACCCTCACCGAACAAGGTGTCGTTGCGCACCAATTCGTACTTCCGGCCGACAGTGGCCAGCGCGGTGAGTGCCGGCGTGCTCGCGTCGCGGAAGAAGTCCGTGCCGGCGAGCAGTTCTGGGAGCTCGGGCACGTGATCGGGGTCTTGGGCCATGGCAGGTGACACGGTACTACCCTGCGGCGCGTGGCTGAGGAGCATCGGAGCGGCGTTTGGACCATCGTCGTCGGTGGCGGTCGTGGCGATCGATACGGGCGTCCGAAGCAGTACGAACTGCTCGGTGGCGAGCGGATCATCGATCGATCCCGTCGCATCGCCGAGGAAGTGAGCGAGGGGGTGGTCGTGGTGGTGCCCTCCGACGACGCCGAGCGCGAGGGCTCCGTCGCCGGGGGAAGCACCCGCTGCCGGTCCGTGCGCGCTGGGCTGGCGGCCGTACCCGATGGCGCCGACGTGGTGTGCGTGCACGACGCCGCCCGGCCGCTGGCGTCGACGGCACTGTACGGCCGGGTCATCGACGCCGTGCGGCAAGGTGCCGACGGCGCCGTGCCCGGTGTCCCCGTGCCCGACACCATCAAGGTGGTTGCCGGTGAGGTCGTCGTGGACACACCGGATCGGGACACGTTGGTGGCGGTACAGACGCCTCAGGCGTTCCGGGCCGACGTTCTGCGTGCGGCCCACGCATGTTGCGCCGAGGGCACGGACGATGCGGTGCTCGTGGAGCGCGCTGGTGGGCGCGTGGTCGTCGTGGCCGGTGAGGCCACCAACGTCAAGATCACGGTGCCCGAGGACTTGGCAAGCGCCACCCGGCTCATGGAGCCGACGGCGGTGACGACATGACGGATCCTGGGGTGCGCGTCGGGCATGGCTTCGACGTGCACCAGTTCAGCGGTGATCCGGGACGCCCGCTCATGCTCGGCGGATGCGAGTTCGAGGGCGAACCCGGTCTCGTCGGGCACAGCGACGCCGACGCCGTGTCACACGCCATCGCAGAAGCCCTGCTCGGCGCCGGCGGGCTCGGTGACCTCGGCGAGCACTACCCCGACACCGATGAGCGCTGGCGCGATGCCGACTCGCTCGAGATCCTCGGCGATGTCGTGGTCCGACTTCGTGCCGCCGGGTGGGTGCCTGGAAACGTCGACTGCTCAGTCGTGTGCGAACGCCCCCGTCTCTCGGCCCGCCGCCAGGAGATGCAGGAGCGGTTGAGTGATGTGCTCAAGGCGCCGGTGACGGTCAAGGGACGCCGCCCCGAGGGATTGGGCGCGCTCGGGCGCGGCGAAGGGGTGGCCTGCATGGCGGTCGCGCTCGTCGTGCGCTCGGCCGAGGACAGCTCGAGATGAGTGGGCGTGGGCCGTCACGTGGCGGTTCGTCGCGAGGAGGATCGTCGCGAGGAGGACCGTCACGTGGGGGACCGTCGCGAGGAGGTTCGTCGCGAGGAGGATCGTCGTCTGCTGGATCGACTCGTCGGGCGCCAGCTCGTGGCGTCCCCAAGCGCGCCACCGTCGCGTCGAAGCAGCCGCGTTCGCGAGGGGCGGGGCGAACCGGGCCCGTCCGGCGAGAGTCGGGTGCCGCCGATGACGGCCGCCGTTCGAAGCGCGACGAAGGACTCGGCGGCAAGCAGATCGAGGGGCGACAGCCGGTTCGCGAGTTGCTGATCGCCGGGCGTCGCAAGGTCCACGAGGTGTGGATCTCGTCCGAGTTGGAGGGCGACGACGGTGTCGACGACATTGTCGAACTGGCGCGCGCCGGCCGAGTGCCCGTGCAGTACGTGGCGCGCAGGAAGCTGGAGGCAGAGGCGCGCACCGACGCCCCGCAAGGCGTCTTGGCCCACGCCGCCGAGTTGCCGGGCGTGGAGTTCGAGTCGTTGCTCAATCGCCGGACGGGTGTGCCGTTCTACGTCGCCATCGATGGCGTCACGGATCCCGGGAACCTTGGAGCGATCGTGCGCTCGTGCGACGGCGCCGGCGTGGAGGCCGTGATCTTGCCTCGCCATCGCGCCGTGCACGTGACCCCCACAGTGGCCAAGTCGTCGGCGGGGGCGATCGAGCACGTGCCGCTCTCACTGGTCGGCGGGTTGCCGACGGCTCTGGCGCGGCTCAAGGAGGCGAACGTGTGGGTCGTAGGCCTCGACGACGCCGCCGACCGCAGCCTGTTCGACCTCGGTGACCTGGCTGCCGACGCCATCTGTCTCGTGCTCGGCGCCGAGGGTGCTGGTCTGTCGCGACTGACGCGCCAGCGGTGCGACCTCGTTGTGTCGATCCCGATGCTCGGGCGCCTGAGCTCACTCAACGTCTCGGCCGCTGCCGCCCTCGCTACCTACGAGATCTCCCGCCACCGCCGTACGCCGTCGAAGTAGCCTCGACCCGTTCGCCGGGTTAGCTCAGTTGGTAGAGCACTTGATTTGTAATCCTTCGGCGAGCGCTCGTTAGGTCATGCTGCGACACGCCGCGACGCACTGGATTTCTTTCTCCTGTGCCTGCTCACAAGTGGCTTCGTCACGCTGCTACACGGATTGCGAGCCTCGGCGCTGGTCACGCGTTCGCTATGTTCCTCGCACGCCGTTGGCACTTCTAATGGTGGGCGACGGCCCCGGCCAGCGCGCCAACGCTGACCGGAGCCTGACGACACCGCCTAGTCCTAGTAGGAGGAATCGCTAAATGGCGACCGTATCCCGCCGTGCGAACGGCACAGGCAGCATCACCGCCCGACCCGAGGACGGCGCGCTTGTCATCCGAGTGAGCGACCCGGCGACCGGGCGACGCGTCAAGCGCATCGTCCATCGAGGCACCCGCGACGACGGGCGAGCCGAGACGCCAGCAGCGCACCGGGGCCGCGCCGAGCAGGCACTCGAAGCGCTCCAGGCGCACGTGCAACGTCCGGCGTCCCTGCGTGAGCGTTGGACAGTCGAGAAGTATGCGCGTGAGCGCTACCTGCCGTCGGTTGTCGAGGCGTTGAAGCCGAACACTGTGTTCGGCTATGCCGCGGTGCTCGACTCGATGGTCTACCCGTTCGTTGGGCATGTCGAGCTGTCGAAGCTGAGCGCCGACCACGTCGACGACCTCGACCGTCAGCTCGCCGCGAAGGGCTACAGCCTGGTGAGCCGGCGCCATGCGCGTGGCGCGCTCGGCCGTGTGTTGCGTCACGGCCTGCGCAAGGGTCGCGTCGACAGAGATGTGACGAGTGCCGCGGACAGGCTCGCCGCCGACGACCGCGACCGCACGAAGAACGCGCTCGAACCGAGGCAGGTGGCGGCGATCCTGACGGTCGCAAGGGACGGCGAGGACGGCGACTGGGAGGCGCCGTTCGCATTGTTGGCGCTACTCGGGCTGCGACGTGGCGAGATGCTCGGCTTGTCGTGGCAGTGCGTCGACCTCGACCGCGCCGAGTTGACGATCGAGCGCAGCCTGACAACACTTCCCGGCCGAGTGTTCAGTCTCACGTCGCCGAAACAGCTGGGAGCCGCAGGACGCTCGGGCTGACACCGCCGCTGGCCGCGGTGCTGCGCCAGCACAAGGCACGACAGGCGGAGCGGCGCCTCGCCGCCGGACATCACTGGTCCGGCACACTCGTCGACGACCGTGGGGAGACCGTGGTGCTCGTGTTCGTCGACGAGGCAGGCAGACCGATGCCAGGACACACGGTGAATGACGCGCTGGAACGGATCGCGCACGCCGCAGGCGTCGACGCTCGATGTACGCCGCACGTGCTGAGACACAGCGCGGCGTCGATGATGTTGAGCGAAGGCGCCGACATCGCCAGCGTCGCAAGCGTGCTCGGTCACGCCAACGCAGGCGTCACCGCAGCCGTGTACTCCCATGCGATCGGGCGCACGAAGAGGCGTGCGACAGGCGCCATCAGCGCCGCGGTGGCGAGTGGTGAGCGCCCACCACGACCACGTGCTCGCCCAGCTCGGGCTCGACGTCGACTCGCCCGAGGCGCCGCAGTGTGCGCGCTGGTTGACGACGGCTGGCTCGTGCTGCAAGCGAGCGAGGTTCGCGCCGGTGACCGACTGGTGCTCGACGAGGTTTGCGACGAGCCGTGCGACGAGGTTCGGCTCGTCGGCGTCGCCGACGTCGAGCACGTCGACGGCGCGGTGCGCGTCACGACGCACGGCGGCGACGCGACGACGCACCCCTGGCGTGCCCATCGACCCAACCGGTCAGCGCCCGGTCGGCACCAGCACCGTCGGGCACGATCACGAGCAGCAGGTCGTCGGCGGCCAGGACGGTGTCGCCGTCGGGGACGACCACCCGTGTGTCGCGCACGACGGCGGCAATCCTCGCCCGGCTCGGCATCGGCACCTGCCGCAGCGATTTGCCGACGATCACGGCGTCCGCCGGCAGCTCGACCTCCACCAGTTCGCCGGCCCGGTCGAGGGGGATCGACTCCACGACGGCCGACCACGCCGGCTGCTCGGCCGGCAGCCTGAGCGCTTTCGCCACCGTGCCGACGGTGACGCCTTGCAGTGCCGCCGAGATCAGCACCACGAAGAACACCTGGTCGAAGATCACCTGACCGTCGGGATGTCCAGCGGCGAGTGGAAACGTGGCCAGCACGATCGGAACCGCTCCGCGCAGGCCGGCCCACGCAGCGAGTGTCTGCTGGCGCCACGAGAAGCCGAACCAGGTGAGGCACAACGCCACGGCGATGGGCCGGGCGACGAAGACGAGCACGGCGGCGACGGCGAGCGCCTCGAAGAACTGGGATCCGATCTGGCTCGGGAACACGAACAACCCCAGCACCAGGAACAGCGCCAACTCGGCGCCCGAACCGAGAGCTGCATGGAAGCTCTGGATGATCCGTCGGTGCCGCAGCACCCCGTTGCCGATCATCAAGCCGGCCAGGTAGCAGGCGAGGAGTCCCGAACCGTGGAACAACGTGGCCAAGCCGTAGGACAGGCCGCCGAACGCCAGCGCCAGGAGGGCAAGACGGGGCGCGGAGTCCAGGCGCACGCGGTTCAGCACGGCGATGGCGACGAGCCCGACGAGGACCCCGGCCAGCGCGCCGACGGCGAGGTGGGTGATCCCGAAGAGCACCCAGTTGCCGGCTGTCGGCGAAGCGCGCCACGTCTCCAGGACCCCGATCGTGAGCATCGCCGCCGCAGGGTCGTTGAACCCGGACTCGACCTCCAACAGGTTGCGAAGCCGGGCCGGAACAGGTGCCCGCCGCAGCACGGAGAACACCGCGGCGGCGTCAGTGGACGACACGACAGCGCCGAGCAGCAGCGCCGTCTCCCACTCGACGGCGAGCAGCAGCCGTGCCCCGCAGGCGACGACGGCCATGGTCACGCCGACACCGGCGGTGGCGAGGAGCGCTGCGGGGGCGGCAAGGTCGCGCACGGCCCTCGTGGATGTGGACAGGCCGCCGTCGAACAGGATCAGCACCAGCGCCATCACGCTCAGGCTCTGCACCCAATCGAGGTCGTTGACGCCGATGTCGACCCAGCCCAACCCGTCGCTGCCGAGTGCCATTCCGAGGCCAAGCGACACGACGATGCCGGGTAGCTGGAAGCGACTGGCGATGCCTGCGCCGAGCACGCCGAGCGTCAGCAGGGCGCCGACGGCCAGGACGATCTCGTCGACGGCAAGCCCCAATTCCACCGTCCCATTGTGGTGGATGCCCGTTCGGCGCTTCGACGA
>Ga0136625_1000930_pt1 | contig 10044 bp, 9 predicted proteins | sample AntDrymUQ4832306_2_FD_104672 | JGI IMG/M metagenome (GOLD analysis project Ga0136625, IMG submission 104672) | Polar desert sand microbial communities from Dry Valleys, Antarctica - metaG UQ483 (23.06) | ecosystem: Environmental > Terrestrial > Soil > Desert | place: Antarctica: Dry Valley...
CAGCCCATCTGCTTTGTCGCGTGCTCGCTCGTCGCTCGCCTATCACCCTGATATGTCTCGCGACTCGCTCCGCGGCTTCGCGCATCTAGGCTTGCTCGCGACACTTTTGCAGAGCTTCCTTAGATTGGGTCTACCGAATCTGGAGATCGGTTGACAGTAACGGCGCGCCACCTATAATTAGCACTCACAAGAGGCGAGTGCTAACACCGCTTTGTTTTACTATCGCACATCGGAGGAGGTCAATAATCATGAATATTCGTCCCTTACACGATCGCGTCATCATCCGCCGCCTGGAAGAAGATCGCAAGAGCGCCGGGGGTATCGTCATCCCGGACACGGCCGCGGAAAAACCCATGAAAGGAGAAGTCGTTGCCGCCGGGCCCGGTAAGCTCTCGGAAGACGGCAAGCTCAGACCGCTCGACGTTAAGCCCGGTGACCAGGTGCTTTTTGGCAAGTATTCCGGTACCGAAGTCAAAATGAACGGCCAGGACCTGGTGGTCATGCGGGAAGACGACATCATGGGCGTCATCGAAAATTAAATCTTTACTTATTAGAGGTGAAACATGGCAGCTAAAGAATTGAGGTTTAGCGAAGACGCCCGCAAGCGCATGCTTGCCGGAGTCAATATCCTCGCTAATGCGGTCAAGATAACCCTGGGTCCGAAAGGCCGGAACGTGGTGCTGGAAAAGAGCTTCGGATCGCCCACGGTGACCAAGGACGGGGTGTCGGTCGCCAAGGAGATCGAGCTCAAGGACAGGTTCGAGAACATGGGCGCCCAAATGGTGAAAGAGGTCGCCTCGCACACCTCCGACGAGGCAGGCGATGGCACCACCACCGCGACGGTTTTGGCGCAGTCGATGCTGTTCGAAGGGGTCAAGGCGGTGGCGGCCGGCCTGAATCCGATGGATCTCAAACGCGGCATAGACAAGGCCGTGGCCGCAACAGTGGAAGAACTGAAAAAACTCTCCAAGCCCTGTAACGATGAGAAAGCCATCGCCCAGGTGGGCACGGTCTCGGCCAACGCCGATACCGCCGTCGGGGACATCATCGCGCAAGCGATGGCGAAGGTCGGCAAGGAGGGCGTCATCACCGTCGAGGACGGCCAGAGTCTCGAGAACACCCTGGACGTCGTCGAAGGCATGCAGTTCGATCGCGGCTATCTTTCGCCGTATTTCATCAATAACCAGCAGAACATGAATGTCGAGCTGGAAAACCCGATGATTCTCATCCATGACAAGAAAATTTCCAACATCCGCGACTTGCTGCCGATCCTCGAGGCCGTAGCCAAGTCCGGACGGGCGCTGCTCGTGATCGCCGAAGACGTGGAGGGCGAGGCCCTGGCCACGCTGGTTGTCAACAATATTCGCGGTATCGTCAAGGTGTCGGCGGTCAAAGCGCCCGGCTTTGGCGACCGCCGCAAGGCGATGTTGGAAGACCTCGCTGTTGTGACCTCGGGCACGGTCATTGCCGAAGAGGTCGGCCTGAGCCTAGAGAAGGCGAGCTTGGGAGATCTCGGAAGCTGCAAGCGTGTCACGATTACCAAGGAAGAGACGACCATCATCGGCGGCGCGGGCGATCCCAAAGCCATCGAAGGCCGAGTCAACCAGATCCGCGCGCAGATCGAGGAGTCCACCTCCGATTACGACAAGGAGAAGCTCCAAGAGCGCGTGGCCAAGCTCGCCGGCGGCGTGGCCGTGATTAAGGTCGGCGCGGCCACCGAGACCGAGATGAAGGAGAAGAAGGCGCGGGTCGAGGATGCCTTACATGCAACGCGCGCGGCCGTCGAGGAAGGCGTGGTGCCGGGCGGTGGCGTGGCCTTCATCCGGGCGCTGGACGGGTTGAATGCGCTCAAGGGCGAAAATCACGACCAGGACATCGGCATCCAGATTGCCAAGCGCGCGATGGAAGAACCGCTGCGTCAGATCGTGGCCAATGCCGGCGACGAGGCCTCCGTCGTCCTGTCCAAGGTGAAGGAAGGCAAGGGCAGCTTCGGTTACAACGCCGCCACCGGGGAGTATGGTGACATCGTCAAGATGGGTATCATAGATCCGACCAAGGTGACGCGCACGGCCTTGCAGAATGCCGCTTCGATCGCGGGACTCATGATCACCACCGAGGCGATGGTAGCCGAATCACCGAAGGACGAGGAGAAGATGCCGGGACGCCACGGGCACGGCGGCGGCATGGGCGACATGGACATGATGTAATCCCGAAGGGATCCACTCGCACCACTGGAAACCCCGCGCAACCCGCGGGGTTTTTTTGGCCACGACCCCATAGCGGGCCCGGGGGGCGCGCACCGCGCCGGTAGGGGGTCAGCCACGCTCCGCTAAGGGTAGGAGGGGCCTGGTGGCGGGCCCTGTATAGAGCTGGCGCGGACGGCTGATTCTATGATCGGTATCCGCGATCATCTCCTTCCACTGCGCGACCCAGCCGACCGTGCGGGCCACGGCAAAGAGCACCGTGAACATGTTGGTCGGAAAACGCATGGCCTTGAGGATGATCCCGGAGTAGAAATCCACGTTCGGATACAGCTTGCGCTGCACGAAATAGTCATCCTCAAGCGCGATGCGTTCCAGTTCCATGGCGATCTCCAGCAGCGGCTCCCGGGTGACGCCAAGTTCCGCGAGCACCTCGTGACAGGATTCACGCAGCACCGCGGCCCGCGGATCATAGTGCTTGTAGACCCGATGGCCAAAGCCCATGAGCCGCAGCAAGCTGTTCTTGTCCTTGACCCGCGCGATAAACTCGGGGATGCGATCCTTGGAGCCGATTTCCTGCAACATTGTGAGCACGGCTTCATTCGCCCCGCCGTGGGCCGGGCCCCAGAGCGAGGCGATACCGGCGGCGACGCAGGCAAAGGGGTTGGCGCCGCTCGAGCCGGCCGTGCGGTTGAGGTCGAGGCATTCTGTTCGTGATCGGCATGCAGGATAAAAATCCGGTTCATCGCGCGCGCCATGACCGGGATGAGCTTGTAAGTCTCGCACGGTACCGAAAACATCATATGCAGGAAATTGTCGGCATATCTCAAATCGTTGCGCGGATAAACGAATGGCTGGCCGATGGAGTATTTGTAGGCCATGGCGGCGATGGTCGGCATCTTGGCGATGAGCCGGTGGGTGGCGATCTTGCGCTGCTCGGGGTCGGCGATGTCGGTGCTGTCATGATAGAACGCGCTCAGCGCTCCTACCACGCCCACCATCACGGCCATGGGGTGAGCGTCGCGCCGGAAACCACGGTAAAAGGCAAGCACCTGTTCATTGAGCATGGTGTGGTAGGTGATGATATCCTCGAAACCGGTCTTTTGAATGGCGTTTGGCAGTTCGCCGTAGAGAAGCAGGTAGCACACCTCGAGGAAATCGCAATGCTCGGCGAGATCCTTGATCGGGTAGCCGCGATGCAGCAGCACCCCCTGGTCGCCGTCGATGAAGGTGATCCGTGATTCGCAGCTCGCGGTCGAGGTAAACCCGGGGTCATAGGTGAAATAGCCAAGCTCGCTGTAGAGCTTACGGATATCGATGACGCTCGGGCCCAGGGTGCCGCCGAGCAGGGGCAGTTCCACCCGTCTTCCCGAAGCCTCATCGATGAGCGTGATGGTCGCGGGCCCGGAGGCCGTATCCGGTATCTCGGGTGTGTGACTCATAGGTAATCCTCCATTCACAACCTCTTAGTCGACCTGGCGGCTAAACCACCATCTCAAGCTCGGGCAAATCTGCAAGATACGGGTCCGCCTTGTCGGCGTCAAAGGCCCGCCATCGAAAAACCGCCAAAAAGCTAAGCGGCTAGATTCCTTGTTTGAATCGATTTTGTAGTTGTTGGTCAAGTTTTCATGCCGCAAGTTTTACGTGATCGCACCAGGAGTTGACGGCCTGTTCGGCAGCATGGAAGGCGCGCTGTGTGGATCAGAGCAAGCTCCGGGCGCAGGATGCGTGCGTAGAGGCCCGATTTATAAAGCACACCCCATGCGCAGATGGAGGACTTCGCTGTCACGTGCCAACTCGTCCCGGATGTACCACACCTACTATCGGGTTCCTGTTACTCGCCTCATCCCTGAGGCTCGCCCTTCGGGCCAGCCTTCGGCTGTTGAAAATCGTTCCCGACGATTTGGTCGTCGCCCCGCATCTTTGGATTGGGCTTGCGGCGCTACGCAATCCTTCTCCGCTTGCAAGTCCCGCCCAAGCCTTCCGAGGCTTGGGCGTTCGCGGCTCCTTTCCCGCCGCTTACCCTTCAGACCCCACCTCGCGGTGACGCCCTTGCCCTTCTCCTAACCTTCGGCTCTGCGAATACCTGGTATCGGGACTTCCACCCGACTCGCTTCGTGCCATGCCCGGCACACACGTCCCGCTTGAGCGGCGCGCGACGAAGGAGCGCGTCCGCCTCAAAGCGGTTGTTAGACTTTCGAGTTATTTCGCTACTTTCGGATGGCCCCGTTTAACTTCACCATTATGGGTTGCTTTACATATAAATCTGAAATGTGCTAGCTGAGTGGAGAATACACCATACTCAAATCCGGTGAGCAAAAGTTTACATTGTAGATTATTGGCGGCAATCTCTACGTATTCTCCGGAGTGAAGCTCACGGCTAACATTGTTAACAGTGGTTTTAACTGAGTCTGGCTGCACGTCGGTTACTCCTACCGCAATCTCAAATCCAATTAGAGCCTTGGATTCTCTTTCAGACAACGTAAACGATTCGTCTTTTGGGAAAAGACTCTTGATAAAGGTTTCTTTCTCGTCCAAAGAGGATTGCAGCTGGTTGACGTGAGCCTTCACTGTGGCAATCTCAGTGTCTTTGACGCGGAGTTGTTGCTCGATCTCAGCATTGCGAGCCTTTAGGTCCTCAAGGGACTGAAGCTTAGACAAATGGTTGCTTAGAGTATTAGACGCATTGCCGATAGCGGCAAGCACCCTTGGGAGCTGCCATTCCCCAGCCTTTTCATAGGTTTCGATCGTTCTTTCAAGCTCAGCAATTCTGTCGCCCCGAAAGCTCCAGCCCAACGTCCAGCCTCCCCCGAGAGCTGTGCACAAGATTGTAAAGGCACCAATCGTAACCTGATTCAAGTTGAACTGCATACGGCTCTTTTCATCATCCTATTTGGTAGTCTAACCAGTGATTAGATGATTTCTGGCTATCATCCTGCGCATTGATATCACAGCGCTTGACTCCGCGCCCACTGACGAAGCATAACGAGCCAACCGAGACCCGAGTCGCGCATGTCCGTCACATCGGCCAGATCGATGATGTAGTTCTCATGGCGGTTTCGGTCCGGCTCGCAATACTGCCAGAGCGCGAACCCGAGCGACACATCAAAATGACCCATAGCGCTGAGCGTGACGGTCGTGCGGTCCGCCGATAATATTATGGTAAAGGCTGCCATCGTCGTCTCCTAGCGTTTCGAGATTAATAGCACCTGCATTTAACCCCAGGCCCGTACGCGGCGCAATACGGCAAATTGCCGCGCGGCAATTCGTCGCAGCTCGCAACGCCGTGGGGTGCGACAATTTGTCGCCATGCTCAACAACCAACAGCTCGGTACCATACCAGTCGACCATGACTTGCCGGTAATATTCGGCCTTGCGGGTTTGGAGTTGTTCGAGGGGATTGAAATTGTCCGTCAGAGTCACACCTTGAGTCTCGTTCACCGCGACGATCCGGTTCTTCAGCCACGCTGCTTGCTCTGCTCGGAGTGCCGGGGAGTCGAGGTCGATGGGTCGGCCGGCCGCGAGGAAAATGAAATCGTTAAAATCCTCGCCAGGTTCGGAAATAAAGACCAAGTGATGGGGAAACACCTGCGCGATGGTGCGCCCGACGGACGCTAGGGCGGCATTGTGGCCGCCCTGCGAAAAGGCCACGAAATTGAGGGCGAGGATGCCCTGGTCTGACAGGAGTCCGCGCAATTGAGACAAAGTCTCGACGGTCAAGAGGTGCGCCGGCTCCGATCCTCCGGTGAAGCAATCATGGATGATCAAGTCGTAAGGGCCGGTCAAGCGGCGGATTTCATAACGTGCGTCACCCACTATGGCTTGACCCGTGGGTTTAAACCCAAAGTATTCGGACGCGGCGCTCGCCACCGCTGGATCGATCTCCAAGGTGTCGGTCACGATCCCATAACGGTCATGCAGCGCCGTTGCCATATGGCCCGCGCCCTGGCCAATGAGCAAGGCGCGAGTCATGTCGGGCGCCAAGGCCGGGAGCAAATGAACGATCTCCTGGTAGGTGAGCCGGTTCTCGCCACTCGATATGCTGGCGGCGCCTATCGTCGAGGCATCCGACATGAGAAGGCGGAGATCGCGTTCTCTTTGATCAATCACCCGCACCCAGCCGTACAGGCTTTCCCGCTCGGAGCGGATCTGAAGAGTGTCCCCGCCGTCGTAAGCACGCCCCGCGCCGATGGCTTGGGGCAGCAAGCCGATCCCGATCGCGGCCACGAGCACACTCGGCAGCACGGCGGCGGTTCGCCCCAAGCGCTTTTGCTCATAGGTCGCCACGGCCGCGGCTAGCGCGAGCAGAGCTATACCCAGACCGATGAGGATCTGGCGTGAGCCCACCAAGGGAAATAGAAAGAAGCCCAATAGCAAGGTGCCGACGACGCTCCCGAGCGTGCTGACGGCATAGATCGAGCCGGCGCTGGTGCCAACACCGTCCAACCGTGACGTCGACAGCTTAATCGCATAGGGTCCGACCATTCCTAGCATGGTCAGACTGGGCGAGAACAACACCAGCGCGCTCACGAAGGCACCCGCGCGCAGGCCTAACGGGTCGGTCGCCAACAAGACGGGCCGGGTGACCCACGGGATTAAGAGTGTAAACAGGGCGGCGAGTGAAATAATGAGTGAAAGTCCGGTGCGTTTCGCCCGGTCGGCCCACCGCCCGCCGGCAAAGTAGCCCGTGGCGAGCGCGATCATCGTCACCGAAATCAGGGACGACCAAACATACAGGCTCACGCCGTAGAACGGGGCGATCAAGCGCGTACCCAGAAGCTCGATCACCATCACCGCGGCTCCGGTCAGGAACACGGTCAGGTAAAGTCCGGCACGTTCGTAGAGGTGCAGTGGTACGTAGGACATGTGCGTCTTGATCGGAAAGGTTCGCCCGCCCTTCACGATTCGTCGAGCACCGCAAGGGCCGGCGCATCCCGTGCGCGGCTCTGTGGTGACACGCATCCCTCGCTGCTGGCTGGCGCCGCGAGCGAGCCACCGGCTTCACCGTGCACGTCTACCCAGAAATGGGGCAAACCCATGCCACCAGCCATGCCGGGCCGGCAGCCTCCTTGAGCATGGCAATCGTCGAGGCACTGCCCGCGATGAGACACAGATCTCCGACGACGCTGACCGACGCCAAGTGGCGCACCGGCCAACCGGTTTTCGGGTTGAGGATATGACCGTAACGCACACCATCGAGCACAATGCAGCGCTCGTAGTCGCCGCTGCTGGCAAGTCCGCCGCGGTGTAACGAGACCGTCTGTATGAGGGCTCCCGGACGACGGGGATGGCGTATGCCTATCCGCCACGGGCCGCCATCCGGACGCGGCCCGATGACCTTGATGTCGCCGCCTAAATTGACGTGGCCGGATCGGGCGCCGGCCTCGTAGCATAGCGTTGCCGCCCGGTCGACGGCGTATTCCTTGACCACGCCGCCGAAATCAATCTCCATACCCGGCAGTGGAAATTCGAGGACGGGGGGCACCCAACGGAGTCTGTGCCACCCGACCTTCTCGAGCAGACTTTGGATCTGTGCCCTATCCGGCAGCGCGCCTCGATCAAAGCGCCACGCGCGGCGCAATATACCGGAGGTAATGTCGAAGAGCCCGTCGCTCTCGTGATAGCAGGTGGCAGCGTAATTGAGCAGCCCCGCAGTCTCTTCGTCTACGGAGACGCTTCCCCCACGGGCCGCCACGCGATTGATCTCGGATAGAAAGCTGTCGCTGCGAAAGCGCGAATAACGCGCTTCCAACCGGCCGACCTCGGCGATGGCGATGCCCGCGATCCGCTCGGCCTCCGCATGACTTGCGGCAAAGAGCTGGATCTCACAGGGAGAGCCCATCGCCTTGAAAGCAGAGCGGTAAGACCTCATGCCGTTCATGTTTGAAACTACGTTCGCGGTCAATGTAGCCCGAGTCGAGCGCAGCCCCGGTTGCGCCGCGACGCGGCTCGTGCCGCGGACTATTTCCCGCCGTTCAGGCGGTGGCACAACGTAGCTACGCCGCGTATTCTCATGCACATGACGCACGCTAAACAAGGCCGATCAAAACTTCAGGCTGAAACTCACGGACAGTGAGCCGTCACGTCCGAGCTGGTAGCCGTTGAAGTCGTCCTCTACGGGCTGCAGCCACTCGAAGCTCAAACGGTTTTCCTTAAGCCCCGCGATCGGTACCTCGGCGCTGAGCCCGACGCCCACGTCCCAGAACCGCCCGCCGTAGTTCTGCGGGAAGTCCACCGGGCTCACTGTCGAGTGCACGCCGTTAAACTCGCCCGTGATCTCCCCTTGCGTCGTGTAAACGCCGCGCACCGAGCCGGAGAGCCAATCGAAGAGGCTATAGCTACCCCAGGCGGTGGCCTGGAACTGATCGCCCAACGCATAGCCCGAAGCGTTCTCGTCCGCGAGCCGATGGATCCCGCTCAATTGCCCGCCCCACGACAACCGATCCCACGCGCCCGTGTAGGTGAGGTTCGGCAGCAGATCCCAGGTGCCGCTGCCTAGCTGCATGCCATAGTGTATAAAGCCTTGGTCGGTTTGATGGCTGCGTCTGAGCTTCTCGTCCACGGAGCCCGTCGGCGCGCTCACGCCCAGTCCCAGGTGCAGGTGATGCCCCTGGACATCCAACAGCTTGAAGAGCGCATACATGGAGGTGTCACCGATGCCGCCCGTGGCTTCGCTGTGGAGCACATGGTGCTGTTCGCTGCTGTCGAGCTCTGCGCCTTCGAGGGCCTGCATCGACATGTCCATGTCCACGAACTGCGGCATGAGCATTAGGTTCAGCCAATCGGTCGGGGCGTACATGATGTCGATCATGTGCATGTGCATGGTGTGCTCGACGGGCTTCACTTTGCACGGCAGGTCGCCACAGCCATCGTTGGCGATGACGGCATCGCCGATGGGGTCCGAACCTCGCAGGATGTCACCGGCCTGGCGGTGGTACATGTAGCGGTAGCCGACCATGAAGTCGCCGGCCTCGGGCAGCATGTGGTCGACCATGACGCCCGCCGGCGCCTGTCCATGTGCCTGGCCGTGCGCGTGGCTATCATGGCCGTCATGTGCGCCGTCGGCAGCGGACAAGGCTGCGTCGAGGCTGACTTTCAAAGCCGCATTGACCTGGTAGTAGTTGAAATCGGCGTAGTTGCTCTCACCGCCTCCGCCCAGTTTGAGCCCACCTTCATGGGTGTAATACTCAAAACCGGCCTCGAGCCTGACCCCCTTGGCGAATTCCTTGCTCACGATCAGTCCGCCACTCAAGGCGCCATAGCCCGACAGGCGGTGGTCACTGGAAAAGTGAGCTGGGAGCTTTTTCGGATCGAAGGGGATGATTTCTATCAAGTCTCCCGTCTGTGCATCAAAAACAACTGTTTCGTATGCCTGCCTGGAGATAAGGTAAGGCTGGTAGAAGTCAGCAGCCCCTTGCGAGTAATAGCGAATCCAGGGGGTCACGGTCCAACCCCGGCCCAGCGGTTGACCCCAGCTCGACTCGAAGGTGTGGGCATCGATCCCCCAATCATCGGAGTAGAAGCGGTAACCGAGATGCAGGGCCGCATCGAAGGGTTCGACATACTGCACGTAGCGCGCGTCCCAGGTCCACTGGTTCCGCGTATCGGGCCGCTGTTCCAGGAGGGCGCGAACTTGCCCATAAAACCCACCGGGAGGCGCCAGGAACTGTTGCTCGGGATCGATGAAAGCGACCTGCACCGCCTTGTACGGATTTTCCAGAAACCCCGTGCTACGGGTATAACCTAGTGGTCTGCGTCATAAATAAATGAACTTAATTACAATTTGCGTGTCTCCCTGTACAGAGGGAGACAATATGCGAGTCGCAGCGAAAATTGAGTTGAC
>Ga0136625_1000931_pt1 | contig 10035 bp, 4 predicted proteins | sample AntDrymUQ4832306_2_FD_104672 | JGI IMG/M metagenome (GOLD analysis project Ga0136625, IMG submission 104672) | Polar desert sand microbial communities from Dry Valleys, Antarctica - metaG UQ483 (23.06) | ecosystem: Environmental > Terrestrial > Soil > Desert | place: Antarctica: Dry Valley...
AGGTAGGCCTCCTCGGTCACCCCCCAGTCCGTCGCGATGCGCCCGCGGAGGTGCAGATCCGCGTCGAGGTCCAAGAGACTCTCGAACACCAGCCCCGTGATCTGACTGCTGACCGTGTCGGCGTTCAGGATCGGGTTCAGGACCTCGGCGTCGCCGCTAGATGCATCGATATACTTCGAGAGCCGCGCCGGATTGCCCGTGCTCTGCCGCTCGTAGGTCGGCACCCAGAAATACGACTGGGCGAGCGCCGCGACGACGACGAGCGGCAGGGCGATGAGCCAGCGTTTGAGGGTCATGGAGAGGCGGCGGTCTCGAAGGTGGCAGACCTATGATAGCCGCAAGTCCCCATGCGGGCGAACGAAACGGAAGCGCCGGGCGGACCGCGCGACTAGCTTGCTGCGGCCTCGGAGATGAACGATGCGACATCGGCGACCCGTTCGGCCAGCGCGTATCGCCATTGCCCGGAGGCGCCGTCTGCATTGACGGCTCGGCACCAGCGCCGTGCCGCCTGGGCCTTGACATCTTTCTGCGGGTCATAGCCCTTGATCTCGAGGATCAGAGTACGCGGCGGCTCCCCACGCAAGCGGATGATGAAGTCCGGCACATAGTCGTGTACTTGGTTGTGCAGGTAGGGGATCGCGAAGCCCAAGCCCGCGTTCTTGGCGAAGGCCGAAACCTCCGGGTGATGGTCGATCGCGTAAGCCGCCGACTGCTCCCAGCGCGCGGTATCCGCGACGATGTAGTTCAGATGGCTCTTCTCGACGTCGCGCACCTCCTTGCTGGTCCAGAAGTCGACCTCCGCGGAGCTGCCGGGTCCACGGTGTCGCTCATAGCACGGCAGCTCCGGGCTCTCGCCCTCGGTCGCATCGGCTTGGATGGCGCTCTGCAGGCGCTCGATGATCCACCCGTAATATGGCGAGAGGAAGGCATCGTGGAGGTTCGCGGGCGCCAGCGGCTCGACCCGCTCCCGCAGGTAATGCTCCACGATCCGTGCGATCTGCGGGAAGAGGACATGCGCGGGCGCCTGGCAAGAGGCTTGTTGGCAATAGCCGCGAGAGAGGTCGCGTGCCATGTCGAAGACCAGCGCTTGCAGCCGTCTTCCGGATCGGTAGGGATTGAGATCGACGCGCTCCAGCCGGCCCGGCCCGGTCAGCGAGACCCGGCCGCGGTTGTTCGGCAGCCCCGCCTTCATATCGACCTCGGGCGGAATGTTGAGCGGGTCGAGAGTGAGCTTGGCTATCGAGTCCCAGTCCACAATCACGCGGTTCCGGATCGCCTGCCCATAGCCCTCGACACGCGGGAAAATGATCTCGAACTGCGATTTCCCCGGCACGGCATGGACGTGGTGGCGTCTCGCTCGTTCCCGTCTCGGGCCGGTGGGCGCCTGTTTGAACGGGATCACCTCGAAGGGTACGCCGAAGACCTTGGCGACCTCCTCGGTCATGAGGCCGGTTTCTTCGTCGATCTCGTAGCTCGATCGCCGCAAGCCGCGCCCGACCACCTGCTCGCATAGGAGCTGTGACATGAAAGGTCGGAGGCCCACGATGTGGGTCACGGTGTTGCAGTCCCAACCCTCGGTCAGCATGCCGACGCTCACGATGCAGCGGACCTCCTGCCCCGGTGGGTGCAGGGGCCGGCCGAGCTTCTTCGCCAGATCCGCGAAGCCCTCGGGATAGATCGGGCGCCCCTGCCGATCGCGGGGCCAGCCCGTCTTACCGACCGTGTCGAGGGTAAGCCGCATCCAGCGCATCTCGTCGGAGCGGGTCTCCCCGCTGTCCGTCTCGTGGACGACCTTGGAATCGACGCGGATGGTGCGCATCACGCCGTTGCCGTTGCAGAGTTCGCCCAAACGGGCCGGTGGGATCCCGGCTGGCGGCCGATCCTCGGCCAGCCATTCGTACACGACCTTCGCGATCCGTGTGTTCTTGCAGACCAGGATGAAAACGGGCGGCCTGGGATCGTCCTGATTCTCCGCCCAGGCCTCGCGTGTTTGCTCCCAGAGTCCGCCCAGCATGGCGATGGGGGTATTCGCCCACTTCAGAATCGCTTCCGGTTTCGGGTTGGCCTTCTTGCCGCCCCGCTCGGCGGGCGTGAGCTTGGGCAAGATCCAGTGCCAGATGTTGAAGTAACCGGGGATCTCCTGCCCGGTCGTGTCGCGCACGGCGAGCTGGGGGATCTTGACGAGCCCGGATTCGATTGCGTCCGTGAGGCCGAAGTCGCTGACCACCCAGGGGAAGGTGCGGTTCGTGTCGTGCCCCACGCGGCCAAGGTAATAGGGCGTCGCCGAGAGGTCTACACAGAAGTTGATGCCGCGAAGCCTGTGGATGCGGTCCAGGCCCTCGATCCAGACCGTCGCCTCCTTGAAGAATTCTTCGGCCTCTTCTTCTCCGAGCGCATCTTCCTCGCCCTCCTCGGCCTCGGGCCGCTTGATGCGGTAGGCGTGATGGGCCTCGTCGTTGAGCACCAGGATGTTCTGCTTGTTGCCGACCTCACGACCGAGGACGCGGTTGATGAGCGCCGTGTCGCTCTCGACATAGCGCATCGATTCGATGACGACCTTTTTCACCCCCCCTTCCCGATCCCGCTCTTCGGCTATGACTTCGATGAGACCGGCGTCCACCTGACGTTTCAGGTCCTCGAGCGCGAGATAGCGCGTGCCCCGGGCCGTGTGCGTCTTCTCGCCGATGGCGATCTTCTCGCGCACCCGCACCGGCGTGCCGGCCCGCGAGACCTTTGCGCTCTGTCCGCCCACCTGGATCGACTGCGGCTCGAAGACATGCCAGTTCGTGATCAGCACGCGGCCCTGGGAGAGCAACGCCATGAGATGGGCCGGGATGAGGTCCCGCGTGCGGTAGAGGCTCGCCTCGCCAGCCTCGGGGTCGAGCTCCGCGAGCCGGTTGCGGATGGTGACGTTCGGGCAGACGGCGAGCACGACCTCGGAGAAGCGCGCGTCGGATCGATGCGTGACCTTGTTCAGGATGCTCCAGGCGGCCATCATTCCCATGACCGTGGTCTTGCCGCTCCCCGTCGCCATCTTGCATGCGTAGCGGCGGAACGGCCTCGTGCCATCTCCGGGCTCGTCCAGCGGGACAGCGACGCCCTGCAGAAAGTCCGCGCGCGCCTCCGTGAGAAAGATGATCGTCTCGACGGCCTCGATCTGCGCGAAGAAGAGGCGATGCCCGCGGCCCTCGCGCCGCCAGTAATCGAGCAACTCCAGCGTCGTGCGCGTGACGCCGGCATAGCGTTGCGCCCGCCACTCCCCGACCCGCGCGCGCAAGTGGTTGACGAGCGCTAACTCCTGCCAAACACCCCGCGCCTCGTGCTCGTCCGTGCCCGCGGGCGCGCGCGGGTCCCGGTAGAAATACCCGGCAGGCCGCCGCCCGCGCCGCTTCTCGGCTGGCTCGCCCTCGGCGATGTACCAGTAGCGCACCGGCTCCTCGTACGGGGAGTTCAGGATCGGTTGGGGGACTTCGTAGGAACTCACGTGCTCAGCCACCGCTAACCGCGTTAAGCGTGATCCGCCTCCGGTCATGCCGCCCACAACCTCTCGAAATGAGGTTGGGATCGTTCACTCCATCGATAGACATCGGTGCTGTAGCCGCGGAGGATGGTGATGGTCTGGTCGCTAATGCGGCGGAATTCTTCCTCCGTTTCTTCCTCAATGGGATCGGGGGTCCGCACATCGTTCAGTACCACAACCCGCTCTGCCTCCGACCGGGATTCTCGCAGTTCGAGCCATGTGAAAGACAAGACCTTGGCTGTCTGCGGTTTCGGATCACCGATCAGCTTCACCAGTCTTTTCTTGCGCTTCGGAAGCGGAATGACGAAATCGATAGGGTGCTCAACGGTCTTACCGGGAATGCTCACGTTCGCTGTATAAAGCACATCGTGCTGATCGAGAAACTCGGCGACGAGGGCAAAAAAGTCTGCCCATCCCCGCGGCACCGCGCTCATCCAAAGGTCGTTCAACCGCAAGATTGCTGTAAGAAGGTAGTGCAGGCGCTGTGGGAGATTTCCGGAATTGGCGAGCGTTTGCAGACGCTCGCCGCAGATTTCCACGGCGCAGCCGGCGATAGCGCGCTGGATCAGGGCCTTGCGCCGCTCCGAGTCCTCAATGTTGACCCCTAAGCAAATGAGATGGTCAATGGTGTCGCCATTGTCGTGGAGAACAAGCCCGCCATCCTTCGGCTCGATGTAGACGTTGATGCCATCATTGAACGGATCGAGGAACGGTGTGTTGAGGACCCGCGCTTGTCCGCGGTCCACGGTCGTCAGTCGCGCCCGCAGCCAGTCGGCGTATGCGAGGCCCAGGTCTAGTTCTGACACGGCAGCCATTTCAAAGCAGGCTCAACTGGGAACCAAAAGTGAAACGGGTGTGGATGATTTCGAGGAAACGGTCCAGAGTTTCCCAGGGACTCCGCACGTCGTACCAGTCGATCGGTTCCGCCCATCCGAGGTTGAATCCCTCGCGGTAGATGTGCAGATGGGGCTGATTTCGAATCTCGGTGCCGTCCGGGTTAGCGTGATACGGGTTGTTGTCGACGCGGACGAGGCCTACGTCACGGCCGCGAGTGCGGAAATGAAGTCTGATCTCGAAGGGATTGCGCTTGAGCGACAGCACGAACTGCAACCGTTCATCCTCCACCGCTACTACGGCCTCGTCCTGCCGTTGATCCTGCTCCCAGGTAAAAACGGTCTTCCGTGCCGCCTCTTTAAGCATAGCAATAAGCCGGTCGGCTTGCTCCTGCGAGAGCATCATGTGGCGTCCCCCAGTGCTTTGGCCACCATGAGCTCGTTGCCCCGGTCGTCGATGACCTTGACGGCAATTTGCTGGTGCACGCCGGCCTCGAAGGGAGCGCTGACGCTGCCCGCGAGGTGATCCCAGACCGAATCCTCGAACTCGCCTTTGAGCGCGCGCTTGAGCGCCTCCCAGGCGCCGGTGCGCGGGAAGAAGGCCTGGCATACGTGGAAGCAAAGCCCGTTATAGTCGGTGTCGAGCAACCACGCGGGCACGTCGCCGCCCTGGCGCTGATCCAATTCCATGGTGACGGGGTCGAAGACGTCGAGGCCCAGGAGCTCGACCTCGTACCGATGTCCCCTTCTGCTTCGGCAGGAGAGGTCGGGGGAGAGGGATGGTGCGCATGGCGCACTCTACGGACCTTGATCTCCGGAAGGCCGCAGACGCTGAAGATCTGGCTCGCGCGCATGTTCTTGAGGAGATCGCCCATCATGAGGTCGGGCGTGGCCTGTACGTAGGTGGCGGGCACGCCGACCGCCGCCTCGCATTCTTGGACGAGCTTGCGGGCATGGGGCTCGATGGCGAAGGCGATCACATAGAGATGGGAGTAGCTCTTGGCGTGGGCCTCACGCGCCGCCTCGTACACCAGCTTCTCGCTGACGGCGCCGTTCTCCGGGCCGAAGACGATGGCGACGGGGGAAGTTGTCAGTTGCCGGTTGTCGGTTGGCGGTTCTCGAGAGATGCTAAGAGACCGTTCAACAGCCGCGCGACCTCCGCCAGTTGGTGGAGCGGCGTCTCGGGATCTGTCAGGTAGCCGAGGTTCTGTGCGATAAGGATCTGGGTCTCCATTTCCAATAGCGATCCCTTGGCGTGTCCCAGGAACTGTCGAAACTCCCCGCGGGTCAATCTCCCCTGACCCTCCGCGATATTGCTCGGCACCGAAATCGCCGCCCGCCTTATCTGGCTGGTCAATCCGTACATCTCTTCCTTTGGAAACGTTTGCGTCATCCTGTAGACCGTGGTGACCAAGGACATCGCCTTTTGCCACACAATCAGATCCTTGTAGTGCTGCTTCATGTTCGTTCCCCTCTGACAACCGACAACCGACAACGGGCAACTCCACCATGGCCTCGGCGGACAGGCAGAGTGTCTTGGCGGGTGGCCGGACCTGCTGCAAAGTTACCTGCTTTCCACCGCCGACATGCAATACGGGGGATTTACGCAGCACCTCCAGCATGCGGTCCACATGGTTTTGTAGGGGCGAACCCCTGTGTTTGCCCTCTTCAGGGGGGCAGGCACGGGGGCCTGCCCCTACGGGATCACCGTCGTCCCAGTCCACCGGCGTGGGGATCGTCGCCTCCACGCAAAACGGGCCGCTGACGCGGGTGATGCCCCGGTCGATCTCCGGCCGGTCCACCAGGACCTCTTCGGCCGGTGGCTCGCCGTTGGCGATGGATTTCAGTGTCACGTGCGGTACGATGCCGCCGACGTCCTCGCCTTTGCTGTTCTGCCGGCGCACGTAGACGAAGCCACCGGCCGGGCCTTGCGACTTCTCCTTCAGCGAGTAATAGGGGAAGGTGGCGGTCAAGAGCCGCTGGCGCGCGAGGGCGAGCGGGACGCGCGAGGTATCGATCGTGATCCAGCGCCGTCCCCACTGCTCGGCAACGTAGGCCGTGGTGCCGCTGCCGCAGGTCGGGTCGAGCACGAGATCGCCGGGGTCGGTGGTCATAAGAACACAACGCTCAATAACCTTTGTGCTCGTCTCGACAACATACTGCTTCTTTCTGGCAAAGCCGCTTCTCGCGGTATCATTCCATACGTTGTCGAGTAAATAAACCGGAAAGTCATCGACGTAGCGCTTATAACGAAGCGTATTTCCAACGAGCATTAGGCGGTCTGATTCAGCCAACTGCTGCATACCACCTGTCTTGACTCCGGGCTTCCAGTGCGTGTTTGGGGGACATTTGAAGGTTCTACCTCGCCACGCGAAAAATTGATCTGCCTTATCAGCCGGCGAACCTTGGGAATAAAGTGTGTCGTGTGCGAATACCCTCCAACGCTCCGGAATGGAAGCATTTCCTTCCAGCTCGTCATCAGTCATCGGTCGCGCATCTTCAGTGCGGTCGGCAGGTTCGACCCAAGTGTATTGTCCGGAGGCGTCGGTACCTCCAAATTTAGGGATGGTTGGGTTATGAAATCGTGATCTTGCGTAGTCTCGTTCTTTCGCAAACCACAATACGAAGTCAGTCGATGTCGAGAGTAGCGACGTACTCTGGCCACCGGTCGTTCTAAATACAATTAGACCGCAGAAGTTTTCCGCCCCAAATACCTCATCCATCACCTCCCGTACATGATGGAGGTTCTCGTCCGAGATCTGCACGAAGATGCTACCGGTGGGCGCGAGCAGCTCGCGGCAGAGGAGCAGCCGATCGCGGAGATAGGTGAGGTAGGAGTGCAGGCCGAGCTCCCAGGTGTCGCGGTAGGCCTTGACCATCTCGGGCTCGCGGGTCATGTCCGCATCGTCGTTGTGCGTGACGTCGCGCTTGCGCACGAAGGGCTGGAAGTTCGAGCCGAATTTCACGCCGTAGGGCGGGTCCATGTAGATCATCTGTACCTGCCCGCCCAGCGATTCGTAATGCAGGAGCGAATTCATGACGACCAGCGAGTCGCCGAGGATCATGCGGTTCACCCAGCCGTTCGGGTGCTCGTAGGCGCGCAGCACCTGCTCGTGGATGGGGTGGCCGCGATCACCGAAGAGATCGAATAGATCGATCTGCCGGTCGCGCTTGTGTCCCTTCAGGGTCTCCAGGATAGCGCGGGTGGACAGGCGCTCGTGGATGAAGAGCGGCAGTGTGAGTACATCGAACGACAGGCGCTCGGCCTTGCCGGCCCAGTCGAGGAACGGTTTGCTCAAGGCGCGCAACTTCTCGGCTGCGCCCTTTGCCTCGGCGAGGTCCTGGGCCTCCAGGATCTGCCGGATCAGCGCCTCCCCCTCTTCTCGCGCCGGATTCTGCCCGTCCCAGGCAAGGGCCGGGGAGAGCGCGGAGTCGTACCGGTACCGCGCCGCGGGCTTCTTCTTGCGGAACTGTGCCTGGGTCCCGACCTCGGGACGCACGAGCGCCGTCGCCGTGGGATGCGTGTAGCTGCCTGTGCGCTGGACGTCCCCCTTCGGTGCGCCCTTCCTCGCCACGATGTCCTCCCCGGCGTAGCGCCTTGACGTTCCGCGCCGATGCGGTCCGCCTACTATAAGCCCATCGGGTCCGAACCGCGCGATTTCGAACCAGATGGAAATCGAGCCGCAGCGTTTCGAGGACCGCCCGTGCGCCGTGGCGTAGAATGGCGGCCCTGCGGCGGCCACCGCCGGCGTGGGATCGTTTAAGCGCCGGTTAGCGAGGCCCGCGGAATGCCCGAGCCCCTGGCCGGGGTCGAAGCGCATGAGACCGGCGCGGTGATGCCGGGAGAGGACGATGACACCAGCCTATATCATCGATTTCCAATCGATCGGGATGCGGGATGTCCACCGGGTCGGCGGCAAGAACGCCTCGCTCGGCGAGATGAGCACCCATCTCTCCGAGGCCGGTGTTCGAATACCCGGCGGATTCGCGACCACCGCCGAGGCCTATCGCGACTTTCTCGGCCGAGAGGACTTGGAAGGAAGCATCCGCAAGCGGCTCGCCGGGCTCGACGTGGAGGATGTGCGGGCGTTGACCGCGGCCGGCGCCGAGATCCGCGGATGGCTCCTCGGTGCCCCTTTCCCGCCGGGCCTGGCCGAGGCGATCGCGGCGGCCTATCGGGGGCTCGATGGGATGCGGGGCGCACTGGCCATCGCGGTGCGCTCCTCGGCGACGGCAGAGGACCTGCCCGAGGCGTCCTTCGCCGGCCAGCAAGAGACCTTCCTGAACATCCGCGGAGTCGAGGCGGTGCTCGAGGCCGTCAGACGGGTCTTCGCTTCGCTTTATAACGACCGGGCCATCGCCTATCGGGCCCACCACGGCTTCGCGCATGAGACCGTGGCGCTGTCGGCCGGGGTCCAGCGCATGGTGCGGAGCGACATGGGCACGAGCGGCGTCCTGTTCACGCTCGACACGGAATCGGGGTTTCCGGAGGTGGTCCTCATCACCTCGGCCTACGGGCTCGGGGAGCTGGTGGTCCAGGGGGCGGTCAACCCCGACGAGCTGTGTGTCTATAAACCGAACCTGCGGGCCGGTCGACCGGCCGTGATCCGGCGCCACCTTGGCGACAAGGCCAGGAAGATGGTCCTGGGCGAGTCGAGCGACGCGCCTACGCGGGTCGTCGCGGTGCCCCCCGAGGATCGTGGGCGCTATTCCCTCTCGGACCCCGAGGCCGAGGCGCTCGCACGCTACGCGCTCTCTATCGAACAACACTATGGGCAGGCCATGGACATCGAATGGGCCAAGGACGGGGTGGATGGCCTGCTGTATATCCTCCAGGCCCGACCCGAGACCGTGAAGAGCCGGGCCGCCACCCAGCACCTGGAGCGCTATGTCCTCAAGACCCGCTCGCAGGTGCTGGCGACCGGTCGCAGCGTCGGGCAGCGGATCGGCGCCGGGAGGGCCTGCCTGATCGATGGGGTCGAGGGCATGGAAAGGCTCAGGCCCGGCGATGTGCTCGTGACCGAAATGACCGATCCGGACTGGGAACCGGTCATGAAGCGCGCCGCCGCCATCGTGACCAATCGCGGCGGCCGCACCTGCCATGCCGCCATCGTGGCCCGCGAGCTGGGGGTCCCGGCGGTGGTCGGCACCTCGGATGCCACGCGACGGATCGCCGACGGCGCCGAGGTGACCGTGTCCTGTGCCGAGGGCGAGACCGGTTATGTCTACGAGGGCCGGCTCGACTTCGAGCACCGCACGGTCGCGCTCGAAGCCATGCCCGGGCTTCCGGTCAAGATCATGATGAACGTGGGCAACCCCGAGCGCGCCTTCGCGTTCGCCGCGCTCCCGAACCACGGGGTGGGGCTCGCCCGCATCGAGTTCATCATCAATCGCATGATCGGCGTGCACCCCAAGGCGCTTCTCGAGCATGAGCGCTTGCCGCCCGCCTTGCAGGCGGAGATCCGACAACGCGCGGCCGGATATGCCGATCCGGTGAGCTTCTTCGTCGAGCGCATGGCCGAGGGGGTGGCGACGCTCGCGGCGGCCTTCGCCGGTAAGCCGGTCATCGTGCGGCTGTCGGATTTCAAATCCAACGAGTATTCCAATCTCCTCGGCGGGGAGCGCTTCGAGCCCAGGGAGGAGAACCCGATGCTGGGATTTCGCGGGGCGGCGCGCTATATC
>Ga0136625_1000932_pt1 | contig 10034 bp, 11 predicted proteins | sample AntDrymUQ4832306_2_FD_104672 | JGI IMG/M metagenome (GOLD analysis project Ga0136625, IMG submission 104672) | Polar desert sand microbial communities from Dry Valleys, Antarctica - metaG UQ483 (23.06) | ecosystem: Environmental > Terrestrial > Soil > Desert | place: Antarctica: Dry Valley...
CATCTCGACCTCGCCGCTTGCCTGGATCACCGCTCGGAACGTTGCCCTCGGCGTTGATCTGGCTTGCGTGGGCCCACGTAGCACGTAGCGTACACGCTCTACGTGATCCTATACGACGTTCCGCTGTTCTACGCGATCTGGCGCCTCAACCCGGACCGCTGATCGTCGGACGGGCCCCGGGACTCATTCGACCTCTTGTAGCCCCGTGATCCCCACGCGCCTTACGCTGGGGAGCGCGGAGATCTCGGCAAGCATCTCCTGGACGTGCCGGCCCGGCGGGATGCGCAGTTGGAGCTCGTAGCTGGCCCGCCCGTCCTCTATCTCCGCGTCGGTGTTTCTGATCCTCACGTCGCGCCTTTTGACGATCTCTATCACCCTTGAGATCTCCGCGCCCGCGTCCGCGAATTGGATGCTCAGGACACCGAAGGCGGTACGGAACCGCGAGACGACGTAGACCCTGACCCCGCGCAGCAGGTACAGCGCGATGAGCACCACGGCGGTCGTGGCGACGGCGCCGAAGTAGTAGCCGGCGCCGGCCGCCAGGCCGATGGCCGCCGCGGCCCACAGGCTGGCGGCCGTGGTGAGCCCCCGGACGTCGAGGCCCCGGCGGAGGATCGCGCCCGCGCCCAGAAACCCGACGCCCGTGACGACCTGCGCGGCGATCCTCGTCGGGTCGAACTGGACGCCCCGTCCTCCGCTCTCCAGGGCCGCCCGCGTGAACTCCGCAAACCCGTAGGCCGAGACGAGCGTGAAGAGCGCGGCGCCGAGACCGAGGAGTATGTGCGTCCTGAAGCCCGCCGCCTGGTCGCGCGTCTCGCGCTCCAGGCCGATCAAACCGCACAGGACCACGGTCGCGAGCAACCGCACCACCACTTCGGCGTTGGAGATCGTCAAGTTTTCCACGCGAACCATCCCAAAACGGACCACCCGCGCCCCCTCGACGCGGCATATCGAGCGGAATATACGGGTCGAAGGCCAGGCTTTCAAACCCCCTGACGGGTACAACAGGTTGTGTACCGGACGATTACGTTTGATATATTTTGTACCTGTTGACTTGCCGCCCGACGTGGCGGCCAAAGGGGTGAGGCGGAATGGCGCAGCAGAGGAGCAGGCAGAAGTCGTCCGGCGGGGGAAGGTCTGGCGGGAGGAAGTCTTCCGGCAGAACCTCCGGGAAGAAGCGTTCTCCGGTCGACCATCACGAAGTGGAGTGGCAGTTCGATGCGACGGAGCTCGAGCCCGTCGAGGCCTGGCTCCGGCAGCACTCTTCCGGGTCCGGGCTTGTGGTCGAGCCCGAGTCGGAAGAGAAGATCACCGACACCTACTACGACGCGGAGGACTGGCGCTTCTACCGGGCCGGTTACGCCCTGCGCGTCCGCAAGGCCGGGAGCAACGCCGAGGCGACGATGAAATCCCTCTCGCCCGCGGAGGGCAACGTCCGGCGGCGGCGCGAGATCACGGAGCCCCTAAGCGACGATAAACCGGCCACGCTGAGCAAGGCGCCAGGCCCGGTCGGAGAGCGCGCCCGCTCCCTCCTCGGCGGCCAGGACACGCGACCGATGTTCGAGGTCCGCACCCGCCGCCAGAAGTTCGCGCTTCTGCTGGAGAACCCCGCTGACGCGTCGGAGAACAACGCGTCGGGGGAGAAGATTCGCATCGGCGAGGTCCTGCTCGACTCTTCGGAGATACCGCTCGGCGAGGGCAGGGAGTCAGCCCACCTCAGGCGCGTCGAGGTCGAGGCCGGCGCGGGTACCGCCCCGACGCCGGACCTGCGAGGCTTCGTGGACGAGATGCAGTACGCCCTGGAGCTCAAGCCGGCCTCCATCTCCAAGTTCGAGACTGGCCTCTACGCCACGGGCCTCAGCCCGCGCGGCGACACCGAGGCGGGTCCCACGCAGATAGGCCCGACCATGTCTCTTGGTGAGGTGGCCTTCGCCGTGCTGCGCCGGCAATTCGCCGAGATGCGGTCCCACGAGCCGGAGACCAGGATCGGCGAGGACCCCGAGGCGCTTCACGACATGCGCGTGGCGACGCGCCGGATGCGGGCCGCCATGAAGGTGTTCGAGGGCGCGCTGCCCGAGAGGGCCAAGTGGTTCCGCGAAGAGCTTCGCTGGGTGGCGGGCGCTTTGGGCGACGTCAGGGATCCGGACGTCCAGATCGACCGTCTCGAGGCCTGGAGAAACGAGGCTGACGAGGAGAGCTCGGACTTTCTGGGCAAGATCCTCGACGTCATAAGGAAGCGGCGGACGGAGGCCCGCGGGCGTATGCTGGAGGCGCTGGACTCCGCCCGCTACGAGCGCCTGGAGACGTCCTTCGGCGAGATGCTGCGGCGTGGTCCGGGTGCTGAGAGGGAGCTCGCTCAGAGCAATGGCCGCAGCCCCGAGGGCGAGCCCGTCACCTCCGAGGCGCCGGACCTCATCTCCGCCCGCTACCGCAAGTGGCGCAAGGCCGCCAAGAGTCTGGACGAGTCCTCGCCGCCGGAGAACTTCCACGACCTGCGCAAGAAAGGCAAGCGGCTCCGCTACGCCCTGGAATTCGTCTCCGAGGTCTACGGCAAGCCGGCCGCGGCCCTGATCTCACCCCTGAAGGCGCTGCAGGACGACCTTGGAGACCACCAGGACGCCGTCGTCGCCGCCGGGACCTTGCGAGAACTGGGCACCACGACCGAGGGCACGCGGGTCCCCCGGGGCGCCGCCTTCACGATGGGCGTCTTTTCCGAGCGCTACCTTCAGGAGGCCGCCGGAATACGCTCCGAGGTGCTCCGGTCCAAGCCGTTTCGGGCCCTCGCCAAGGGCAAGAGCTGGAGAGACTTCGAGAAGGTCATGAAGGATGCCGCGAAGAGCCCGCAGAAGGCAAAGGGCTCCAAAAAGATCGCCCGCTAACCCCCGCGTGGACCTCTACCTGGTACGCCACGCCGCGGCCCACGAGCGTGACCCGGAGCTCTGGCCCGACGACTCCCTACGACCGCTCAGCCCGGAGGGCGAGGAGTCCTTCCGCCGTTCCGCCACGGGCCTCGCCCGTCTGGCGCCGCGGGTGGACGCGCTCCTCAGCAGCCCCTTCGAGCGGGCGTGGCGGACGGCCGAGATCCTGGCCGGGCTCGAAGGCTGGCCCGACCCGAAGTCCTGGACCCCGCTGGAACCGACGACGCTCCCCCCGGAGAAGGCCGTCTACGCCCTGGAAGCCTACGAGAGGGCGGAGTTCGTGGCCGTCGTCGGGCACCGGCCGGGCCTGCACGAGCTCGCCTCCTACCTGCTAACCGGGGACGCCGCCGGGGCCGATATCACGATTAAGAAAGGCGGTGTGGTCTGCGTCCGCTTCGAAGGGCCGTTCGCGCCCGGAGCGGGCCGACTACGCTGGCTCGCGACCCCGAAGATCCTGCGCACTATGACCGGCGAATAGAACAAAACGGTCAGCCTTCGGCTTTTGGTTCTGCCGAAGGCTGACCGCTGAAGGCCAGGAGCTACTAGACTTTATCGGCGCGGACCACGTAGCGGACGCTCCAGTCGGGCCCCTCGGACCAGTAGTCCCCGTAGTCCTCGATGCACGTCTGCAGGCTCACGACGTCCCGGCCGACGGGGGCGGTCACGGAGAGGTCCGTGATCGGGACCTCCAGGATCTCGCTCACCGCGTAGGTGTAGGTCTTTCCGTTGGCGTCAGTGAGAAAGACCTCGTCGCCGATGCCGAGCGAGGGCAGGTCCCAGAAGACGTAATCGCTCGCCGTGCCCGGGTAGCCGACGCGGTGGCCGGCGACGTAGGTGTTGGAGCCCGGGATCCAGGGGTACCCGGTACCCGAGAGGTGGCCCGTGCCGGCCGAGAGCGAACCCTCGCCCGTGCCCTCGTATACGGGGGCGGAGAGCCCGATCGCGGGTACGTCCAGCGACATGGTGGTGTCGGCGGGCGCCGAGGCGGCGGCAGAAGCGGAGGCCGAAGCGTCCGACTCCTCGTCGGCAGAAGCGGAGGCCGAAGCGTCCGACTCCTCGTCGGCAGAAGCGGAGGCCGAAGCGGACGCGGAGGCCGAGGCAACCTTTTTGGGCGCGGAGAACGTATCCGCTACTTCCGCCTGCTCCTCGTTGTTCAATTCTTCGTCGGGCTCGTCTTTCTTCGGCTCTTCCTGCTTGGTCACTTCTTTTTCGGGTTCCTGGGCGGCTTTCGGCGAATCTTCCTTCGCGCCGGTGGGCTCGACGGCCCGGTCCGTCTTATTCGTATCCGCCCCGGCCTGCAGGTCCGTGTCCGCGAAGACGGTGAACCCGACAGCAAATATCGCCACGATGCCCAGCAATAACACGCCGGCCCCGATCCAACCGAACCTTCCCCTCATTGCTCCTCCTAGTTTCTTCCCTTCACGGGAACCGCGAGTTATGGACCTACCGCCTGCCGTCACCGCCGAAGTACGGCAGGGAACACGACTACGCTACCACCCACACGCCTATTTCGCAATACTCTTAACAGAAACGAAACATACCGCCGAAAAAGCGCGCCGGCAAGGCCTCGCGAGAGGGGGTCCGTTATCGGGCGGTCCCCCTGTTCCTCACTCTAGAAGCGTGTCAGGCCCGCCAGGCCCCCGAACTCGTCGCGCAAAGTGTCGGTGTTCTCGTTCTCGCCGCGCAGAAAGTCCAGGCGGGCGCCGCGGCCGGAGGCTAGGTCGAAGAGCACGTCTGTGAGGGGTCGCACGCGGGTAGGTTCCCCGGAGAACGGGCTCTTCTCTTGCGTGATGTCCATGATGGCGAGGCCGTCGGCGTCGGACCAGCGGATCTCGCCTTCCAGGTCCCAGAGGGCCGCGAGGTGGTAGACGCGGTTCTCTTCCTGCAGGGCTTTGATGGTGTCCTCGGGCCCGCGGACGCCGCCCTCCCGAATCCGGGCGAGGAGCTCCCCTTCGCGCTCGTGCTCGGACCTCTTCCGGATCTCCTCCAGACGGTCGAGCAGCTCGCCTTCGGGGGCACCGAGGTCTACCTGTTCCTCGGCGACGACGCGGTCCTTTACCTCGTTCGGGAGGAGGCCGCGAAACTCGGCCGTCCTCTCGCTAGGGCCGGCCAGGATCAGGCGCTTGACTCCTTCGCGGAGGGTGAGGTCCCGGGTCAGCTCCCCGAGTTGCTTGTAGAACTTGTGGACGTTGGCCTCGGTCCGGCGGCTGCTCGACTCCTGGTCCATGCCTCCCCTGGGGTACGGCTCGCCGGGGTCCACGTCCACCTCCCTGAAGCCGTTGGCCTTGACGTCTTCGCCCTCCTCGCCGCCTACGAGCGGGGAGACGACGAAGTAGCGGAACCGCTCCGCGTCGAGAACGGCCGCGCCGTAGGCCTCGTACTCTTCGAGCACCAGCGTGAGCGGCGCCACGTTGGGATCCCCCCAGCGATAGGACTCCGGCAAATCCACCTGCAACCGGTAGACCTCGAAGAGGCCGTCTTCATCGGCGAAGACTGCGAGCGTCCTCGCCCCGGGATGGGTCTCGTCCTCAGCGAACCCGCGGACCCGGTCCTGCAGGCCCTCCGGCACGCCCTCGTCGTTCATGGCGTCCCTGAGGCGCACGAGGTAAGCCTGCCCCTGGTTCTCCGGGATGGCGGCGTTCACGCTCACGTAGGCCGAGAGCATCGGCCCTTTGCGGCCCGCCATCGAAGTTATCGTCTGCTTGAGTTCCTGCGCCTGCGCCATGTGGAAATACCTCGGATCTCTCGCTGTGCTACGGACGAACCCTCAGAGTTCCCGCGCGCCGGACCGCGTAAACACGCCCGTTCCCGGCCGTGTTAGCCTGCGCGAAAGGTCTCTTGAAAGGAGATCGCATACCCCGCGACGGCTACCCGTTGCCGCAAGCCCTCGCCCGGCACGCCCCGAAAGAGCGGTTCGTCCCCGACGAGCTCAGGGCGGCCTGCCGCTCGGCGGGGGAGGGGCTTGGCGCGGAGGACGCCCGCGGGGCCCGGTTCCGTTCGGCCGCGGAGATGGTAGGGCTGTGGCGCGGCCTCGATCTGCCGGCCTGGATCTCCCCCTACGTCCTCCGCGACGCCCGCCTAGGCTACCTGAACGGCTACGATAGAACCCTCGTCTCCGGAGAACTCCCCCGGGACGAAACCGTCCGCGCCGCCCGAGCCCGCTGGGACGAGCGGTGGGAAGATAGGCTCGAAGCCGCCTGCCGAAGGACCGGCAACACACCGTAGAAATACCCTCCGCCACCAGAGCACGCGCCGCGATACCCCACAGCAACGAAAAACACGCAAGGCTCTTGACGGCCGCATCACACCGGGATTATACTTACATTGTAAATTTACAATGTAAGGTAAGGTGGTGGATCTGGTCGAAACGCGGTTTCGTCGAAGGGGTTCGAGTATCGGGGAGGCATGATGTCACCGTTGAAGCCTTTATACGCGCTGGCGATAGCGCTGTTGGTGGTCGCGTTCGTGGGGTTTGGGATCTCGGCGTTCTACCAGGAGCCACAGTATCCTGCTTATCCATCGGGGATGGAGGGACCGGAAGAGGAGCTCTCTCCGGAAGAGAAGCGGGAGATGCAAGTGTATCGGGAGAAGGAGCGGGCTTACAGGGAGGCGTACTCCGACTACAATCTGGTGGTCGCCTGCGTCTCCGTCGGCATCGCCGTCCTGTTGTTGGTGGGGAGTGTGGTCCGGATGGGGAGCCTGCCCGTAATTGGCGAGGGCACGACGCTTGGGGCGGTCTTCGTGTTGTTCTACGGGCTAATCCGGGCCTTCATGACCAACGACGAGCAGATCCGGTTCGGTGCGGTGGCCGTGGGGCTCGCGATCCTGCTCGCGCTCGTCTACTGGAAGTTCTCGCGTCCCGGCGGGGGCTCCCCCGTAGGAGGGGAGGCCCCTAACAGTCCTTCTTGATCGTGTCGCAGGCCAGCAGGTGTTCGTGGTTGTCCCGCAGAAGCTCTTCGCCGAGGCCCAGGATGCTCATGATCCGCTCGTCGGAGACGGAGTAGTAGGCGTTGCGGCCCTCGCGCCTCACCTGGACGTAGCCGCACGAAGAGAGGCAGCGGAGGTGGTCGGAGACGCGGGGCTGGGGGGCTTCCAGCTCGTGCACCAGCTCCCCGACCTTCATCTCGCCCCGCTGCGTCAGGAGCAACAGGATAGAGAGGCGGGTCGAGTTGGCGAACCCGTTGAACAGACGCGCCAGCAGGCACATCTCCTCGCTCTCGCGGCCGACGATAACGCCCGATAAGGGTCTGGTATTGACTATGTTCTCTTGCAAGACCTGCTCCTTTCACGTCGACCTTAATATACACCGCCCCTCCCGAAGTGTATACGCCATTACATTCGTCACCCCCGCAAAACCTCCCGATGCCGCCGCGGCGAGAGGGGTTCCGCGAGAGTACGAGGCCCCGCCGAGCGGCTACAGGGAGAAGGCCGTCCTCGCGGCGGCGAGGTCCCACAGAGAATGCCCCACGCTCTTGAAGACGACCGTGCCCGATGGACGGTCCCACCCGCGCAAGACCTCTTCGAGCTCCGTGACACCGGACCACCGGAAAGCGCCGGCTCTCTCGGCCCGGATCAAATCTCCGGCCTCTTCCTTCGCCCCCTCCATCGTGTCCACGACGACCGTCGAGTTGGAGACCAGTTCAGGGAGCAGCTCCGCCGCCTCCGGCTCGAAGGAGCCCACGGCCGCCACGAACGTGCCTTCCGCGACCGCGTCCGGCAACACCGGCTCCCGGCTCGTCGTGGCCGTTACCACGAGGCTCACCTCTGACAGCGCCGCTTCCGGGGTCGCCACGACCGCGGCGTCCATGCCGAGATCCTCCGCGTGCGCCGCGAGGGATTCGGCGCTCGCCGGCGTGCGGGAGGAGACGAAGACCTTCGAGATGCCGAGGCCCTCGCGGAACGCTTCGAGGTGCGAGCGGCCCTGGGCGCCGGCGCCAACGACGAGGAGCGGGCCCTCCGGGCGGGGCGCGAGCTCCCGGGCTGCGAGCAGCGAGAGGGCCGCCGTGCGCCGGGCGGTCACGGTCGCGCCGTCCAGGATGCCGAGCCGCGTCCCGGTGGACGCCTCCATCACGACGACCTCGCCCTGAATCGTCGGCAGGCCGCGGCCCGCGTTCGCCGGGTGGACCGTCACGAGCTTCGTGATGGCGATATCTCTGTCCGCGGCGGGCATCACGAGCAGGACGGCGCCGGGCTTCGCCAGGAGGGGCAGCGCCAGCCGGGGCGGGGCCTGGACGCTGCCGGAGCGGGCGAGCGCGACGTCGCGGATGGAGTCCGCGAGGTCCGGGTAGGGAAGGCGGGCGGCTGTCTCCTCCGCGTCGAAGATCCGGGTCATGAGACCGCCTCGAACGGTGGGGCGAACTCGAACTTCCCGACCACCCCCGAGAGGGCGCCCGGCACGAGCTCCAGCGCCATGAAGGCCTCTCCTGAGTACGCGGACGACAGGTTCCCTGCCCGTTCGGCCGAAAAGCCGAAGCGGGGGTAGTAGTTGGGATGGCCGAGGAGGACGACGATTCGGTGGCCCGCGTGCGCGCAGCGGTCGAGGGCTTCCCCGATCAACGCGGAGCCTACGCCCCGCCCCTGGCGCTCCGGGATCACGCCGATAGGCCCGAGGGCGAGGGCTCCTACCTCGCCTCCTGCCGTCCGGATCACGGCCTCGCTGAACATGACGTGGCCGATGAGCCGTCCCTCTTCCTCCGCCACCAGCGACAACCTGGCGTGCCCTCCGTCACGCAGATCGTCCACGAGGCGCGCCTCGGCTTCTCTGCCGAATGCCCTGCGGTTCGCGTCCCTGACCCCGGGCACGTCCCCGGCCTCCTCAGTTCTGATCTCTACGCTCACCGCAGGCGCGCCGGGGAGAAGAGGCCCACGGGGTGGCGGGTCCCGCCCTCGACGGCGAGGTCGGCCAGGATCTCGCCGATCACGCTGCAGAACTTGTACCCGTGCCCCGAGAAGCCGGCGGCGACGAGCACCTGCGGGTAGTCCGGGTGCGCGGAGACGACGAAGTGCTGGTCTGGGGTGTTGGTGTACATGCAGGTTTTGGCCTCGACGAGCTCGCCGTCCATGGCCGGGACGTGCCGGCCCAGGTAGCTGCGGATAAAGTCCACCTCGTCGTCGTGGACCACGCGGTCTATGGTGTTCGGGTCGGTCGGGGTGCCGTCGGCCCGGAAGAACGCGGCTTTTACGGTGTTCGCGCCGTCTACGGCGGGGAAGCTGTAGAACATGTTGCCGTCGTCGGGCTCGTAGATCCAGATCGGGAGTAGGTCCGGCGCGAAAGCCTGGATTCCTCCCCGGGGACGGAACCAGAACAGGATCTGGCGCGTCACCCCAAGCGGGAGCCCGAGGTCCGAGAGCAACTCACCCGCCCACGCCCCGGCCGACACGACCAGACGCTCGGCCTCGTAGACGCCGCCCTCCGTCCGCACCCGCGCGCCCGACCCCGTCGCCTCCCAGGAGAGGACCGGCTCCCCGAAGCGCAACTCCGCGCCCAGGGCGGCGGCCCGGTCGAGGTGCGTCCTGAGGGCTGCCTCCGGCCGCACGAAGCCGGCCCGCTTCTCGAAGAGGGCGACGGTCTCCGGGCCTGGTTCGAAGACGGGGAAACGGCGTTTCAGTTCAGAGGAGTCGAGCATCTCGTAGGGCAGGCTGTGCTCGTCGGCGCTGGCGACGCTGCCGGAGACCAGCTCGCCGTCTTCGGGCCCGATCATGAGCCCCCCGCAGAGCGTCACGAGGTCCTCGCCGGTCTCCTCTTCCAATTCTTCCCACAGCTCGTAGGCCCGGAAGAGGAGCGGCACGTACTCCGCGCCCTCGAAGTACGCCTGGCGGATGATGCGCGACTCGCCGTGGCTGGAGCCCTTGTCGTGCGCGGGGGCGTGACGCTCCAGCCCGAGCACCTTCTTGCCCCGGGAGGCCAGGTGGTACGCGGCGGCGCTCCCCATCCCGCCGAGGCCGGCGACTATCGCGTCGTACACTTCAGGCGTCTCTCCACACTTCGACCCGCATGACGTCGAAGTGGTGATCGTAGGACCAGACGGGCATACCGAGCCGCCTGCCCAGAACGGCCGTAACGGCGTCGAACATGCTCAAGCGCTGATCCGGATAGTCCAAGACGAGGTCCGACGC
>Ga0136625_1000933_pt1 | contig 10029 bp, 8 predicted proteins | sample AntDrymUQ4832306_2_FD_104672 | JGI IMG/M metagenome (GOLD analysis project Ga0136625, IMG submission 104672) | Polar desert sand microbial communities from Dry Valleys, Antarctica - metaG UQ483 (23.06) | ecosystem: Environmental > Terrestrial > Soil > Desert | place: Antarctica: Dry Valley...
CGCCTCGGCGAGGCGCAGGACGTCCTTGCGGTCGACCGAGCGCACGTCGACGCTGATGCGTGCGGGCGCGCGCACGACGGGGAAGCGCACGCCCCAGTCGACCACCGGGACGTACAGGTCGAGTGACCCTTCGCGGCCCAGGTCGATCCCCATCCGGATCGTGCCCGCGTCGATCTCGCGATCGAGCCGGAAGGTGGTCAACGCGGTCAGCCCGGCGCCGAGTGTGGCCAGCACGACTACCGCGACCATCAGTGTTCGGCGCATCGCCACCGAGGCTAGAGCCACCGGCGGGTCTTTCCACCCAGGATGCGGGCTGAGGGCGCGAGCGGGCTTGACTGCAGCGCCCCAACCACTGTGACATCCGGCACGTGGTCCAAGATCGTTCCGTGCAGCCTCGCCAGATCTACGCGAGCACGTTGGGCAGACGCGACCGACGCTGGAGGCGACGGCGTAACCGCGGCCTCTGGGGACGGCGATCGCCGCGGCCTGCGCCCTGGCCCCCGCAGCCGTCGTCGTCGCCGCGGTGGCGCAGAACCTGCACTAGCGGCGGCTCTTCGGCCTGGGCAGTCAGGCGGTGGCGGCCTCGCTGCCGTCGCGTGCCGGCGCCGCCTTCTCCTCCGGGCGTCCGGCCGCCGCGACCGCGCGCAGGATCGCCACCCAGGTCCCAGCGGCGAGCGCGACGTGCACCCAGACCATCTCCGCCGGCAGCTCGAGCTCGTACTGCAGGCCGCCGATCACACCCTGCACGGCGAGCAGCACGCAGACGGCGGCCAGCGTCGAGCGCTGCGGCGCGCTCGCGCCATGGCGGCGGGCGAGGACCCACAGCACGACGGCCAGCACGCCCAGCGCGGCGGCGAGCCTGGAGTGCTGCGAGATGACGAAGTTCAGCGTCTCCGCCCCCTTGAAGTCCAGCCGCTTGATCTCGTCGCCGGTGCCGGCGCCGCCCGCGTGTGGACCCGCGGCGGTCGCGGCCGTGCCGGCGAAGATCGTGACGGCGCCGAGACCCAGCAGCGCGCGCGTCCCCCAGCCGACGAGTCGATCGCTCGTGACGGGCGGTTCGTCGGGCTCGCGCCGCGCGCGCCAGTCCAGTGCGACGGCGCCGATCAGGATCAGCATCGACAGCAGGTAGTGGCTCATGACGAACCCTGGCGCGAGGTCGTAGCGAACGGTGAAGCCGCCGAGGATGATCTGCGCGACGACGCCGAGCGGCAGCGTTGCGCCCAGCACGACGAGGTCCTTGCGGTAGGGCCGGCGGCGCAGCGCGCCGGCGAAGGCGGCGATCGCCGCGAAGCCGACGACCGACGTCAGCACGCGATTGCCGAACTCGATGACGCCGTGCGTGTTGAGCTCGGTGTAGAGCGATGTCTCGGTGCATTTCGGCCATGTCGGACAGCCCAGTCCCGAGCCCGTCACGCGCACGGCGGCGCCGGTCAGGACGATGAGCGCGAGCGTCCAGAGCGCGAACCGCGCGACCTGCGCGTAGCGCTCGGGGCCGATCGTGAAGCGTTCCTCGCTCATGCGACGGAAGGCTGTCAGACCCGCGCGGGCCGCGCCTCGTCAGCGGTGGTGGGCTCGGCTTCAGGCCGGCGCGGGTTCTGGATCGCGAGCGCGATGACGGCGCCGGCGATCATCAGCAGGCCGGCGACGATCATCGCCAGCCGGAAGGCGCTCACATCAGCGTGGCGCGCCTGCACCCGAGTGCTGGCCGAGACGTCGCGCCCGGGCAGCGTCAGCGGATGCCGCGTGGCCTGCGCGACGTAGGCGCGATCGGCGGCGGGCAGGTCGCGCCCGCCGAGCCGGTCGTCGATCTGCGCGCCGAACTGCGCCGACAGCACGGCGCCGACCGCGGCGATCGCCACGAGCCCGGCAACGCGCGCGATCGCGTTGTTGACGCCCGACGCGATGCCCGCGTGGCGGCGATCGGCGCTCTCGAGCACGGTCGCCGTCAGCGGCGCGACCGTCATCGCCAGACCGAGGCCGAAGACGAGCGCCGCCGGCAGCACCTGCTCGAGGAAGTCGCCGCGCCCGTCGAGTCGCGCGAATAGCAACAGCCCCACGCCGCCCGTCAGCGGCCCGGCCGTCATCAGCAGCCGCGGCCCGACCCGCGCCGACAGCGCCCCGAAGCGCCGCGACAGCGTGACGAGCAGCAGCGTGATCGGCAGCAGCGCGAAGCCCGCCTGCAACGCGCTGTAGCCGGCGACCTGCTGCAGGAACAATGCGACGAAGAACGTCGCCGCGCCGAGGCCCGCGTAGGCGGCGAACGTGACGAGGTTGCCGACGGTGAAGTTGCGCGAGCGGAAGATCGACAGTGCCAGCATCGGGTCGCGCGCCACACGCTCGTAGGCGACGAACGCCGCCAGCGCGCCGATGCCACCCAGCCCGGTGATCCACACCTCCGGGTCAGACCAGCCGAGCGTCGGCTGCTGGATCAGCGCGTAGACCGGCCCGGCAAGGCCGAGCGCGCACAGCAACGCACCGAGGCTGTCGATCCGGCGCGTGCCCTCGCCGGGGCACTCCGGGACTGCGCGCGCGATCAGCCACAGGCAGGCGAGCACGAGCGGCACGTTCATCGCGAAGATCATGCGCCACGACAGCGCGTCGACGAGCAGCCCGCCCAACGGCGGGCCGACCGCGATCGCGGCGCTCGTTCCCGTCGTCCACGAGCCGATCGCCGCCGCACGCTCGCGGGGCCCGAAGACGGCGGTGATGATCGCCAGCGAGCTCGGCACGAGCAGCGCGCCGAACGCGCCCTGCAGCGCACGCGCCGCGACGAGCACGCCGATCGACGGCGCGATCGCGCACGCCAGCGACGCGGCGCCGAAGCCCGCGACGCCGATCGCGAAGATGCGCCGGCGCCCGTACATGTCGCCCAGCGCTCCACCGACGAGGACGAGCGACGCGAGCATCAGCAGGTAGGCCTCGACGACCCACTGCTGGCCGGCCAGCGAGGCATGAAGGTCCTCGCGCAGCGAGGGCAGCGCGACGTTGACGACGGTCTGGTCGACGAAGACGATCGCCGAGCCGAGGATGCACGCGATCAGCGTCAGGCGCTTGTTGCGCGCGTCATCCACTGAAGCGAGCCTACGTCTCGCGGTCAGCCAGGCTTGATCGTCGTGGCGATGTCGTGGTCGTAGACGAGGACCGTGACCGTGCCGAAGGTTCGGCGAGCGATCGGCTTGCCGTCAGCGGGGTCGGGCAACACCGGAAAGCTGCGTGCGGGGTTCTGCAGGAGGAACGTCCGCCGGCCCGGTTGGGGTCGGTACCAGCTTTGCACCGTGTGGGAAGCGAACGGGAACTTCGCCTGGGACGGCGGAGCGCAGGTGCACACCGGGTAGACGCGGATGCGGTCGTGGCTGGCCCAGGTGATGGGGGCGGCATCGTCGTACACGCCGTAGCCGGTCGTCGCTCCCTGAGCTGTCACGAAGCGCTCGACGTCGGCGGCGACGCTGCTGGCGCCGGGCGGGTTGGCAACGTCGTAGAGCGAGATCGCCGCAAACACGCTCACGGCCGCGACGAGCGCCAGGCGCTGACGCGCGCCGCCCGTCGCGACCAGCACGGGCAGCAGCGCCACGACCCCGACCCATACGACGATCAGGTAGCGCGCCGTGCCCGCGTCGACGGGCACCGAGCTCATGACGAACGCGACGATCCCTGCGACGACGGCGATCGCCCAGAAGACGACATAGGTCTCGCGCGCAAGCGACACGCCGGTGCCGGGCCGGCGCGCGGCGAGCGCCGGAGCCAGCCGCCACAGCCGGTGAAGCACGAGCGCCAGCGCTGCGAGCGTGAGCAGGCCCGCCACGACGGCCCTCAGAGAGCCGACCTCTGCGGGCGCTCCGAGGAACCGGCCGCCGCCCACGAACGAGAACGCATCGAGCAGGATCTCGACGTTGGAAACGATCTTTCCCGGGCTGACGAAGCTGATCCCCAGCGGTGAATCGACGACGCCGTCCGCCCGCCCCGCATCGACTGCGAGCAGGGCGATCACGACGGCGGCCAGCGACGATGCGAGTGCGAAGACGGCGATCGTCCGCTCCGACCGTGCTCCCGTGCGCCACCAGCCCCACAACGCCGTCAGCACGAACGGGGCCAGACCGGCGACGGCGAGCAGCTTGTCGCCGGCGAGCCCGACGGCGGTGAACAGCGTGAGCGGCACGCCCAGCGCCACCATGCGCAACGGTCGCTGCCAGCGCGTCGAGCGCACGAGGACGACGAGGCTTGCGAGCAGGACGGCCGCGTGCAGCGCGAGCAGACCATGGCTGTTGAGGGTGAACAGCAGCACCCGCAGCTCGAGCGTCACACATGCGAGCAGGGCGGCCGTCAACACGGCGGCCCGCGGACCGACCGTCCGCAGCGCCAGCCACACGATGATCGCGTAGGCGATGAAGGTCGCGAAGACCGGTGCCAGCTCCCAGATCTCGCGGTAGTAGGGCAGGTCGTGCGTCAGCTGCATGAACCACAGCGGCTCATACCAGGCGTAGTTCCCGAGGGTGACCAGCCCGTGGTCTGCGACCTCGCTCGTCGTCAAGCCGATGACCTGGTGCGGACGCGGCGTCCGCACTCGTATAGAGGCCGTCGAGGATCCGGGGCAGACGCGCGAGCATGACGACGACGTTCGCGGCCGCGAGCGCGACCGCAACCCAGATCCAGCGGTCCGAATCGATCCGGGCGATCGCGATCAGCCGGTCGCGAGCTCCCAGCCCGCGCGGCGCTGAGCTGCCGGATGCGGCGGACTCGCGCACCCGCGAGACAGTAGTGACTTGTCGCGAACCGGCGATGCCCGCTCGGGTCGCTAGATTGCGCGGCCGATGCGCGTGCTCGAAACCCGGCTGGACGGTCCGCTCCTGCTCGCGCCTGCCACCCACGGCGATGCGCGCGGCTTCTTCCTGGAGAGCTATCGCGCGAATCTCTGGGCCGAGCACGGAGTCGGTGAGACGTTCGTGCAGGACAACCACTCGCGCTCGGCGCGCGGCGTCTTGCGAGGGATGCACCTGTCGATCGGTGCCGGCCAGGCCAAGCTCATGCGCGTCGCGCGTGGCCGGATCATGGACGTCATCGTCGACATTCGCCGCGAGTCGCCGACGTTCGGCCACTGGGAGAGCTTCGAGCTCGACGACGAGCACGCCCACCAGCTCTACATCCCGATCGGCTTCGCGCACGGCTTCTGCGTGCTGTCCGAGGTCGCCGACGTGACCTACAAGTGCTCGACGTACTACGACCCCGCGGTCGAGCGCGGCTTTCACTACGCCGACCCGGACGTCGCGATCCAGTGGCCGGGAGAGATGGAGCTGTTCATCTCGGGACGCGATCGCGAAGCACCGGCGCTGCACGAGATCGCGTACGAGCTGCCGTTCTAGTGGCTTCAGACGTGGGCGAGGCCGACTGACATGGCCTGGCCTCGCGGTCAGCGCCGGCGCCTGCAGGAGCGCGTCGACGCTGTGGCGTTCTGGTGGCACTCGATCGATCTCGGAGGCGGGGTGCAGACCGCCGGGCGCAAGAGCGCGGGCACGCTGCGCGACGAGCTCAAGGCGCTCGCGCTGCCGGACCTGACGGGCAAGTCGGTGCTCGACATCGGCGGCTGGGACGGCTTCTTCGCCTTCGAGGCCGAGCGGCGCGGCGCGGCACGGGTCGGCGTCGTCGACCACTACATGTGGGCGATGGACGTCCCAGGCCAGCAGGCGTACTGGCGCCGCTGCATGGCCGAGGGGATCGAGCCACGGCCGTACCACGAAACCGAGTTCTGGCACCCCGACACGCTCCCCGGCAAGCGCGGCTTCGATGTCGCTCGCGAAGCCCTCGGCAGCCGCGTCGAGGCGTTCGCCGTCGACTTCATGACCTGCGACCTGGAGGCGCTCGGCTCATGGGATGTCGTGCTCTACCTCGGCGTGCTCTACCACATGGAGGACCCGCTGCGAGCGCTGCGACGCGTGGCCGCCGTCACGCGCGAGCTCGCGGTCGTGGAGACCGAGGCGATCGTCCTGCCCGGCCTCGAGCACGAGGCCCTGTGGCGCTTCTTCCCCGGCGCCGAGCTCAACGGCGACGTCTCCAACTGGTGGGCGCCGAACCGCACTGCGCTGCTGGGTGCTCTGCGCGCCGCGGGATTCGCCTCGGCGACGGGCGTCTCGGGACCTCCAGCGGGGCTCGCGGAGGCACCCGGCGGGCCGCACCACTATCGCCTGACCGCGCACGGCGCCGACGGCGCTGCGGGCGGTCGCAGTGCATCGAACGCAGCGGCGGGCTAGGTTCTCGGCAATGACGCTCGACGAGGCCCTGCTGATACTCAACGACCGGCTGGGTAGCGAGGTCACGGTGTGGATGGAGATCGCGCACGACAGTCCGCTGCTGATGGCGACCGGCACGCTCGAGCCGTGGAGCCCGCCGCCGGCCGAGGAAGCGGGCGCGCTCCTCGAGGAGACGCCGCAGCACTTCGATCTGTTCGGCAACTACTCCGTCGGCGACGCCCGCATCGACCTCAGCGACGCGCCGGTCGAGTCGGTCGGCACGCGCCCCAGCGGGCTGACCTTTCGTCTCGGCGAGAACGTGCGCCTGATCGTCGACTGGTAGCCGGCGTCGGGTCGGGCGGGCGCGCGGGCCGCTATGCGATCTTGCGGTAGACCTTGTGCGGGACCACCTCCTCGTAGCGGCCGTCGCGGCGTACGAGGAGGTCGACGACGAGCGCGACCTGCTGCGCGTCGATCTGCTCCTGGGTATGAAGCTCGGCGGTGATCGGCAAGACGCTCGGGTTCATAGTCTCCGACGCCGCGAGCGACCAGGTGTAGTCGTCGAAGTCGAGATGCCCGCCCGGCTTCAACAGGCGGTCGGCGAGGAAGAACGTCAAGCCGTCGATCGACCACAGATGCGCGCCGTCTATGAAGACGTAGTCGAAGTTCGGTCGCTGGTGCTCCGCGAGGACCTTCATCAAGCTCCAGTTGTAGGAGTCCAGCAGCTTGCGCCGATCTCCGCGATGACGCGCGCGCCGGAGCGCTGCACCATGGCGATCGTCTCCTCGTTCGGGCCGGGGACGTTGAGTACCTCGGGCACCTGATGGGTGGTCGGCGCGTTGTCCGTCACCGCGCCGAGTCTAGGTCGCGCTCCCAGATCTGTGCTATCCAGCGTCGGTGGTGCGGAGCTTGAAGTCGCGCGCGACGATCTCGGTCCTGTGTCCCACCGCGCATCCGGGGCCGCTCGTGAGCGGTGTTCTCGAGGAGCTGCGAGCCGTTGTGGACGAGGTCATCGTGGCGGCGGACGCGAGAGTGGGAGCGGAGGATCTCGGCCATTACGCCCTGGTGGCCGACAGGGTGCTCAGGTACGAGCACTTCGGCGCCAACCGCCACTGGTCCTGGCTCACGGCCCAGGCGAGCGCGGACTGGCTGCTGCTGCTCGACGGCGACGAGCTGCCCAGCGGAAGCTTCATCGAGATGCTGCCCGAGCTCGTCGCCGACCGGCGCATCGATCAGTACTCGATGCCGATTCACTGGCCGTGGCCGGATGCGGCGACCCGCCTGGCCGCGGAGCCGTGGCAATCCGACCAGCGCATTCGGCTGATCCGCAACAACGGCCGGACGTTCTTCGCCGGGCGCAAGCACATGCTGGCCCAAGCGGCCTTTCCGATCCGCTACCTCGACGAGCCGCCTGTCTACCACCTCGATCTGCTGATCCCAGACGTCGCGCGCCGCCGGGCGAAGGTGCAGCGCTACGACGGCGAGCTCTTCGGCCTACTGACAGCGGAGGGCCTGCCGGTCAACGAGGCCTTCTACCTGCCCGAGAACAGGGCCGCCGTCGCGAGCCTCCCGATTCCCGCGGACGATCGCGAGCGGATCTCGCGGGCGCTCGAGGCGCCCCGGCAAGCGCCGGAGCCGATCGACCCCGACGACCTGCCGCTGCACGACCGTGCGACGCTCGCCCGCCACTGGGCCGGCCAGACGCTGGGCGAAGACGCCTACCGAGCCGAGGTGGAGCTCGCCCGGCCGCTGCCGGCCTTCGCCGCGGCGGGGAGCAACTACGTCGTCTGGGTGCGCTTACGCAACACCGGCGCCGCGCGCTGGCCCGGCGGCACCGACCAGCAGCCGCTGATCCAGCTGGGGGCGCGATGGCGCGCGCCCGGCAGCGAGGCGTGCGAGGACGCCGGGCGCGCAATGCTCCCGCACGCGGTGCAGCCGGGAGAATCCGCCCTGACGCCGCTCGTCCTCGGCGCTCCACGGCACTCTGGCCCTACGGACCTCGTGCTCGACGCCGTCCACGAGCTCGTGCGATGGTTTGACTGTCCGGCGATCCTCCGCGTCGAGGTGGGACCGTCGGTCGCAGACCGCCTCGCGGACGTGCGCCGGCGACACGGCCCCGTCGTCCCGCTCGATGCCGTGTGGCAGGTCCGAAACGCGGTCGAGCCGCGTGACGCGCTGCTGCAGGGCATCGACGCGTCGTCGCCTTCGCGGCCCTCGGACGCACGGATCGCGAAGCTCGTCGAGGACCTGCCGGTCGGCGAGTGGGCGCTCGACGGCCCGACGCTGGACCGCCTGGTCGACGTCGTGCGCGCGCAGCGTCCGTCCTACGTGGCGGAGTTCGGTGCCGGCACGAGCACGGTCGTCCTGGCACAGCTTCTCGCCAAGCGCCACCGGCGCCGCCGGCCGCGGCTGATCAGCTTCGAGCAGGATCCGAGCTGGGTGCAGCGCGTGCGCCACGAGCTGGCCAAGCGCGGCTTGGACGACGTCGTGACGGTCGTGCACCTGGCGCTCGGCTCGGGCCCGAGCGGCTCGCCGGTCGCGTGCTACGAGATGACCCAAGAGGGAAGCCGGCTGCTCGAGGACCACCCGCCGCAGCTGGTCCTGATCGACGGCCCCAGCCTTGCGTCGGGCGCCTCGCGGCTGGGCGTCATCGACCTCGTCGCGCCGTTCTTGACCAGCGACGCGACGGTCCTGCTCGATGACGCCTTGCGCGATGCCGAGCTGTGCGTCGCACGGGAGTGGGACCGGCGACCCGACGTGCAGATCGACGGCATCAGGCTCATCGGCAAGGGCGTGCTGGAGGGAAGGCTCGTCGCACAGCCTGGACGCTGATCGGGCACCGCTGCCCGCGAGGTCAGCACGTCGCGCACGCGACCGTCGCGCCGGCTCACGCCACCCTTGCGTACACGGCGTAGTCACGACAGGCGTAGATGTCGGCGTCGAAGTCGCCGCTCTCGGCGGCGAAGCGCACCTCGCCACTCTCGAAGCCGGCCAGCCGGCAGAGCGCGAGCAGGACCTCCGGGAAGAGCGGGTGGTGGTGCGTCGTGTCGGTCCAGAACGCCTTCATCGCAGCGGGGTTGTGTGGGTTGACGGTCTCGAGGATCGCCAGCCCGCCGGGCACGAGCTTGGCCTCGATCAGCGCCAGCAGTTGGGTGAGCTGTTCTGCGTCGAGGTGCTCGACGACCTGCGCGGCGAAGATGCCCGGTACCGAGTCGTCGTCGAGGCTGCGCAGGTGGCTGGCGGCGTCAGCCAGCGCGACCTCGTGGCCCTTCTCGCGGCTGCGCTGCACCATGCTCTCGTCGAGGTCGGCGCCGCGCGCACCGATGCCGCGCTCGGCGAGCGCATCGAGGAACTCCCCGCGCCCGCAGCCCAGGTCGAGCACCCAGTCGGCGCCCTCGAAGGCATCGACGTACGAGCGCTGGCGCGCGTGGATGAGCTGCTCGTCACCGCGGAAGATGTCCTCGAAGCCGCGGTAGCTGGCGCTGTCGCTCGATGCCCCGCTGAAGCGCAGCACGCGGCGGCCGTTCTCGTCGCGCTCCGAGATCGCGGGATGCGTCGCTCCCGGGCGCGCGCCGAAACCCTCGAGCAGGAGCGAGATGTCCTCGTCACCGACCGCGCCGGTGAGCTTGCGCCACTGGATGCGTAGGCGCTCCATGTCGATCGCGAGATCTTCGAACTGCTCGTAGAGCTCCCGCAGGGCTTTCGTCAGGAGCCCGTTGAGCTCGTCCTGGTGATAGGTGTACGGGCGCATCGCCTGAAGCGCCGCGCGACGGAACCTGCCCTTCGCGCCGCCCTCCTCGGCTGCCTC
>Ga0136625_1000940_pt1 | contig 10007 bp, 15 predicted proteins | sample AntDrymUQ4832306_2_FD_104672 | JGI IMG/M metagenome (GOLD analysis project Ga0136625, IMG submission 104672) | Polar desert sand microbial communities from Dry Valleys, Antarctica - metaG UQ483 (23.06) | ecosystem: Environmental > Terrestrial > Soil > Desert | place: Antarctica: Dry Valley...
CGGGGTGTGGGTCCGCGACGTCCCCTCGCCTGTCCAGTAGTAGCTCTCCGGGCCGGCGTCGATCCTCACCGGGTCACCGACGCGTCGTCTCGGTGGCGAGCCAGTCGACCAGCTCGCCGACAGTGTTGGCGTCCACGTTCAGCCTCCGTATCTCTCGGTGTTGGGGGTCCGTCGTCTCCGGTCCAGCGCTTCCACCAGCGCGCGGGGGTACCCACGCACCTCCGGGATCTCGAGGCGGCGCATCGTGGACCGCACCGATTCCAGACCGATGCCGAACCGCTCGGCCACCTCGTCACGGGACATGAGGTACGGGCTAGGAGTGCTAGTCTCGCTCACCGGGGGACTTTCCTGCTGCCCAGAAGCGTCTGCCCCAGGTACTGAGTTGAGAGGTCCTCACTCCGGTACTCAGGCAGCGCTCCGGGATCCACGTCGTCATCGTCCGCAAGGGGATGCCCAGCGTGGTCGTACAGTTGGCCGCAGGTCTCGCACAGGTGGTCGCCGTTGTCCATGTCCTGCGTGTGCGAATCACACTCGCCGCAGAGCCACACGTTGTAAGCAGTCCGCTGGGTGTCCATCTCACTCTCCTCTGTCAGATCCGGTCGTAGATCAGTCGGTCTCTCCCTGTGCGACCCCGCCGAAGTTGATGAGATCGAAGATCGTGCGCTCATCCGCGAGGGTCCGCACCGTCGCCTCTACCACACTCACCGGGGTGCTGCGGAACCGCCGACCCTGAGGGATCACTAGTCCACTCAAGCGGACGTGCGGACCATCGACCCCGTCCTCCGGGCGGAGGATCTCGGACGCTGGGAACCACGACGCCGGGATGGTCAGCTCCGATCGGAGCCACCGCACGAACGTGGTAAACCGCTGCTTGCCGTCGATGATGGCGACCGCCCAGTTGCGGTTGGCTGCGGGTCGGACCGGCCCGTACGCAGGCTCATGGAACCCGGCCGCGAAACGGTTGTTGACGACGATCGCCCCGATGGGGACGCCTTGGATGAGGGACCGGATCAGTAGTCGACGGCGGTTGTCGTCCCACACGTCGTCCCGCTGGTAGGGCTGGTCCACATCAAGCTCAGACTCGCCACCTTCGGCGAGATGCTCGAACCAACTGAGCGCGCGAGCCGTGCTCTGCGTCCGCAACTCGACCAGCGGCTCAGTGGTCTGCAGCGTGGCCGACACGGGTCGATGGTCAGTGGTCGTCATCGCTTACTCACCTGGCCCGGACGATCCTGGCGAGGGTCATGGAGTCGTCCGGGTCGACGTCCACCAGCTCCAGACCGGCATCGGCCAGTACCCGCTCGGCGACGCGGTAGTGGGTGGTGGCGACACTGAGCCGCGTGCCACCGAGCACCTGGAAAGCCGCGTAATTACAGGTGAGGTTCGCGAGCCGCAACGCAAAAGTGGCGTCATCTGCGATGGTCTGCTTCATGCTCCCATCATAATTCCGTTGCGGAGCAACTGTCAAGCGCGGTGGTTCAGCCAATCCCGGACGTCGGAGAACTTGAACCGGATGCCATCCGGCGTGGTGACGCTCGGCAACGGATCCGACTCCCGCGCGCGCCACCCGTAGACCGCCTTGAGCGTCACGTGCGCCCAGTCCGCCACCAGGCCCGCCGGCAGCAGGTCATCGTCGGTGTAGACAGCCACGGTCGGCACCACCCACCGCTGCCCGAGCCGCAGCATCGCCGCGTCGAGCTCGGCGCACCCGTCGGGGTCGACGGTCGCGAGACGGTCACGGTAGGACCTGGCCACCCGGGCGCGCCGCTCCACAGGTGAGTCACCAGACCACGGCCAGGGGATGGTCATCGAAGCGGCACAGTACCCCTGCCAGCACGCTCTCTCACCACGCGCCGAGGAGAGACAGTGCTGGCCGACCCGATGGCACGGCGGCGCGTACTGTTGTCGGGCTGCGCTACCGTGGTAGGCTGACTGTGTTCTAGTTCCCAGCAGTCCGCTGGTTCTTCGTTGGCCCCCGCATCCAAGTTGGACCTTGGGTGCGGGGGATTCTTTTTGGGTCGGTCTAGCCGCCCACCTCCAACACCACCTGTTCCGGGTCAGCCCCCAGCAGCTAAGTGGAAAAGAGCAATCCCGTCGCACGGATTTGTCGCGGGTTCGAGTCCCGCCCGGGGCACCGCCTTGCCTCTACCAGAGTAGGGCGTTATGCGCATCATGTCTACGGGACGCGTTCCCGCTCGCCCCGGATGGGCCGCCGTGCCCTAGCTGCTTCTCACGCCGCCGTGAGGATGAGCGTCAGCTCACCGACAGTGCCAGCCCGATACCTCAGCTCATGCCCAGGATCGCCCGTCACGGTGCCACCTCCACTGCTTGCGACATCCACCACTTCAACTTCCTGCGCAAGATCGGGGCACACATGACCACCCGGCCGTCGTGGACCACGAACCCGGCGCACAGGAAGCCTGTAGTGACCCGGTAGAGGCCGTCCCGCAAGTCGGCCGTCACGGAGCCGCCGTGAGGATGAGCGTCAGCCACCTATAGTCCTCCTCGGGGTACACCCTCCCGCACGCCTCACAGTCCACCTGCGCCGACCCGTTCTCCCTGACCAGCCGCATCTCCCCACAGTCGATGTTGGGACACGGCGCCGGCAGCTGGTGCACCAGCCGGGTGCGCCCCAACGCCGCGCGGGTCACCTCATGCAGCCGCAGCAGTTCGAGCGCGCCGTCGATGCCGTCGGTCGGTGCGAACTGCCAATACCAGCCGTTGTCGGCCCACGTCTGCACCTCCACGCCCCGGAGGTTGAGCAGCGCGGGGATGCTGGCGGCGAGGATCCGGCAGGCGCGGTCCAGGGCCACGGCGGGGCGGGTGTGCGAGGCCACGGCCTGCGTGTCCCACCGGATTCCCAGCAGGTCCGCAACCGGCTCCGCCCACGTCGTCGCGATGCGCACGATCTCGTCACGCAACGCCGCGACGTCGATCCTGATGGGGCAGGGCTGCTCCGGTGACGCGGACACCAGCTCGACCATCCTGGAGCTCCCCCGTTCCAGCGCGCCGGTCAACGCCACGTAGTCCGCGGGGAGCTCGGTGATGGCGTCGGTGACGATGCGGGTGCAGGTGAGGCACAGACCCGCCTCCGTGTGAATCGTGGCCCCGAGGAGTAGGCCGCCGACCCGTTGGGAGTCGCGGCATCGCTCGCCACGGTGACAACGCCGATCTGTCATGGCGCCTCCAGCGTCGACGGCCGGGCCGGGCCAGCCGCGTCGAACAGGGCGGCCAGCGTGCCCGGCACCCCCGAATCCGGGGGGCCGTCGAGGACCTTGCGGTAGAAGGCGGTCATGGGGCGCACCCCCCGGTTCCTGGCGCACCACAATGCGGGCCACAAGTACTCTTTGCCGGGGCAGCCACGGGCGTCCCGGCGTGCGCGGCGAAGCTGCGGCAGGTCCGACTCCGCGATCTCTTCGCAGTCCGCCGTGCCCCAGTAGAACGTATCCGAGCAGTCCACGCGGAACACCAGCCCGGCACCGTCGTCATGCCAGCTCAGATCCTCGCACGCATCACCGTCGAACAGGCATAGTAGCTTGAACACCCACGGGCCGTCCGTCACGCCGGCCCCCGCTTGGCGTCTTCAGCGGCCGATGCCTGGACGTACGACCCGGATCGTCGGGGGCGTCCCGGGCGCAGGTCTATCGTCCCCCGCCCGGCAGGCTCAGCGACGGAGCGGTCCAGGAGCTTCGCAGCGGCGAGGTACCCGGCCGCGGTGCAGCACTGGCCGTCCTCCTCGGCGAGGCGCCGGAACGTGACCGCCCACCGGGTCGCCTCCTCCCGGACGGCGCGAGCAACGTCAGCATCCGGCATTCGGTGGCGCCTCTCGTCCAGGGACGGAACCTCGAGGATCTTAGCGGACTTCCGGCGACGCTCCCCGGCTCATGCGCCATCAGCGGTTAGACACGGTCATCACCCTCGATCCGCCACCCCGGATCCGCGCGGACGTACTCCTCGATCCCGGCGATGTGCGGTAGGCCGACCGTGTACGTCGCCTGCGACCCCGCGGACTCAGCTCGCCGTGCCAGCACCCACCGCAGGTCGGCCAGCTCCCAGTCGGCGTAGCAGTCGGAGTCACCGGCACAGCACTGCTCGCGGTGCGCGACCAGCGTCGCGAGCCGCATCTTCAAGGACTGGTCGGACCACGACTCCAGGTCGCGCGCCAGCTCCTCCAGCCGGCGGCGGTTGGCTGCCCGAACGGCCTCCACGGCACTCAGCAGCGATTCACCGGGCTCCGCTGTATCAGGGACCGCCGCCGTGCCCTCTACCTCATAGTTGCTCATCGTCGCCATCGTCTCCGTCCATTGGTAGTAGTGGTTCCCGGGCCGGGTCGATCGGCCCGCGGGGGATGTGCGCCAGCTCGGCGAGGATGCGCGCCACCAGGTCGGGGTCGGGAGGTTGACTTCTCCCCCCGCCTGGAGGTGGGGGGTTCCTGGTCTCGCGGCCAGGAATTTCCTCGTTCATCGACGACTGCCCTCCCGCACTAGGTGCGGGCTGGTCTCACACCGTCTCCAGAGGCGAGCAGCGCAAGCCCTGCGCCACGTATAACCTTCGCCGCGTTCACATCGCGGTCGTGAGCAACCCCGCAACGACACGTCCACTCCCGGACACTGAGCGGCATGCTCCCGGTGATCCGGCCGCACGCCGAGCAGGTCTTGCTGCTCGGATAGAAGCGGTCGATCGCGACCACGGTCCGGCCGTACCACGCGGCCTTGTACTCCAACTGGCGCCGCAGCTCCCGCCAACTCGCATCGCTGATCGCCCGCGCAAGGGAATGGTTGCGGACCATGTTGCGGACGTTCAAGTCCTCGATGATCACCGTTTGGTTTTGGCGGATGATCCTCGAGGACAGCTTGTGCAGGTGATCCCGGCGACGGTCGTTGATCCGGCCGTGCACCTTCGCCACCCTCAACCGGGCCTTGTCCCGGTTCGCCGAGCCCTTCGCCTTGCGGGCGAGGTTCTGCTGCGCCCGCCGCAGCCGTGCCCGGTCGGCCCTCTCGTGCTTCGGGTTGACGATTTTCTCGCCGGTCGAGAGAGTGAGCAGCGAGGTGATCCCCGCGTCGAGCCCCACCGCCGAGTCCGTGGCCGGCCCGTCCGAGACGGTGGCTTCGCACAGGATCGACACGAAGTACTGGTTGCGAGAGTTCCGCGACACCGTCACCTGCGACGGCGCCGCTCCGTCGGGCAGTGGACGCGACCAGACGATGCTCAGCGGCTCGTCCTGCTTCGCGAGGGTGACGCGGCCGTCGCGGTAAGTGAAGCAGCTCCGGAAGTACGTTGCCGAGTCCGTCGTCTTGCCGCGCTTCTTGAACGTCGGGTACTTGGTCCGTTTCTGCCAGAAGTTGACGTAAGCGGTTTGCAGGTTCCGCAGCGTCGCCTGAAGTGGACCCTTGGACGGCTCGGCGAGCCACACCGTGTCCGGATCGCGCTTCCAGCCGGTGAGCATCCGGTCGGTCTCGGCGTGAGTGACCCGCCGCTGCTCCTGGGTCCACGCCCGGGACCTCTCGGCGAGCGCACGATTGTAGACGTAGCGGACACTGCCGAACGTCCGGACGAGCTGCTGGGCCTGGGTATCGGAGGGGTAGCAGCGGTACTTGAACGCCCGCTTCACCACTCGACTCGCCATGACTGCCATAGTAGCATGCTGTTCTGTCACCGACACTATCCGGGTACTTCACGGCGCGCGCTCCGTGTCCCGCGCCCACCGCTCGAGGCGGACCACCCGCAGGCGGGTAGTCACCCCCCCATCGGCCACCAGCAGCAGCGCGCCCACAAGCAGCCACGACAGGGAGTCAGGGCGGCCAGCGGCCGTCCAGAACGCGCCCATGAAGATGAGCGCGAAGCCGGTGAGGGCGACCACCCAGTCGAGCGCGGCGGTGAGCCTGTCCCACGCGCGGCTACGAGCCGGGGCGGGGTCAGTGGTGCGCGGCCGGTGGATCACGACACGTCTCCCATCGGCAGCACACCCTGATCGAGACGGCGTGCCGCCTTCTCGCACATGGCCTCGTCGGCTTCGATGCACACCGCGCGGCGACCGGTGAGCCTCGCCGCGACAGCCGTGGAACACGAGCCGGCCATTGGATCGATGATCGATCCGCCAGGGGGAACCGCATACTCGATCAGCGGCGTCAGGATGGCTAGGGGCTTCTGCGTCGGATGGATCGCACTCCCGTGCTTGATCCATGCACGGATCACCGAGGTGAGCATCCGAGGTCCGCCCTCATCGGTCTCGTAGTTTCTGGCCCCTCTAGCACCATGTATTTCGTCTGAAGCGGCACTGAACCTATCCCGCCGATGACGACGGGCGTCCATTGTGACAGGCACCTCATGGCACACATCCGCCCACGCGCCCCGGTACCAGTGCGACGCGAGCTCATGCACGCGCCGGATGCGATCGACGTGGAACCCGGCCCCCTTGTTCTTCTCCCACACTACGTCGTGAGACAACCGCCATTCCGCTTGGGTGAACTCGGCTGCATTGGCCATGAACATACGCAGCGACCCGAAACACCACATCGAGTCGGTGACCCGGCCGACGGCCTGCGTCCAGCCGGTAGGCCACCGATCCCACGCGAGCGACGTGGACCCGTACGGCGGGTCGCAGATCGCCGCGTCGAAAGTCCGGCCGAGCGCGGGCAGCACCTCACGGCAGTCCCCGAGGTAGATCTCCACCGAGTCACCCGAGTAGTACGGCGCGCTCACGGCGCTTCCCCGTCGAACAGGTCCGGGTGGGCCTCCCGAGCGGCAGGCTGGGCCGTGGTCGGCTTGTCCTCCCGGGGGTGCGCGTCGAGCCTGGCCACGATCCACGGGATGGCCGCCGGGTCACTGTCGATCAGAACCGCCTGGAACCCTTCCGCGCGGGCCGCCTGCCCGGTGACGCCGGTCCCGGCGAAACAGTCGAGCACGATGCCGCCGGGCGGGGTAACTAAGCGCAAGATCCACTGCATTAGTTTCAGCGGCTTGACTGTGCTGTGTGACTCGCCGGCCACCCGGGGCCGCTCAGCGGTGGGGGCCTTCGCCTCAAACCGGAAGCATGGGAAGAACCTTGCGGCAGACCCGGAATCACCGTACTGGTTCTGAGGACCGACCGGGTTAGACCCGAACTTCCCATAGACATCGCTAGTCGTGGCGATTGTGCGGTTCGTCTTCGCCATCCATGATGACCGCTCACCGCCTTGTGCCGTCAGCTCCCGCACCGGGCACCCGTCCACGCACCCCTCAGCGCAGGCGTCGCCCACCACCTCACCCGTAGCCGGATCGACGGACGGCACGTGGGAAAGGACCACGTTAGGCGGGTATCTGCCTTGGTCTGTGGTGCCAGATGCATGGCTCCCCCCGCCAAACGCGCCGCTGCCGTAGGTTGACTTCCCCGGCGTATCCACGCCGTGCGACACGCGAAGTGGCCTACCGTCCGCCGCGACCCTCGTGGCGTCCACGTTGATCGCACCCGTGCCGTGCGTCAGCACGTTGCCCGCGACGGTCCCCGGGAACGGCGCACGAGCCACGATGATCGGCTCGTGCGCCGGGCGTAGCTGAGTGTTCCACCCCTCCCACTGCCGCGCCTCATCCGTCGCCGAGGCGGTGACGTCCCGATTATCGCTGTCGCCCATGTATGCGACTGAGCCGCGCCCAGTCCCGATCCCTGTTGTGCGTTGGCCGACGACTTCCCGCTGATCCCATGCCTCACCGGGTGCCCCCTTACGCCCGTTGAGGCGCCACACCTCAGCGTCCATGTCGTCGCCGAACCCGATCAACTCACGGAGCTTGAGCCACTGGTCCCACGTCGGGACTGTTCCGAGCTCCCAGTTGGCTACACAACCCGTCAGGCCACCGGTAGCAGACGGCCAATGAACCGCTACGTCCCTCTGACGTAATCCAGCAACTTCCCGTTGCTCCCGCAGCCATCGCCCTACCTGCTTAGCGTCGTCCCGGTCGTCGCGCATCCGGTCGATCGCCTTGCTGATGTTGATGCCCTTCGGCATCCCTTGCGAGTGGACCCAAGAGATGCGCATGCCGAGGGAGTCGATGTCGTCCCGGATCTCAAACCCGGCGTCCTCAATCCCGCACGCCAACCGGTGAGATGTTCGCGTACCTCCGAAGGCCAGCATCATTCCACCTGGCTTGAGGACCCGTAGGCACTCCCGCGCCCACCCTTCGCACCACCGCTGGAATGCGAGGGGCGACTCGTGCGCATCCCAAATTTTATTCATGAAGCGGTATGAATACGGCGGGTCGATGACCACGGCAGAGAAGTGCCCGTCAGGGAACTGCCGCAGAACATCGAGGCAGTCACCCCCGTAGACCGTGACGCCCCAGCGGTCGTAGGCAGGTGCCGTCACGGCGTGGCCCCGTCGAACAGGGACGCCTGCCCCGGCGCCAACCTCGGGATTGCCGCGACAGCGGCAGGATCGAGCCCGGCGGCGCGGGCCCGCTCGTGGGGGTCGTTGACGCGCCAGCGGGCGATCAGGTCGCCATAGTCCCACGACGCGTCGTTGCTGACCCCGATCCGACCCGCCATGGCCGCAACGAGAGCGGTGGACCCGGTGCCGCCGCACGGGTCCACCACGATGCCAGGCGTGGCTGGTGCGGTGACGTCGGGACAAGAACAGGCGTAGCCGGTGATCCGATGCACCGTGCCGACGTTGCCGCGCTCCCTGCCTGGTCGGTCCACGTCGTACGCCGTGCCGATCCGGGCCGCACCGGATGGCCGGTGCAGGTACTTCTCAGTGTGGTCCGCGACAGGTCGGCGGCCTTCGCCGCAGGCGGTGCACACCTCCAGTGGTGACCAGCCCAAGATGATCGGGCGCACCAGCGCGAACGGGAACGCCGCGTAGTGGTCCAAACCATCCTCACACCCGGGCCGTTTCCGCCCGTCGCAGCACCGTGCGTGTGCGACGTGGTCGGGGACGTTGAGGGGTTGCGCCGGGATCGTCCACACCGATCCCGGCAGTTTGCCCAACGGGTTCAGCGGTGAGTTGATATGCCCTGTTGCGTCCGTCGCATAATCGCCACCCGCTTGCCGTTTGAACCGTTCGTCCCCCGGGTACTTGTGCGGTTCCCGGATCTCGTCCACTGCGCTATAGTAGCGGGGCGACTTCGTGAAGTGGTACACGTACTCGTGGGAGCACCGAACCCGGTCCGTCACGCTTTCCGGCAGGGAGTTGTGAGTGAGCACGCCGGACGCCAGGGAGAACAGGTGTGGTTCGTCCTCGACACCAATGTCCCAGAACTGTCGCGCACGGGACTGCCGGACAGCGACGATCTCGCTATCCATCTGGCGCCGCCGGTGCGGGTCGGTGATGTGTCCGCCCCAACCCGGCCACTCCTTACCGAACCCCGTGTGCGTGACCCGCTTGAGCCTGACAGACAGGCCGAGGCGGGCGCCGAGCGTCCGCATGTCCGCTGCAAGCGCATCGTTGTTGGTGAACCCAAGGATCCAGCGGTGCGCGTCCTCGCGCCAGTGCCCGTCGCCGGACAGGTAGCCGTCCAGCACTGCGCGGAGGAACCGGTTGGACCGTTGCCAGCACTTCGGGGCGAGGCACTTGTCCTTCGCCGTGCGCCCGCCAACGTAGGTGTCGAGGATGGCGCGCAGCATGTTGCCGGTCAGGTTGATCGTCGCGGTGTTGCCGCCGGTGGCGTGAGCGCGGGCGGTGCCATGGAATGCGGCGGCGGTTTCGCTGAGCCGTTTGAACCTCTCCAACTCCTTGACGTGCCCGGCGATCTGGATCGTCTGCCCGCTGCGGCTGCCCTCGGCGATGTAGAGCCCGACGAACCAGCCGATCATCTCGTCGTCCAGTGCCGTGGGGATCACGTCACCCTCGGGTAGCGGTGCGGTGTCGAGGACGTCGCCTGCAACGAGGTCGGAAGCGTGGACGAGCCCGCGATGAGTGGGCCAGCGGTGCTCGCGGGTGCATCCGATCCGCTCGCCGGAGCGCAGTTCGATCTCGATATCACCACCGACCACAGGGTCTTCACTGCGTCGGCGCGCTGCTCTGATCGCTTTGTAG
>Ga0136625_1000943_pt1 | contig 9997 bp, 8 predicted proteins | sample AntDrymUQ4832306_2_FD_104672 | JGI IMG/M metagenome (GOLD analysis project Ga0136625, IMG submission 104672) | Polar desert sand microbial communities from Dry Valleys, Antarctica - metaG UQ483 (23.06) | ecosystem: Environmental > Terrestrial > Soil > Desert | place: Antarctica: Dry Valley...
CTTGAGGACGGAGCCTAGAGTCGCCTCGACGAGCTGCTCGTCGAGCTCTCTCGCGCCGAGGGCCACGAGCGCCTCGGTCCAGTCGAGGGTCTCGGCGACACCCGGTGGTTTGTAGAGGTCCATCGTGCGCATCTTCTCTGTAGCCGCGGCGACCTGGCGGGCCAGCCTCTCCTCGGCGTCGGGGACCCTGAGGCGTACGATCTCGACCTCCCGCTCGAAGCTGGGGTGCTCGATGTAGTGGTAGAGGCAGCGGCGCTTGAGCGCGTCGTGAACCTCCCGGGTTCGGTTGGAGGTCAGGATGGCCACGGGTGGACGTTCGGCCATAATGGTGCCGAGCTCGGGAATGGTGACGGCGAAGTCCGAGAGGATCTCCAGCAAGAACGCCTCGAACTCGTCGTCGGAGCGGTCCACCTCGTCTATGAGCAACACGGGCGGCATCGGCCCGCGATGCTCCAGCGCCTGCAACAGCGGACGGCTAACCAGGAACTCGCGGTCGTAGAGGTCGCGCTCGACGCGTTCCCGATCTTCGCCCCCAAAAGCCTCGGCGGCGCGGATGTGGAGGAGCTGGCGGGCGTAGTCCCACTCGTAGACGGCCTGGTAGACGTCTATGCCCTCGTAGCACTGGAGCCGGATGAGAGGCGTCTCGAGGATGCGGGAGAGGACTTTGGCGACCTCCGTCTTTCCGACCCCTGCCTCGCCTTCGAGGAACAGCGGCCTTCCGAGCTTGAGGGAGAGGAAGATCGCGGTCGACAACCCTTCTTCCGCCAGGTAATCGTGCTCGCGCAGCCGCACTCCCATCTCCCGGAAATGGGAAACGCCGGAGGGCAAGGCCCCCCGGCGTTCGCCGGACGCGTTGTTCAACGGTCCAGGGCCTCCTCGACGGCCCGCCTGCTAAGTACGCGCGCCAGGTGGCGCCTGTATTCGTCGGAGGCCGCGATGTCGGAGGAAGGGCTCGTGCCCTCGTCAGCAGAGCTAGTAGCCTCGGCGACCGAAGAAGGGTCAGCTCCGGAGAGGGCGTTCTCTGCGGAGGTCGCCCTCAAGGGCGTCGAGCCCATGTTGGTAAGCCCGATGCGGGCAGAGCCGATCGAACCGTTCGAACGCTCCACGACGGCGGCCACCCCGACGACGGCCCAGTCCTGGGCGCGGCGGTTGAACTTCTTGTAAGACCAGCCTGCACCCTCAAGCTTCGGAACCTGGATCTCGGTGAGCACCTCGTCGGGCGAGAGGATGGTCTGCAGGTAGTCCTCGAAGAAGTCTCCTGCTGCCACGGTCCGCTCGCCGCCGGATCCCTTTACGACGAAGTTAGCGTCGAGGGCCAGTAGCGCCGATGGCAGGTCTGAGGCCGCGTCGCCGTGGCTTATGGAGCCGCCGATCGTGCCGCGGTGCCTGACCTGCGGGTCGCCCACGAGCGACGCCGTGTAGGCGATGAGGCCGCAGTGCTCCCCGAGGGTGGCGTCGCGTTCCATGTCGCAGTGTCGGGTCATCGCGCCGATGGCGAGGTGATCCCCTTCGTCGCGGACGTAGTTCAGGTCACCGAGGCGCCCGAGGTCGACGAGGACTGTAGGGGCGGCGAGCCTGAGCTTCATTATGGGGAGCAGGCTGTGGCCGCCGGCGAGGAGCTTGGCCTCGTCGCCGTGCTGCCCCAACAGCTCGATAGCGTGGTCGACGGATTCGGCGACCTCGTAGTCGAAGGCAAGGGGGATCACGAGACGCTACCTCCTTCCGTGTCGGTGCTGTCAGGCGCCTGGGAGGGGCGGCCGGAGAGGTCTGCGTCGCGCGTGCCTGCTTGCTGCCCCTGCGCGTCCTGGATCGCCTGCCACACCTTCCACGGCGAGGCCGGCATGTCTACGTGCGTTATCCCGTAGGGCGAGAGCGCGTCGACGACGGAGTTTATGACCGCCGGAGGCGCCCCGATGGTCCCAGCCTCGCCGACCCCTTTCACGCCCATCTCGTTCGAGGTGGACGGCGTTACCGTCCGCTCCAGGGTGTAGTTCGGGAGCTCTGGTGCGCCAGGGATCAGGTAGTCGACCATCGAGCCTGTCGTCAGGTTGCCCTCCTCGTCGTGGACGGCTTCTTCGTAGAGGGCCTGGGCTACGCCCTGCGCTATCCCCCCGTGCAGCTGCCCCTCGACGATGGTCGGGTTGATGATGGGTCCGCAGTCGTCGACGCCAAAGTAGTCCCTGATCTTCACGAACCCGGTCTCCGTGTCCACCTCGGTTACACAGATGTGCGCCCCGAACGGGAACGTGAAGTTGGGCGGGTCGAAGAAGTACTCCTCGGAGAGTACTGGCTGCATTCCCTCGGGCAAGTTATTCGCCAGGTATGCGGCACCTGCCACATCGGTCATGGTGACGTTCTGGTCGGGTGATCCTGCGACGCTGAACGTGCCGCCTTCGAACTCTATATCGTCCTCGGAGGCCTCGAGCATGTGGGCTGCGATCTTCTTGGCTTTCTCGACGACCTTCTGGGCCGCCATGTGCACGGCGACGCCGCCCACGGGGAGGCTCCGCGAACCGTAGGTGTCGCGCCCATACGGGGCTATCGCCGTGTCGCCGTGCAACACCTCCACGTCGTCCGGCGTGACGCCAAGGACGTCCGCGGCGATCTGGGACCAGCTCGTCACGTGTCCCTGTCCGTGGGGCGTCGTGCCCGTGATGACCTCGACATTACCCGAGGCGAGCATCTGGACCTTCGCCATCTCCCAGCCGGCCCCTCCGGCCCCGAGGGCCGAGAGCACCTGCGAGGGGGCGAGGCCGCAGATCTCGGTGTAGGTGGAGAACCCGATGCCTAACTGTACGGGGTCCCCCGACTCGCGCCTCCGGCGTTGTTCCTCTCGTAGCCCCTCGTAGTCGGCCAGCTCAAGCACCCGATCGAGCGTCAGTTGGTAGTTGCCCGAGTCGTACTGTATTCCGGCAGGTGTATCCGTCGGCTCGTCGAAGGGTTCGTAGAAGTTGCGGCGGCGCACCTCGGCGGGGTCGAGCCCTGTCTCGGCGGCGAGGGCGTCCATGATGCGCTCGACTGCGTAGGCGGCCTCGGGCCTACCCGCGCCGCGGTAGGCGTCAGTGGGCGTCTTGTTGGTGTAGACGCCGATACACTCGAACGAGTACGCGGGGAAGGTGTAGACGCCAGGGTACATAAACGCGCCGAGCAGCGGGATTCCAGCGGTATTGAGGTGCAGATAGGCGCCCATGTCTGCGAGTAGGTTGACCTTCATACCGAGGATCTTGCCCTCCGAGTCGGCGGCAACCTCGATGTTCTGCACCTGCCCGCGGCCGTGTATGGTCGCCAGGTAGTTCTCGGAGCGGTCTTCGATCCACTTGATCGGCACGCCCAGCTTGCGCGCCAGAACGAGCGCGATGACCTCCTCGGAGTAGACGTTGAGCTTGGAGCCGAATCCCCCGCCCACGTCGGGAGCGACTACCCGGAGCCGTTGCTCCGGTATTCCGCAGTAAGAGGAGAGCACGGCCTTGGCGATATGCGGCACCTGCGTCGAGGTGTACAAGGTGAACCCGCCGTTCACCGGGTCGGGGTTAGCGACCACGCCGCGCGTCTCGATGGCGTTGGGGATCAGACGCGGCTGCAAGTAGCGGCCCTGCACGGTGACATCGGCCTTGCTGAAGGCGTCGTCGATGTCCCCCGTCGCGAGGTCCCAGGTATAAGCTTCGTTCGTCCCGAAGTCCTCATGGGACAGCGGCGAGCCATCGGCCATGGCCTCTTCCAGGTCTGTCACGACGTCCATCGGCTCGTAGTCGACCTCGATGAACTCGATCGCGTCCTGGGCCTTGTAACGGTCGCTCGCCAAGACGACGGCGACGGGCTCTCCAGCGAAGTTGACCTCGTCGTGGGCTACCGGGTCGTGGTGTGGGATCTTGAGCTCATCGTGGACGATCCAGGCCACGAATGAGCGCGTCGTCTCCTCGGAGGACTGGCTTTCCTCCCCGTCCGTCTCGCCCGTGACGCTGTGGCCCTGCGCCCGGTCGTGGAGGCTCAGGTCGTAGCCTGTGACGGCCGCGGGGTTCTCCCGCGGGTGCTTCTCGTACTCATCGAGGAGGTCTTCGCCAGTGAAGACAGCGACGACGCCAGGCTGCTCCTTGGCGGCCGAGACGTCGACGGATGTGATCTTCGCATGCGCGTACGGGCTGCGCATGAACACCGCGGTCAGCATCCCTGGCAGCTTGATGTTGTCCGTCCAGTTGGCCCGCCCGGTTACGAGGGCAGGATCTTCCTTGCGCGGTACGCCGCCTCCGACGAACTTCTCCGGTGCTTGGGTCACTTGTGCTCCTCCTCTAGGACGCCGCGTGCTGGGCCAGCTCATCCGTGTGCTGCTGGACGAGCTGGACGGCCTTCACGATGTTCTCGTAGCCCGTGCAGCGGCACAGGTTCCCTTCCAGGCCATCCCTGATCTCCTGCTCCGTCGCGTCCGGATTCTCCTTCAGTAGGCTGATTGAGGCCATGATCATACCCGGCGTGCAGTAGCCGCACTGGAGACCGTGCGCCTCGTGGAAAGCCTGCTGCATGGGATGCCACACACCGTTCTCCGTGATGCCCCTGACGGTGGTGATCTCGTGCCCGTCAGCCTGCACCGCAAGGATCGTACACGACTTGACCGACTCGCCGTCGATGTGGACCGTGCAGGCCCCGCAACTGGTCGTGTTGCATCCCGTGTGCACACCCCCGATCCCAAGGTTCTCCCTGAGATGATGGAGCAACAGCAACCTCGGTTCCACCTCAGCCACGTGGGCGTTCCCGTCTACCGTCATCTGGATCCTACGCAACCCTCTCTCCTTTCCCTAGAAATGGACTCAGCGCCTGTATGACTCGACCGAAACTCACGTTCTACCGGCTTTCCCCAGGCCGCTGTCAACGTATTTACATACGCCGCGTTTTCCCCCTATATTCGGCGGTTTTGCTCCCTCGTCCCCTTTCTGTTCGAAAGTGCAAGCAGTCTAGCATGGCGGCTTTTTTCGTGCATTTCAAGGAGGCTTTCCGCCTATCTACCCCTCGCCGCCATGGTAGAGAACCGTAACGTTGTAGTAACAGATCGGCAATAGTACGGTGGACCTCTGATGGGTGCGCCTGGCTCCTGAGGGTGGCATCATACTCGTGTGGGAAAATTTGCCCGAGGGGCAACAGAAAGAACGGAGGAAGGACATGACCGAGGGACACAGAGATGCTCCCGACCGTCCGGAGGCCGAGCGCTACTACGCGCAGCACTCTTCGCTGGACGCCGGCGAGGCTGGCTCTTCGGAGGCTGCCCTGCAGGCAGCGATCAACGAGGGAGCGCGCCAGAGCTGGAAGCTGGTAGGCGTGACGCAAGACCCAACGAGCGGCGGCGTCATCCTGGTGTGGGACACGTCGGGGTTCTTCTCCGGCTAATAGGGGCGGTTCGCGAACCGCCCCTACACGCATATAGCGGCCTCAGGTCCCTTCGATAGGATCTTCACGGATTTCTTTTCGGAGCGGCGTTATCATTGGTGAGAGACGTTCCATTTACGGAAGGAATCCATCGATGAGTGAGAAGATGGGGCTTCGCGAGGACTTGAGGTCCGAGGTAAAGGCGCTCGTAGCCTCCGGCGCGCAGGATGAGGAGGTACTCAACGAGGTCGTGCGGAGGGTTCACGAGGCGCATCCTTCGTGGGACTGGAGTGGCATCTATCTGCTGGCGGGCGACACCCTGGTTCTGGGTCCCCGGACGGCGCCGGCGGATCACTCGCGCATCGCGATCGGGGAGGGCGTCTGCGGCACGGCTGTCTCCGAAGACCGCAACCAGGTCATCGAAGACGTGCGCGAGGTCGAGAACTACCTGGCGTGCTCGATTCACACCCGCTCCGAGCTGGTCGTCCTTATACGCGATGCTGGCAAGATAGTCGGCGAGTTCGATATAGACTCCGACACCGTCGGAGCCTTCACCCAGGAAGACGAAGCCCTGCTCGAGGAGATGGGGGCCCTGAGCTCGGGCCGCGTCGCCTCGCTGGCCGCCTCGTACGAAGCGAGCTAGCGACCGCTCGCCGGCGAGTATCTTCTCCAGCGCTGCGCGCATCTTCCGGATAGTTTGCGCCTGAACGTCGCCCCGAGGGGAAACCCAAAGATTTGACGGTGATCTCTTTGTCGTAACGCTCTTCGTAACGTTCGGGAGACGGTGATCTTGTAGAGTGGTGTCGTGACAGCAGGAGCAAGACAGCGAAGACAGCGGGTCGCGGAGTGGATGGGATGAGTCCCCGCGCTGCCTCCTGGCTGGCCTGGTCGCTTGCGGCCGTCTCCGTGGCCATGTTCCTGGTCGGTGCAGCGCTGACCGTCTTGTCCTTACACAGTGGTACGGTCACGCAGGCTCCGAGCGACTGGGGCACCGCCGGTCCCCTTAGCGGTTTGCTGATCTTCTTGCCATTCCTGGCGTTCCCCCTGGTGGGAGCCCTGATCGCCTCCAGGCGCCCCGAAAACCCTATTGGTTGGATCTGCCTGGTTGCCGGCCTGTTCTGGATGTTCATCGTCCTGGGAGCCTCCATCCCTGACTCCTACGCTTACCCCGTGATCTTCGACGCGCTAACGGGGTGGACCTGGGTACCGCCCGTGGGTCTGCTCGGGATCTACATGATCCTGCTGTTCCCCGACGGGAGGCTGCCTTCGAGGAGGTGGCGCCCCTTCGCCTGGTTCGCCGGGGCGGTTATGGTCCTGACTAGCGTGGCCGTCACCATCAGCCCCGGGCCTTTGCCCGACCACCCGGGGGTGAGCAATCCTCTCGGGCTGGAGGGGCATTCAATGGTGGCGCAGGCACTGCTAGGCGCCCCGGTGCTGCTACCAATATGCATCCTGGTCTCGGCGTTCAGTCTCGTATGGCGCTACAGGCATTCCGGTGGAGAGGTGCGTCTGCAGATCAAATGGGTAGCCTTCGCTGCTTCACTCGTAGGCCTTACGTACGCTGCCACCCTGGTTAGCGGACTCTTCCTCACACCGGAAACCTCCACCAATGGACAAGGAGCTCCGTTGTGGCTCGCTCTCCTGCAAGACACTGTCCTCATAAGCTATGCGGGAGTCCCGATCGCCGTAGGCTTCGCCGTGTTGAGGTACCGCCTCTATGAGATAGACATCCTCATAAACCGCGCCCTGGTCTACGGTTCACTCACCGTCCTTCTCGCTTCGGCGTACGTCGGGGGCGTGGTCGGCCTGCAGGCCATCTTGCGCGCCCTCAGCGGCCAGGAGTCCACCCTCGCTGTCGTCGCCTCCACGCTGGCCATAGCGGCGTTGTTCAATCCGCTGCGCCGTCGGGTGCAGGCGTTCGTGGACCGACGCTTCTACCGCAAAAAGTACGATGCGAGAAAGACCCTGGAAGCATTCTCCAGCAGGCTACGCGACGAGACGGACCTCCATGCGTTGAGCGGCGACCTGTTAACGGTTGTGCGGGAGACGATGCAACCGGCGCACGTCTCACTGTGGGTGCGTCCCGGACCCCACGACGAGCCATCAGTCCGTCAGTCCTAAGTGTAGGGGCGAACCGCCCCTACACTTCCACGGGCCGGGCGGAGAGCTCGTTGTAGTGTTGGTAGCGCTCGGGGTGGAAGTGCGCCTCGACGAACTCGATAGGGGCGTCGCCCGTGACGAGGGTGATGCGACGTACCTCGAGTACGGGAACCCCGGCAGGTATCTCGAGCAAACCGGCCACGTCCGGCGTTGCGGTAGCAGCCCCGATCCACTGCCTGGAGTGTTCGACTTTACGTCCTGTTCTTTCTTCAAAGAGCCTGCTCAAGGAGATGGCCCCGTAATCAGCATCCTCTAGAGCGGGGAAGCGCCCAACCGGCAGGTGCGAGTCGCACACGAAGATCGGACGTTCGTCCGCGAGCCTCAACCTTCTCACGAAAAGCACTCTCTCCCCAACCTCGATCTCCAACCGCGCCGCGACCTCCTCGCCCGCCGCCCTCTCCTCCCGCGAGACGAGCCTTGCTCCCGGCGTGTATCCCCAGCGTTCGATCTCTTCGGAGAAGCTGTGCAAATACGCCAGGTTGGACCGTAGCCGCGGGCTCGCCAGGAAAGTCCCCCGTCCCGGCTCGCGCCGCACGAGACCCTGGCGCCTCAGCTCGTCCAACGCCCGCCTGGCCGTCGTCCGGCTTACGCCGAAGTCAGAGACCAGGTCGGCCTCGCTAGGCAACCTGTCCCCGACCCCGATCTCACCGGATTCGATCCGGCCCCTCAGTACCCCCAAGAGCTGGTGGTACAGCGTACCCGCGCTGGACCGTGACAAAGGCTTCATGACGGCATTTGTAGTATCAAAGTATTGTTGTGTCAAGACCCACAGCGAGTGGGGTCATCGAAGCGCCGAGACCGACAATCATGATATAAAGCCATTCTCTCGACCGAGCCTGTCCCATCTTCAGGAAGGTTTAGTGTTGCGCGGGGAGAGGGAAGGCTGTTACATTGTAGTAACAGCTTCCTGGAGAGGGATGATAGGGGCGAATCACAAACATTTGCAAGAGGGTAATTTCGGGGATTGCGTCTGGCTTGCTGGCCGGCTTGCATGGAATGGATAGAGAGGGAAAGGAGAGAGGTTAGTGGACACCTCACGGATGTTCGAGTTTCCGATCAAGGAGTTTTTCAAGCAGCCACGATCGCTTCTGGGGGCTGGAGCGTACGAAAACGCGGGTCCCGAGGCGGCGGCGATGGGTTTGAAGCACGTCCTCTTTGTGACGTCAGGCCTGAGTGGAACCGGGATCATCGACGAGTGCAAGACCAACTTCGAGAACGCTGGTGTCTCGGTGACGGTCTACGACAAGGTCGAGTCCAACCCCAAGGACTACAATGTCATGGACGCCTACAAGGCGTTTTCCGAGGGCGAATGCGACGGGTTCGTCTCCATCGGCGGCGGTTCCTCGCACGACACGACGAAGGGGGCCCGCGTCGTCGCGGCTCATGACGGCAGGAACGTCAACGAGTTTCAGGCCTTGAACGCCTCCGAGACGCTGGACAACCCGGCCCACATTGCGATCAACACGACGGTTGGGACGGGGTCTGAGACGACGCCGGCGTACGTCATTACGGACCTTTCGTCGCCGAACGCGCCGCACAAGTGGGTCGGTTTCGACCGGGCGGCGATCACGACGCTGGCGATCAACGATCCCATCTTGTGCATGACGCAGCCGCCGGAGTACGTAGCTTACACGGGCTTCGATACGCTGGCCCACGCCTCTGAGTGCTACGTCGGGCGCGTGCAGCACCTCTCGACGACGCCGATTGCCCTCGCCGCGATAAGGTTGACCCAAGAAAATTTGCGCGAGGCGACGTACAACCCGAAGAACTACAAGGCGATGGAGCAGATGGTCTGGGCGCAGTATACGGCGGCCCAGGCGTTCTCGACCGGCCTGCTCGGTATTCTGCACTCCCTGTCGCACGCGGTCTGTGCCTACTACGACATCCACCACGGCCTGAACAACGGCGTCGGTTTGCCGAGGGTGTGGACGTATAACCAGCCGGCGGCTCCGGAGAAGTACGCGGACATCGCCGAGGCGATGGGCGTTGACACCAAGGGCATGAACGTCCCGCAGGCCGCAGACGCGGCCATAGAGGCCGTCATCCGGCTCGTCAAGGACTGTGGTTGCCCCGAGAGCTGGAGTCAGGTCGGAGAGTACCCGAAGACGAGGATGGGCAAGGGCCACTACGAGGGCAAGACCAACGCGGCTATCCAGTCGGACGACGACGAGCTGCAGAAGATGGCCGAGCACATGATGGGCGACCTATGCACGCCGGGCAACCCGCGCGACCTTACGGTCGATGGCGCGAAGGAGGTCCTGCGCGACTGCATGTACGACGGCATGGCCGTCAAGACGGGCAACGACTACCGGCAGAACATCTGGGGTGTCGCCCCGGAGATGGGCCGCAGGACGCAGCAGACCGCTTCCGAACGGCCCGGACCTCAGTAGTCTGGCGATACTCGACGAGCGGAACGAAAACGGGAGCGGGCATCCGTCCGCTCCCGCCATTTGAGACCATATATTATTGAGCAGGTTCATTC
>Ga0136625_1000945_pt1 | contig 9994 bp, 5 predicted proteins | sample AntDrymUQ4832306_2_FD_104672 | JGI IMG/M metagenome (GOLD analysis project Ga0136625, IMG submission 104672) | Polar desert sand microbial communities from Dry Valleys, Antarctica - metaG UQ483 (23.06) | ecosystem: Environmental > Terrestrial > Soil > Desert | place: Antarctica: Dry Valley...
CGCGGCGGCCAGCGACATGACGATGGCGCCGTCGGGCGCCGGCTCGAGCGGATCGGCGAACACGTGGTCGACCTGCTCGAGCAGCAGGGCGCCGGGCGGCGGCTCGATGAGGCCCAGTCCGGCGGCGTCGACGTCGAGCGCCTCGGGGGAACCGAAGGAGTCCAGGGCGACGTTCTTCAGCGACGTGAACTCCCAGCCGGGCTTGCCGCGAAAGGACGGCAGCGGCAGGGACTCGGTCAGGGCGGCGGCGCGCTCGCGGCGCGCCGCCAGCCACGCCGGCTCGGTCACCGTGTCGGGACTAGCCAATTGAGCCCTCCATCTGAAGCTCGATGAGCCGGTTCATCTCGACGGCGTACTCCATCGGCAGCTCCTTGACGATCGGCTCGATGAAGCCGTTGACGATCAGCTTGGACGCCTCTTCCTCGTTCAGACCGTGCGACGTGAGGTAGAAGAGCTGCTCCTCGCCGACCTTCGAGACGGTCGCCTCGTGGCCGACGTTGACGTCGTCCTCGCCGATGCGGATCGTCGGGTAGGTGTCCGAGCGCGACTTGTCGTCGAGCAGCAGGGCGTCGCAGACGACCTTGGACTTCGAGCCGTGGGCGCCCTTGGCCACCTCGAGCAGACCGCGGTAGGAGCCGCGGCCGCCGTCCTTGGAGATCGACTTGGCGAAGATGTTCGATGTCGTGTTCGGCGCGGCGTGGACGATCTTGCCGCCCGCGTCCTGATGCTGGCCGGCGCCGGCGAAGGCGATCGAGAGGATCTCCCCGTGGGCACGCTCGCCGGTCAGGTAGACCGACGGGTACTTCATCGTCAGCTTCGAGCCGAGGTTGCAGTCGACCCACTCGACGGTCGCGTCACGCTCGGCGATCGCCCGCTTCGTGACGAGGTTGAAGACGTTCGTCGACCAGTTCTGCACGGTCGTGTAGCGGATCCGGGCGCCCGGCTTGGCGATGAGCTCGACGACCGCGGAGTGCAGCGAGTCCGACGAGTACGTCGGCGCCGTGCAGCCCTCGACGTAGTGCACGTAGGAGCCTTCGTCGGCGATGATCAGCGTGCGCTCGAACTGGCCCATGTTCTCCGTGTTGATGCGGAAGTAGGCCTGCAGCGGCATCTCGATGTGCACGCCCGGCGGGACGTAGACGAACGAGCCGCCCGACCAGACGGAGCTGTTGAGCGCGGCGAGCTTGTTGTCGTTGGCCGGGATGATCGTCGCGAAGTACTCCTTGACGAGATCCTCGTGCTCGCGCAGAGCCGAGTCCATGTCCATGAAGATGACGCCCTGCGCCTCGAGCTTCTCGTTGATCTGGTGGTAGACGACCTCGGACTCGTACTGCGCGCCGACGCCGGCGAGGAACTTGCGCTCGGCCTCCGGGATGCCGAGGCGGTCGAAGGTCTTCTTGACGTCGTCGGGCACGTCATCCCACGAGCGCTCGGCGCGCTCGGAGGCGCGCACGAAGTAATGGATGTTGTCGAAGTCGACCTCGGCCAGATGCGGCGAGCCCCACGTCGGCATCGGGCGCGCGAGGAAGTACTCGTACGCCTTGAGGCGGAAGTCGAGCATCCACTGCGGCTCGCTCTTGAACTCCGAGATCTTCTCGATGAGCTCCTTGGTCAGGCCCTTGGGCGCCTTGTAGAGATAGTTCTCGGCGTCATGAAAGCCGTACTTCTCCGTGTAGTCGGCGTTGATGCCCTGCAGGCCCTCTTGCTCGGCGATGGTCTCGGGAGTTGCCATATCGGTTACTCAACCTCCAGCTTGATCATGTCGTCCTCGACGCGGACTGCGAACGTCTCGACGGGAACGTAGGCGGGCAGGGTCACCGGCTTGCCGGTGTGCAGGTCAAACAGGGACCCATGGCGCGGGCACTCGACCGTGCACCGCTGCGGATCGAACTCGCCGTCGGCGAGGTTTCCGTCGTCATGCGAGCAGCGATCCTCGATCGCCAGCAGCTCGCCGTTGCAGTTGAAGATCCCGATCTCCAGGTCCTCCCACTCGACCGTACGCGACGTGCCGGGCGGCAGCTGGGAGAGGGGGCAGATGTCGAGTGTCTCAGCCATGGAAAAGACCGAGTCCGCAATCCCTGCCACGGCGCTCGGATTTGTCTGCCCGAAGTGTAGCTGCTCATGCCGGGCGCGGGTGAGGCCACCGCGGGCGCACCGCCACCGTGGCCGCGCGCGCCCGGCTCAAACTGCCCGAACCCGCCTCAGAACGAGGCGAGGTCCAGTTCGCGCAGCTCCGGATTGCGGTTCAGGCGCGCCACGCTGCGCGCACGTCAGTGCCTTTCAACCGGCCATGAGACGCAGTAGCGTGAACGGTTGGGATGGAATTTCGGATTCTCGGCCCGCTTGAAGTCCGCGACACGCACGGCGCGGTCGCTCTTGGCGGGGTCAAGCCCCGGGCCGTGATGGCGGTGCTCCTGCTGCACCCCAACGAGCCGGTGAGCGCAGAGCGGCTTGCGCTGGCACTCTGGGGGGAGGACGCGCCGAGCAACGCCGTCAAGACGGTGCAGGTCCACGTCTCACGGCTGCGCAAGGCGCTCGGTGAAGCTGACCGGATCGCCACGACACCAGCCGGCTATTGCCTGCGAGTGGGGTCCAATGAGCTCGATGCCCAGCGCTTCGAGCTGCTCGTCGACGACGGCCGGCGCGCGCTGGCCGGCGGCCGAGCCGAGCACGCGGCGGTCCTGCTGGCCGAGGCGCTGAGCCTATGGCGGGGGCGCGCGCTGGACGATGTCGCCTACGAGCCCTTCGCGCAGACCGAGATCGCGCGACTGGAGGAGCAGCGACTCGGCGCGCTGGAGGCGAGGGTCGAGGCCGACCTCTCCGCGGGTCGCCACGACGAGCTGCTCGGCGAGCTCCAGCGACTGCTGACCGACCACCCCACCCGTGAGCGGCTGGCCGGGCAGATGATGCGCGCGCTGTACTGCAGCGGTCGCCAGGCCGAGGCACTGGAGGTCTACCGCGTCACTCGGCGCGAGCTCATCGACGACATCGGCGTGGAGCCGGGGCCGGCGCTTCGCCGTCTGCAGGAGGCGATCCTGCGCCAGGACGCCTCGCTCGAGCCCCAGGAGCGCGTGCCGGAGCTACCGCCTGAGCTCGACGTCGCGACCGCGCAACCACTGCTCGGGCGTGAGCGTGAGCTGGCCTGGCTGCGAGAGCAGTGGGAGCAGGCACGAACCGGCGCCGGCGCGCTCATCACACTGATCGGCGTGCCGGGGATCGGCAGGAGCCGGCTGGCGGCGGAACTGGCCGGCGACGCCCACCGCATCGACGCCAGAGTGCTCTATGCCTGTGGTGCCGGTCCCGCCGATGGCGTGCTCGGCGCGATCGCTGACTTGGGGCAGGCGACACGCCCCACGCTGCTGGTCCTCGACGACGCCGAGCGGGCCGGGGCCGGTGTCCTCACCGCGCTGGGCGAGCTGACGCGCACGCTCGCGGACCTTCCCGTCCTCGTGCTTGCAACCGCCGATACGCACGACGTGCTCGAGGAACGCGGCGCCGCCGCCTCCATCACCCTTGAGCCACTCGACGCGGAGGCGGTGAGCGCGATCGCCGCTGACTACCGAGGCGGACGGTCCGAGGGCTTGCCCGACAGCCGGCTGCTCGAGGCCACCGGCGGCATCCCCGGCCGCGTTCACGAGGTCGCCGGCCAGTGGGCCCGCCGCGAGGCCGCGCGCCGGGTGGAGGCCGTGGCCGGCCGCGCCGCGGCCGGCCGCGCGGAGCTTCGCTCGATGGAGGCCGAGCTGACCGGCGACGTCGTCGAACTCCAGGCGGCGCGCGAACGCACCGAGCGGCCCACCCACGACGCGCCGATGGTGTGCCCGTTCAAGGGCCTGGCCTCGTTCGACGTCGCGGACGCGGAGTACTTCTTCGGGCGCGAGCGGCTCATCGCCGAGCTCGTCGCGCGGCTCGTGGGCGCGCCGCTGCTTGCCGTCGTCGGCCCGTCTGGCAGCGGAAAGTCATCGGTGACCAAGGCCGGGCTGCTGCCGGCCCTCGCCAGCGGCGTGCTGCCCGGCAGCGACGGCTGGACGCAGGTGCTGATCCGGCCCGGCGAGCACCCGATGCGCGAGGTGCTCGAGGCGACGGCGGCCCTGGATCCGGCGGCGCAGGTCGTGATCGCGGTCGATCAGTTCGAGGAGATCTTCACCACGTGCGGCGACGAGCAGGAGCGCTCGGCGTTCATCGCCCAGCTCGTCGCGGCCGCCACGGATCGCAAGCGGCGGACGGTCGTGGTGATCGCGCTGCGGGCGGACTTCTACGGCCGCTGCGGAACGTACCCCGGCCTGGCGGATCTCGTCGCGGCGAACCACGTGCTCGTGGGCGCCATGCGCAGCGACGAGCTGCGCCGGGCGATCGAACGGCCGGCGCTGCGCGTCGGCCTGCGCGTCGATCCGGATCTGGCCGATGCCCTCGTGGCGGACGTCAAGGACGAGCCTGGCGCGCTGCCGCTGCTGTCGACGGCGCTGCTCGAGCTGTGGCAGCGGCGCGACGGGCGGCACCTGCGCTTCGACGCCTACGACCAGACCGGCGGAGTCCGGGGCGCGGTCGCGCGCCTCGCCGAAGACGCCTTCGCCCAGCTCGACGAACGGTCGCAGGTGGTCGCGCGGCGCGTGCTGATGCGGCTGGCGGTCGAGGGCGAGGCTGGCACCGTCGAGCGGCGCAGGGTGGCGCTGGCCGAGCTCGACATCGAGCACGACGAGGACGCCGCGAGCGTCGTCGCGCTGCTCACCGACCGCCGCATGCTAACCGTCAGCGGGGGGACGATCGAGTTCGCCCACGAGGCGCTGCTGCGCGAATGGCCGCGGCTGCGCGACTGGATCGACGAGGACCGCGACGGGCTGCGGCTGCAGCGCAGCCTGAGCGCGGGCACCCAGGAGTGGGAGCGACTGGGCCGCGACGAAGGCGCGCTGTACCGCGGCATCAGGCTGGGCGAGGTGAGCCAGTGGAACGCCGCGCGCAACCCCACGCTCAACACGCTCGAACGTGAGTTCCTGGAGGCCAGCGAGGCGCGACGCGACCGCGAGCGTGCGCAGCGACGTCGCCGCATCGTGCTGGCCTTCGCCAGCCTCGCCACCGTGATCGTCGCGATCTCGATCGTGGCGATCGTGGCGGTGTCGCAGAGCCGCGAGGCGCGCGAGCAGCGTGACCTCGCGGCGTCACGAGCGATCGCCGCGCGATCCGGCGACTTCCTCGTCAGCGACCCCCGACTCAGCCTGGCGCTCGCCTTTCAGGCACTGGCGCGCAACGAGACCGAACCGGCGCAGAACGCATTGCGACAGGCGACGCTCGCCAACCGCACGCGTGGGGTGTGGTCGGTGTCGCGCGACGGACCGGCGTACTCCATCGCCCTCAGCCGGGACGGAAAGCTGTTGGCGACGACCAGCGACGACGGCACCGTGCGCGTGCGCCGCGCCGACGACGGGCGCGCGGTGAAGACCCTCGCGCCGGACCCTGCGGCCGCTGCTCCAGTCCTGTCGGCGAGCTTCAGCCCAAGCGGCAACCGGATCGCGTTCGTGGCCGTGGACGGCACGGTGGCGGTTGCCGACGTACGGAGCGGGCGCCGGTCGAGCGTGCTGCGACTCAAGGACGATCTCGGGCTCAGCGTGGACTTCAGCCGCGACGGGCGGAGCCTGCTCATCGGGACGGATACGGGGGTCGTCGGAATCCTGCCGTTGCGCAAGCGCGCCATGCTGCGGCGATTGCCGAACAGCGGCGAGGGGTCGATGCGGGCGAACTACTCCCACGACGGCACCCGGATCCTGGCCGTCGGCAGCGACGGTAACGCCCGGATCTGGGCGGCCGCGGGCGGCGCGCCGAGCGTGTTTGCGGCCGGCGCGCCACTCAACGCAGGGGCGTTGAGCCGCGACGGCAGGCATGTGGCCGCCGCGGGCATGGACGGCTTCGTGCGGATCTGGGACACCGACCGCCCCGGATCGCGCCCTCGGAAGAGCCGGGTCGACCGCGACCCGCTCGGGTACGTGCGCTTCAGCGCCGACGGGCAGCGCATCGTCGTAGGCGGACAGAGCGATGTCCTACGCATATTGGACGTACGCGGCGGTCCGCCGCTCACCGAGCTACGCGGCCATTTCGGCCCGGTCACCGACGCCGCCTTCCTGCGCGGCAACGACGATGTCGTGAGCGTCGGCTACGACGGCACCCTGCGTCGTTGGACAGTGCTCCCGGTGACGCGCCCGTCAGCCCACGTCACCGTCGGCCGTCTCAGCCTGAGCGCCGACCGCACGCGCGTCGCAAGCGCCTTCGGCGATGGCGTCGTGCGGATCTGGAACCGCGAGTCCGGGCGCACGAACGCGCTGACGCCGGGCGTCGAGGAGTTGGCGCAGGTGGCGTACTCCGGGGACGGACGGCGCGTCGTCGGCTTTGCGTCCGATCGCGTACGCGTCTGGGACGCCGCCGGCGGCGGATCGTGGGAGGTCCCCTTGTCCGGAGATCAAGAGCCGCTGGCGGTTGGGATCAATCGCGACGGGTCCCGCTTGGCGATCGCGATCCTCGATGAAGACACCGTCGTCACCGGCTCGGACGGCCGGCGGCTGTTTGCGCTGAGCAAACAGGTCGGGGAGATCACCACGATCAACTTCAGCCCGGACGACCGGCACCTGGTGACAGCGGGGGAGGACGACAGCCTGGTGCGCATCTGGAACGCTCGCACCGGTCGCCTCATCCGCGAACTGCCGCACAACGAGTCCGTCGAGGATGCACGCTACAGCGATGACGGTCACAACATCGTCACGGGAGCCACGGACGGAACGGTGCGGGTCTGGCCGGTGGCCGGCGGCGCGCCCGTGCTGTTGTACGGACATGTCGGCCCGGTCGACAGCGTCGCGTTCGATGCGAGCGGCGAGCGTCTGGTCAGCGCCGGCGCTGACCGGACCGTGCGCATCTGGGACGCGGCCGGGGGTGAATCCCTCGCCACCTTGCTGACCTATCGCGAGAGCGCGCTCGGGGCGGGCTTCAGCGCCCGCGCAACGCATGTGATCAGCTCACAGGACAACGGGCCGATGCAGGCCACGCGATGCGAGGTGTGCGGAGGGTTCGCGAGCGTGCTGAAGCTGGCGCGGTCGCGCCCGGCTCGCTCCCTGAGCGAGAGCGAGCGCCAGCGGTTACTGGCCGACCACGACTGACGTCAACGGCCAGTCGACGGGCCGCTTGACCCAGCACCGGCCGCCGGGTCACGCTGGTCTGGCGTCACGGGCTGCCGTAGCGCGGATACCTTCCGGCGGGGCTGCTGGTGGGATCGACGTCGAACGCTGATCCCGGCTCGGCGAAGTGACAGGCCCTCGCCTGATGGCACTCGAGCAGCCTCGCGTCGCGCACGACCCAGACGAAGCTGCCCCCCTCGCTCTTGAACCGACTCTTCAGGGCCGCTTCGGGGATCTCCAGCCAGCGATCGAGCGACGTCGACGCGAACAGCCGGTAGAAGGCTCCCTCACCGCTCTCAACCTTGGGGCCGAGTAGGCCGCGGAGAACGACGCGATCCTCGCTGAACGGGGCGCCGACGCTGCCCACGATCTCATCGGGCGCGAACGCACCCGTCGCACCACCGGGCCCGGGCAGGGCCTGCTCACCCATCGAGGTTGCGTTTTCGTCATTCATCTCCCGGCCCTCGCTTCACAGTCGTGGTTGCCACGGTCGGCGACGCCGACCCATGCGTGTGGTAGATGAGCAGTGGCCCGTCCTGATACGTCGATGCGAGGACGGCGCCCGAACAGGGTTCTGTCTTCAGGCATCGGCGACGCTCGTGGCCGATCTCGTGATCTCGCCGATCCGGCTGGCGAAGAACCCCGCCACCGACGGATCGATGTCCGCGCTCATCCGGGCGCGTTGGGGCACCCGTCGCGTCGGTCCAGCCTCGACCACGTCGGCCACCAGCGCGGCAGCCTCCTGCAGCTTCGGCTCGCGCGGATCGACCGCTCCGTCCGAGGCCACCCGCTTGAACCCGTGCGCCAGGTTCGCCGCCTGCGCCAGCCGCGCCGAGACGGCTACGGGGTGCTCGGGATAGTGGCTGACGATCTGCCTCAGCCGCTCGTCGCCGCGCCTCAGCGCAGGAGCATCCGAGCCCATGAGCGACAGCAGCTGTCCCACCTGCTCATCGGCTGCGATCAGGTCGTTGACGTGGCGGTCCACCCGCGTTCCGGCGGCCTTGATGCGGATCGATGTGACGTTGGAGACCACGACGCGCCCATCAGGTTGGGCGAAGAGCGCTCGCAGGTGATAGCGGCCGGGGCGGTTGAACGCGAAGCCGCGCCTGCCGTAGTGGATGAACGCGGCGTCGCGCAGCGGCGGGTCGCTGGCCCGCAACGTGATCGTCTCGTCGCCGCGGCAGTGGTACAGCAGCGGCTCGAACATGAGCTCCGAGCCGTCGGGCCTGCGAATCGCGATGCCGACGTTCCCGGGCCGAGGGCCGATGATGGTCGGCACCCGACGTCCTTCGCGGGTCGTGGCGGTCAGCTCGAGGTTGACGGTGACCGGCGTGTCCTCGACGAGCTCGTCGGGCGCGCGCAGGTTCAACCGCAAGCCCGGGTCCTGCATCAGGTCGACGTCCCACTCCGGCGGACGATGCCGCGCTGCCCTGCCCGGAAACGGCTTTCCGCCCATGATCACGTCGAACTCGAAGGCGTGGCGCAGATGGACGAGCTCGTCATCGTCGAACCCGAAGCCGAATTGCTGCCAGAAGACCGACGGCCCGCCCCTGACGCGCTCCGGATAGTTCATCCACGACAACGCTTCGGGGCGGCCGGGCAGCGGCGGGTCGGTCAGCGACTGCTGCCAGCAGTGGGGCAGGTTGAACGCATGGCCCAGCTCGTGGACGCACGTGTGCAGCTGGTAGCGCATTCGCTCAGGACTCGAATCGGTGCTGTAGCCGTAGAAGACCGCGCAGCCCTGACGGTGGAGCCCGACCTGATCGAACATGATGCCGGCGAGGCGCTGATCGTCGTGCGAAGCGGCGTGCAGCAGCCAGACCGCCCATCGCGGGACGTCGCCCAAGCGGGTGAAGTGCTGCTGCATGGCCGCCTGAAGCTCGGCGTCACTCCAGGTCGCGTTCTCGCCGGCGGCGGCGATGTCGATGATCGTCGGCGGCTCTGTCGACCGCAGCTCGATCCCGGCGTCGGCGAAGGCGCCCACGGGCGTCAGCCGGCGCGGCGCACCACGCGACGCCAGCGCGGTGGTGTCGTACTCACCAGGGACCTCGACCCCCTGCTCACAGGCCTGCTCGAGATCGACGATGCGAAAGCGAGGAGACGCGAACGCACAGTCGTAGACCGCGCCGACCGCATCCCCGCCGCCCGTCATCGCAACATGGCGCAGCCTGGCGGGTGCCGGCGACGGCGCATCGCGCGGCACGTGCGCGATCGTGATGCTAACGCGCCTGCACTTCGTGGGAAACGAGAACACCGCGCGACCGGTGATCGTCGTCTGGCGCTCGCCGGCCAGCACCACCGGCGCGTCGACGCGCATCGAGCCGACCGACTCACCGTTGGACTGGCGAACGTAATCCGCACTCACTCGCTTCATCGGACTCGGCCCGTCCACGTCGATCCGAAGATGCACGTCGAAGGCCCCACCGCTGCCCTTGTACTGGCCGCTGATCTCACGTTGTCCCATCAACGTCGCGGGGTTCGTTGCCATGACAGTGCAAGTAGTACTGGTTCCGGCACGGGGATGCTGGAATTCTTGGGTAAAGTATGTGACGTTTACGTCACACGCGAGGCTCTCGTGAACTGCGCCAGCCCGCGCTTGCCGCTCAGCCGGACGATCACCAGCAGGAGCAGGTGGCACGCGATGGCACGCAGGACGGTTCCACGTCAAGGTCGCGCCGCGCTGACGGCGGGTCGCTCGTTACAGCTTGTCGGCGCCCGTCGGGTGGCGCTCGATGCCGCCCTCGGCCTCGCTGGGCGGCGTCTCGGGCTCCCAGTCCACGGGCTGGCCGAGCGCCGCGCCCTTGAGCACCTTCAGCGTCAGCAGCGCGCACTTCATGCGC
>Ga0136625_1000947_pt1 | contig 9992 bp, 8 predicted proteins | sample AntDrymUQ4832306_2_FD_104672 | JGI IMG/M metagenome (GOLD analysis project Ga0136625, IMG submission 104672) | Polar desert sand microbial communities from Dry Valleys, Antarctica - metaG UQ483 (23.06) | ecosystem: Environmental > Terrestrial > Soil > Desert | place: Antarctica: Dry Valley...
CCGTCTGCGAGAGCCGCAGGCAGCGCTCGAGCCCCCGTTCGTCCCGGCCGGCATCCCGCGCGCACGACCTGATTTCGCGCGCCGCCGCCGGCCAGCTGCTCGAGAGGCTGGGCAGCGACGAGTCGATCCGGCTCTCGAGCACGTCCAGGTTGACCTGCTCGCTGCGCTCGGCGGCCTCGCGCTGGGCGCGCTCGGCCTGCTTGCTGCCCTCGTTGATCGCGTTCTCGGTGGTGTCGAGGATCGGTTCGACGATGAAGAAGTAGCTCGCCGCCAGGATCGCCACCGTGGTCACGATCTTGAGGATCGGGTTGATGATCGTGCCGGCACCGAGCATCCGCGGCGCCAGCCTATTCCAGCATCGGTCGATCGCGATCTTTGCGCGCGCCCGCAAATTGCGGCAGTTGCGGCGCGATCTGCGTCGGGCTAGCCCCCGAAGCCTCAATATCCTCACCCCGATGGCCAAGGACACCGAGAAGCTGATCCGCCAGCTCTCCCTGATCTCGTTCTTGATGGCCAATCGCCGCCCGGTGTCGGCGCTTGAGATCAAGCAGGAGGTCGAGGGCTACAGCTCGATGAACGAGGATGCGTTCGCGCGCCGCTTCTATGCCGACCGCGCCGAGCTCGAGAGCCTCGGGATCACGCTGCAGGTCGAGAAGCCGGCGGAGGGCTTCTTCGAGGCGGAGCTCTACGCGCTGCCGCCGGAGAACTACTACCTACCGGCGATCGCCTTCACCGACCCGGAGCTCGCCGCCCTGCGCACCGCGCTCGGCCTGCTCGATGGCGAGTTCGCCTACGCAGAGCCGCTGAGGCTGGCGCTGCAACAGGTCTCCTGGGGCCGCCCGAGCCCGCTCAACGAGGGCGAGGAGGCGCCGATCGACGTCAAGCTCTCCAACGCCGGCGGTGGCCGCGAGCTCTCCCAGCGGCTGGCGAAGATCGAGACCGCGATCTCGCGCCGTAAGACGATCGAGTTCTCCTACTACTCGCTGCAGCGCGACGAGGTCTCAGACCGCAAGGTCAACCCCTACCACCTCGTCTTTCGCGACGGGCAGTTCTATTTGATCGGCCACTCCTACGAGCGCGACGAGGTCCGCGTCTTCCGGCTCTCGCGGATCCGCGGCAAGGTCTCCTACGCGACCAAGGCCGAGCACGACTTCCAGTCGCCGGCGGACTTCGACCGCCGCGACTACGGCACCCGCACCGACTGGCAGATGGGCGAGATCCAGGGGACGGCGTCGATCTTCCTGCGCGAGCGGATCGCCTGGCTGGTCGAACGCGACTTCGGCGTCCACGGGAAGTTCCGCAAGCCGGTCAAGGCCGACGGGGTCAAGGGCCGCGGCTCGATCTTCGAGACCGAGTACGCGTCGCCGCGCCAGCTGATCTCCTGGGTGCTCTCCTGGCGCGAGAACGCCCGCTTGCTCGACCCGCCCGAGCTCGCCGCCGAGGCGGCGGAGCGCCTGGTGCTGCTGCGCGACCGACACCGCACCGAGTTCGGCGTCGCGAAGACGGTCAGTCGCCCCCTGGCCGAGGGCAACGGCAAGCCGCGCAGCAGCTCCAACGGCCGCTCGGAGTCGGTGATCCGCCCGGAGCGCTTCGCCCGCCTGGTCACGCTCGCCGGCTCGCTGATCGGCGCCGCCCGCACCCCCGAGGGCAGCCTGCCGACCCAGCAGGTCCTCGACGAGCTCAACATCTCGAACGAGGAGCTGCGCGAGGACCTCGACGTGCTCAACGTGGTCAACTTCGGCGGCGGCACCTACGTCCTCTACGCCGAGATCGCCGGTGACCGGATCGAGGTCGACTCCGACACCTACGGCGACAACTTCGCCCATCCCGCGCGGCTGCTGCCGCTGGAGGCGAAGGCGCTGGTCGCGGCGATCGACCTGTTCGGCGACCACCTTCCGCAGTCGGGCCTCTCGACCGCCCGCGACAAGATCGTCAAGGCGCTCGGCCACGATCCCTCCGAGGAGGGCCTCGAGATCGCGCCCGGCCGCGACGACTCCTCGGTCGTGCGCACGGTCAACCAGGCGATTCAGCGCCACCAGGTGCTCGAGCTTCGCTACTACAAGGAGAACGAGGACGATTTCGTAACCCGCGAGGTCGAGCCCTACCAGCTGGTCAAGGGCCCCGAGGGCTGGTACCTGGGCTGCTTCGACCTCGGCCGCTCCGGCACCCGCCACTTCCGCCTCGACCGGATGAAGGAGGCGATCGCCACCGATCGAGAGTTCGAGCCGCGCGAGGGGGTCGAGGAGATCCTCTCCGAGCAGGAGTGGCTCGCCCATGGTGAGGTCGCCACGGCGGGGGTCGCCAGGGTCTGGGTCTCACCGGATCGCGCCCGATGGCTGCGCGAGCAGCGGACGGTGGTCGAGGAGCTCTCCGACGGCGCCCTGGTGGTCGAGCTTCCCTACGGATCCACCGACTGGCTGGTCCGCGAGATCCTCAAGGGCGTCGGCGACCTGGTCGCCCTCGAGCCCGAGGAGGCGCGCGAGGCCGTCCTCAAGGCCGTCGCCTAGAACGGCTGCCGTGGCCGACGCCGCGCCCGGCCACCCCGAGATCCTCCGCATTGTCGCCCCCAACCCCGGGCCGATGACGCTCGCCGGGACCAACACCTATGTCGTCGGAGCCGGCCCGGCCTACGTGATCGACCCGGGCCCCGACGATGCCGGGCACCGGGAAGCGATCCGCGCGGCGGCCGCGGGCCCGATCGCCGGTGTCCTGCTCACCCACGGGCACTCCGACCACACCGCCGGGGTCGAGGCCCTCGACGCGCCTCTGCTCTGGGGCGAGGTCGGCAGCGGCGACGAGGCGGCGGCGATCATGGCGGCCCTCGAGGACGCCGCGACGGCGCCGCCCGCCTCTGCCGCCAAGGCCGAGATCGAGGTCGCCGAGTCGCGGACCGTGGGGCCCTTCACCGTGATCCCCACACCCGGCCACGCCGCCGACCACGTCGCCTTCTTCATCGAAGGTGTCTGCTTCTGCGGCGACCTCGTGCTCGGCGAGGGATCCACGATCGTGCCGCCGGCCGCCGTCGGCGGCTCCCTCGGCGACTACCTGGACTCGCTGCGACGCCTCGCCGGCCTCGACGCAGAGCTGCTCGCCCCCGGTCACGGGCCGTGGATCAACGACCCGGGCCAGCGCATTGCCGAGTACGCCGAGCACCGCGAGGAGCGCGAGCGCCGCCTGGTCGCCGAGCTGGAGGCCGGCGAGCGTTCGCGCGAGCGTCTGCTCGAGCTGGTCTGGGACGACGTACCCGAGCCCCTGCGACCCGCCGCCGCACTGGCGATGCAGGCGCACCTCGAGAAGCTCGAGAGCGAGGAGCGCTGGCGCTCGCTGGCCGGTGAGCTCAGATGAGCCGCCGTGGCCAGATCGAGCTGAGCCCGGGGGAGCAGCTCGAGCTGCTCGAGTCACAGCGGGTGGTGATCGTCAGCTCGCTGGGGCCGCGGGGCTGGCCGCACTCGATGCCGATGTGGTTCACCTTGCGCGATCCCGCGGGCCAGCCGCATCCCGACGGGCCCCCGCGTGAGATCTGGATCTGGACCTACGCCAAGTCGCAGAAGGTCCGCAACCTCGAGCGCGATCCGCGGGCGACGCTGCTGGTCGAGGCCGGCAGCGAGTACCTGGAGCTGCGGGGGTTCCAGATCGAGGCCGAGGCCGAGCTCATTCGCGAGCCCCGGCAGGTCGCCGATTTCGGCAAGGAGCTCACGGTGCGCTACTCCGACGGGATCGAGAGCATCGAGGGCGACGCGGCTGCGGCGCTCGAGGCCCAGGCGGCGAAGCGGGTGGCGATTCGCTTTCAGCCACGGCGGGTCGCGAGCTGGGATCACCGCAAGCTCGGCGGGATCTACTGAGCCTCGGCCGAAGCGAGCGCCTCGGCCGTCGTCACCACGCGGCCGAACTCGGGGTCGAGGTTGGTCGCGGTCACCCGCGTGAGCTCGTCGGCGCTGATCGTGCCGCCACCGTGAGCGCGCATGTCGAAGGTGTGGGTCGCGTCGAGCGCAAAGCTCATCGAGAAGCCGAGGTTGGCGCCGACCCTCGCCGTCGTCTCGCAGCACATGTTGGTCTGGATGCCGCAGACCAGGATCGCGCCGATTCCCCCTTCTCGCAACCATCGGGCGAGATCGGGCTCGCCGTGGAAGGCCGAGTTGACCCGCTTCGCGACCAGCAGGTCGGGAGCGCCCGAGACGACGTCCTTGAAGTCGTTACCGGTGGTGCCCGGCCGCAACGGTGATCCCTCCTCGGCCGAGTCGTGGCGGACGAAGACGATCGGTTGGCCGCGTTCACGCCAGGTCTCGATCAGGGAGCCGACGTTGCGTTCGCAGCCCGAGTTGTTGCGCACGCCCCAGTAGGCGCCGACGTCAAATCCCCGCTGCACGTCGATCACGATCAGGGCCGTCGTATCCATGCTGTCCAGGGTGGCGGCTCGGCGGACCAAAGGCAACATCGATTGCCAAACAGCGGTGAGCGGGCGTCCTCACTAGCCTCCTCGCCCCATGGACGCGCTCAAGGGTCTGATCCTTTCGGGTGGCGCGGGCACCCGCCTGCGCCCGATCACGCATACCTCGGCAAAGCAGCTGGTCCCGGTGGCCAACAAGCCGGTGCTGTTCTACGGGATCGAGGCGCTGGTCGAGGCCGGGATCACCGAGATCGGGATCATCGTCGCGCCGGAGACCGGCGACGAGATTCGCGAGGCCGCGGGCGACGGGTCGGCGTTCGGCGCCTCGATCACCTACATCCTCCAGGACCGCCCGGCCGGGCTCGCCCACGCGGTGCTGACCGCGGAGGAGTTCATCGGTGGCTCGCCCTTCGTCATGTACCTCGGCGACAACCTGCTGCGCGACGGGATCTCCGCCCTGGTCGACGCCTTTCGCGCGCACGAGCCGGAGGCCCTGATCCTGCTGACCAGCGTCCCCGACCCCTGGCATTACGGGGTCGCCGAGCTCGACGGAGGCAGCGTCGTCCGCTTGGTCGAGAAGCCCAAGGAGCCGCCCTCCAACATGGCCCTGGTCGGCGTCTACATGTTCACCTCGGCGATCTTCGACGCCGCCCGCTCGATCGAGCCCTCCTGGCGCAACGAGCTCGAGATCACCGACGCGATCCAGCAGCTGATCGACCACGGCAACAAGGTCGAGAGCCACACTGTCGCGGGCTGGTGGAAGGACACCGGCCAGCTTGCCGACATGCTCGATGCGAACCGGCTGGTGCTCGAGGATCTCGAGACCCGGATCGAGGGCGAGGTCGACGCGGGCTCACGGGTCGAGGGACGGGTGGCGATCGGCGCCGGCGCCGTGCTCGAGCGCTCGGTGGTCCGTGGCCCCGTGGTGATCGGCGCGAACAGCCGGGTCGTCGACTCCTACGTCGGTCCCTACACCTCGGTCGGCCAGGGGGTCGAGATCGTCGGCTCCGAGGTCGAGCACTCGATCCTGCTCGCCGGCGTCGAGGTGCGCAACCTCGACACCCGGATCGAGGCCAGCCTGCTCGGACGCGGGGTCAAGATCGTCCACAGCGAGGAGATGCCGAAGACGCTGCGGATGATCGTCGGCGACAAGTCGGAGATCTCAATCCCGTGAGGGTGCTGATCACCGGCGCCGCCGGCATGCTCGGCAGTGACGTCGTCGCCGCGATCGCGGCTCGCGGCCACGATGCGATCGGCCTCGCCCGCCACGAGCTCGAGATCACCGACTCGGCCGCGGTCGAGGAGGCGATCGCCGAGCTGCGTCCCGAGGCGGTCGTCAACTGCGCCGCCTGGACCGACGTCGACGGGGCCGAGGCCAACGAGCGCGCCGCGATGGCGGTCAACGACACCGCTGCGGGGATCGTCTCGGCGACCGCCGCCGCCCACGGCGCCAAGATCCTCTACGTCTCCAGCGACTACGTCTTCGACGGCACCAAGGGCGCCGCCTACGTCGAGTCCGACATCCCCGCGGCGCTCTCCGCCTACGGTCGTTCGAAGCAGGCGGGCGAGACCTCGACCGCAATCGCCAACCCCCGCCACTTCGTGGTCCGCTCCTCGTGGCTGTTCGGCCAGCAGGGGCCGCACTTCGCCGAGACGATGCTGCGAATCGGCGCCCAGCAACCCGAGGTGATCGTCGTCTCCGATCAGGTCGCCAGCCCCACCTACACGCCGCATCTGGCGGCGGCGCTGGCGCAGCTGATCGAGGGCGACGGCTACGGCATTCACCACATCGCCGGGTCGGGCCGCTGCTCGTGGTTCGAGTACGCGCAGGAGATCTTCGACCAGGAGGGGGTCGAGTGCCGGGTGATGGCGGGGAGCACCGAGCTGCTCGGGCGCCCGGCGCCACGGCCGGCGCTCTCGCTGCTGGCCAGCGAGCGCCCCGATGCGATCGTCCTGCCCGACTGGCACCGGGGGCTGAGCCAGTACCTGGCGGCGCGACGGGCGAGGGCTGCCGCATGAACGTCCTGGTCACGGGCGGCGCTGGCTTCATCGGCTCCGCCTACGTCCGCCACCGGCTCGAGAGTCACCCGGAGCACGCGGTGCGGGTGCTCGACAAGCTCACCTACGCGGGGCGCCGCGAGAACCTCGAGGGCCTCGACTCCGAGCGCTGCGAGCTGGTCGTCGCCGACATCGCCGACCGCGACGCCGTCCGCGCCGCGGTCGACGGCTGCGAGGCGATCGTCAACTTCGCCGCCGAGACGCATGTCGATCGCTCGATAACGAATCCGGGTGAGTTCATCCAGACCCACGTGTTCGGCACCCACGTTCTGCTCGAGGCAGCTCGCGATGCCGGCATCAGGCACCTTCAGATTTCCACCGACGAGGTCTACGGCTCGATCGACGAGGGCTCGTTCACCGAGAGGTCGCCGCTGGATCCCTCCTCCCCCTATTCCGCTTCGAAGGCCGGCGGCGACCTGCTGGTCGGCGCCTTTTGCGACACCTATGGATCCGACGCCCTAATCGTGCGCGGGTCGAACAACTACGGTCCGCGCCAGTATCCGGAGAAGCTGATTCCGCTCTGCATCCTCAACGCGCTCGCCGGCGACCCGCTTCCCGTCTACGGCGACGGCATGCAGGTCCGCAACTGGCTCTGGGTCTCGGACTTCGCCAGCGCGATCGACACCGTGCTCGAGCGCGGCGAGGCCGGCGAGGTCTACAACGTCGGCGGCCCCGACGAGCTCGCCAACATCGATGTGATCAAGCGCATCCTCGAGCTCACCGGCCGCGACGAGTCGCTGATCTCCTACGTCGACGACCGCCTCGGCCACGACCGCCGCTACTCGCTCTCGGCGCAGAAGACCGAAGGCCTCGGCTGGAAGGCCGCGGTCGGCTTCGACCAGGGGATCGAGCGAACGGTCGAGTGGTATCGCCAAAACGAGGCCTGGTGGGAGCCGATCCGCAGCGGCGAGTACCGCGAGTACTACCAGCGGCAGTACGGCAAAGTCCTCGGCTGATGCCGCGCAGGCTCGACACCCGTATCGACGGCCTAGTCCTGCTCGAGCCCGAGGTCCACGGCGACGAGCGGGGCTTCCTGGTCGAGACCTACAGCGCCTCGGCGTGGCGCGAGCACGGCGTCGACACGGAGTTCGTCCAGGACAATCACTCGCGCTCGGGCCGGGGGATCGTTCGCGGGCTTCACTTCCAGATCTCCCCGGGTCAGGCGAAGCTGGTGCGCTGCGGGCGCGGGCGGATCTTCGATGTCGCCGTCGACCTGCGCCGCGACTCCCCGACCTATCGGCAATGGGAGGGACACGAGCTCGACGACGAGCTTCACCGCCAGCTCTTCATCCCGGTCGGCTTCGCCCACGGGTTCGGCGCGCTCAGCGAGGTCGCCGACGTCAACTACAAGGTCTCGAGCTACTACGACCCCGCCAGCGAGCGCGCGATCGCCTGGGACGACCCCGACGTGGGCGTCGCTTGGCCGATCGCCGAGCCGCGGGTCTCAGGGCGTGATCGAAGCGCTCCCCAGCTCGCAGAGATCTCGGACGAGCTGCCGTTCTAGCGCCGACCGAGTGTCGGATTCCTCCGCCCCGGACTGACGGATCCGACACTCGGCGGGGATTCGCCCGGTGCGTAGACTCGATCGGTTGAGCATGAGCGCGAAGCCGACTGCAGACACTGACCCCCTGGCCGCCTTCAGCGTGGCCACGCGCCGCTGGTTCGACGCCTCATTCGAGGCGCCCACCCCGGCTCAGGCCGCGGGCTGGCCGGCGATCGCCTCGGGCGCCAACACGCTGATCTGCGCCCCCACCGGCTCCGGAAAGACCCTGAGCGCCTTCCTCTGGGGCATCGACTCGCTCGCCCGCCGCCCCGAGGAGCTCGGTGCCGGTGTCAAGCTCGTCTATATCTCGCCGCTGAAGGCGCTCTCCTACGACATCGAGCGCAACCTGCGGGCGCCGCTCAAGGGTGTCGGAGCCGAGGTCTCGGTCGGCTTGCGCACTGGAGATACGCCTCAGCGCGAGCGCCAGGCGATGAAGCGGACGCCCCCGGACATCCTGATCACGACGCCGGAGTCGCTCTACCTGATGATCACCTCGCAGGTCCGCGAGATCCTCACCGGGGTCGAGGCGGTGATCGTCGACGAGATCCACGCCGTCGCCCAATCCAAGCGCGGCTCCCACCTGGCGCTAACTCTCGAGCGGCTCTCGCGGCTCACCGCCGAGGAGGGCAACCCGGAGCCGCAGAGGATCGGGCTGTCGGCGACCCAGCGCCCGCTGGAGCGGATTGCGGAGTTCCTGGTCGGCCCCAAGCGCAACTGCGAGATCGTCAACGCGGGGGTGCGCAAGCAGCTCGACCTGCAGATCGTCGTCCCCGTCGACGACATGACCGAGCCCGACGCCTCGACCGAGAAGCGCCAAGACGGCGGCGACGTCGGCCTCGACCCGATCGCCGAGCTCGAGCCGGTCTCGAATCCGCGCTCGATCTGGCCGGCGATCTACCCGGAGCTGCTGAAGCTGGTCCGCGAGCACACCTCGACGATCATCTTCGTCAACAACCGCCGCGGCGCTGAACGCCTCGCCAAGCGCCTCAACGAGCTACACAACGAGCAACCCGAACAAGAACTCCCCGCCACGGAACATGCGGGCAACGGGACAGCTCGAGATGGTCGGCAAGAACCTGCCCAAGCCGCACGAAGCAGACCCGACGGCAGCGGACGCGAAGCGGAGCAGCCGTCGGATGTGTTCGAGGAGATTGCCCGCGCCCACCACGGCTCCCTGGCCCACGAAGAACGCCTGGTAGTCGAGGAGCTGCTCAAGTCCGGCAAGCTCCCCTGCCTCGTCGCCACCTCCTCGCTCGAGCTCGGCATCGACATGGGCGCGCTCGACCTGGTGATCCAGGTGGAGTCGCCGAAGTCGGTCTCTCGCGGCCTGCAGCGGGTCGGGCGCGCCGGCCACCAGCTGGGCTCGGTCTCCAAGGGCAGGATCTTTCCCAAGTTCCGCGCCGACCTGCTCGAGTGCGCCGTGGTCGCCAAGCGCATGCGCGAGGGGCGGATCGAGGAGACGGTGATCCCCCGCAACCCGCTCGACGTGCTCGCCCAGCACCTGGTCTCGATGGTCGCCGACGAGGAGTGGAAGGTCGACGAGATCGAGCGCCTGGTCACCGCCACCGAGCCGTTCAAGGAGCTCTCGCGCGAGCAGCTCGAGAACGTCCTCGACATGCTCGACGGCCGCTATCCCTCGGAGAAGTTCGCCGAGCTGCGCCCCCGCCTGGTCTGGGATCGCACCGCGGGCACGGTCCGCGGCCGCAAGGGCGCGCGCCAGCTGGCGGTCACCAACGCCGGCACGATCCCCGACCGCGGTCTCTACGGGGTCCACCTCCCCGACGGCCGCCGGGTCGGCGAGCTCGACGAGGAGATGGTCTACGAGGCACGGGCCGGGCAGACCTTCTTGCTCGGCGCGACCACCTGGCGGATCCAGGAGATCACCCGCGACCGGGTGATCGTGATCCCGGCTCCCGGCGTTCCCGGGGCGGTGCCGTTCTGGCGCGGCGACGGGGTCGGCAGGCCGGCCGAGCTCGGCCGCGCGATCGGCGCCTTCGCCCGCGA
>Ga0136625_1000948_pt1 | contig 9988 bp, 8 predicted proteins | sample AntDrymUQ4832306_2_FD_104672 | JGI IMG/M metagenome (GOLD analysis project Ga0136625, IMG submission 104672) | Polar desert sand microbial communities from Dry Valleys, Antarctica - metaG UQ483 (23.06) | ecosystem: Environmental > Terrestrial > Soil > Desert | place: Antarctica: Dry Valley...
CGACGGGGCTTCTGCTCGCTCTGCGGCGCAAGCCTGTTCTGGGACGCGCCGGAGCGAGAGACGATCGGGATCGCCGCAGGGACCCTCGAGCAGCCCACCGGGCTCAAATCCGCCGGGCACGTCTATGTGTCGCAGGCCGCCGATTACGAGCACCTCGTCGACGACGGCTCGCCGCACAGGTCTGGTGCCGCCGGGACCGACGCGGCCTCTCCACCACGCTGAGACGGTTCGGATCGCGCAGGACACGATTGCTCAACGCTACGGACGCGCCCTTCGACTCGCACTGACGCGCGTGGGAGCCGCATCGGTGATGTCCGCGCCGTCCGTGGTCTCAGGCAGCCACCTTGGGGGGTGCGAAGCAACCGCGGGCGGCACAAGGCGCTCCCTCGGAGCTGGTCGCGCGTTCGAAGCACCCGTAGCCGAACGGGTCGCTCACCATCGGACCAGCTTCCAGATCGCTGGACGGGGCTCTTCCGCGGCTCCGATGTCGGCGAAGATCTCAACCGCCAGCTTGAGGTGCGCCATCGCGACATCCGGATGGCCGGAGGCCTGCAACAGGTCGGCGAGGTTGTTGTGCAGGGCAGCCTCGTGGTGTCGGTCACCCGTCGTCGTGCACAGGTCAAGAGCTGCGGTTGTCAGCTCCGTGGCGCTCTGCAGCTCGCCGCCCGCCCGGTGGGCCAGGGCGAGGTTGTTCAGGGCCGCCACCCTCAGGTCATGGTCTCCGACCTGGTCGGCAAGCTCGCGGCTCCGTCGCAGGCTCTCGAAGGCAGCGCGTGTGTCGCCGTCTGCCGTCGCCAACATCCCCAAGAGGTTGTGGGCTTGGCAACGCGCGCGAAGATCACCTGCATCCTCCGCCAGCGCGCTGGCTTGCCGAGCGAGCCGCCTTGCCCGCAAGGCGTCGCCCTGGGCATGGGCGGCCAGGCTGAGATCGGCGGTGACCCCTGCGCGGTTCGCGCACTCCGATTCGGGAGCTGCCGCCAGCGCCACCTGTAGATGTGCCTCCGCGAGCACGTACTCTCCCCGGCGGTGCTGCAGCCGGCCGAGACGCTGCTCGACCGCTGACAGCTGATCAGGTCGACAACCCGCGGCGGCCGACTCCAAAGTGAGCAGCGCACCGGTGTAGTCCCCCATCACGGTCTGCAGGTCACCGATCACGGTCTCCAGCTCGGTCCGGTCAGGATGACCGAGTGTCAGTGCCGCGCGGAGGTGACCCAGCGCCTCGGCGTTGGCGAACACCTCTCGTGCCTGCTCGCCGGCTTCGCGGAAGGCGTGCGCCGCCTCTCGGTCACGACCAGCCAGGTGAAGGTGCCGTGCGACGACGGCCGCCGGTCCGCCGAGCACCTGGGCCGCTCTCCCGTGCAACAACCGTCGACGCGCTAGGCTGGTCTGGTCGTAGACCACTGTTCGCAGTGAGTCATGTGTGAAGTCGTACTCGCGTGAGGCTTCCCCGACCAAGCCTCGCCGCACGACCTCTTCCAACGCAGTCACAGTCTCCTCGTCGGTACGCCCACACACCGCCCGCACGGTGTCGAGATCGAACGATCGCCCCAGCACAGCGGCACCGGAGAGGACCTGACGACCGGTCTCACTGACCGGGTCGAGCCTGGCGCGCAGGAGCTCGCGCGCGCTGACAGGAAGCGGCCACTCATCGTCGCCGCTGAGCGTGCGGAGGTACTCGACCAACAGCAGCGGCACACCATCGGTCTTCTCCCAGAGACGCCGTACGACGTGGGGGTCGCGTTCACGGGGACGAGCCGCCCGCACCAGCGCCTCGACGGCATCCTCACCCAGCCGCCCGAGACGCAGCGCCGTCCCGCCGCCTGCTCGCGCGATCGCAGCCACCTCACGCCGCAGCGGGTGGTCGTACGGCGTTCGCCAGGTGAGCACCACCAGCAGCGGGCGGCCTGCCGATCGGCGTAGTCCGTAAGAGAGCAGGCCGAGTGTCGCCTGGTCGCCCCACTGCACATCGTCGATGAACCACGCTCCCGGGACGCTTCCACGTGCGGCTGCAGACAGCGTGTCCCACAACCCCGCAAGGAAGCGGGTCTCGGCGCCGGGACCATCGAGTGCCGGGGGTGTGTCGCCCGACCGGCCCGCGGTGAGATCCGGCAGGAGGCGGGCAGCCTCGCCCAGTGCGCGGTCCCCGGCACCGGCCAACCAGTCGTCCCCTTCGCGGAGCCTCCCTCTCAGCGCCTCGATGACCGGGGCATACGCGAGCCCGCCCTCGTCCTCGTACGCCCGCCCGACCAACACCCGCGCCCCATCGTCGCGCAGTTGCGACAACAACTCCTCGACAAGCCTGGTCTTGCCGATCCCCGCCTCTCCTTCGACCAGGATGACGTGGCCGTCAGTGGCAATCGACTTGTGAGCGGATCGAAGCGAGCGTAGGTCTGCACAGCGCCCGACGAACGGCGACACGAGAGACTCAGGTCCCGGTGCACTCCCAGACGCGGCTGCGGGGGCCGACACGATGTACGACCCCCGGCTGATCGCCTCGTAGAGTTCGGTCGTCTCCGACAGCGGCGGCACGCCGAGCTCCCGAGAGAGTGTGCGAACGCACTCGCGGTACTGCACGACTGCCGCCGTCCGGTCACCGGTCGCCGCATACAACATCATCAACGCGCGGTGAGCCGACTCGTGCAAGGGATCGACCGCGAGCCATCGCTGCGCAGACCGCAGGGCACCGAGTGTGTCTCCCGCCGTCTGCCGTGAGTCGACGAGGTCGCCGAGCACGACAACCAGTTCCCGGCGGAGACCGTCGCCCTCGATCTGCGCCCAGTCCTCGAAGTCAGGTGCGTCCCGTACGCCGAACCCCTCGAGGAAGTCGCCCCGAAACAGGTCGACGGCGCGCTCGAGGTCCCCATCGGCCCGCAACACTCGGAACTGGTCGACGTCTACCGCAAGCCGAGAGCCCTTGATCAGGCGTACGTGGTCACGGGTGGCTTCGATGAGCTCGGGACCGATGGCACCACGGAGCGCGGACAGGGTACGGCGCAGGGCGCCGCGCGCGCGCTCCGGGTCGCTGCCCGGCCACAGCAGGTCAGCCAGCGCATCACGGGGGCGGGGTCGGTCCGTGAGGGCGAGGACCCGCGCCATCCGTTCCACGACCGTCATGTCACCGGTCGTCCAGTGGGATCGTAACGATTCCTGCACGGTGGGGTGCGACTTTGGCGTAGAACGGTTCGCAGGGAGGGAGGTGGCATCGTGATGGCTGTGTCTGACCGGACGTTGCGACTGTCTGCCTGGGCGTCGTGGTGGTTCCTGGTCGTGGTTATGGGTGTCGCGTTGCTTCTGTCACGCCTCGACGAGGGGGTAACTGCCGAGTCCTGGGGGAGCGGGGGCTTCGTGGGCGACTTGTCCTTTGTTGCCGTGGTGATGGCCTTCCCACTCGTTGGCCTCTTGATCCTGCGGCTTCAGCCGCGTAACGCCATCGGTTGGTTGCTGATAGCGGTCGGCATGGTGGCGGGCCTTGGGCTGGCGGCCGACAGCTACGCCATCTACGGCCTACTGATACGACCTGGGTCGGTGCCAGCACCGGCCGTCTTGGCCGCGGTCAACGAGGCCAGCTGGGTCCCGTGGATCGGACTGATGGGCACCTTCTTGATCCTGTTCTACCCCGATGGTCACCTCCCGTCTCCGCGCTGGCGGCCGCTGGCGTGGCTGTCCGCAGTGACGATGTTTGTCGTGACGGTCGCCATTGTCTTCCAGCCAGGCAAGATGGAGGAAGGCCCCGTGCCCGCGATGGAGAACCCCATCGGCTCGCACGCGGCACAACCAGTCCTCAGTGTTCTCCTCGCCGTCTTCCTGCCACTGTTGCCGTTGTGCATCGTGGCGTGCGCGGTCGCTCTCGTCCGCCGGTTCCGCCGATCGCGCGGCATCGAGCGGCAGCAACTCAAATGGTTGGCGACGGCTGGCGCAGTGGTGGCGTTCGCCTACCTGCTGACGATGGTCAGTGTGTTCTTGAAAGACACCAATCTGATCTCCGCGGATGCGACAGGCTGGGTCACAGCCCTACAAACCCTGTCGGTGCTGTCGTTCGTCCTCCTACCTGCAGCCATCGGGATCGCCATTCTCCGGCACAGGCTGTACGGCATCGATGTCATCATCAACCGAGCTCTTGTCTACGGCTTCCTGACCGGGACCCTGGCCGCCGTCTATCTCGGCTCGGTGCTGTTTCTGCAGCTGGTGTTGAGTCCGCTTACCAACCAGTCCGACCTGGCTGTCGCCGGCTCCACCCTGGCGGTTGCGGCACTGTTCGGACCGGTGCGCACGCGTAGCCGTCACGTCGTCGACCGCCGGTTCTACCGCAGCCGCTACGACGCCACCCGCACCCTCGACGACTTCGCCGTCCGCCTCCGGCACGAGCTGGATCTGGATGCCGTCGGCGCCGACCTGCGCGCCGCCGTGCACGCAACCGTGCAGCCGGCTCACGTCTCGCTCTGGCTCCGATGGTGAGGGCGATGTCAGACCGCGCGCTGCGCAGGTCAGCGTGGGCGGTGTGGTGGTTCCTTGTCGTGATGATCGCCGCCAGTGTGCCGCTGAGCCTGGTCGAGCATTCGAGGTCGGCGGAGACGTGGGGCTCAGCCGCTGGCGCGGCGGGCGAGTTGGCGTTCGTTGTCTTGGTGTTCACCTTCCCCATGACCGGCCTGCTGATCCTGCGGCGCCAGCCGCGCAACACGATCGGCTGGCTCCTGCAGGGCATCGGCCTGGTGTGGGGCCTGACCGGCTTCGCCGACAACTACGCCACCTACGGCCTGCTGGTGGACCCCGGGTCGCTCCCGGGACCGGACGTGGTCGCCGCGCTGAACGAGGGCACCTGGGCTGCGGCCATCGGGCTGATGGGGACCTTCTTGATCCTGCTCTACCCCGACGGTCGGCTGCCTTCTCGCCGCTGGCGACCTGTGGCATGGCTGTCCGCGGTGACGATCGTGATGGTGACCGTGGCCGTCGACCTGTTGCCGGGTCGGCTCGAGGAAAGCCCGATTCCCTCGATGGCGAACCCGATCGCCGTCGAGTCGGCTCAACCCGTGCTCGACGTCATACTGGTCGTCTTCCTACCCCTCTTGCCGATGTGCATCCTCGCGTCAGCCTTCGGCCTTGTCGTGCGCTTCCGCCGCTCGCGTGGGGTCGAGCGTGAGCAACTCAAGTGGCTCGCCACAGCCGGGGCCCTGGTGGCATTCCTTTTCCTGGTCACGCTGATGTCAACGTTGGTCACCCAAACGGCGATGGGTGGGCAGGAGGTACCGGCGTGGCTCGGCTTGCTGCAAGCCGTCTCGGCACCGGCCTTCGTGCTGCTGCCCATCTCGATCGGGATCGCCATCCTCCGTCACGGCCTTTACGAGATCGACGTCATCATCAACCGCGCTCTCGTCTACGGCTTGCTCACCGCGGCCCTTGTCGGCGTCTACCTCGCCTCGGTGCTTCTCCTGCAGCTGGCGCTGAACCCGCTCACCGAGCAGTCCGACCTGGCGGTCGCCGGCTCGACCCTCGCGGTTGCCGCACTGTTCCGCCCTGCCCGCACCCGGATCCAGGCTGCCGTGGATCGGCGGTTCTACCGCAGCCGCTACGACGCCGCCCGAACACTCGACGCGTTCGCGACGCGGCTACGCCATGAGCTGGACCTGGATGCCGTGGGCACAAACCTGCGCGCAGCCGTGCACGTGACCGTGCAGCCGGCTCACGTCTCGCTCTGGCTCCGACCGTGAGGGCGATGTCAGACCGCGCACTGCGGAGGTCGGCTTGGGCGGCGTGGTGGTTCTTCGTCGCCATGATCGCTGTCGCCGTGTCATTCTCGTTGGTCGACCAAGATGCGGTCGCAAACACCCCGCGAGCCACCGAGGCAGGGCTCGTGATCGTCCTGCTCACCTCATTTCCGCTGACCGGCCTGCTGATTCTGCGGCACCAACCGCGAAACACGATCGGCTGGCTGCTCCTCGGCATCGGGTTCGTCTGGGGCATCGGCGGACTGGCCGACAACTACGCCCGCTACGGCCTGCTCGTCGACCCCGGGTCCCTTCCAGGACCTGAGGTGGCAGCAACTATTGCCAGCGGCATCTGGGCGCCGGCGCTCGGACTGACGGGCACGTTCTTGATCCTGCGCTACCCTGACGGCCATTTGCCCTCGCCCCGCTGGCGGCCGGTCGCGTGGCTGTCCGCGGTGACAGTCGGTGCCCTGACCGTCGTCCTCCTCTTGTCCCCAGGTCAGCTCGAGGCGGGTCCGGTGCCCAACGTCTCGAACCCACTCGCCCTCGAATGGGCACGGCCAGTTCTCGAGATCGCGTTGGCGATCCTGCTCCCCGCGTTCGCGTTGTGCATCCTCGCGTCCGCGGCGGGCCTGGTGTGGCGCTTCCGCGGTTCGCGCGGTGTCGAGCGCCAGCAGCTGAAGTGGCTGGCCACCGCGGGTGCATTGGTGGCCTCGCTGTTCGTGGTCAGCATCATCGCGTCGATTCTCACGTCGACCTCGGGCCGGGAACCGGGGTGGCTCACAGTGCTGGATCACGCCGGATTCCTGTTGTTCGCCCTCCTGCCCATCTCGATCGGGATAGCCATCCTGCGACACGGCTTGTACGGCATCGACGTCATCATCAACCGCGCCCTCGTCTACGGATCCCTCACCGCCGTCCTCGCCGGTGCCTACCTCGGTTCGGTGCTGCTGCTGCAACTGGTACTGAACCCCGTCACCAGACAGTCCGAGCTCGCGGTGGCCGGCTCCACGCTCGCGGTCGCCGCGTTGTTCCGCCCCGTCCGCGCTCGGATCCAGGGAACCGTGGACCGGCGCTTCTACCGCAGCAGGTACGACGCCGCCCGCACACTCGCCACGTTCGGTAGACGGCTCCGCTACGAGCTCGACCTGGACGCAGTGGGCGCCGACCTGCGTGCCGCCGTCCACGAGACGGTGCTGCCGGCGCATGTCTCCCTGTGGCTCAGGCCGTAGCGATGGACCAACTCCTGCGACACAGGCAAAGCAGGCGCTCCGTAACGGTTCGTGGACGCCGCTCGGTTAGACAGGACTCACCATGAGCACACTGACGGGATCCTTCCGCCGCCGCTTCCTCGACCGAGCGGGGGTCGACCGAGCCGTGCGTGACGCTGCTTCGGCGAAACCGGTCGCGCTAGTCGACGAGCCTCCCCCGGTCGACATCGCGCCGAACGACCCGCTGCTGGCCTATCTGCAAGGTGCCAGTGGCGTGGTGGGCATCGAGACGCTGGAGCTCGACTCCCCCGCGCTAACGGCCATGAAGGCTGCTGGAGTGCAGCTTGCTGTGCCACTTGTGTCCCAAGGGGAGCTGATCGGCGTCTTGAACCTTGGGCCTCGTCGCTCCGAACAGGACTACTCCCTCGACGACCGCAAGCTGCTCGACAACCTGGCCGCGCAGGCTGCACCGGCACTTCGGGTCGGCCAGCTCGTCCGCCAGCAGCAGGCCGAGGCGCGGACTCGTGAACGGTTCGAGCAGGAGCTCGAGGTCGCAAGGCTGATCCAGCAGAACTTCCTGCCGAAACAGCTTCCGGACCTGCCCGGCTGGGAAGTTGCGGCCCTCTACCGCCCCGCGCGCGAGGTCGGGGGCGACTTCTATGACGTGATCTCCCTGCCCGATGGTCAGGTGGGGTTCGTCGTGGGCGATGTCACCGACAAGGGTGTCCCGGCCGCTTTGGTCATGGCCGCCACCCGTAGCGTGCTCCGCGCCTCGGCGCAGCGACTGGTCGAGCCCGGCGAGGTGCTGGAGCGGGTCAACGAGCACCTGTGTCCCGACATGCCCCCCAAGATGTTCGTGACATGCCTGTACGGCGTACTGGAGCCGGCGACTGGTCGGTTCCGCTTCGCCAACGCAGGTCACGACCTCCCGTATGTGAAGACCGCCGACGGATCCGTTGAGCTACGGGCCAGGGGGATGCCGCTCGGGCTGATGACCGGGATGGCCTACGAGGAGAAGGAGACCGTCCTCGCCCCTGGCGACTCACTGCTGCTGCACTCCGATGGTGTGGTCGAGGCACATGACCCCGACGGGCACATGTTCGGCTTCCCGCGCTTGAAGGAGGCTGTCGCGACATACCCCGGTGGCGGTGAGCTGATCGATCTGGTGCTCGCAGACCTGCGCGAGCACACCGGACCCGACGCCGAGCAGGAGGACGACATCACGATGGTCACCTTGGCTCGCGCCGGGGGATCGACGCCCCCAGAGGAAGGTTCAGCACCCATGCGCCAGCTCACGGAGTTCGATGTGCCCAGCGCCGAGGGCAATGAGCGGCTTGCGCTGACGACAGTGAGCGCGGTCGTCGCGCCGCTCGGCCTCACCGACGCACGGCTCGAGCGGCTCGAGACGGCAGTCGGGGAAGCCACGATGAATGCGATGGAGCACGGCAACGGCTACCGCGCCGACCAGCCGGTCAAGGTCCGGGTCCTGACGGGATCGGGGCAGGTGCGCGTCCAGATCACTGACCAGGGCGGAGCTTCGACAGACCGCGAGAGCGAGACGCCGGACATCGAGGCGAAGCTCGCGGGTCTGCAACGCCCCCGCGGATGGGGGCTGTTCCTCATCAAGAACATGGTCGACGAGGCGCACGAGACGAGCGACGGGAAGGTGCACACACTCGAGCTGGTGATGCACCTTGACGACAAGTCGGAGATCGAACACGAGGGAGGCGACGATGACGACCAGTGAGATGTCAACGGTGATACGACGGCGAGACCGGGTGGCGGTCATCGACTTGGTGGGCGACGTCAACGCACGGGCCGAGGATTCCCTGGACACCGCCTGGGCGGAGGCCACCCGCGAGGGGCCGGATGCGGTGATCCTCAACTTCGAGGGCGCGGGCTACATCAACTCGACCGGCATCGCGCTGATCGTCGGGCTGCTCGCCAGGGCACGTGCGCGCACAATCCCCATTCTGGCCTACGGCCTCACCCCCCACTATCGCGAGATATTCGAGATCACCCGCCTGGCCGACTTCCTGGCCATCAACCCCGACGAGGACAGCGCCGTGCGCGGCGCAGAGAGAAGCAGCACATGACCGATGCGACAGCAACGTTCGACGTACGCCGACACGGACCGGCCAGCGTGGTCGACATTCGGGGAGACGTGACGGCCGGTTCGGAGGACGTGCTCATGAGCGCGTACGCCGCGGCAGGTGACGCCGAGGCGATCGTGCTGAACTTCTCCGACCTGTCCTACATGAACAGTGGCGGTATCGGGCTCCTGGTCACCTTGCTCGTCCGGGCGAATCGGCGCTCACAGCAGTTGATGGCGTACGGCTTGTCCGACCACTACCGCCAGATATTCGAGCTGACCCGGCTTGACGAGGCAGTCAGCATCCACGACTCCGAGCAGTCCGCGCTCAACGCAGCCGACGCCGGGTAGAGAAGGAGGACACCATGGATGGCATGGACGACCGGACCGTCGAGAACACTCGGGAGAAGCAGGTGGCCGCGCGCGATGCGACCTACTGGGCGAAGGCGGTGTCGCGGCTGAACGTCTCCAATGTGCCTGAAGGAGCGATCAACCTCAACGTGACAGGCAAACGCCTCGCCGGCCCGATCCAGGGCTTCGGAAAGATGTGGCAGAAGACCTATCAGGTGAGTCTGCCCCGCGAGCGGGTGTCTCCCATGGATCTGATCGCGACCTGGAAGCAGCGATTCCCCGACTTCTGGCCCGAGGGCAACAGCTTCTACGCGCCGCTGACCGGGATCGAGCCGGGTGAGGTGGCCCTGCTCAATATGACGCTTCCGGGGAAGATGAAGCTGTCGACCGGTGTGATGGTGCTGTACGCCGACGAGGAGTCATTCACGTTGATGACACCGCAGGGCCACATGTTCGCAGGCTGGATCACGTTCAGCGCGACTGAGGTCGACGGCCAGACAGTTGCCCAGGCTCAGGTGCTCATGCGCGCATCCGACCCGATCTTCGAGCTGGGCCTGACATTGGGTGGACACCGCCAGGAAGACCGGTTCTGGAACCAGACGCTGACAGCCGTCGCAGACCACTTCGGGGAG
>Ga0136625_1000951_pt1 | contig 9978 bp, 7 predicted proteins | sample AntDrymUQ4832306_2_FD_104672 | JGI IMG/M metagenome (GOLD analysis project Ga0136625, IMG submission 104672) | Polar desert sand microbial communities from Dry Valleys, Antarctica - metaG UQ483 (23.06) | ecosystem: Environmental > Terrestrial > Soil > Desert | place: Antarctica: Dry Valley...
CGTGGTCGTGCTGATCTCCGATCTCTTCGACGGCGGTGATCGTGCGGTGATGCTGGCCCGGGCGGCGTCACTGGTGTCGTCGGGGGTCACCCTCGTCGTCGTATTGAGCCTGTCCGATGACGGCACGCCCGCCTACGACCACGTCAACGCCGAGGCGCTGCGGGGGCTCGGCGCAGCAGTGTTCGCCTGCACGCCCGACCGCTTCCCCGATCTGCTCGCCGCCGCGCTCGAGGGGGCCGACGCCGTTCAGCTCGCCGATCTGGCGAGCCACTGATCGGCGCCGGCGATCGCGGTCTCGATGGCGTGGCGCACGGCGGTGTCCTTGACGATCAGGTCGGGCCGCTCGTCCTCGCCGCGCTGGGCGATGATGCCGCACACGCACGCCGCGGTGAAGCCGTAGACACCTCCCATCTTGAACAGCGTCCCCGCCTCCATCTCGAAGTTGAGGACGCCGAGCTCGTGGTACTCGTCGATGACGCCCCGCAGGCGGCGCAGCAGGTGCGGGTTGGCCGATGAATGCGAGCGCTCCTGGCCCTCGAAGAACGTGTCGGTGGACGCCATCACGCCGACGTGGTGGTCGATTCCGGCGGCGGCAGCGGCCTCGGCGAGCACGACGGTGAGAAACGGGTCGGCGACGGCCGGGTATTCGGGTGGCGCGATGTCGTTGGCGGCGCCCTGCATGGTGAGCGCGCCGGAGCCGATGACCACCGAACCGATGTGCACGTGATCCTGGATCGAACCGCTCGTGCCGATGCGGATGATCGTGCGCATGCCGAGCTGGACCAGCTCGTTGACCACGATGCTCAGCGAGGGCGCCCCCATCCCGCTGGTGGCGCACACCACCGGCGAGCCCCCGGGGAGGCGTGCGACGAAAGCGTCGAGGCCGCGGTTGCGGGCAAGCACCTTGGGATCGCCGAGGTGCTCGGTGGCGATCAGCTCGGAGCGCGCCGGGTCGCCGGAGAGCAGGGCGGTCGAGGTGCCCGAGGGCAGGTCGTCGGCCCCGAAGCCGATGTGGTATTGGCGGTTGCTGGTGGCGTCGCTCATCGGGGCACGATAGGCGCTGCCGTTCCCCGGAACCCGGCGGGCGCCGCTATCAACCGCACCGATGAGCCGAAAACCGACGCTACGGACGGTCCACGGCTCACCGGTCCCAGGCCACCGGTCCGATGAGCCGAAAACCGACGCTACGGACGGTCCACGGCTCACCGGTCGGGGCGTCCAGGTCCAGATTGGAATAGCCGGGCCACGTCTGGCAACATCGCTCGAACCGGTCGAACAGGAGTCCGATGAAGATCGCCGTTTGCGTCAAACAGATCCCTGATCAGGCGACCCCATACGCCCTGGATCCATCCACCCACTTCGTGGTGCGACCCAACGACCAGGTCCTCGACGACACCGACCGCTACGGGATCGAGGTCGGGCTGCAGCTCGCCGCCGCCGCCGGTGAGGATGCCACGGTCACTGTGTTCTCCATGGGGCCGTCGGGCACGATGCAGGGCATCCGGCAGGCGCTGTCGATGGGCGCAGACGGCGCCGTCGTCGTCGACGACCCCTCGCTGCGGGGGGCCGAGGCGCTGCTCACCGCCCGGGTCCTCGCCGCCGCCATCGCCCGCAGCGGCTTCGACGTGGTGGTGGCCGGCACCGAGTCGACCGACGGCTACAGCGGGGTGGTGCCCCAACAGATCGCCGAGCTGCTCGGGGGTCCCGGCGCTGACCTTCGCCCGCAAGGTGGAGAAAACAGCCGACGGGATCCGGATCGAACGCCAGACCGCCGCCGGATACGACGTGGTCGAGGCGGCGACCCCGGTGCTGCTCTCGGTCACCGCCGGGTCGGTGGAACCCCGCTACCCCAGCTTCAAGGGGATCATGGCAGCCAAGTCCAGGCCGGTGGAGACCCTGAGCGTGGCGGATCTGGGTGTCGAGGTCTCCTCGGCCCAGACCATCACCGGGGTGGAGCCGGTGGCGGCCCGCCAGGCCGGAGAGATCATCGAGGACGACGGGGAGGCCCATCTGCGCATCCTCGCCCTACTCGAGCAACGGAAGGTGGTGTGAGATGACGGTGCTGATCTTCTCCGACGGTACCGGCGACGAGCACTCCTCGGCGACGCTGGAGGCGCTGACCAAGGCGCGCCAATGGGGCGAGGTCGACGTCTTCCACGTCGGGCCGCTCGACGATGCCACGGTCGAGGCGCTGGGGCGGCACGGGGCCACCAGGGTCCACCACCTCGACACCGACCACGCCCTGCCCACGGCGGAAGCAGCGGCGGCACTGGCCGAGCTGGTCGGCTCGACCGGGGCTTCCCTGGTGCTGTTTGGGATGGGGAACGTCGACCGCGACGTGGCCGGGCGCCTCTCCGCACGGCTGGGCAGGCCGGTGCTGGCCAATGCCGTCGATGTCGAGCTGGCCGGCGGGACCCCGACGGTGGTGAACGAGATCCTGGGCGGCACCCAGCGGGTGACGACAACCGCCGACACCCCCGCCATCGTGATCTCCCGTCCCAAGGCCTACCCGGTCGAGCCGGGCGATGAGACCAGCCCAACGGTCAGCGCCGTCGCCGCACCAGACGTGGGGGGTGCCGGCGGCGTCACCATCACCGAGCGACACACCGAGACGAGCGAGGGACCGGACCTGGAGTCGGCCAAGGTGGTCGTCTCCGGCGGGCGCGGGCTGGGCGACCCGACCAGGTTCGAGATGGTGGAGCGGCTAGCCCGTCTGCTGGGCGGCGCCGCCGGTGCGACCAGGGCCGTGGTCGACGCCGGATGGGTGCCATACAGCCATCAGGTGGGGCAGACCGGCAAGACGGTCAAGCCCACGGTGTACATCGCCTGCGGCATATCGGGCGCCATGCAGCACCTGGTGGGGATGAAGGACTCGTCGACCATCATCGCCGTCAACAAGGACAAGGACGCCCCCATCTTCGGTGTCGCCGATCTCGGCATCATCGGCGACGTCCACAAGGTGATCCCCGCTCTCATCGAAGCCCTCGAAGCCCGCTGAGTCCGTCGAACCTGAGGTCCCTGCATGTCGCCACGACACGCGATCCGCTGAAGTTGAACCTGAGGGCGGGCCGTCGAACCTGAGGTTCCAGCGTGTCGCCATGACACGTAATCCGCTGATGTTCGAGCAGATCGCCGGGCCACGGCCGGCGGCGCGATCGTTCTGATCCGCTACGAGAGCAAGAAGCGGCGACGAAGCCGAGCACGGTGGCGGTCGCCAGGGCGAAGGTCTGGGGGACGATGGCGATGGACACCACCGCCAGCACCGCGCCGGCGGCCACGGCCTGGGCGGTTCCCACCAGCCCGGCGCCGGCGTCGGCATCGGCGAGCACCGTCCCGCCGGCCATGGTGGCGGCGGCCAGGGCGAGCCCGATCCCGCCGAGCAGCCCCAGGGCGAGACGCCTGGTGCCACCGGCGGCCAGGATGGGCTAGGCCCCACCATTACCCCTGCAAGCAGTGCCAAGCCGAACTCGCCCTTGCCGGCTAGCCCGGCAGGCTCGCGGGGCCGAACGATTCGGGGAGAAGGTCGTCGAGTCGGGAGAGCCGGACTCTGCCGCCCTGGCCCTGGAAGACGATCCACTCGACGGAGAACTCGCGCATTATCTGGCGGCAGTTGCCGCACGGGGTGCACTCGTCGGCGTCGAGACAGCCAACGGCGATGACGGGCACCCGACGAACCCCGGCGGTCGCCGCAGTGGTGAGGGCGTTGGCCTCGGCGCAGATCGTGCTGGCGAATGCGGCGTTCTCGACGTTGACCCCCTCGTACACCCCTTCGCCGACCACGGCGACGGCGCCCACCCGGAACCGGGAGTAGGGGGCGTAGGCCTGGCCCGCCACCCGGCGGGCGTGGTCGAGCAATGCGCCCGCCTCGGCCTCGGTGGGCGGCGGGGTCCGGCTCATGCGCCCAGCAAGGCGTCGACGAACGCCTCGGGCTCGAACGGGACGAGGTCGCCCATCTCCTCGCCGACCCCGATGAACTTGACCGGCACCCCCAGCTCCCGCTCCACCGCCACCGCCATCCCGCCGCGAGAAGTGCCGTCGAGCTTGGTGACCACGATCCCACTGACCCCTACCGCCTCGGTGAAGATACGAGCCTGCTCGACGGCGTTCTGACCTGTAGTTCCGTCGATCACCAGCAGCACCTCGTCGATGGAGCCGGCCTCGCGCCGCAGCACCTTGGCCACCTTGCCCAGCTCGGCCATCAGGTTGGTCTTGGAGTGCAGCCGCCCGGCGGTGTCGACGATGACCGTGTCGGCCCCGGCGGCCCTCGCCGTCCGGTAGGCGTCAAACGCCACCGAGGCCGGGTCGGTCCCCTCCGCCGCCGACACCACTTCGACCCCGGCCCGAGCCCCCCAGGTGCGGAGCTGCTCGACGGCGGCGGCGCGGAAGGTGTCGGCGGCCCCGAGCAGGACCGTGGACCCGTTGGCTCCCAGATGGGAGGCGAGCTTGGCGATCGACGTGGTCTTCCCGGTGCCGTTGACCCCGACCACGAGCACCACCGCCGGCTTGCCGTCGAGGTGGAGCCGGCGGTCCTTGCCGGCGAGGGCGTCCACCAGCGCCCGCTCAAGCTCGATGCGGGCTCCGGCCCCGTCGTCGGGCCGGGAGGCGCGGACCCGCCGCACCAGGTCCGATGCGGTGGCGACCCCGAGGTCGGCGGCGACAAGGGTGTCCTCGAGCTCGGACCAGAAGTTGGCGTCGAGCTGCCCGCTGCCGAGCAGGCCGGACAGACGCTCGGCCAGCCCGAGCCTTGTCCTGCCCAACCGGTTGCGGAGCGAATCCGCCGGAGCGGTTCTGGTGGCGCCCCGGCCCGGCCCCGTCGTCGCGGTGTCCGGTCGACCCAGCGGTGGCGGCCCCGGCGACCGGCGACGTACCACGACGACGCCGACCACGGTGAGGAGCACGACCCCGGCGACGAGGGCGATGATGATCGCATCCATTGCGGCGATCGTAGCCCCATCGCCCCCGCCCTCATCGCCCGCTGAAGATGCGTCAGAACTGGTGGGAGAAGCGCTTGCTGACCACCTTGGAGGACTCGCCCGGCTCCATGGTGACGCCGTAGAGCAGGTCGGCCGCCTCCATGGTCTGCTGCTGGTGGGTGATGATGACCAGCTGGGCAGACTCGCGCAGGGTATCCACCAGCCTCAGGAACCGGCGCAGGTTGGGGTCGTCGAGCGCCGCCTCCACCTCGTCCAGCACATAGAAGGGGCTGGGGCGGGCCCGGAAGACGGCGAAGAGGAAGGCGAGGGCGGCCAGGGAGCGCTCTCCGCCGGAGAGCAGCGATAACCTGCCCACCTTCTTGCCTCTCGGTTGCGCCTCCAGCTCGACCCCGGTCTCCAGCGGCCGCTCCGGGTCGGTGAGCCGGAGCCTGCCCTTGCCGCCGGGGAACACCAGGGCGAAGTTCTCGGTGAACAGCTCGGAGATCTCCTCGAACGCCCCGGCGAACAGCACCGCCATCTCGGCGTCGAGAGCGGCAATGACCTTGCGCAGCTCGGAGCGGGACTCCTCGAGGTCGGCGAGCTGGCCGTCGAGCAGTCTGACGTGAGCGGACAGGTCCTCGTACTCGGCGGCGGCGAGCGGGTTGATCAAGCCCATCCGGCGCAGCTCCGCCTCCCGGCCGGCGAGCACGGTATCGAGGTCGGCGTCGCCGTCGACATCGGGCCGGGATGCGGCCAGCGCCTCACCCTCCTCGGCATCGGCCTCGCGGCGCAGCGCCTCGATGCGCGCCTGGCGGGTGACCCTGATCTCGGCGAGCTCGACCGCTCGCGCCGAGACCCGTTCCCTGGCGGCGCTCAGCCCCCGCTCCACCTCACGCTGGCGGTGGTATGCACCCTGGAGTGCCTCGTCGGCTGAGGTGGACTGGAGCCGCAGATCGCGCTGGCGGCTGCGCAGCTCCTCGATGTGCCGGCGGCTCTCGGTTCCCGCCGTCGCCGCCCATTTCTCGATCTGGGCGAGCCGGTCGATTGCGGTGGGATCGACCGGAATGGGGTCGAGTCGCTCCAACTCGGCGCCGAGCGCTCCGAGTCGGTCGGTGAGCAGACGGCGCCGCTCCTCGTTGCCGGCGACGGCGGCGGCGGCATCCTCCCGGCTACGTCTGGCCCGGTCGCGCAGTCGGGCGACCTCGGCGCGGCGAGCGTTGATTGCCTCCCACGCCTCCTGGCGCTGCCGTTCCTCCCCGTCGAACTCGGTGAGCCGGTCCCTGGTCTGCGCGATGCGGACCGCCCGAGCGGCATCGGCCTCGGCCAGCGCCCGACGCCGATCATCGAGCCGGGCGATTTCCGCCTCGCGCTCCGCCCGGGCCCTCCCGTTGAGAGCGATCGTCTCGCTGAGGCCACCAAGCCGTGCCTCGAGCCGCTCCAGGGTTGCCCGGGCCGTTTCCTCGGCCTGGCGGGCGACCTCCAGCGCCCGCCCGGTGCTCGTCCGCAGGCTGGCCGCCCGTGCCGCTTCCCTGTCGGCCCGCTCGACGTCCACCCTGGCTGCCTCGAGCCTGGCCTGACCGGCGCCGTCCGCCTCGGCCAGCCGCAACCCGTGGACCGACACCACGTCGCCCTCGGGCGTAACCGCCCGCAGGGCTGGGTGCTTCTCGATCAGCTGCCATGCCGCCGCCCATCCCTCGACCACGACCACGTCGCCGAGCAGCCGGGTCGCCAGCGCCTGATCCGCCCTCGACCCGAGCAGATCGACCAGGGCGTCCGCACCCCATTCGGCGGCTACCGGCCGGGCCGGAGCCTCGACCGGGTAGCGGTGGCCGATCACCAGGCTGACCCCGCCCATGCCGGACGACTTGAGGTGACCGGTGACGTCGCGGAGGGCGCCGGGATCGGTCGCCACCAGGGCAACGGACCACTGCGCCAGGGCGGCGTCGACGGCGGCGGCGATGTCAGCGGGCACGTCCAGCCTCGCCACCAGCGGCCCCACCACACCGGCGGCTTCCTCGGCGACCAGCCGCGCCTCGGGATCGCCGGTCCCGTGCACGGCCATCTCGAACGCCTCGACCCGCGCCCTCGCCTCGGACAGGGCGAGCCGCGCCTCGGCGGCGCGCTCCATGGCGGCCTCGGCCTCGTCCTGGTCACGCTGGCGGCGGGCGGAGGCGGCCTCGAACACGTCCCGTGCTTCGCCGGCTGCGGCGTCGATCTCCTGGATCTCGGACACGATCGTCTCCGACTCCGTCCGCTCCTGATCGAGGCGGGCGGTCACCAGCTGGCGCCTTCGCACCACGCCCTCGTGCTCCTTACGATCGCGGTCGGCGGCGATCTCCAGCGAGCGCAGATCGCCGCGCAGGTTGGCGACAACGCCCTCGGCGGGGAGCCGTGCCTGCTCGGCCAAGGTGCGCTCCTCGTCCTCGAGCGTCTGGAACTCGGTCTCGGCGCGCTCGGCGGCCGCCCTCGCCTGCGGGTCGATCCGCTCCAGCTCGGCCAGGTCCTCGACCATGCTGCGGTGCTCGTCGGTGACATCCCGCCTGCGCTCGTCGGCGCCGTCGATCCTGCTCTGCATCGCCCGGCGTCGTTCCCTGGCAACGGTGGCGATGCGGGCGAACCGCTCGACCGCGGTCTCCAGTCGCGCCGCCGCCGCCGTGTCCACCTCGAGCAGCCGTCCCACCTCGCTGGCGGACCGGCGGAGCCGGTCTAGCGAGCCGGTCAGTTCGGCCAGCTCGGTCTCGGATGCGGTGATGACCTCCTCGGACCCGCGCCGCTGCGCCGTCGCCTGGTCCCGGCGGGAATCGAGCCGACGCAGCTCCTCGCCCCCCAGCCACAGCCGCACCGCCCTGATCTCGGCGCGCAGTGAATCGTGGCGGAGCGCCGCCTTGGCCTGGCGCTCCAGCGGGCGGAGCCGCTTGCGCTCCTCCCCGAGGATGTCCCCGAGCCTGGTGACGTCGATGTCCGTCTGCTCCAGCCGCCGCACCGAGCGGTCCCGTCTCGCCCGGTGCTTGGTGATGCCCGCGGCCTCCTCGATGACGGCGCGGTGCTCGTCGGGGCGGGCGCTGAGGATCTCGCCGATCTGCCCCTGGCTGACGAGGACGTGCTGGTGACGACCGACGCCCCCGTCGGACAGGATCTCGTGGAGGTCGAGCAACCGGCAGGGCGTCCCGTTCAGCTCGTACTCGGATGCGCCGTCGCGGAACAGGCGGCGGGTCATCGACAGCTCGTCGATGTCGAGGGGCAGGAAGCGGTCCCGGTTGTCGAAGGTCAGCGTCACCTCGGCCCGTCCCAGGGCGGGACGGGTGGCGGTGCCGGCGAAGATGACGTCCTCCATCCGTCCCGTGCGCAGCGCGCTGGTCGCCTGGGTGCCCATCACCCAGGCGAGGGCGTCGAGCAGGTTCGACTTACCGGACCCGTTGGGCCCGACCACGACGTTGACCCCCGGGTCGAATTCGAGGCGGGTCCGGGTGGCGAACGACTTGAACCCGGCGAGCGACAATGTCTTGAGCAGCACAGCCGCGGGAGCATACCCGGGGTGGAATCACATCCTTGGGATTCAGATCACAAGGGCGGCGCCCTGGCAGGATTCGGCTCCCCACACCAACATCAGCGGATTACGTGTCGTGGCGACATCCAGCAACCTCAGGTTCAACATCAGCGGATCGCGTGTCATGGTGTCACCCCGGAACCTCAGGTTCGCCGTGGTGGCAGCGTCACTCTCGAACTTCAGCGGATTGGTACTCGCCAGGGGTACGCAGAACCTTAGGTTCGGCTGCTTGCCCCAACATCAGCGGATTACGTGTCGTGGCGACACCCAGGAACCTCAGGTTCGGCTTATGGCGTCCCTCAACTCTGGCACGACGGGCAGAAGTGCGTGCCTCTCCCCCGCAGCTCGATCCGGGTGATGGGCGTACCGCACCGGCGGCACGGCTCTCCGGTCCGCCCGTAGACCTTGAGCCGCCCGGTGAAGTCGCCGACACGCCCGTCGGGGAGCAGGTAGGCCAGGTCGTCGAGGGTGGTGCCTCCCCAACGCAGCCCGGCGTCGAGCGTCACCTTGATCGCCCTGCGCAACCTCCCCACCTCGGCTACGTCGAGCGACCCACCCGGCCGCCTCGGGTCTATTCCGGCCCGGAACAGCGCCTCGTCTGCGTAGATGTTGCCCAGCCCGGATACGATCCGCTGATCGAGCAGCAGCGCCTTGATCGGGGCGGTCCTGCCGGCCAAGGCGCCGAGGAGACGCCGCGCCCTCGGCAGGGCGGTGTAGGCGTCCCACCCGAGACGGGCAAGGGTGGAGCCAGCCATCTCCTCAGGGGTGAGCGCCCACACGAAGCCGAAGGTCCTGGGATCGACCAGCCGCATCTCCACCGGTCCGGTATTCCCGTCGACGGCGACGACCACGTTGGTGTGCGGGGCCTCGGGCTCGCCCGGGACGGCCAGGGCGACCCGACCCGACATCCCAAGGTGGGTCACCCACAGCATGGTGGCCTCGCCGACACCGCCGCCGGAGCCCGGCCGGCCACCGGCGTCGGACAGACCACCGGACTCGGACAGACCACCGGAGTCGGTGAGACCACCGGAGTCGGACAGGCCGGCGATGATGAACTTGCCGGTACGCCCCACGGAGAGGATGGTCCGCCCGATGATCCTGGCGGCGAAGTCCGAGGGCTGCTTCTGGTGGCGGACCATCCGGTCGCGCCGCACCACGACCCGAACGATGGCGGCCCCCACCAGCACCGGTGCCAGCGACGCCCTGGTGGTCTCGACCTCGGGGAGCTCAGGCATGGCGCAGCATGTCGACCGCCGCCTCGGCCGCGGCCTGCTCGGCCCGCTTCTTCGACGACCCGGTGCCCTGTCCCAGCGTCTGGTCGCCTGCCGCCACCGTCGCCCGAAACCGCTTGGCGTGCTCGGGGCCGGACTCCTCCACCTGGTACCGGGGCCGGAGGTCGGTCCTTGCCAGGATCTCCTGCAGCCTGGTCTTGTAGTCGCGCTGCCCCGGCGCCGTCGCCCTCGAGGCGATGGCATCCTCCCAGAGATCGACCACGATCTGGGCGGCCCGCTCGAACCC
>Ga0136625_1000952_pt1 | contig 9973 bp, 11 predicted proteins | sample AntDrymUQ4832306_2_FD_104672 | JGI IMG/M metagenome (GOLD analysis project Ga0136625, IMG submission 104672) | Polar desert sand microbial communities from Dry Valleys, Antarctica - metaG UQ483 (23.06) | ecosystem: Environmental > Terrestrial > Soil > Desert | place: Antarctica: Dry Valley...
GCGCACATAGGCCTCTTCCTCCGCCCGGGTCATGGGCCGCCCGCGAACGACGTCCTTGGGACGCCCCACCATCAGCCAGGAGAGGTGGTAGCGATCCATCGCTCCCCACGCGCGGCTGAGCAGATCGTCCGAGAGCTGCAACCAGAGCTGGAGGCCACCGAGCGACGGGTCGCGCAACAGGCGCTCACCTTCGGCCACCAGCCGGTCCGTCTCCCGGATGAGCTCCTTCCTCGTCACGCCCCTATCATCGGGCCTCCCATGACCACCGCCACGCCACGTGCCGATCCCCGACGCATCCGTGCCTGCCTTGAGCCGGCGGCGGAGGCCGTGCGCGCGGGCGTCATCCCCAGTGCGGTGGTGGCCGTGGCCGACAGCACCGGGACGGTGTCCATCGACATCTTCCCCGGCCCATCGACCCGACGGCTGCGCCCTGACAGCATCTTCTTCCTGGCCTCGCTGACGAAGCCGGTCGTAGCCGCCGGGGTCATGCGCCTGGTCGAGCAGGGGTTGGTCGATCTTCATGCGCCCATCGCACGGTACGTCCCGGCCTTCCAAGGCCCGAAGAAGGAGCAGGTCACGGCCTGGCACGTGCTGACCCACACGGCCGGCGTCCAGGACATCCATCCCGACGTGCTGCGAAACCAGCGGCCGTCCAGCGCCCGCCTCCTGGAGATGGTCTGCCAGGCGCCGCTGCGCTTCGAGCCGGGAAGCCGCTACGAGTACTGCTCCGCCTCGTTCCTTCTCCTGGCCGAGCTCCTCGTGCGCTTCACCGGTCGACCATTTCCCCAGGCGCTCGACAAGCTGGTGATGGATCCGGCCGGCATGGTCGACACATCCTTCGACCCGCGCCACGACCGCTCGCGGATCCTGCCCGTCGATGGCGTGCCCATGCGGAATCGCTTCGTACGGGAACTGGTGCTCCGCTACCTGGCCAGGGCGGCACTGCCCGGCGGGGGACTGTGGGGCACGGCCGAGGATCTGGCGCGCTTCGGTCGCCTCCTGCTGCCGGGCGCCATCGCCGAGGGGCGCGGCCTGCTCAGCGCGGAGTCCGTCGCCGAGATGACCCGAGAGCAGACGGCCGGTATCCAGGAGATCTCCGCCGATGGCGTTCGGCGCGATCCCCTCTATGCGTTGGGCTGGGGCAAGCCACGCCTGGACGGCGCGGCACCATCCGTGGTCGGTGGCCTGGCGCCCGCGCTGGGGGCTTCCGCCACGACCAGCAACGGGCCGCTCGACGAGTCCGGGGTGGCGCGGCCGACGATCCCCACGGTGCCGGCTTCAGCGCGAGCCTTCACGCACGGCGGCGCGACAGGAACGCGGCTGTGGGTCGATCCCGACCGTGACCTGGTCTTCGTCTTCCTCACCAACCTGTGGGGTGCCAGTGATGCGGCCATGTTCGAGTCGCTGGCGGGGATCTACCGGGTCCTGGACACCGCCTGACCCGGCGACCCTGCTGGGTCTCTGCCCAGCGATCAGCGCTCGATGGGCATGTTGACCATGGAGCCCCACTCCGTCCACGAGCCGTCGTAGTTGCGGACGTTAGGATAGCCGAGCAGCTCCCGCAGCACGAACCAGGAGTGGCTGGAGCGCTCGCCGATGCGGCAATAGGCGATGACGTCCTTGTCCGGCGTGACACCCTTCGGCTCGTACAGCGCACGCAGGGCATCGGCGTCCTTGAAGGTGCCGTCCTCGCGAACGGTCTGCGCCCAGGGTATGGACTGCGCACCGGGGATGTGGCCGCCGCGCTGGGCTGTCTCGGTCATGCCGGGAGGCGCGATGACCTCGCCGCTGAACTCGGCCGGGGAGCGCACGTCCACCAGGGTCGCCCCGGGATCGCCCAGTCGTGCCACGACATCGTCGCGGAAGGCGCGCAGCTTATCGGAGGGCTCGGGCAGCTCGATGCCGGTCGGCTCGTAGGAGGGCGTGTCCACGGAGAGCGGCAGCCCGTTGTCCAGCCAGTACTTGCGTCCGCCGTTGAGGATGCTCAGTCGCTCCCAGCCGTGCAGCTTGAGCTGCCAGTAGGCCCACGCCGCGAACCAGTTGTTGTTGTCGCCGTAGAGCACGATGTGCGTGTCCGGCCCGATGCCTGACTCGCTGAGCAGCCGGGACATCTCCTCGCGTGAAGCGACATCGCGCCGTATCCCGTCCGAGAGCTGACTGGTCCAGTCCCAGCCCACGGCGCCGGGGATGTGACTCTGTTCGTAGGCGGCGGTATCGACGTCCACTTCCACGAACCGGACGTTCGGGTCTTCGAGGTGCTGCTGTGCCCACTCCGGGCTGACCAGCACGTCTTCCTTGGCATATCCACTGACGGTCATTCGGTTGGTCCCTCTCTGCTACGGGATGGATCCCTCATCCACCGCGAAGGTCCGCAGGCGCTCGGTACAGGCGCCCGCCAGACGATCGGCTTGGCGGATGATCCAGGGATCGACTCGGCTGGAGTCTTCCATGGTCACGGTCTCTCCCTGGCTGCCTTCCTCCAGTTCCAGGCCGCTGCTGTTGCGATAGTCCGACATCCAGTTCGACTGTAGCTGCACCAGCGCGGCGACCACCACGGAGCGGCTGAAGGACCAGTCCAGGTGCTCCGCGTTGAGCCGGTCCACCACATCCCTGACCCGAATGGGCACACCACGCGGCAGACGCGCCACGAGGTGAACGATGCGCAGCTCCGCGAAGGGGTCGCCCGCGTCGGCCACGGTGGGCGGCTGGAGGCGGGGATCGGGTAATCCGGGCAGGTCGCGAAGCTCGAGCACGATACGCCCGAGCCTAGCACCGGCGGCCGAGTCGGTCCCTCTGACGGTCCCGGGACCCGGGCTATACTCCGCCGTCCCAGATGGATGGACCCAGCCGGCGGCAGCGGAGCCAGAGGACGCGATGAACATCCGCCGCAGGACCCGGGCTCTGCGCATGCGCTCCAGCGTCTCTGTTGCCTCCCTCGGCGGCGCCCTGCGGCGGCAGCGCGTGGTCCACATGCTGCACATCGGCAAGACCGGCGGGACCGCCCTGAAGCACGCCTTGCGCGCGTGTCCTGGCCCGGAGTCGCTTCGTCTCCTGCTCCACGGCCATGTCGTGCCACTCTCTGCCATCCCGCTGCGAGACGAGGTCTTCTTCTTCCTGCGCGATCCCGTGTCGCGCTACGTGTCGGGCTTCAACAGCCGGCTGCGGGAGGGCCGGCCCAGCAACCAGCGTCCGTGGACGCCCGGCGAACGACGGGCGTTCGAGCGCTTCGGCACGCCCGACGAGCTGGCTCGAGCGCTCTCAGCCGATGACCGAAGGGCGTCCGCCGAGGCGCACGACGCGATGGCCCGCATCGGGCACGTGCGCTATCCCCTCTCGCGCTGGCTGGGCAACGCTGAGCTGCTGCGCAAGCACCGCCATCGCATCGTGCTTGTCGGCTGGGTCGACACGCTGGAGTCCGACTTCGAGCGCTTGAAGAACACGCTCGATCTTCCCGCCTCTTGTCGCCTGCCAGATTCCGACGACGCCGCTCACCGAGCGCCTTCGACTGGCTCGACCGGCTTGAGCGATGAGGCCGTCGCGAATCTGCGCCAGTGGTACCGCGCCGACTACGACCTTATCGAAGCCTGCCGCATGCTGCGCGCATGAGCGACGAGAAGTTCGACGCGGATGTCGGTGTCGTCGGAGCCGGTTATGCCGGCCTGGCGGCTGCTCTGTTCCTGCGCCGTCATCGGGTCGAGGTGATCGCCTTCGACGGCGGCCCGCCTCGCAACCACGCTGCCACGGAGGTACACGGCTACCTCGGTGTGGCTTCGGCTTCGGCCGACGACCTGATCGCAACCGGGCGAGGGCAGGTGAAGGAGATGGGCGGTCGCCTCGAGTCCTGCCGCGTCGAGCGGGCCGAGGAGATCGAGGGCGGCTTCCTGCTTCGTGGGTCAGGCTATGCCGAGTGGCGGGTGCGCCGCCTGCTGCTAGCGACCGGCGTGCTCGACCAGCTCCCGGACATCGAGCGATTCGACGAGTTCTACGGTCGCTCGGTGCACGTCTGCCCCCACTGCGACGGGTACGAATGGCGTGATCAGCCCATCGCTGTGATCACCTGGAACGAGGGCGCCCGTGACTTCGTGTCCAAGGTGAGCCACTGGAGCCGTGACGTGACACTCCTCACCGACGGTCGGAGCCCAGAGCTGTCCCGCGAGGACCGCGCCTGGTTGGAAGATCGTGGCATCGCCCTGCGCACGGCCGACATCACGCGCTTCGAGGGTCAGGACGGGCGACTTGATGGCTTGCGCCTCGAGGACGGCAGCGTGCTGCCCGCGGTAGCCGCCTTCTTCAGCCTGGGCGAGGAGCATCAGACCGGGCTGGCCCAGCAGCTGGGCGTCCGGCTGGACGAGTCGGGTGCTATCGAGGTCGACGAAGAGCAGCACACCAGCGTGGAAGGGGTCTGGGCAGCCGGTGACGTGGCCGGCGACTCACAGTTCGTGGCCGTGGCGGCGGCCCACGGCGTCAAGGCCGCTTTGGACATCCACCGTACGCTCGCCTCCCGCGAGCCTGAGAGCCATCCCGCCTGACAGGAGGACCCATGCCTCGAAATCGATCCGACGACACCAGCCCGGGTGACGCTCGCCAGCCCTACTCGGACAGTGGCGGCCCGGCCGCTCGCCATGCCGAGACCCACGACGTGCGCCAGGAGGAGCTGACGAACCCGAAGGGACCGGAACCGCGCGACACGTCCTTCGACGACGATCTGGCTCCGGTCGATGCGCCGGGTGACCCGGCGGGTCACGCTGACGAGAGCGCGCCGGCGGCCGACGACAAGCACGTCCAGCAGCGACTGGTCGATCGGCTGTCGCCCGACCAGATGGCACGCCTCGCAGTGCTCGAGGAGGGGGCGCGGCTGGAGCAGGGCGGCGTCTATGTCGACCTGGCTGACCTTGAAGCGGGGCCGTTCAAGGCCATCGGCGGTCAGGAGGCTGACACTCGCACCAGGTATGTCGCCAAGCGCGACACTGACCACGAGCTGTGGAACGAGTTGGCGGGCGACCGCGAACCGCGGGTTGAGCGCCCGAGCTAGCTCGCTACAACAGCTCGCCGTGGGCGGAGGCGGTCGGCTCGCCCTCTTTCGGGCGGGGCTCCTCGCCCGGACCGAATGACCGTAGGGGCGACGTGACGTCCGCGTCCAGGTCGCGCTGCGCCTCCGGCACGAGCGCCTCGGGGTTCACCATCCCGGCGTTCGTGTCACTCGCGGCACGTTCCGTCGCCGACAGCCCATCTCCCTGCGCAGAGCCCCCATTCGTGCCCGCGTCGAGCACGGGCAGCGCGCGTGCGGCCTGTCCCTCGATGGCACCCACGCCGTAGGGCACCCACTTCGACGGATCTTGGAGACGGTGCTGCTCCACGTTGCCGCGTGAGTGGATCTCCTCGAAGCCGCGCGGCTCGATCCACATGCGCTCGCCCTGGAGCAGGCCGTGGACGCCGGACTGGCCGGGCTCCGGGCGCGTGCTCTGGCAGGCGTGACAGCTGGCCTTGTCGTGCTGCTGGTACTCGAGCGGCTCCTCGTAGGTCGTGATGTAGCCCTCGTAGTTGCGCAGCACGATCTTGTGGTCGGAGTAGCTGATGAGGTAGTTGGGCATGACCGGGATCTTGCCGCCGCCGCCGGGCGCGTCTATGACGTAGGTCGGCACGGCGTAGCCAGAGGTGTGTCCGCGCAGGCCCTCGATGATCTCCAGCCCCTTGCCCGCCGGCGTCCGGAAGTGCCCCGAGCCCTCGACCAGGTCGCACTGGTAGAGGTAGTACGGGCGGATGCGGTTCTCGACCAGCTTGTGCACCAGCTCGCGCTGGATGTTGACGCAGTCGTTGACCCCCGCCAGCAGGACGGACTGGTTGCCCACCGGCAGTCCCGCGCGAGTGAGTCGATCGACCGCGCGGGAGACCTCCGGCGTGATCTCCTGGGCATGGTTGAAGTGCAGGTTGATCCAGAGCGGGTGGTACTTGGCCATCATCTGGCACAGCTCGTCGTCGATGCGCTGCGGCAGGAAGACCGGCACGCGCGAGCCGATGCGCACGATCTCGATGTGTGGGATCTCGCGCAGGCCGCGCAGGATGGACTCGAAGAGCTTGGGCGCCAGGGTCAGGCCGTCGCCGCCGCTGATGAGCACGTCACGGACCTGGGGCGTGCGTCGCAGGTAGTCCAGCTGCGCCTCGTGGTCCTTGCGATTGAAGTTCTGCGTCGGGTCGCCCACGATCCGGGAGCGCGTGCAGTAGCGGCAGTACGAGGCGCACTGCGTGGTCACCAGCATCAGCACGCGGTCGGGGTAGCGATGGACCAGGCCGGGCACCGGGGAGTGGCGGTCCTCCGCCAGGGAGTCCTCCATCATCGCCGTGAAGGCCTGCTGCTCCCGGCCCAGCGGGATGACCTGGCGGCGGATGGGGTCGGCCGGATCGTCCGGGTCGATGAGGCTGATGAAGTAGGGCGTGATGTCGACGCGGAACTTGTCCGGCGCGGAGAGGCCCTCGCGCTCCTCGTCGGTCAGGTTCAGGACCTCCTCGATCTCTTCCAGCTCGTTGACGCGGTGGGAGAGCTGCCAGCGCCAGTCGTCCCACTTCTCGTCGGGCACGTCGGCCCACTTCGGCGCGCGGCAGCTCACCGCCGGCCGGCCGTCCGGCCCGAGCGCCAGCGCCGGGTCACGCCGGTTGACGAAGGGCGCCTCCGCCTGGGTCACGTTGCTCTCCACGGTCGCTTCGCGCTCCTCTGGCCGCCTATGCATAAAACCTATGCAGACTGGATGGAAGCGCGATGATACCAGTCAGTTCCCAGCTGGATCGGCGGCTGAGGTGACGGACAGCATGAGGCTGACCACGAGGTCGATCTGCTCGCCATCGCCGCCACAGGAACCTTCGCGCGCCTCGACGCGGGCCGTTATCCGCCACTGTCCCGCTGGCAAACTCAACTCTGGGTCGTTGAAGAAGGTCCGGTAGAAGGGCCTATCCGGCGAACCTTCGTCGAAGGACCCGCTCTTGGCGTAACTGGCATCGTAGGATTGGCCTCGCTGCAGTTCGTACTCTCGGCATTCATCGGGCCACACAGCGGGCAACTGGATGGCCCCATCCACCTGGTGGATGTCGAACAGGACGAGACCGACACCAAGTCCCTCGAGAGTAGTCGCCTCGCCTGGGCCGTTGAACTTCAGCCGGGCGCCGAGTCGAATGGGCTCACGATCCGAGTACGTGGCCGCCCTGGACGTCCTGACCTCCAGCGAGAATCTCTCCGTCGAGTTCGTCGACCTGGGTCCGAGGAGTGCAGCGAATGGCATTTCTTCCGGGGAGCTGGCTGGCACGGTGCCGCATCCGACCAGGGCAAGCGATGCCAAGATCGCCGAAGCCGCGAAAGCTCGTCGAGTAAACGCAGCGTCGATCATCGGCTCTGGAGACCCCAGTCAGTCCCCCACGAGAGCGAACGTTTCGAGCACCGGCTGCGTGTCAATGAGCCTTCGGGCGTCGCAGCGGCCGGGCGCATCGGGCGCGACGCGAACCAGATACGCCTGACCCTGGTCGAGAGCCAGACCCTCCACCACCCACCGTTCGGGACATCTCCGGGTTGCTTGGACTGGAAACGCTCGGGCGGCTTCGACGAACGCAGGTGCTTCCGACGGATATCCCTCAAGCAGGCCCGTGGCCCCCTCTGGTGCGATGGCCGAGAGAGCGGTCAAAGGGTCCGATCCTGGAGACGGCCGTTGTCGCACGGAGATCGTCAGCGAGCCGCCGTGGAACCGCGCTCCATCGAGCACGAACACCCTGCCCTCGGCCAGTCGCTCCGCCCGCCATCCCAACGGGACTGCGACCCGGTACCCGTCCTCGTCGCCGACCGGCTCGAACTGCACAGTCCCGTCCACGTCCACGACGGCGGGAGTGGGACCAGGCGGCACGGCCGAGCTGCAGGCCATCACCCAGGACACGATCATCGCGCATGACACGAGCCGCCGGATAGGTCACGGTCGCTCCTGTCGGCTGTGGGTCGCCACACTGCGACCATCGTACTTGCTAGACTCCGGCGCGATGGCACGGCTACAGCACATGGGCGTCCTCTTCGCGTTCCTCGTCACCGGTGTCGTGCTGGTGTCGCTGTACGCCGGCTTCCAGTCGGCCATCGCGGAGCCGGTGGCCCTGCTGGTGGGCACGGTCATGGGCGCGGTCATGATCGTCATCCTCCTGCGCGTCGCCCTGGTGTCCGAACGGCGCTACACCGGCTGGGTGCGGACGGTCACCAACCACAACGGGCGCTACCTCTTCGGGTTCCTGCTGGTTGCGTGGATCGCCTCGATGGGTCTGCTGGCAAGCTTCAACCTGCCCGCCAACACGGTCGGGGGTCCTGCGCTCATCGGGCTCTTCGCCGGGTTCTTCATCTTCATGGGTTTCATCTGGGCGGTCATCGGCGAGTGACCGGCTGCCGCCTGTGACAGGGCCGGGCCGGCCACCCTCCACCGAGAACGGGCAGGGCCTTGTGGAGTACGGCCTGATCGTGGCCCTCATCGCCATCGTCACCCTGGTGGCGCTCCTCTTCCTGAGCAGCGAGATCAGCTCCATCCTGTCGGCCATAGCCGACCAGATCTGACCGAGGGCAAGGCGGCATGCGGACGGTGAGGGTCGTCTGGGATGGGCAAGCGGAGCGCTTCACGGCGAGCGGCTCGCATCCTGGCCAGATGATCAACGTGAATGCTCCGCACGAGCCCGACGGCGACCACCCGCCGACCGGCTTCAGCGCATCTGAACTCATCCTGGCCGGCGTCGGGTCCTGTGCCGCCTGGGACATCGTGGGGATCCTGCGCAAGGGCCGGCAAGACGTCACGGGCATCGACGTTCGAGTGGATGGCACGCAGGACACCGAGCAGCCCTGGCCGTACCGGTCCGTCGCCTTGCACTTCACCATCCGCGGGCGTGCCGTAAGCGAAACGGCTGTCGAGCGCGCCATCGCGCTGTCCACTGAGCGCTATTGCTCGGCCATCGCCACGGTGCGCGGCGTGGCCGAGATCCGCACCAGCTTCGAGATCCTTGGCGTGGACGACGCCGCGGCCTAACGCGCCTGACTCGGACCAGCAGGAACCGACCTCCTTCCATGACCCTTTTCGAACGCCTCGGTCAGCGCTGCGCCCGCCATCCCTGGAGGGTCGTGGCGGTGTGGGCGCTGCTTGCCTTGGCGGCCCTTCCGCTGGCACCCCAGGCACCGGGTGCCCTGAGCCCAGGCGGCTTCTCCCTGGACGATCTGGAAGCGGCACGGACGCGACAGACGCTGGAGTCGGAGATCGGCCTGCCGCCCTCCGCGTTGGTCATCGTGGTGCGCTCCGATACGGGGGCCCGCGCCGGCGAGCCCGCGTTCGAGATGGCGGTGGCCACGGCGCTGGCCGGCGTCGCGTCGGCCGAGCATGTCACGGGCGTGCTACCTCACACGTTGGCGCCGAATCAGGTCAGCGAGGACAGGCGGACGATCTACCAATTGGTCTCGCTGGACCTGCCACCCGACGCCTCGCCGGACGCGATCGACCCCGTGGAGGAGGCCATCCGCGAGGTGCCCGGCTACACCACCTTGCTGGCGGGCGGCCCCGCCTTCTACGGCGACATCCAGACCGTCAGCGAGCGCGACCTCCAGCGCAGCGAGCTGATCGGCTTGCCCCTGGCAGCCATCGCGCTGCTGGTCGTCTTCGGCAGCGTGGTCGCGGCGGGCGTGCCCATCGTGGTCGGCGGCATCGCCGTGCTCATCGCCTTGGCCGTCATCTTCCTCATCGCGTCGGTGACGCCGATGAGCATCTTCGTGTTGAACCTGGCCACGCTGCTCGGCTTCGGGCTGGGCGTGGACTACGCGCTGCTGCTTTCCAGTCGCTTCCGCGAGGAGCTGGCGCGCGGCAACGGCGGGCGCTTGCCGGACGGAAGGACGGACCAGGCGGCCGTGGAAGCGGCCGTGGTGACGATCGTGGGGACGGCCGGACGGGCGGCCTTCTTCAGCGGCATCACGGTGCTGCTA
>Ga0136625_1000954_pt1 | contig 9965 bp, 10 predicted proteins | sample AntDrymUQ4832306_2_FD_104672 | JGI IMG/M metagenome (GOLD analysis project Ga0136625, IMG submission 104672) | Polar desert sand microbial communities from Dry Valleys, Antarctica - metaG UQ483 (23.06) | ecosystem: Environmental > Terrestrial > Soil > Desert | place: Antarctica: Dry Valley...
GCAGCATTGGGTTTGAATAGTACCTGGCCTTCCACTTGGAATGCCGCTATGGCCGCCTGACCTTCGGATGAGGTCATCCAATCCATAAAAGCTAGACCCGCGTCTTTCTTGACGTGCTTGTGTTTCGCGGGGTTCACCAAGATCACGCTGTATTGATTAAAGAGCCTTTTGTCGCCCTCGTCCAGCAAGGCCAGTTCGCCGCGATTCTTGAACGTCACCCAACTGGCGCGATCCGAAAGCGTATAAGCATTCAAACCCACCGTGGTATTGAGCGTCGCCCCCATGCCGGACCCGACTTCCTTGTAGTTTTTACCCAGCCCCTTTTTCGGATCGATGCCAGCTTCCTTCCATAAGCGTAATTCGACGCGATGGGTGCCGCTATCGTCACCGCGGGATACAAAGGTCTGTTTGGACTTTGCGATCTTCTGAAAATCACTGACCGCGTCCTGCTGAGATCTGATCCCGGAAGGATCTTTTTCGGGGCCGACGATCACAAAGTCGTTATACATGACTTCGCGGCGATCGACACCGTAACCCTTTTCGACGAACTGAAGCTCACCGATCTTGTCGTGAACCAGTAGCACATCGGCATCGCCTTTTTGGCCTAATTTGATTGCCTGCCCGGTCCCGACCGCGACGACGTGCACTTCGATCCCCGATTTTTTCTTGAACAGGGGCAAATAATAGTCGAAAAACCCGGAAGCCTCCGTGGAAGTCGTGGACGCCAACGTTATAAACGAATCGGCGGCCAGCACCGGTAATGCCGACAACGCGAGCGAAACGACAGCCCATCGTAGTGTACCTAGAAACAGTTGCATGATTGCACTCCTTTTGTCGTTGTTAAAAAGCTTCACCATAAAAGATCGCCTTTCAGAAAGGCTTTCGCATCGGGATGGATAGGATCAGCAAAAAAATCCGGCGCGGGTGCATGCGCCAGCAACCGGCCGCGGTGTAGAAATAAGACTTCGTCAGCCAGACGGCGTGCTTGTCCTAAATCATGGGTGGTCATGATGATCTTGGTGCCAGTATTGTGAAAAATCCGGATCACGTCTTCGACGGCGCGCGTCGTCGCCGGGTCGAGATTCGCTGTAGGCTCGTCTAAAAATAACACTTCCGGGTCCACCGCCCAGGCGCGCGCTAATGCCAAGCGCTGTTGCTCACCGCCCGACAAGGTCCGCGCGTAGCGGCCTGCCAGGCGTTTAAGCCCCGCCATCATCAATGCTTGTGTGACTCGCGATTCCCGCACGGCGCGATCGATACCTTGTATGCCTAAGGCATAATCGATATTGGCAGCCACGGAGCGACGAAGGAGGACGGGCCTTTGAAACACCATCGCTTGATAGGCTTGTGCTCGAACGGCGGCGGGCCCGAGCCACTTTATCCGGCCACTGCTCGGGGCCAAAAGCCCGTGGCAGAGACGCAGGAAAAGACTCTTACCCGCGCCATTGGGTCCGAGCACGACGGTGCTCCTACCGTGATCCAGACAGCAAGAGACTCCTTCCAACAGTGCCTGACCGTCTCTATGAAAACTAAGCCCCTCTATTCGAAGAGGGAGGATCCCCCCGCCTGCCCGTAATCCTCGCGGTTCGGCGATCGAGGAGATCTCAGTCGGCGAACGGTTCGGAAGAGTCTTTGGTAATGTAGACAGCTGCATTAATCATCAGAACTATAAAGATGAGCACGAAACCGAGCGCAAGCGCTAGAGCCAGATCCCCTCTTGCGGTTTCCAATACGATCGTCGTGGTCATCACCCGGGTTTCGCCGGCGATGTTACCCCCTACGATCAAAACCGCCCCCACTTCCGCGACCGCCCGTCCGAAACCGGCGAGCACCACGGTCAGAAATCGATTCCGTCCTTCCCACAGTAGAGTCCGCAGAGCTTGAATGCGGCTGGCGCCAAGCGATCTCAGCTGCTCTTGATACTCTTCGCACAGATCCCGAAACACTTGCCGACTCAAGGCGGCAATGATGGGCGTCACCAGTATGCATTGTGCAATCACCATAGCCGTTGGGCGAAACAGGAGCCCGAATTCACCGAGCGGACCCGAACGCGATAGCAATAAGTAGACGGTCAAGCCGACCACGACCGGCGGTAAGCCCATCAAAGCACTCATAAGGATCATCAAGAACCGACGGCCGGGGAATCGGGTGATTGCGATCGCCGCGCCCAGCGGAAGTCCGATCAACGTCGCCAAGGCCACCGCCGTTAGGCTGACCTGCAAGGACAACAACACGATTTCGGCAAGGCTCGCATCGAAACCCAGTACCATGTTCAACGCGGTTACCGCCGCCGCCCTTATCTCCTCCATGGCCGACGCTCTTCGCCGAACCGGATGCGGTGCCTACTCATATATGTATAACGTTTCCTATTTATTAGGGATTGTCGTATCACATATTATATTACAGTCGTGGGAATTTATTATATTCGGTATGAATATGCATATTTAGATTCAACAGTCGTCCGTGACCGAAAGAGAAACGATAATCACCATCTCGGGAGCCGAGTCACGAAGTAGTCACCATCTAAGACTTAGAGCGATTTAAAAATGATTAAAAAAACGACACTGGGCTATCCCTTACTCCTTTGGAGCTCGTTGCTCAGCGCCGAGCAAGCTGCACCTATGGCGTGGCGAGTCCACGATGCGCTAGGCTTACCCCCCTGGTTACAACTTTCTTTTGAGCATCGCACGCGCTACGAAAGCGTGGACAATCAATTTCGCGCGCTCGGTACCGGCGGTGATCAAGTCATCGCTTTTCGCACGCTGGCATTGCTTGAAGCGACATTCGCGTCGTGGCGTGTTGGCGGCGAATTCATGGACTCTCGCTTGGCACTTGACGACAGCGGGACTCCAATCGACACGACCCAGGTTGATGAAGCCGAACTCTTGCAAGCCTACGCCGCCTGGAACACCAAGAATCTCTTGGGTTCCTATTTGAGCGCCGAATTCAAAGGCGGGCGCCAAACCATCGATCTTGGGAGCCGCAGGTTGGTTGCACGAAATTCCTTCCGGAATACTATCAACTCGTTCACGGGTTTACATTTTATGACTGAGATACCGGGGCAATGGCAAGCGCGAAGCTTCGTCGTGCTCCCCGTGACCCGCCTCCCGGACACCGTTAGCGAAATCGTAAACGATGAAGTCGAATTCGATGAAGAAAGTTTTAACACCTACTTTGGCGCCTTGTTTTTACGCCGCGATCAGGTCATGTGGGGCGCCAACGGAGAGATCTATTTCCTGGCGTTGAACGAAGAGGACGGCTCCGATCTCGCGACGCGGGACCGAGAGCTCTATACGGCGGGGTTTCGGATCTTTAAAGATCCTGCTAAGGGACAGGTCGATTTCGAGCTCGAATCTATCTATCAGTTTGGCCAATCGCGCGCCTCCACCCAAGTAACCGACACGGAGGATCTTGATCACTTTGCTCATATGCAGCATGGGCAGATCGGTTACACCTTCGCTCTTCCCTGGTCGCCTCGCTTCCTGGCTCAATACGATTATGCGAGTGGAGATGAGGACCCTACCGATGACGACAGCGGTCGATTCGATACCCTGTTTGGCGCGCGTCGCTTCGAATTCGGTCCCACCGGGATCTGGGGTGCGTTTGCGAGGAGTAATATCAGCTCGCCCGGTTACCGGCTAATAGTAAAGCCTCACGAGACCGTATCCGCGTTCATTGCTCACCGCCTTTTCTGGCTTGCGCAATCGAAGGACGCGTGGACTACAGCCAACATCCGCGATGTCACGGGTCAGTCGGGAGATTTCATCGGTCATCAAATCGAAGCGAGTGTCAACTGGCAGGTGATCCCGAAGAACATCACGCTAGAAGCAGGCTGGGCGTATCTTGTTAAAGGCGAATTCGCGGAGGACGCCCCGAACGCCCCGGTCGATACGGATGACTCGAACTACGTCTATGCGCAAACAGTGCTGCAGTTCTAAGGTGATGTACTACCCACGCTGCCGGCAACCACATGGGAGTAGATCGACCACTGAGCGAGGGACGGACCCTGTGCCCGCTGGACGCCGCTCGCGGGCCGGCCGGTGGCCTATTGAGGGCTTGCTCTACGGCTGGCCGCCGGAAGGAAGGATCCTTCCGGCGGGCGCCGAGCCATTGCAAAGTCCGCGGTCGACCGGTGGGCTAGGGTATCCAGGTAATGACACAGATGATCACCAGTATCGCGAGCAGTACCACGAGCGTGCGAGATACCAGGGCATGTGCCGCCGTGATTCTCTCAGCCTCATCACCCGAAGTCACCCCCTCCAATGCGCCGCTGCCGCTTTGTTTGAGCACGGTATCGGTGTGCTGTAAATCGAGAGTTTCCGTCACTCGCCAGTGATTGAATGCGCCCGCGAAATTACCGGCGATAGCATATCCAAGAGCCGCGATTCTCGCCGGGAGCCAAGATAGTGCATTGCGCACCCGGCTGGCCCATTCGCTCAGGCCCGAGGCGGCTTGGGTGGCGTAATGACTCAACTCATTGGAAAACCGGAACAGCACCGCGCCGAACCAGCCCAATAATGCAAACCAAAATATAACCCCGAACACGCGCCCGTTCGCTTCGGTAAATACCGATTCCACCACCGTCCGGCCGCGCGATTGCGTATCCACCGGGCTTGCGGAACGGGAAAACGTCTGCGCTAAGCGATTCGCCTCGTCATCGTTGCCACTTCGTATCGCATTAACGATAGCCTTGATGTCCGCATCAAGATCCTGTAGGCCAAGGCAATACAACAAGATCACAATCGACAGCAAGAATCCGAGAAACGCGAGGATGCCATCGATAAATGAGAACACGAAATAGAATACTAAAACCGGTAAGGCAATCAAAATAGCAACGCCCACCGGACCCTTGAAGACTTCGATACCCCCGAGCTTCTGCTCGGCCATGCCCGCTAAAGCGCGGTACCAGCCCAGCCTTCGCAGCTCCCTGAATTTTGCTAACGGTCCCGCTAGAAATTTCTCCACCGCCGTGGCAATCAGGATGATAAGTACGTTCATTGTTATTCCTCCATCACTGTTTAGCCCATCACCTAACTATTAGTCTTTTTAATCTACCCCAGTCGAACGCCGGTCCCGGATCGGTCTTGCGGCCCGGCGCTATATCGCAATGTCCAACGATTCGGTCAAGCGCGATCCCCGGCCACGCCCGCATGATCAGCTTGGAAAGTTCCGCCAGTACACCATATTGCATCTCTTCATAGGGATCTTCGTCCCGGCCTTCCAATTCAATACCAATGGAAAAGTCATTGCAAGAACGCCGGCCCTGAAACTCGGACATGCCTGCATGCCACGCCCGCCGGTGAAAGGGCACGTATTGGATTACTTTACCCTCACGTTTAATCACCACGTGCGCCGATACCCGCAGCGGTTCAATGGTTCGAAAGTAAGGATGCGCATCGGCATGCAATCGATTGGTGAAAAATTCATCGATATAATCGCCTCCATAACTTCCCGGAGGCAGACTAATCGCGTGTACCACCAGAAGATCGATGGGCGTATCTGGAGGCCGATCGTCACAGTTGGGGGACGGGACCCGCCGAACCCCGGTCAACCACCCCTCTTCGTCCACGCGCAACGGGCCGGCTGGCCGCGACGCTTCATCCACGAGCTGTACACACCCTTGGCCTGTCAGTGCATGCATCGGTGCTAGGTACTTTCTTAGGTCGTTCTTGATGTCCTGGATGCACTGTACCGCCGTCTATGTCAGACTCGTGTTCGCAGATGGATGCCCCCTGGTGGAAGAGAAACCCTGCCGCCCGTTCGCATTCTAGCATGGGATTAACGGATGTCTTTTACACCGATGGGACTTTTTTAAGATATTCAAGCTGTTGTCGAGATGAATTGCGTAACTGCCTCACGCACTGAGTTCAAGTTTTAATTACATATGAGACAATGTGTTAAATGATCCTTTAAAGGATATCGACGTGGCTCAGGCCCTCCAAGAAGATGTAGGTGAGGGTGATCTCACCGCCGTTTTGATCCCGCCGGACTACTATTCGAGGGCCCATGTGCTAACACGGGATGATGCGGTTCTGTGCGGAGCACACTGGTTTAGCGCTGTCTTTCATCGGCTCGACACGCGGGTCGAGATTGAATGGCAGGTGCAAGATGGCGACGAGATCCTGGCTAAGCAACAGATCTGCGTGCTCGCCGGCCCCACGCGTGCGTTATTGACCGGGGAGCGCACGGCCCTGAACTTCTTGCAGACGTTGTCCGGGACCGCCACCGTGACGCGCGGCTATGCCCGCACGTTGCAAGGCACCCACACCAAATTACTCGATACCAGAAAGACCATCCCGGGATTACGCGAGGCGCAGAAATACGCCGTTCGCTGCGGCGGGGGTTACAACCATCGCCTCGGCTTGTTCGACGGGGTCCTGATTAAGGAAAACCACATCGCCGCCATCGGCTCGATCGCCGGCGCCATCACTAGCGCCAAGGCGCGCTATCCGGAGATGCAGGTAGAGGTGGAAGTGGAAAATCTGGCGCAGCTTGACGAGGCTATTTCCGCCGGCGCCGACATCGTATTACTCGATAACTTCACCCTGGATCAACTGCACGCGGCTGTCGCCCGGAATCGCGGGCGGGTGCGGATCGAGGCCTCGGGCGGATTCGATCTCGACACGCTGAGAGCGGCGGCCGAGACCGGAGTCGATTTCATTTCCGTCGGCGCCTTGACTAAGCATATCCGGGCGATCGATCTATCGATGCGTTTTCTCCATAACCACTAGCCAAACATATTGAGAAGGACTCCCGGACTTGTTGAAGTGGTTCTGTACGACATTGGATGTGTGAGAATCTAAAGCTTGTTCCTTACCAGCGTGTAGACCTGTTCCGTCAACGCATCGGCGCCCTTCGTGATTCGCCCGAGTTCCGCCAAGCACTCCTCGACAAAACTCTTATCCTTAATCGCGCCTGTGTTGATGTAGACGTTCAGGGCCGCGCCCCGCAGTGCGGCGTAGGCGGCGAGGACCGCGACCCCCACGTCGCTAATGACGTTGCGGTTACCCTTCTCGGCGACCCGCTGGCTCAGGGCGATCGCTTGCGCGCACGCCCGGGCGCAATTGAGCGGCACCTCGGTGGCCGCGCGCAAGGCCGACTGAATGGCCTCACTGCGCGCGGTCTTTTGTAGGTCGGTCTCTTTCGGGAGGCCGTAGGCCGCCATCACCTGATCGAACACCTCGACATCGGCGCGCACCATGTCGGTGAGACGCTCCCGCAACTCCTCGGCCCGGCGCAGCACGTCCTTCATATCATCCTCGACGTCGAGATAATTCTGCTTACCGATGGTCAGATTGCACACCATGCTGACCAGGGCCGCGCCCATCGCCCCCATGATCGCGGCCGCGCTCCCACCGCCCGGCGTGGATGATTTACTCGCGAGCTCGTCTAAAAACGTCTGTATCGGTTTATCTTTAATCATCGCTCCCAGTTCTCACGGTATCTTTATCAGGGCCTGGATTATACGCGCACCCGCTGCGAGCCCAGAACCTCGAGTCAGCGAGTTGTCCCCATGCATGGCTTGCGGTACCTTAAGCCTAAGATCGGCGCCGGGCCGCCCAGCGACAAGAATCACGTCTGCTCACGATTGAGGACAATAACGATGAAAAAGTTGCTCTTCCAGTTCGATACCGACCCCCTTCCGAGCACATTCGACACCGTCGTGGCCTACGACGGCGGCGCCGATCACGTGACGGCGCATGGCGGGGTGACACCCGCTAATGTGGGATCGCTGGTGGAAGGCACGATCTTCACGCGCGCGCCCAAGGACAAGAAATTCACCGCGATTTTTGTCGGCGGCAGCGATCTCGGGGCAGGCCAGGAATTATTCAAAGCGGTAAAGAAGAAGTTCTTCGGTGACTTTCGCGTCTCCATCATGCTCGACAGCAACGGCAGCAACACGACGGCCGCCGCCGCGGTGGCGAGCCTGACCAAGCAGCGTTCGGTCGCCGGGAAGAAGGCCGTGGTGCTTGCCGGCACGGGACCCGTAGGTCAGCGGGCGAGCGTGATGTTGACCCAGGAAGGCGCCGCGGTGGTATTGACCTCACGCAAGATGGAACGCGCAGAGCTCGCGTGCCGCATGATGAAGGAGCGCTTTGGGACGGATATTACCCCGGCGGTCTGCGCCTTCGATGGACCCGAGGTCCGCGATCCGTCGGTCAGAGAGGTGTTAAAAGGCGCACACGTGGTGCTGGCGACGGGGGCCGCGGGCGTACATTTGCTCAATGAAGAACACTGGAAGGACCACCCGAGCATCGAAATGCTTGTGGACGCTAACGCCACACCGCCTCTCGGCCTGGAAGGCGTCGATATGATGGACCGCGCCAAGGAGCGCTACGGAAAACTCGCCTATGGGGCCATCGGGTTCGGTGCCTTGAAGATTGCCCTGCATCGTACCTGTATCGGCAAGATGTTCGAGCGTAACGACCAAATTTTCGATGCCGAGGAAATCTACGCCTTGGCCAAGAGCCTCACGTAGCGAGGATGTAACGCGCTCCCCGGAGCCGTCCGATGGTTGCGGCAGTGGCGACGGCCACCACCTTCTCCGAGATCTTGCACGCGAGCGCCGCGGATCTGTGCGAGCGGCTCGGCAAGCGCAAGCCGTCCGCCCAACCACGCAAGAGGCTCGGCAACGCCGCCGCGCGCCTCGGCCTCACCAAGGCACGGCTTGTGTGCGCGCTGGGCTTTAACCGCGAAGCGCACGCGCTCGGAGCGGAGTTATTGGCACTCGGTTACGCCTCCCACGACGACTTGGCGCAGCATCGTAACCACGTGTTCGTCACCGATGTCTACGCGGAGATCCCGCTCGAGGAGGTGCTCGCCATCTACTCCCACGCCAAGGATGACTCCGACACGTTATCGATCTTGCAATACCTGATGCTGAAGCGGCTGTCCCAGATCGAGGCGGCGATCGACGCCCAAGTGCAGGTGTGGGTCATCGAGCGCTATAAACGCGAAGTCCGGCACATTTACCTGAATGGAATCGCGCAGGTGGCCTTTGTCGAAGGCCGGCTAGAGCAAGGCCACCCCGGCTTCCGGGCGTTAGCGAATGAGCTGAAGCTCGTCATTGATAGCAAACTCTTGAGCGGGGGCGAGATCTGTGCCCGCGAATCGCTCTTAGCCAGTGAGAAAAAACGCTTGATCGAACGTGGGCTGGCGCCGGCCACCGGCTCAAATACCGCGTAGAAAAAGCATGCCGCACCCAGCCGATTTCTGTTGGCAATACACTGTACCCGGCGCTATGCTAACCCTCATTCATCGCATGTGGCGGGGAGGGAACGCGATGCGACTGCACACCGTGGCTTTCATCTCAGTCGCGCTGTTAGCGGCCAGCCCGGCATTTTCGCGGGGATTTTCGGGGGCCGAGGTCACGTGGGCTACGAGCTTACGAGAGCGCGAGCCGATGCCTGCCGGAGGTGTTTTGACGGCGAACCACCGGCAACCAAGCCCTAGGCGCCGGCACGCCGAGCCGCAAGAGGGTGCGTTAGGCGATTCGTTCGAGCCCGCCTTTAACTCCGTACGGGGTCAGCAATATCTGCCATAGTTGCGATGCCCTGAGGTCGAATATCACCTTAGAACCCACTAGATAGAACTCCCACATCCTCTGGAATCGGAGGGGATACCGATCCGAATTCTGAAGATAGGCCTTTGAATGCCGGTTCCAAGCATCCAGCGTGTTGGCGTAACCGGGGCCGAAGTTATGCCAGTCCTCCACCACCCACAGCCCCTCCATCGCCCGCCCCAACTGGGCAACCGAGGGCGTCATACCGTTCGGAAAGATGTACTTGTCCACCCAGTCGTCAGGGCGTCTAACCGATACATTACCCCCTATGGTATGCAGCAGAAAGATGCCATCGTCCTTGGTAACATGCCGGACAGACTCGAAAAAGTCCGCATAGTTCTTGAATCCGACGTGCTCGAGCATGCCAACGGAGACCACGCGGTCATACGATCTCCGATGATAC
>Ga0136625_1000956_pt1 | contig 9960 bp, 11 predicted proteins | sample AntDrymUQ4832306_2_FD_104672 | JGI IMG/M metagenome (GOLD analysis project Ga0136625, IMG submission 104672) | Polar desert sand microbial communities from Dry Valleys, Antarctica - metaG UQ483 (23.06) | ecosystem: Environmental > Terrestrial > Soil > Desert | place: Antarctica: Dry Valley...
GACTGGACGCGCGCCTAGGGGCCTGTCCGGGAAATGGTCACGGTGGATGACACGTGAGACGAGCCGCGAGACAAGGACGCAGGGAGCGCCGATATGCAGGCAGTGGGCTATGCACATCAGGCCCCTAGCCTCTCTTGCCGCCGACGAGCTGGCTGATCGGGACGTGGTCGACCTGCATGGCTTGCTCGAGCAGCCGGTAGAAGACAAGGCCACGGTGGCGGGAGCGGCGGCGGTTGAACCGGAACGTGAACTCGTCCAGGTAGTAGTCGAGATGCTCGCGGCAGGCGGCGCCTTGGTGGGTGCCGAGGAGCCAGCGTTTGAGCAGCGCCGAGACACGGTGTACGCGCGGCATGGCGACGTGGGCGGGATCGCCGCTGGCGGCGATGCTGGTCGGGTGGTGCCGAAAGCCGGCGGCAGAGAGGCCGCTGTATCCCTGCCAGCGGTCGGTGTAGACGACCGAGCCGGGCGCCGCCACGTCGAGCACGAAGTCGGTCAGCACCCGCTCGGAGCAGTTGGGAATGCGGGCGAGCCGCACGCGTCCACAGGCGCCGCGGGGAAGCGCTTCGACCGCGATCGCGACGATCGCCTTGCCGGCGAACGTGCCACGGCCCAGTTTGCCGCGCTCGCCAGCCCCGACGGTCGTTTCGTCGACCTCGAGCTCGCCCGCGAGCTGCTCGCGCCCGGGCCGGACCATCGCCCGTCTCAGCTTGTGCAGCATCGCCCACGCGGAGCGGTAGCTGCCCAGCCCGAGCACGCGCTGCAGGCCGAGCGCGCTCACGCCCGGCTTCTGACTGGTCACGTACCAGGCGGCCGCGAACCAGGTCATGAGCGGCAGGTGGCTGTCGGCGAGCACCGTCCCGGCCGTGACCGAGATCTCCCGCCGACAGCCAGCACAGCGGAGCTTGCGTCGGCGAGCAAGCTGCCAAGCCCTCGTCGCGGCACAGTGCGGACACACGAACCCGTCCGGCCAGCGCAGCCGCGCCAGATATGCCAGACACGCCGCCTCGTCGGGAAACCAGGCGTTGAACTCCGCCAACGTCCGCGGGTAGTTAACCGCCCCGTCCACTCGAGCAGCATCACCAATCCGCTAAGGGGCGTCAAGTGCATAGCCCACTGCCTGCATATCGGCGCGCCCCTGCGTCCTTGCCTCGCGGCACGCCTTAAGTGCCATCCACCGTGACCACTTTCCGGACAGGCCCTAGACTCGCCCGGTGCGGGCGCTTCTGGTCGGATCCGGTGGGCGGGAGCATGCGCTCGCCTGGAAGTTGGCGCAGGCGCCGTCCCTGACCGATCTCCATGCCGCCCCCGGGAGCCCGGGCATCGCGCGGCTGGCCGAGTGTCATCCGATTCGCCCCGAGGATCCCGAGGGCCTCCTCGCTCTCGCCCATGCGCTCGACGTCGATCTCGTGGTGATCGGGCCCGAGGCGCCGCTCGTCGGGGAGTTGCCGACGTGCTCCGACCGGCGGGAATTGCGGTCTTCGGACCAACCCGAGCAGCGGCTGCGATCGAGGGATCGAAGGCGTTCGCGAAGGATGTCCTGTCGGCCGCGGGTGTCCCCACGGCAGCGCAGCTGGCGGTGGCGCGCCCGCCCTGTGTCGTCAAAGCTGACGGCCTTGCTGCGGGCAAGGGTGTCCATGTGTGCGGGTCGGAGGCGGAGCTCGACAGTGCCTTGAAGGCCGTTACGGCCCTCGGCGGCGGCTTCATCGTCGAAGAGCTGCTCGAAGGCCCGGAGGTCTCGTCCTTCGCGATCTGCGACGGCTCCAATGCGATCGCCCTCGTCCCCGCACAGGACTTCAAGCGGGCGTACGACGGTGACCTCGGCCCGAACACCGGGGGCATGGGCTCCTACGCGCCGGTGCCGGGGCTCGGCGCGGACGTTTTGGAGGAGTTGCTGGAGCTCGTTCACCGGCCCGTGCTGGCCGAGCTCCAGCGCCGAGGCTCGCCGTTCGTCGGCCTGCTCTTCGCGGGGCTCATGCTCACATCGGACAGGCCCCGCGTGCTCGAGTTCAACTGCCGGTTCGGCGATCCCGAGACGCAATCGGTGCTGCCACTGCTCGAGGGAGATCTCCTGGAGGCGCTCGCAGCGGCAGCCGCGGGAGAGCTGGCCGGCGTCGCACTCGAGACGTCACCCGGCGCCGCGGTGACGGTGGTGCTGGCCTCGGAGATGTACCCCGACGGTGTTGATCGTGGCTCGGCGATTGTCGGGGTGGACGAAGCAGAGACCGAGGGCGCCCTTGTCTTTCACGCAGGGACCGCGCTGCACGGCGACCGGCTGGTGACGAATGGAGGCCGCGTCCTGGGCGTGACTGGGCTCGGCGAGACGATCGCCGAAGCGCGGCTGGTCGCTTACGACGGCGCGGATCGGATCGGATTCGAGGGGGTGCGGCGGCGAGAGGACATCGCGCTCGACGCGGCGGAAGGGAAGACGGTCTCGCTGCATTCAGGATAGACCCCGAACATCCGAGGGGCCACCCCGGGCCTCCTCCCACTTCAAGCCTAACGTCGAAATGCGCACAGATGGGAGACGTCTTCGTGCCAAGCCGGAAACAAATCGGCGGAGCACGTGCAGCCCCCCGGCACGAGATGCTCGATTGGGAATTGACGCGCGGTCGGGGCGGTCACGACCAAGCCGGGCGAGGGCGTCGATCCGACACCGTGTCGTGGCCGTCCTCCAATCCGGCGTGAATTCCCGATCAAGCACATCAAGCTCTAGAATCGCCTCGGTGATTCCGCGCTATTGCCGACCCGCGATGACGCGCATCTGGTCGGAGGAGGCGAAGCTCGAGAGCTGGCTCGCGGTGGAGCTCGCCGCGCTCGACGCGTGGGAACAGGTCGGCACGCTTCCGCGAGGGACTGCCGAGGTGATCCGCACACGGGCGACGGCGCCGACCGCGGACCGCGTCGCCGAGCTCGAGCGGACCACGAACCATGACGTCGCCGCGTTCGTCGACGCGGTTTCGTCCGAGCTCGGCCCAGAGGGGCGCTGGTTCCACTACGGGCTGACCTCCTCGGACGTCCTGGATACGGCGCTCGCGCTGACCGTGCGCCACGCCGGCGGGCTCGTTCTCGACGGGATCGATCGGGCGGCGGCAGCGGTCGTGGAGCGGGCGGATGAGCATCGCGACACGTTGACCATCGGGCGAACGCACGGCGTGCACGCGGAGCCGACGACGTTCGGCCTGAAGCTGGCCGGTTGGGCCTTCCAGCTCGCACGAGACCGGCGACGGGTCGAGAGGGCGCTCGAAGGCATGCGGGTCGGAAAGCTGAGCGGCGCCGTTGGCACGTACTCGGCGACCACACCCGAGGTCGAGCGACTCGCGTGCGAGAGCCTCGGGCTCGAGCCGGCTCCGAGCTCGACCCAGATCCTGCAGCGTGATCGCCACGCCGAGCTCCTCTCGGCGCTCGCGCTCGTCTCGTCGTCGCTCGAGCGCTTCGCTCTCGAGATCCGACACCTCGCGCGAACGGAGGTGCGCGAAGTGGAGGAGCCGTTCGCCCGCGGCCAGAAGGGCTCTTCCGCGATGCCGCACAAGCGGAACCCGATCGTGGCTGAGCGGATCTGCGGACTGGCGCGACTCGTGAGGGGCTACGCCCTCGTCGGGCTGGAGAACGTCGCACTCTGGCACGAGCGCGACATCTCGCACTCCTCCGCGGAGCGCATCGTGTTTCCCGATTCGTTCCTCGCCGTCGACTACATGCTGGACCGCTTCGCCTGGCTCGTCGAGGGACTCGTGATCCGCCCGGAGCGGATGCGCGCGAATCTCGAGGTCACCGGAGGGCTCTTCTTCAGCCAGCGCCTACTGCTTGCTCTCGTCGAGTCGGGCCTCGACCGAGACACCGCCTACCGCACCGTCCAGCGTCATGCCATGCGCGCGTGGGACGAGGGCCTCGACTTCCGCACACTGGTGCGCGGCGATGGCGAGATCGCCGGTCGCGTGCGTCTCGACGAGGTCTTCGACCTCGGAGCATTCGCACGTCACACTGACGTCGTCTTCCAGAGGCTCCATGCTGCGAGGCGAGAGGATGGGGTCCATGTCTGAGGCGGTGCACGTCGCAAGCGGCAAGGTGCGCGAGATCTTCGCGCTCGGCGACGACCGGCTACTGCTGGTCGCGAGCGATCGGATCTCGACCTTCGACGTCGTGCTGCCGACGGCGATTCCCGACAAGGGCCGCGTTCTCACAGGGCTCTCGGCGTTTTGGTTCTCACGGACGACCCACGTCGTCCCCAATCATCTGCTCGAGCTGGATGCCGACGGGCGGACGATGGTCTGCCGAAAGCTCGAGATGCTGCCCATCGAGTGCGTCGTCCGGGGATATCTCACCGGCTCGGGCTGGCGCGACTACTGCAAGACGGGCGCCGTCTGCGGACACCTTCTTCCGGAGGGCCTACGCGACTCCGAGCGATTGCCGGCGCCGATCTTCACCCCCGCCACCAAGGCGAGCGAGGGACACGACGAGAACATCGACGAAGAGCGGGCAGCCGACCTGTGTGGCCCCGACCTCTATCGCGCTTCGAAGGAGGCCTCGCTCGCGCTCTACGGATTCGCCTCCGCGCACGCCGAGGAGCGGGGGATCATCTTGGCCGACACGAAGTTCGAGCTGGGAGTGGCAACCGACGGCACGCTCACGCTCGGCGACGAGGCATTGACCCCGGACTCCTCGCGCTTCTGGCCCCTCGCGGGCTACGAGCCAGGGAAGGGACAACCCTCGTTCGACAAGCAGTTCGCGCGCGACTGGTGCGCAGAGACGGGCTGGGACAAGACCGCCCCGGGGCCGGAGCTCCCAGAGCAGGTCGTAGCGGGTACGCGCGCACGCTATGTCGAGGCATTCGAGCGGCTCACCGGAATCTCGTTCGACGCGTATCTCGCGGATCCGGAGGTCGTGCTCGGGTGAGAGCGACTGTCTTGGTGCGGCCCAAGGACGGAATCCTCGATCCACAGGGCGAAGCCGTTCGAGGCTCGCTCGAGAAGCTCGGCTTCGCCGTCGGGAGCATCCGCGTCGGGCGGGTGATCGACATCGAGCTCAGTGCCGAGGATTACACGTTCGCTCGAGAAGAAGTCGAGCGCATGTGCTCGGAGCTCCTCGCAAACGCGCTAATCGAGAGCGTCGAGATCCGGCTGGACGAGGCGTGACGGAACACCCCGTCGTCGCCGTCGTCGTCTTCCCGGGTTCGAACGACGATCGAGACGCGGCCTGGGCGCTCGGCGCGTTGGGCGCAGACGCTGTCCTCGTCTGGCACGAGGAGGAAGAGCTTCCCGAAGCAACGGGGGCAGTGATCCTTCCTGGAGGATTCTCCTACGGCGACTACCTCCGCTGCGGCGCCATCGCGAGCGTCGCTCCGGCGATGGACGCCGTGCGCCGTTTCGCCGCGTCGGGCGGCCCGGTGCTCGGCATCTGCAACGGCTTCCAGATCCTCTGCGAGGCCAGGCTCCTACCCGGAATCCTTCGTCCGAACCGACAGCTCGAGTTCGTCTGTCGCGATGCGACTGTGCGCGTCGAGAGCGCCGACACGCTCTTCACCCGCCGTTGCGAGGCCGGCCAGGAGCTCGTCCTGCCGGTGAAGCACGGTGAAGGCGCTTGGCACACGGACGAGGGTCAGTTCGTCCGGCTGGCGGCGCGCGGCCAGATCGTGCTCCGCTATCAGGCTGAGGTGAACGGCTCGCTCGGCAACGTCGCCGGCGTCGTCAACGAGGCCGGCAATGTCATGGGGCTCATGCCCCATCCCGAGCACGCAGTCGATCCGCTTCTCGGATCCGCCGACGGAGGGCTCCTGCTTGCGGCACTCGTGGACGCGGCCGCGGAGCATGTGCTCGCCGCGGCATAGGAGCGCACCGGAGCGATCGGCCCAATAGGAAGCGGCCGCGAAGCGGAGGCCTTCAGGGATCTTCGCGCGACCGGAAATCCGCGCGAGCGATTTCCGGTCTTGCGCAAGCTATTTGAGCCGCAGCGCCTCACCAAGGACGGGCGCGCGCTCGAGCGCCGCCCGCAGTCGCTCGAGGTCGCGCGCCCGCATCGTGACGGGACCGCGTCTGGCCGATCCCGCGGTCGTGTACGCGAAGCGGATCAGGCGCTCCCCGCTTCGCGTCTCGAGCAGCTGCACGACGACGGAGAACCGTTTCTCGCCCGCGCGCTGGGGCACGGTGACTTCCTCGACGATTCCCGCAGGACCCCACGGGGTCGCTGCCGTCCGGGTCTTCTTCTGCGCCGTCTTCTGAGCTGGCTTCTGTGCCCTCGCCCGCACCTTTGTTTGCGCGATTGCCATCTGCCATCGAGACTAGACCGGAATCGCTCACGGAGGGGAAACGTCTCAGTCAAGAGACGGTCAAAACGGGCGAGCCGTATCCTCGCTCGGTGCACGACATCGTGATCGTGGGCGCGGGAACCGCCGGCTCTGTCCTCGCCTCCCGGCTCACCGAGAACCCCGATCTCTCCGTGCTCCTGATCGAGGCGGGACCGCGCTCGAGAAGACTCGAGACCCGGATTCCCGCGGCCTTCTCGAAGCTCTACCGCAGCGCTCTCGACTGGGGGGACTCGACTACCCCGCAGCCGGGGCTCGACGGCCGGGAGATCGTGTTCCCGCGCGGACGTGCTCTGGGCGGCTCGGCGACCATCAACGCGATGATGGTCCTGCGCGGCCATCCCGCGGATTACGACGCCTGGGCGGCGGACGGATGTCCGGGCTGGTCCTGGGCCGAGGCCGAGCCCGCCTTCCGCCAAAGCGCCGAAGGCTCGTTCCCCGTTGCGGAGCACCGCGACCGGCACGTGCTCACCGAGGCCTTCGTCCACGCTGCGCACGCGGCCGGAATCCCGTTGAACGATGACTTGAACGGCGCCGACAACGCCGGCGTCGGCTTCGTTCCGGTCTCACAGCGGAGAGGGCGGCGCTTCAGCGTCGTGGACGGCTATCTGCAGCCCGCCCGACGCCGCCCCAACCTCACCGTGGTCACGGGGGCGCTCGTGACGCGCGTCCTTGTCGAGCGCGGGCGCGCTCGAGGCGTCGCGTATCGCCTTCCGCGCGAATCGAGCGAGGACTCGGAAGCGCTGGCCGAGCGCGAAGTCGTTCTCTGCAGCGGAGCGATCGGAACGCCGCACCTGCTGCAGCTTTCGGGCATCGGCCCGCGCGAGCCGCTCGAGCGTGTGGGAGTAGACCTCGTTCACGAGCTTCCCGGTGTTGGGACGAACCTGCTCGACCACCTAGCGGGTGGGCTTTTCGCTTACACGCAAGGCGTGGACACCCTCGCCTCGGCGGAGTCGCTCAGGAACCTCGCCGCGTGGGCCCTGCTCGGCCGTGGCCCGCTTACCTCGAACGTCGGAGAAGCCGCGGCCTTCGTGCGCACCCGCCTCGAGCTACGGACCCCCGACCTCGAGCTCCTGTTCGCTCCCGTGCTCTTCGAGGAAGAAGGCCTGAAACAGCCCACGGAGGACGGCTTGACCCTCGCGGTCGTGCTCCTGCAGCCGAAGAGCTCTGGCACGGTCAGGTTGCGCTCCTCCGATCCACTCGACCTCCCGGTGATCGACCCGCGCTACCTCACGGATCCCGGCGGCGAGGACCTGGACACGCTGCTGCACGGACTCCGCCTCGCGCGCCGAGTCCTCGCGCAAGAGCCGCTCGCGGCCTATGTCGCCAGCGAGCTCCTTCCCGGCGCCGAAGCTCAGACGGACGAGGCGCTCGTCGCGCACGTACGCGCCACTTCGCAGACGCTCTACCACCCAGTCGGGACCTGTCGGATGGGAACGGATCCGAGAACGGTCGTCGACCCTCGACTCCGCGTGCGGGGCATCGAGCGCCTGCGCATCGTCGACGCCTCCGTGATGCCGCGCCTGCCGACCGGACATACGAACTGGCCGACGGTGATGATCGCCGAGCGCGCGGCTGAGCTCATCGCCGCCGGCTGAGAGCTCAGATTGCGGCGCCAGCGCGGCGTCCGGCGAGCCGGTTGCCGAGCAGGAGCAAGGCGACGGCCGCCAGTGCGAATCCGACCAGGAGCACCAAAGCACGCCCGAGGACGCCGCCGTATCCCAGCTCGTCGACGTCCACGAACGGATATGGGTACCAGTCGACCGAGGCGCCCCTCGCGAGCGTGTAGAGGAACCAGGCGAACGGAAAGGCGAGCCAGGCGGCTGCAGCCCGGAGCGGAAGCCGGTGCCGCGGAGGATCGACGATCCAGTCCACGACGAGGACGACGGGCATGAGCTTGTGGACGACGAAGTCGACCCACGGGATCGTCGTCTGGAGCTCCTCCTGCAGACCGGAGAGAAGGACCGCGAAGACGATCCCCGTGATCGCCATGTACAGGACAACGCCGGTCCGCACGGCGTCGAAGAGCGGTGTCCGCTCGTCTCTCCGCACCAGCACGAGCAGGCAGAGCGTCGCGACTGCGAGCAGGTTTGACTGGATCGTGAAGAAGCTGAAGAAGTTCACCTTCTGGAACCCGCTGTCGGCGGTCGCTGCGAACTGGTACGTCATCGCCGCGATCGAGGCTGCGGCGAACCCGAGACGGAAGACGTTCAACACGAGGTCTCGGGGACCCACTCGCGGGACTCTACGAAATCGAGGGTACGGACCCGGCGAACCGAGCGACAAAGGTGTCACCGTCGAGCAACGCGAGCGATTCACCGTCTAGCATCTAGCTCGTAACGCGTCGTGGCTTCGAGCGTGCGGAGGAATGCATCCTCGCGTCTCATCACGGCCTCGGGGCAGGCCATGCGGGTCGCCGCGATGGGGCCGAGCCGAAGCCCGTCTTCACTCACCTCGAAGCTGCCAACAAGTCGATTGCATCCTCCCGGCCCGGACACGCGAGATTCTTCTGCATTCAGCAGGAGGTACGGCGGGCTCTCACCCTCGGTCAGCGCCAGGGCCTCGCCGTCGAGCTCGACGAGCGTCCACTGGATTCCTTCGAGCCCGACCGCGGGCTCAGACACGGCTCGATCATCGTTACGAGTTCCCGCGCTCGACGAGCTCGATGCGGTAGTCGTCTAGGTACTTGACTACATCGAGTTGAGTGGACATGATGGGAACATGAAAGCAGGGATCGCCGACGGCTACATCCGGGTGAGCCGCAGAGGTGGCCGCGAGGGCGACTCCTTTATCTCGCCTGATGTGCAGCGAGAGAGGATCGCGAACTGGGCGAAAGCCAACGAGATCGAGATCGTCCAGTGGTGGGAAGAAATCGATCAGTCCGGCGCCAAGCTCGAGCGGCCGATGTTCCAAGAGGCGCTTGCTCGCTGCGAACGAGGCGAAACAGGCGGCATCGTCGTCGCCAAGCTTGATCGCTTCGCGCGTTCGGCTGTGGATGCGCTCGATTCGATCCGCCGCCTGAACGCTGCTGAGGCTCGGCTTGTCTCGGTCGAGGACGGCTTCGATGGCTCCACCCCCATGGGACGCTTCGCGATCGGAATCCTGACCATGATCGCCGAGCTCGAGCTTGAGCGGATCAAGGAAAACTGGTCGACCGCAATCACCCGTGCTGTTGATCGCGGTATCCACATCTCCGCGCGTCCCCCCACGGGCTATGCGCGTGACGAGAACAAGCGACTCGTCGCCGTCGAGCCTGCAGCATCCGCGGTCAAGGAACTGTTTCGTCGGCGCGCCTTGGGGGCGTCCTGGTCTGAGCTCGCCGACTACCTCGAAGCCGAAGGCATCGTGACCCCGAAGGGCAATACCCACTGGTCGAAGACCGGTGTTTCGGGTCTCATCAAGAATCCGGCCTACCTGGGACAGGCCCGAGGTGGAAGCGTCGTGAACGACGATGCTCACGAAGCGCTCGTCACGCGCGCGGAGTTCGACGCGGCGCAGTCGGTCACGAAGTCTCTCTTGACGCCACGCGATGGCTCACTCGCCGAGAAGGCGATGCTCGGTGGCCTTGCACGCTGCGCCGGCTGCGGGCACACGCTCAAGATCACCGGGAACACCGATCGCAGGACCGGCGAGCGCTACCCGGTCTACTACTGCACCGGTCGTTA
>Ga0136625_1000959_pt1 | contig 9939 bp, 8 predicted proteins | sample AntDrymUQ4832306_2_FD_104672 | JGI IMG/M metagenome (GOLD analysis project Ga0136625, IMG submission 104672) | Polar desert sand microbial communities from Dry Valleys, Antarctica - metaG UQ483 (23.06) | ecosystem: Environmental > Terrestrial > Soil > Desert | place: Antarctica: Dry Valley...
CCTGCCTGCGCGCCGATGGCACGGTCGATCGACTCGCCTGGGCCACCGCCAGGGAGAGCTTCCGCGCTCACGTCGTCGAAGACTGACTCACGGGGGGTTGAGTTGGCGCAAGACGGTGGGGATGACGGCGCGGAGGTAGCTGCCTAGTCGCACGAACGAGTGGCCGCCTTCGCGGAACGAGTACGTGATCGGCACCTCGGCGTAGCGGAAGCCTTTCGAGATCAGGTCGATGGTCAGCACCTGCGCGTAGTTGTAGTCGTGGGCGATCTCGGCCTCCACAGCCGCAGCCCGCGACAGCGCCCGGAACCCGCTCTGGCCGTCTGTGAGCGGCGTGCGAGCGACGAGTCGCAGCGCTCGCGTCAGCACCAGGTTGCCGATTCGCCGGTGCGGTCGCATGTCTCCGATCCGACCGGCGAACCGGGAGCCCACCACGTAGTCGGCGGCACCCTCGAGGATCGGTTGGGCCAACCGCTCGAGCTCGCCAGGGTCGTACTCACCGTCGGCGTCACAGAACGCCACCATCGCCGCGCCACGCGCAACGGCCTTTGCGATCCCGGTGCGCACCGCCGCCCCGAGGCCGCGGTTGGCACCGTGCGACAGCACCGACGCCCCGGCCGCTGTCGCCCGCCTTGCGGTGTCGTCGGCACTGCCGTCGTCGACAACCAGGCAGTAGGTCTCTCGGCCCAACACCTGGGCTGGGAGGCGATCGATCACCGCCGCCACGCGGTCCGCTTCGTCGTGCGCCGGCAGCAAGAGGTACACCGGCCCCGAGGCGACAGGACACGGCGGGCGGGTCGTGCGGTGGCTCAGACGGATGCGCACCATGCCATCCTTATGGTATTAGGTTGACTTTACAAACGCTGACCAGCATCGCTATCGTGCTCGCTCGTGAGTTCCCGCCGCGCCGCTGCCGTCCCGTGCTTCGTTGCCCTGCTCGCAACAGCATGCGGAGGTGACGGCGATGGCGGGAGTGAGGAAACGCTGGCCGATGCCGACGAGGTCGACTGCCAGCTCGAACCCGTCGAGGCCGACGGCGAGCTGACGGTGTACTCCGGCCGCAACGAGGAACTGGTCGGCCCGCTACTCGAGCAGTACGCCAGCCAGACCGGCGTCGACATCGCCATCGACTACGGAGGCGACTCGGCGACGATGGCTCGCCAGATCTCCGAGGAAGGCGATGCGTCGCCGGCCGACGTGTTCTTCTCTCAAGCTCCCGGACCGCTGGCGTTCCTCGGCGAGCAGGGTCGGCTCGACACCCTCCCAGACAGCGTGCTCGACAAGGTGCCCGAGCAGTATCGGGCCGCAGACGGCACCTGGGTCGGCGCCTCAGGCCGGGTCAGGGTGCTGGTCCACGACCCTGAGCGCACACCCGCAGACACGCTCCCCGCTTCCGTGTTCGACCTCATCAAGCCGGAATACCGGGGCAAGTTGGGTATCGCCCCGTCGAACGCCTCGTTCCAGGACTTCGTCAGCTACCTGCGGATCGCTATCGGCGAAGACGAGACGATGGCCTTCCTCGAAGGGCTGGTCGACAACGACGTGCGCACCTACCCGAACAACGTCGCCATCGTCGAGGCCGTCGATAGCGGCGAGATCGACATGGGTCTGGCGAATCACTACTACGTGCTCGAGCTCCTGGCACAGGACGAGTCGTTGACGACGCGCAACCACTACTTCCCCGCCGAGGATCCTGGCGCCATCATCCTCGTGGCAGGGGCATCGGTGCTGGACACCGCAGACGACCCGGAGCTGGCAAGCCAGTTCGTCGAGTTCCTGGTGAGCGAGTGCGCCCAGCGATACTTCGTCGACGTGACCAAGGAGTTCTCGGTGATCCCCGGTGTGCAACCGCCAGGCGACGAGCGGCCCCTGGAGGCCGTCGGCGGCGAGGTGGCCGATCTCGCCGAGCTCGGTGCCGGCTTCGAGAGCACCGCCGACCTGATCGCCGAGAGTGGTCTCGAGGGCTGACCTCGCCCGGCGACGCCTGGCGCCGACCCTCGTGGTGGTCGCCACGGCGGCCCTGTTCGCGATCCCGTTCGGCTACCTCGGCGTGCGGGCGATCGGCAACGGCGGTGCCGGCTGGGAAGCGACGGTCGACGACGCCAGCATCGAGCCGCTGTGGCGCTCGATCCAGCTGGTCGTCCTCACCACCGTGGTCGCCACGACGGTCGGCGTCGGGATGGCCTGGCTGACCGCACGCACCAACCTCCCTGGCCGGCGGCTGCTCGGCGTGCTGGCGGTGCTGCCACTCGTGATCCCTTCGTACGTCGCCGCCTACGCGTACGTGAGTGCATTCGCCAGAGGCGGCCTCCTCGACGAGGCGCTCGGCGTCTCGTGGCTGCCAGCAGTTCGCGGCCTCCCCGGCGCGGTGTTCGTGCTCACTGCTGTCTCCTACCCATACGTCTACCTCCCGGTCGCCGCCCGGCTGCGCACGCTTCCGCCGTCGCTCGAGGAGAGCGCCCGGATGTTGGGCCGGTCGAGCTGGCAGACGTTCCGCAGCGTCGTGCTGCCACAATGCGCCGCACCGATCGCTGCCGGTTCCCTGCTGGTGGCGTTGTACACCCTTTCGGACTTCGGTGCCGTACAGTACGTGCGCTACGACACCCTCACCCGGCGGATCTTCGCCGCCCGGCTCGATCCCGTCACATCCGTGGCGGTGTCCCTGCTGCTCGGGGTGCTGGCGCTGGCGATCGCCGGCGGCGAGCACCTCGCCCGTCGTCGCTTCCGCCCGGTGTCCGGGGTGGGCATGAAGGCAAGCATCACCCATCGTCTCGGATCGTTGAGGTGGCCGGCGTTCGGCGCTACCGCTGGCGTGATCGGCCTGGCGCTGATCACGCCCGTTGGTGTGGTCACCTGGTGGGTGATCCGTGGGCAGCGATCGGGGGTGCGTCGCAGTCGCGCCGTCGACCTACCGCAGGAAACCTGGAGTACGGCATGGATCGGTGTCGTCAGTGCCGTCGCCACCGTGGCAGTGGTGTTGCCCGTGGCGTGGCTGGTGATGCGTCGGCAGCATCGGGTGGCGGCCGCAGCCGGCACGCTGGTGATGGCCACGTTCGGCCTGCCGGGGGTGGTGATCGCCCTGTCGCTGGTGGGCATCACCGTCGGCACCTCGTGGTACAAGGGTTTCACCGTGCTCGTGCTGGCCTACGTGCTGCATTTCGGCGGCCAGGCACTCGGTGCTGCGCAGTCTGCGATCGGATCGGTGTCAGTGCGCTACGACGAGGCAGCACGACTGCTCGGCGCCAACCGCTGGAGACGGCTCTGGCGCATCGACCTGAGGCTGATGGCACCAGGGCTGGCGGCTGCCGGCGGGTTGGTGCTGCTGTCCGTGATGAAGGAGCTCCCGGCGACGCTGATGTTGCGTCCCATCGAGTTCAACACGTTGGCGACGCGGATCAATGCCACCGTGGAGGACGCGCTGTTCATCGATGCCGGCGGGCTCTCGCTGGTGCTGGTGGCACTGTCAGGAGTGCTGACGTGGGCGCTGGTGCTGCGTCGCCATTGAGCGGTGGCGCCCTTTCCCGCTGAGGGGCTGGGACAGGGACAGGGCACTTGCAGAGGCATGTTAAGGATGCTAAACAACCTGCCTCATGCGTCGAATGTTTCTTCCCATCGCTGTCGCTGCGACCGCCGCACTCCCCGTCGTCGCTTGTGGCGACGACGGTGGCAACGATGACGGTGGCACCGTGCGCCCGATCAACACCGACGACGGGTCAGGCAGCGGTAGCGGCTCCGGAAGCGGTAGCGGGTCCGAGCCTGCTGGCGGATCCGAGCCTGCCAGCGGATCTGAGACGGTGACGACGGGCGAGGGTTCCGAGTCCGGCTCGGGATCGGGGATCGAGGTCGATCCCGGCGCCACGACGGACGATCCGCTGGTGCTCGAGGGCGCCGGCCAATACACCGGCTACGTGCGCGGCCAGACCGAGCAGATCGTCACCGATGTCAAGGCGTTCACGGACGCCGTTCGGTCCGGAGACCTCGAGGCGGCCATGGCCGGGTATGCGCCTTCTCGTCAGGCCTGGGAGCGCATCGAACCGATCGCCGGGCTGGTCGAGGACATCGACGTCGCCGTGGATGCCCGAGTGGACGACTTCGAGAGCGAGGACGATCCGGCCTGGACGGGCTGGCACAAGCTCGAGTACCTGATCTTCGAAGTCGGCGACATCGCACCCGAGTCGGGCGCCGGCGAGCTGGCTGACCGACTCGACGCAGACCTCGCCACGCTGCAAGAGACGATGTCGACGACCGACATCGAGCCTGCGGCCATCCCTGTCGGGGCCGCCGAGCTGATCGAGGAGGTGTCCGCTGGCAAGATCACCGGTGAGGAGGACCGGTACTCGGGTACCGACCTCTGGGACTTCGCCGCCAACGTCGAGGGCTCGAAGGCCGCCTTCGAGTTCATGGAGCCGGCCGTCGAGGCCGCGGATCCCGATCTGGTGACTGCCATCCAGGAGGGCTTCGACGAAGTCGCCATCCAGCTCGAAGAGTACGAGGACGGTGACGGCGGTTACCTGCCCTTCGACGAGCTGACGCCCGACGACAGCGACACCATGAAGACGACGCTCGCTGAGCTGTCCGAGAATCTGGCCCTCGTCGCCGGAGTGCTCGGCCTCGAGTAGGCCCGGCGCCTCCCATCCGACGGTTGATCCGGTGAGCATCTCGCGACGAACGTTCTTGAGGACTGCCGTCGTCGGTGGGGCCTCCGTCGGCGCCTCCGCCGCAGTCGGCTCGTGTCGTGACGACGACAACACGACCGCCAACGCGCCGCCACCGGTGCCGTCGATCGCCGAACCGGCCGACGGTGAGTATCTGGCGTTCCACGGACCTCACCAGACCGGCATCGCCGGACCCACCGCGGAGTACGGGCTGCTGACCGCGTTCCGTTGCACGGCCGATGACGGCGAGGAGCTGGCCGAGATGTTCCGGGCCATCACCGATGAGTCCCGCCGGCTGATGACTGGTGAGCCGTACGAGGACCGAGACCGCGCCTATCCACCGATGTACACCGGCCACGTGGACAACCCGAAGCCTGCACGAATGAGCGCTGTGTAGTGGTTGGCGACGGCGCCGGTCTGTGCCGACATTCACTGATCGTCGGGGCGATCGTGGCAGTCGTCGTTGCCGTTGGGGCGCCGATGCGGGCGACGTACGGAGCGCGCACGACGGCCGACGAGCCGCACTACCTACTCACGGCGATCTCACTGTGGGAGGACCAAGACCTCGACGTGCGCGACGAGCGCGGCGAGGGCCGTTACCTCGACTTCCACGAGGTGATGCTGCCACTGCAGGCCGAAGTTCAGGACAGCGGTCGGCAGGTGGCCCCTCACGATCCCCTGCTGCCCGCTGTGCTGGCGCCGGCCGCCGGGCTGGGCGGTTGGCTGGGAGCCAAGCTGTTCCTGGCGGGCTTGGCCGGCGGTCTGGCGGCACTGACGACGGTCGTCGCCATCCGCCGGTTCGGCGTCGGCGGGCGCCTGGCGGCCACGGTGGCAGTGGTCGCCGGCGTCAGTCCGCCGCTCGCCATCTACGGCACCCAGGTGTACCCCGAGCTCCCGGCGGCGCTCGTGGCGCTTGCCGGATTCTGGTGGGTCACGTCGCCGCCGTCGATCGGCGACCAGGGCTTGCGCACGCGCCACGCTGTCGCTGTCGTCGCCACCGTGGTCGCGCTGCCCTGGCTGTCGGTCAAGTACGCACCAGTCGCCGCGGTGCTCGCCGTCGGACTGCTGTGGCGCCTCGGGGCCGCCGGCCGGCGGCGCCGGCTCGCCTGGGCAGGCGCCGGTCTGCTGGCAGCAGGCGCGATGTTCCTGCTCCTTCACCGGTGGTGGTACGGAGGGTGGACCGCCTACGCATCCGGCTCACACTTCAAAGACGGCGAGTTCACCGTGGTCGGCGATCCCAACTATGCCGGCCGCACCCGCAGGCTCGTGGGTCTGCTCGTCGACCGTCATTTCGGCCTCGCCGTGTGGCAACCGGCGGCGCTGACCATCGTGCCCGCCTTGGCCGCCCTGCTTCGCCGCCGCCCGCCAGGCACCGTCTTGCTGGCGGCGATGATCGTCGCAGGATGGCTCAACGCCACGTTCGTGGCCCTCACGATGCATGGCTGGTGGTGGCCGGGACGCCAGGTCGTCGTGGTGCTCCCGCTGGCTGTCGTCGCCATCGCCTGGTGGGTGCAGCGGCTGTCGGCGCCGGGCCGGGTCATCGTCGGGGCGATAGCCGGCTTCGGTGTTCTCGCCTATGGCTTGCTGCTGGCGGGCGTGCTCGGCGGCCGGCACACTCTGATCGTCGACTTCTCGCGCACTGTCGACCCGTTCGTGAGGTTGGTGCGCCCGGTCTTGCCCGACGGCACCGCGCCACTCGCCGGCTCGAACGCCTGGTGGACGGCGGCATGGATCGTCGTGATGGTAGGTGCCGCCGTCGTCTCCTGGCGGGCGACGTCAGGCCACGAGCGCCGTCGGCGCCAGGCGCGCAGCGGTGGCCTGCGCAGCGATGACCCCGTGCAGGTCGGTGTGCAGCGAGAAGCCGAGAACATCGCCGCTCCGAGTGGTGTCGGCAAGCGTCTCATCGGGCTCGCCTCCAGGCCGTCGGGTGACGACCAGCCCGGTGTCCCCGAATCGGGCCCGCACGGCAGCCACCAGCTCACCGAGCGATCGTGAGCGTCCTGCGCCGAGGTTGAGCACCGTGGGATCGAGCTCGGTCAGCAGGGCGAGTGCTCGCACGACGGCTCGGACGTCGGTGAAGTCGCGGCGGCGTTCGAGCGAGCCGTAGACCTCGAGCGGCCGTCCCGATGCGGCGGCCGCCATCCACCGGGCCAGCGCCATGTCGGCGCGTTGCCCTGGCCCGACGACCGTGAACGGCCGGACGATCGTGACATGACCTCCCCGGGCGCGTCGGGCGGCGCACGCCTGCTCGACCACGTGCTTCGACCGGGCGTAGCCGCCGACCGGTCGTAGCCGGTCATGTTCTGCGCTCGGTCGCCCGGCCCGTGATCCGCCGTAGACCGACGACGACGACGCCACGACGACCGGGGTTCGGTGCGGCGTGGCCGCCAGAACCTGCTCGGTCGCCACGACGTTGTCGCGCCAGCGTCGGTATCCGACGTCGGGTGAGCGGTCGCGCACGCCTGGACAGCCGGCCAGGTGCACGACGGCGTCGGCCTCCGCCAGAGCTGCTCGTGCATCGGCGTCCGGCTCGCTGACGTCGGCGACGAGTTGCTCGCTACCGCCCTGCGCCAGCCGATCGATCCCGACCACCCGGTAAGCGCGCTGGCGCAGGTGCTCGACGAGCTGGCGACCGATGAATCCGCTCGACCCTGTGACGACGATCATCGGACCGATGCTAGGCGAGCCCGCGCGTCGAAGTAAAGCGTGCCTAACGGGCGGCGACGGTGCTTCGCCGACGCGACTCAGCGCAGTTCGGGACGTGGCCGAGTGCCATCGCGCTTTTCGGTGCGCTCGAGGATCAGGCGGGGGCCACGATCCCACGTGAGGTAGTTCCAGGCCCAGTTCAAGAACACAGAGAACCGATTGCGGAAGCCGGCCAGATACACGATGTGCAATCCGAGCCACGCCAACCAGGCCGGAGTGCCCCGAAGCTTGATGCCGATCGGCAGCTCGGCGACGGCGGCCCGCCGGCCGATCGTCGCCATCGTGCCCTTGTCGCGGTAACGGAACGGGACGAGCGGCTGACCGCCGACAGCCCGGCGGATCTGGCGGGCAGCGTGGCGTCCGGACTGGATCGCCACCTGAGCGAGCTGAGGTAACGCACCATCGCCGACGGGAATCTCGGCCACATCACCGATGGCATAGGCGTCGTCCCGCCCGGCGATGCGCAGGTGGGCGTCGACCACGACACGTCCAGCCGCCCCCGTCGCTACGCTCAGCGCCCACGCAAGTGGGCTGGCCTGTATCCCCGCCGCCCACACCACGGTGTGGGTGGGAATGATCCGACCCGACGCCATCTCCATGCTCGCCGGCGTGATCCGCTCGACCACCTCGCCGGTGCGCACGTCGACGCCGCGCTGCTCAAGCGTCTCGCGAGCGTGCCGTCTCGACGACGGCGAGAATGGGGCGAGCAGGTCGTCGCACATCTCGATCAGCACCACTTGGGCCCGGCCGACATCGAGCGAGTGGAAGTCCTTGCGCAATACCATGTCGAACAGCTCGACGAGGGCGCCGGCCACCTCGACCCCGGTCGGGCCACCACCGACCACGACGAACGTGAGCCCACCGTCGTCCACGGTCGACGGTTCCGAGTCGGCCACCTCGAAGCGGGTCAGCACGTGGTTGCGCAACGCCACGGCATCGGTCAGCGTGTACAGCGGAAACGCCTGGTCGGCGCCGGGAACGTCGAACGTGTTCGTGTGGGCACCGGCGGCGATGACCAGATGGTCGAAGGCCAATGGCCGTGCATCGTCGATCAGCAGCTCCCTGCGCTCCCAATCCACTCCACTCACGGTCGCCTGGCGGAAGTCGACGTTGCGCTGGTTGCGGAAGATCCCTCGCACGGGGTACGCCACATCGGCTGCGTTGAGCCCAGACGTGGCCACCTGGTAGAGCAATGGCAGGAACGTGTGGAAATTGTTGCGGTCGACGATCGTCACGTGGACGTCGTCACCCGCCAGCTCTTTGGCCACTGCCAGGCCGCCGAAGCCTGCCCCGACCACGACAACGCGCGGTCTCACGAGTGATCGAATCCCAGTCGGCCGACGAGGACGTCGACGATGCCGTCGACCGACTGGTGCGACGCCGAGGCGGTGACGGGCAAACCAGACTTGCGGGCAACGGCTTCGGTGGATGGCCCGATGGTGATGATCGCCACGGCGCGGTCGGTGCCGAACGCCAGCGCCCAGGCGTGCGCCGCCGAGCCGCTGGCCAGCACTACGGCATCGGCGTCGTTCACGCTCGCTCGCTCGTCGGCGGTCGGGCACCGTTCCAGCGTGCGATAGGCCACGACCTGGTCGACGATCCAGCCACGCTCCTGCAGGCCACTCACGAGGCGAGGGTCGGCGCGGTCAGCCCTGGCCACGAGCAGGCGACCCGTCCCGAGCGGGAAGACCTCGAGTAGCCCCTCCAGGCGGGCCACAGCCGGCACGAGTTGTGGTTCGCACCCGTGGGCGCGCAACACGCCAGCCGTGGCCTGACCGACGCACGCCACGGCGATCGCCGACGTCGATGGCCCGGACACAACCTTCACTGCCGCTGCCACCCGTCTCGCGCCGTTGGGCGAGGTGACGACGAGCCAGTCGTAGTCGGCCAGCCTGGCAAGCGCGTCGGCCAGCGCAGCCCCGCCGTCTTCTGGCTCGGCGGTCTCGATCAGCGCCACGTGCACCACGTCGGCTCCCAGCTCGGCCAACCGCCGGTCCAACTCGCCGGGATGCTCTCGGGTCACCACGATGCGCCGACCCGCCAGCGACGCGACGGCAGCGTCGGACCTGGCGTTGGCCTCTGCGTCGGCCTTGACGTTGGCCTCTGGTCTTGCGTGGTCGTCGGCGTCGGCGTTCATCGGCGGCCGATCGCCTGGATCGCCAGTCGTGCGACGGATCGCGCCGTGTCGAGATCGTCGGGCGTCAGGGTCAGCACCGTCTTGCGTTGATCAACGACTCGCGCGTCTCCGTCGGACAGGAACGTATGTAAGACGGCGCCATCCACGAACGCGCCGAGCGGGAGCGAGCAGCCGCTGCCGAGCTCAGCCAGGAACGCACGCTCCACCTCGATGGCGCGGCGCGTCGCCTCGTGGTCGAGCGTGGCGACTGTCGTAGCGACGTCAGTGTCGTCGCTGCGATGCTCCACGGCTACCGAACCCTGGCCGACGGCAGGGACGTATTCGCTCGGATCGAGCCGTTGGGCGATGCGGTCGGTGAGCCCGAGGATCTCCAGCGCAGCGACTGCCATGACGATGGCGCCGTCCGGCGGGATCCGCTCCAGCCGGGTGGCGATGTTGCCGCGC
>Ga0136625_1000960_pt1 | contig 9933 bp, 13 predicted proteins | sample AntDrymUQ4832306_2_FD_104672 | JGI IMG/M metagenome (GOLD analysis project Ga0136625, IMG submission 104672) | Polar desert sand microbial communities from Dry Valleys, Antarctica - metaG UQ483 (23.06) | ecosystem: Environmental > Terrestrial > Soil > Desert | place: Antarctica: Dry Valley...
GTGGGAGAACCGCGCCGATCTCGCGCCCGGCAGCGGCGTTCAGTCTCTTCCCTGCACGCGCAGCGGCGGCCGCGAGCTCGCGGTGCAGTTCCGGGCACATGCGAATATTGAAGCGACCGGCGTAGGGCTTCTCCGGCTCCCGGTTGCGCTCACGGATGCGGGCGGTGAAACATGAGGCAGCATAATAGGTAACAGGTGTTATGAAGGAAGCCCCCCTGAGGAACGGGCACGCACTGACCGGGGTAATCGATCGCCTTGGATCAGGGAATTCGATGCAGGCACATGGCATTTGATCGGGCGGCTTGGCGGCAAAAAGTCGGCGAGCGGCTCGCTGGTCAACGCCTCAGTGGAACGAGCGAATACCGCACGCCCCCCGACTCGTCTATCTACGCTGCTGCCAAGCGGATCGAGAAGGTGTTGTCATTCCTCGAGATCGCCTCCGACGACTTCGAGATCACCGGCTGCTGGGCCAACGTGAATGGCATAGGGGCATCCCACGGTGTGCACAACCACCCGATAATTTCCTTAGCGGGGTCTATTACGTGCAGACGCAAGCGGGCGCCGATACCATCAACTTCCACGACCCGCGCGTTCAGACCGCGATCATCCGGCCCCCGGTAACGGCGCTCACCGCGGACAATACGGATCAGGTGGTCGTGCGGGTGCGGGATGGGAACGCTCTTGCTGTTTTCGGCCTGGCTCCCCCATTCCGTCGATCCAAATAGGAGCGCCCGAGAGCGCGTCAGCATCAGCTTCAATATCATGTTCTCCGCCTTTGCCGCGACGTTGAGCCCGCCGCTCTGGGGCGCGGATCGCTGAATGTCCGGTCGCAGATCGTAACTGCCCCGGGGGCGCGGGTCGATAGATGGCGCTGGGAAAGCCACAGGACGGCCCCTTTCACCCGCACGGTGAACCCCGTAGTATCGCGGATCGGGATGACCGGGCAGTTCGCGATGGGACGATGCCCGAGCGGCGGGGCGAGGAGGCCCAAGACCTCGTGCGCTCGTACGGTGCCGATGCCGCACGGCGATCCCCCCGTAGCCGGCTTGCAATCCCCAGGGTACTCACGCCGACCCCCGCGCATGCTGTTCATCAAACTCACCCTGGCGGCGCTCGTCCTCGTCGCACTGGCCGCCGGCGGATGGGTCTATCTTGCACGCGAGTCGGCCCAGCCTGGGTCGACCCAGCGTGAGAGCGGCGCGGGTCCGGCGCCCGCCGCCGCGGCGATGCACCCTCGGGCCATGCCTGTGATCACGGTTCCGGTGCGGGTCGGCATCGCGCACGTCATGGTGGACGCGGTGGGGAGCCTCCTGGCCGACGAGGCCGTGGTGCTGCGCCCGGAGATCGACGCTCGCATCCAGTCGATCGGCTTCACCGAGGGACAGGCGGTGGCGCGGGGGGACGCCCTCATCGCCTTGGACCCGGCCGAATATGAAGCCGATGTCGCGCAGAAGGAGGCGACCGTGGACCTCTGGCAGCTCAAATTCAGCCGCGCCCGGGACCTCTTGGGCCGAAAGGTCATGAGCAAGCAGGACTACGACGAGGCCGAGGCCTCGTTGAAAGTGGCCAAGGCGGCCTTGGCGCTCGCCCGTGCGCGGCTCGCCAAGACCACATTGCGCGCACCCTTCGCCGGTATCCTCGGTCTCCGGCGCGTGAGTCCCGGCGATTACGTCGCGGCGGGAAAAGATCTGGTGAACCTGGAGGCGATCGACCCCATCAAGGTGGACCTCCAGGTGCCCGAACGCCATGCCGCTGCCATCCGCGCGGGTCAGGCCATCACCGTGCGGGTGGATGCCTTCCCCGGCCGCGAGCACACGGGGCTCGTCTATGCCGTGGACCCGGGGCTCGATCCCGCGACGAGGAGCGTCAAACTGCGGGCCCGGCTCCCGAACCCCGACCGTGAGCTGCGGCCCGGCATGTTCGCCCGCGGCTCGGTGGTGATCTCCGAACGCGCGGATGCCCTGTGGGTGCCCGAGCAGTCGCTGGTGCCGCTCGGCGAACGCGTATACGTCTATCGGGCCGTGGGCGGCAAGGCCGCGCTGGCGGAGGTCCAGGTGGGATCGCGCGCGCCTGGCGAGGTCGAGATCAAGTCGGGTGTGACGAAGGGCGACGTAGTCGTCACCGAAGGCCAGACGAGGCTACGCGATGGCGCCGCCATCGTCGCTGTCGCGGGCGCCCCGGACAAGGGTTAGCGCCCAGGTTCTCGCGATTGTCATGAGCCTCATGGTGGTGCTCCTGGGGATCCTGGCCTACGAGCGTCTAACCGGTGCGGGAGTACCCGAACCGCCCCGGTGGTAGCGCACGGCCTATCGGGGCACCCTTTGGGGTGATTCGGACTTTCCGCCGCTTCTCGGCCAAACCCTCTCGGGCCTTGCTTGGTGCGTCCTCTGCTGGTTCCCAAGCTCCGGCTTGGGAACCCAGGGCGTGAAGCTCCCCGCTTCACGCCTCGATCTCCAGGCCCGATCCACCGATCAAGCCTTCCTGCCCGGCATGATTCCGGGCACTGGAATACCGCCAATGCTCGGGCTGGTCGACATAGCCGCGTTTGACCGGGTTGTGGTGGATGTAATCCGGCTTCTGACGCATTATTTTCTCGGATCCGATGAGTTGCGGGTGACTGCCTTCCTCCCAGACCTGATAGCGGCTTTCGGTCTTGCGCGAACGCCTGCAGAGGGCTAATAACTCCGGAAGCCGCTCGAATCCCCGCTCTCCGGATAGGCAATGATTTCCCTGGCCGTGAATGACTTGAAACGCTGTATGTCCCGGCTCAGGTTCTCCGATGTGGCAATAAGATGCAGGTGGTTTTCGAGGATGACGTAACCGTAGATGACCAGTCCGGCTTCGCGCTGCAGGAACCGCAATGAAGCCAGAACAATATTCACCGTTTGGCTGCCGGGTGAACAGTGGCAGCCAGTGGTTTACCGTCGCGGGAAGGAAGTGCGGGGATGGTTCTTCGAGAACACGGTAACGGCTTCGAGGCATGTCGAGTGATCGACGCGGGAATTCAGGCAGGGGCGCTCGATTGAATATATTGCCTGGTAATCTATGAGTTTCCAAGTGCCAACGCGGGGATGAATTCCGGGAAGCTGGAGCTTCCGGACCGGGTTCCCAAGCAGGAACTTGGGAACCAGCACAAGGCCAGCGACAGACGCCGTCGCGAGCGCAGGTAGATTGTGCGCCGTGCCGGCGGTGACCTTACCAGTGGCCCTGGGTGCGGTTCCAGCGGTAAAGGAGGCGGGCAAAGACGTTGTACGCCAGGTGCGTCAGTGGCTTGAGCATGGGTAACCGCAATAGTTTCGCAAGCCAGCGTTGGCCGCGCGTTTGTGACCATAGCCGTGTGAATGCGTCCGCTCCAACGTCGATCCTGCCATCCGAGTCTTTGACGTGCAAGCGCTCCCGCACTTGCTCCAACGGAGCACCAAGCTCCGACACCGTCTCCGGATTGGTATGCACATCGACCCACTCGATGTCCTCGATGCCACAGGCCTCCATGCGCCGGCGCTGATCCTTGATACCGGCATTGCAAAAAGGGCAAGCGCTATTGTAGTAGACCTTGCTGGACATGTCCCCGAACCTTCTTGTTACCGATCGCCCCGGTTCAGCGGCGGCGCCAAGCGCCGTCCGCTGCAGCCGGTCGTTAGCCCATTTTCTTGAGTTTACGTTTGTATTCATCGTGTGTCCCGATCCACACCCAAATGAAATCCTCGCCGTCTTCAACTGCAAGAGCCCGGTGGTTGAGCCCAGCTCTTACTGACCATAATTTACCTACCTTCTTGAAATGAAGAGACGGATGCGACGGGTTCGCTTTCAGTAGCGCAAAGTTCTTCGTCGATACCATTCGAACTGGTTCGGGAAGTTTCTCGAAGCATTTCCAGAACCGCTCTGTGGTCCGATGCATCTAGAGGTCTTTGAGCCGTCCTTTAGATTTTTCTTCCAGCGCCTCCTTCACCAAGAAATCGAGCTTTCCAGATTGTGAGTCTACCTCAATCTCCCTGTCCCATTGCTCCCAGTCTTTTTCCAGAAACCATTTTCGCAAGCGACCGTACTCCTCTTCTGAAAGAGATTCGATCGCTGCTTGGATTTTCTCTAGTTTCGACATGTCCTATTCCTTCTAATGGCTAACGATGGGCGTCAGGCGCGCCTGGAAGCCGGAGCGAGGAACAAGCCGTAGGCTGGAAAGCGTCGCCTGCACGCGCCTGTTAGGCCATACAAGGCGGGGAGCAAGTCCCAAAGTTGTTGTCTGCTATAGTTTGCCATAATCCTGGGTCCCTCGAAGTTCCTCCTGGGTGCGCTGTCCCACAGTCTGGCGGTTCTCGGCCGCGGAAGGTTGGGCGGAGGAACGGTGCCGAGGTGGTCTCAGGTTGGTCTCAGGACGCCCCCTTTTGCCGGCACGGTGAACGCCGTAGTATCGCCGATCGGGATGACGGGGCAGGTAATGGCGGGATGATGTCGAACCGGCGGGACGACGACGGTCCGATATCTCATGTGCTCATACAGCCGATGCCAGGCACGGCGCCCCCACCCTGAACCTCCCGTGCGCTCACGTTGACCCGGCGATGCCAAGGCTCATCAAACTCACCCCGCTCGCGCTCGTCCTCGTCGCTGTCGGCGGACCGGCCTATCTTGCACGTGAGTCGGCCAAGGATGAGGGCGGCGCGGGACCGGCACCCGCCGCCGCGGCGATGGCCCAACCGGCCATGCCTGTGATCGCGCCCGCCGTGCGAATCGAGACCGAGAGTGTCACGGTGGACGCCGTGGGAGGCAAGGCCCAGTTGACCGAGGTCCGGGTGGGATCGCGCATCTCCGGCAAGGTCGAGATCAAGACAGGCCTGACGCAAGGGGAGGTGCTCATGACCGAAGGCCAGACCAAGCTCCGTGACGGCGCGGCCATCGGTGCCGTCGCGCCGGTGAAGGGATAGCCCATGTTCCTCTCGGATCTTTCCATCCGCCGCCCGGTGCTCGCGACCGTCATGAGCCTCATGGTGGTGCTTCTGGGGATCCTGGCCTACGAGCGTCTCCCGGTGCGGGAATATCCGAACATCGACACCCCGGTGGTGTCGGTGCGTACGGCCTATCGGGGCGCATCCAGCGAGGTCATCGAGAGCCAGGTGACGACGCCCCTGGAGGACGCGCTGGCCGGTATCGAGGGCATCGAGACCATCAAATCGAGGAGGTGAGCCAGATCACGCTCTCCTTCGAGCTGGAACGCGACCCGGATGCGGCCGCCGCGGACGTGCGCGACCGCGTCTCGCGCACCCGTGGCGTCCTGCCGCGGGAGGCCGACGAGTCGGTGATCTCCAAAGTCGAGGCCGACGCCCAGGCGATCATGTGGCTCGCCTTCGCGAGCGACCGACACAGCGCGCTCGAGATCACCGACTACGCGGATCGCTATGTCAAGGACCGGCTGCAATCGCTGCCCGGGGTCGCGAGCATCATCATCGGGGGCCAGCGCCGCTACGCGATGCGCATCTGGCTCGAACGCGACCGGCTCGCCGCCTACGGCATCACCCACCAAGACGTCATGGACGCGCTGCGGTCGCGCAACATCGAGGTCCCGGGCGGGCGCATCGAGGGTCGGGAGCGCGAGCTCACGGTCGTGACCGAGACCGATCTCAGGACCCCCGAGCAGTTCAACGACCTCATCATCCGCCAGTCGAAGGGGTACCCCGTGCGGCTACGCGACATCGGCCGTGCCGAGCTCGGGGCCGAGGACGAGCGCAACGCGGTGCGCGTGAACGGCACGCCGGCCGTGGGATCGGGGTGGTCAAGCAGTCCACCGCCAATACCCTCGAGGTCGCCCAGGCCGTCAAGACAGAGCTCGCGCCCATCACCGCGGGTTTGCCCGAGGGCATGCGGCTCGGGATCGCCTTCGACAGCTCGCGCTTCATCGAGCGCTCCATCGAGGAGGTGTTCAAGACGCTGTGGCAGGCCTTGCTCCTGGTCCTCGTCGTCACCTTTCTCTTCCTGCGCTCGGTGCGCGCGACCGTGATCCCGCTCGTCACCATCCCGGTCTCGCTCGTGGGGGCGTTCATCTTCATTTACGCCCTGGGCTTTTCGGTCAATGTGCTGACGCTGCTTGCCCTGGTGCTGGCGATCGGGCTGGTCGTGGACGACGCCATCGTGATGCTCGAGAACATCCACCGGCGCATTGAGGCCGGCATGGACCCGCGCCGCGCCGCGTTCGAGGGCAGCCGCGAGATCGCCTTCGCCGTGGTGGCGATGACCTTGACGCTCGCGACCGTGTTTGCGCCGCTCGCCTACATGAGCGGCAACACGGGCAGGCTGTTCCGCGAGTTCGCGCTCGCCGTCTCCGCGGCCGTCCTGGTCTCCGGTTTCGTGGCGCTCAGCCTGAGCCCCATGATGTGCTCGCGCATGCTCGCCCAGGAGGCAACGCACGGCCGCCTGTATCGCCTCTCGGAGCACGTTTTCGAGCGCATCCATGCGGCGTATCGACGCCTGCTCGCCGCAGCGCTGGCGGTGCGGACACTGGTGATCCTGTTCGGCGTATTGGTCGGCGCGGCGAGCGGGGTCCTCGCGACCCGGATCCCATCCGAGCTCGCGCCCATCGAGGACCGCGGCACCATCATCGGGATCATCTCCGCCCCGGAGGGCGCCACCATGACCTATACGGATCGCTACGCGCGGCGGGTCGAAACCCTGCTAGCGGAGGTCCCGGAGATCCAGGGTTATTTGGCAGAGGCATCGGCCTATCCGGGGATCGTGAACCTCGATTCGGATTTGAAGCTCGACAAACCCGATCTCAGGGTCACGGTCGATCGCGACAAGGCCGCCGATGTGGGGGTCGAGGTCGCGGCCATCGGCACCACCCTGGAGACCTTGCTCGGAGGCCGCCAGGTCACGCGCTTCAAGCGCGGGGGAGAGCAGTACGACGTCGTGGTCCAGATCACGGACGAGGAGCGCCGCGTGCCGGCAGATCTGGGATCGATCTATGTGCGCGGCCGGGACGGCCAGCTCGTGCAGCTCGACAACCTGGTGAGCGTGAAGGAGACGGTCGCGGCCAAGGAGCTGAATTACTTCAACCGCCTGCGCGCGGCCACCGTGCAAGGCAATGTGGCGCCCGGCTATACCTTGGGCGATGCCCTGGGTTTTCTGGAAAAGACCGCGAACGAGGTCCTCCCGCCCACTGCACGCACCGATCTCGACGGCCAGTCCCGCGAATTTCGCGAGTCGAGCACGGCGCTTCATCTCACCTTCGGGCTCGCTCTGGTGTTCATTTATCTCGTGCTCGCCGCCCAGTTCGAGAGCTTCATCGATCCCTTCGTGATCCTGCTCACCGTGCCGCTCGGGATCACGGGCGCGCTCGTCGCGCTGAAGCTGTCCGGAGGTACTTTGAACGTCTATAGCGAGATCGGGCTCGTCATGCTCATCGGGCTCATCACCAAGAACGGGATCCTGATCGTGGAGTTCGCGAACCGGCTGCGCTCGCGTGGCTACGATGCGATGGCGGCGGTGCAGGAAGCCGCGGTCCTGCGCCTGAGACCCATCCTGATGACCACCTCGGCGATGATCCTGGGCGCCCTGCCGCTCGCACTCGCCGGCGGCCCCGGCGCCGAGAGCCGCGCGCCCATCGGCTGGGTGATCGTCGGTGGGCTGTCCTTCGGCACCCTGCTGACGCTCTTCGTGATCCCGACGGCCTACACGCTCCTGGCCCGCCGGGACCGAGCTACCGGAACCGAGGCCTACGAGCCATCTCCTGCGCCGGGGCCGGCGGCCCTGGCGGACCGATTCCGCTCCCCGCAATCGCGCCGGGAATGGGCCCAGAGACGCTGACCCTGGTGGTGCCGGGACTTTTCGGCTCGGGACATGCGCAAGAAAAACTCCCGGCCCTGGAACGCCTCGTCGCACGTGCCGATCCCTGCGCCGCGCCGATCGTTCCACACAAGACCTATGAGGCGGCACTGTGCGGGCTTTTCGGCATCCGAGCGACACCGGGACGGGACCTGCCCATCGCCGCCTTGACCCATCTCGTGGATTTCGATGCGGGTCATGACGGTAGCTGGATGCGCGCCGATCCCGTCTATCTGCGCGCCGATCTCGGGCGACTGCGGCTCTTCGATGGGGAAGGATTGCTTCTCGCGCGGGACGAGGCCTTGGGACTTTCGGCCGAGATCGCGGGCGTCTTGGGCGAGCATGGATTTGCGCTCCACATCGGGCGGGATAGTTGGCGCTGGTATCTCCGGCTCCCGAACGTCCCCGACATCGTCACCCGGCCCCCTCTGGCGGCCCTGGGGGACCACATCGACCCCTATCTCCCGAGCGGGCCGGAACGGCGTTTCTGGCACCGGCTCGCGAACGATGTGCAGATGGTCCTCCACGGCGCCCCGATCAACGCCGCACGGGAGGGGCGTGGCGAGCCGCCCATCAATAGCCTATGGTTCTGGGGCGCCGGCACGATGCCGGCGAGGACCCCCGTACGCTGGGCTCGGGTACTTGCCGACGATGCGCTCTGCCTCGGGCTCGCCCGGCACGGCGAGATCGCGCACGGGCCTGTGCCGGGGGGCGCTTGCGACCTCTGGACGCCAGGGGAAATCGAGGGAGATGTCCTCGTGGTGCTCCGGCCGGTCGCGCGGGCGGGTCAGACCGCCGTCTCTTCCGATCCCCTGCACCGAATCGAAGAGCAGTGGTTCGCCCCGCTCCTCACGATGCTCCAGCGGCGACGGCTCGCACGCCTGACCGTCTATACGGATGCCCGGTGCTTCACCATCACCCGGGCCGGGGCCTGGCGCGTGTGGCGCCGGGCGAGGCTGCCCTTGCCGTCCTCGTAGGCGGTTCCGCCGCATGGGGTGTCTCATTCGGCGGATCGCCCTGACGGACATCCGCTCTACGGCTCTGCAGATCCTGTTGCCCCGCGCGAACATCGCCGCGTCACGGCGCTCGTCCTCATCCCCCAGGCAAGGATCTTGGCGGACACCTGGACCGGCGAGAGCTCCTCCCGCAAAGACGCACGCGGTAGTGCTCCTCGCCCATGTGGCGTTTGATGGAGCGCACCGCGTTGTGGGGTTCCAGCATGGCGTGGTTGGCGCGCGCCGCCCGCGCACAGCCACTCGTGTCCGTCGAAGGCCACCACCGAGGGCACGGTGGGCCCCCCGTCGATGGGGATGACCTCCAGCGCACCGGCGCCCGTGAAGCGCGCGATGCAGCGGTTGGTGGTGCCGAGATCGATGCCGTAGGCCGCTCGTTTCATGATGGATCTCCCCCTGGTGGTGGTCCGATCGGTGGGTCTACTCGGGATGATTCCGGGGGCGACTCTCCCACTGGGGGCGACTCTCCTCTGGCGTCCTGTTTAGGGCCGGCCACGACCACGACGGCCGGCCGCACCGCGCCCCCGTCCGGCCGGAGATAACCCTGCTCGAGGATATGACGGATCCGATAAGACGCCGCGCCGGGATCGGGCAGGACCTCCGCGATGCGCAGGTGCACGCCCTCGGGCGCCGCCCCCAGTATCGCCACCGCCCGCCAGCCGGCGGCGGAGCACAGGGCCTCGTGGAGGGCGCGGAGCGACTCACCGGCCGCCTCCGGGAGGCCCGGCACCCGCAGGGACCGCTCCAACCGATCGAGACAGCGCAACCACGTGTCCTCGTCGATCGTGATCTCGCGCGCGCCGCGCAAGGCGAGCCGCATCAAGTTTTGATCGAGGTCCTGGAGGCGCGCCGCGACCCCCTGCAACTGCTCGCCGTGCTGCTCGTCTGCGAGGCTCAACCGGCGCAGTCCGCGCTGGAGCTTGGCGAATTCATCGATGACTTTGGCATCAATGATCTTGGCATCGATGATCTTGGCTTCAATGATCTCGGCCTCGGGCGGGCTGGGCCCGGGCGGGATCGCCGCGGCCTCCTCCAAACGCCCTTCCCGGAAGCCGAGCCAAAACCGCGACCAGAGGCCCGGCGCAGGCGTCCCGGAGGCGGGGGACTCGGA
>Ga0136625_1000961_pt1 | contig 9930 bp, 10 predicted proteins | sample AntDrymUQ4832306_2_FD_104672 | JGI IMG/M metagenome (GOLD analysis project Ga0136625, IMG submission 104672) | Polar desert sand microbial communities from Dry Valleys, Antarctica - metaG UQ483 (23.06) | ecosystem: Environmental > Terrestrial > Soil > Desert | place: Antarctica: Dry Valley...
CAGCAGGCCGACGCCGATCGAGGCGCCCCACCTGGCCTTGCGCGTCCTGGCGATGGCATCGCCGGCGCGCGGGGCGAGCAGCAGCAGCAGCAGGCCGAGCACGAGCAGCGACAGCGTGACCGCCAGCCAGAACCCGAGCGCGAAGGCGCCGCCGACGCCGGCGATCTCGCCGCCGTCGAACTTGTTCGTCTCCCCGGAGACCTTGGCGCCGTCCGAGACGACGGGCTTGTCGTCGAAGTAGACGAGGTCCCCGCCGATGCGCGTGCGCCGGCCGAGCATCGCGGTGCCGGAGATCGTCACGACGTCGCCGCGGACGTTGCCGCGGATCGTCACGTCGCCATCGACGACGATGACGTCGCCGCGCACGGTTCCCCGCACCACCACGTCACCGTCGAGGACGACGACGTCCTGCGCCGTCTCGTCGCGATCGATCAGCACCGGGCCGCTGAGGACGATCCGGTCGTCGGCTCGTCCGCCGCGAACGCCGGGCCGGCCGACAGCAGCGTGAACAGTAGGACCAGCGCGACGAGGAGGCGTTTCATGGGGCGCGAGCCTACCCGCGCCGACAGCCTCCTTGAAGATCATCCGTTGCGAGGTCCAGCGCTCGTGACGGCGTCAATCGCGACAGCACCGCGCCGTCGGCATCGCAGAGCGCCACCGCGACGCGCTCGCGGGTCGCAACGAGCGCGAAGCGCACCTCGCGGCCGCTCTCGTAGAGCTCGCGAGCGACCGCGGACGCCTTCGTCACGGCCCGCAGCGCCTCGGGCTCGGGCGCGCCGGCGGTCTCGATCAGTCGAAGGTCGCGCGGCGACATGCTGGGCTCCTGGGAGATTCGCCGACGGGCGGCCGGCGAGCGTTGGTCCATTGACGCAGTCGTCGGCCTCCGGCCGAGGATCTTGAGCGCCGGCAACGAACGACCGAGGTCAGCCGGCGTCGGCGAGCTGGCGCTGGCCGAGCGACGCGAACAGCCGCCGCACCGCGGCGACCTCCTCGCGTGGGCAGGAGCGGCGCACGAGCGAGCGCACCGCTGCCTCGGCGAAGCGCTCGAGAGCGAGGTGGCGCTCCAGCAGCGAGGTGCCGCCGTGGGCGGCATCGCGCATCAGCGCGCTCGTGGCCTGGTGCAGCATCTCGAAGTTCGCCGTCTCGGCTGCGGAGGAGAGCGCCCCGATCCAGTGCTCGGCAGCCGCCATGCCCTGCGGATCGACGAAGTACCCGGACCGCAGGTCGCCGTAGAGCCCGCGCCAGCTCAACTCGGCGAGTGCGCTGCCATGACGCTCGGCGAGCTCGGCCAGACCGGGCAGCGCTCGGCGCGGGGGGTCTGCGGGGGTGATCGCCGGGTGCCCGCGCTCTGCGAGCAGGCGGCGCACCTCCGTGGCGGCGAAGCGGCGGTGGCCGCCCGCGGTGCGGGTCGCGCCGAGCCGGCCGTCGTCGGCCCAACGGCGCGCGGTCGTCGTCGAGATCCCCAGCGCCTGCGCCGCCTGGCCGAGGCTCAGCAGTGCCGCCGGCGCGGCGGAGCCCGGGGCGGCGCTCGCGTGCGCCGGGACGCGCGGCGGCAGTCCGTCCGCGACGCCGGCCGGTGCTGGGGCAGTCGCCTCCAGCAGCCGCGACCAGACACCCCCCGAGCGCACGAGATCGAGCGTCGCGTCGGCCGACAGGGCCGGTGCGAACAGCTCGCCCTGCGCGCGGTCCAGGCCCAGCGAGCGCAGCAGCGCCAGCCCCTGCTCCGTCTCGACCTTGGCGGCCGTCATCGGCAGCCCGAGCGATCTCCCGATCGCGATCATCGCTTCGAAAAGCCGCGCGTCGCGTGGGGACACCGAAGCCGGCGTGCCGTCCTGTTTGCGGTGGGCGCCGGCGAACCCGCCGGCCGGCCCCTCGCCGAGCTCCATGAGAAACGACGAGTCGACCTTCAGCGAGTGAAACGACAGCCGGCGCAACGCGGCCAGCGACGAGTAGCCGGTGCCGAAGCCGTCCAGGGCGATGCGCACGCCGACGCCGCGCAGGTCGTCGAGCTGCGTCATCGCGACATGGCCCTCGCCGGTGAACATCGTCTCGGCGATCTCCAGCACGAGCCGGTCGGCTGCCAGGCCGCTGCCCGCGAGCGCGCGCGAGACGGTGCCCGCGAGCCCGGGGGCGGCGAGGTGCCGCGCCGAGACGTTGACGTGCACCGCCGGCGCGCGGCGATCGGGGTCGCCGGCCAGCGCGCTGTCCCAGCGGGCCAGCTCATGGCAGGCGATCGACAGGATCTCGGCGCCGAGCGGGACCGCGAGGCCCGCCGCATCTGCGGCAGCGAGGAACTGGGCGGGCGCGAGCAGCCCGTGGTGGGGGTGCTGCCAGCGCACGTACGCCTCGACGGCGGCGATCGCCCCGCTGCTGAGGTCGACGATCGGCTGGTAGTGCAGGCGCAGCTCGCCGTCGCTCAGCGCGCGGCGCAGGCCCTGCTCGATCTCGGCGGCATGCAGCAGCCGGCGGCGCATGCCGTGCGTCGCGAGCTCCGCGCGCGCGCCGCCGCGCTCGCGCGCCCGCGCCGCGGCGACCGTGGCGGCCCGCAGGAGCTCTGACACCGTTGCGGCGCCGCCCTCCGTCAGGACGACGCCGATGCTCGCGGTCAGCGACAGCTCGCGCCCGCCGGCGAGCATCGGCTCGCTCAGCGCGGCGCCGATGCGCTCGGCGATCGCCAGCGCCTCGGCCTGCGACGCCACGCCCGGGACGAGCACGCCGAAGTCGTCGCCCGCCAGGCGCGCGGCCGTTGCGTCCGCGGGCAGCACGCGTGCCAGCTGGGCGCCGACGCCGACGAGGACCTCGTCGCCGGTGCGATAGCCGAAGCCGTCGTTGAGCTTGCCGAAGCCGTCGAGGTCGACGAACAGCACGCCGGCGGCACCCTGCTTGCGCCGCGCGCTGTCCAGCGCCTGCCCGACGCGGTTCTCGAACAGCGGCCGGTTGGCGAGGCCGGTCAGCGGGTCCTGCAGGGCGAGGCGAGCGATCTCGTCGTCGGCGCGCAGGCGCGCGAGGGCGGTGCCGACGACGTTGGCGATCGCCTGCGCGAAGCCCTCGTCCTCAGGGCCGATCGCGCTCTCGCCGGCGGCGGCCAGCGCGAGCATGCCGGTCGTGGTGCCGCGATGGCCCTCCAGCGCCACGCACAGCACGCAGCCCATCCCGTCGACGAGCAGCGGGTCGCCGGCGAGTGCCGGGCCCGACTGCAGCAGCGAGCCGCGAGCGTCGATCGTGCGCAGCAGCATCTGCGCCTGCGCCTCGCCCGCCGGCTCGCCGTGGCCCGCGAGCGCACCCAGTCCGATCGCTGCCTCGCGGCGCAGGCCGCCGCCGGCCTCGGCGACGAGCGCGACGCCGCGGCCGGCCCCGAGCGCCTCCAGCAGGGTCGACAGCGCGGCGCTGCAGAGGTCCGCCGGATCGAGTCCGGCGAGCGCGTTCTGGCCCAGCGCGACGACGAGCGCCTGACGCTCGATCCGCTGGGCGCGCTCCTGCTCGACGAGCGTGTGGTCGGTGATGTCGCGGACGAAGCCCGTATAGGTCGCGCTCGAGCCGCTCATCCGCGTGATCGCAAGCTCGGCGGGAAACGTCGAGCCGTCGGCACGCTGGGCCTCGAGCTCGGTGCGCGTGTCGAGGATGCGGCCGGCGCCGCCGTCCAGCAGGCGCCGCAGCCCGCGCCGGTGCGCCTCGCGAGCGGCGGGCGGGACGATCAGCTCCGCCATGTCGGCGCCCAGCACGTCGGCGCGCGCGTAGCCGAACATCCGCTCGGCGGCGGGGTTGAACTCGAGCACCGCGCCGTGCGCGTCGATCGAGATGATCGCGTCCAGGGACGCGCGAAGAACGGTGGCATCGATCTGCGCGGACGGTACGATCGCGAGATCCATGGCCACAGATGATCATCGACCTCTAGCGCACGGCGCACGAGTACGAAGAACGGCTGAGTTTCGGCCCGCGGCTCCAAGCGTGCCACGATCGGTTCATGCCCGCGGCCCCGCCGACCCTCGCCGATCCCGCCGATCCGCTCGGAAAGCTCCAGCGCGGCCTCGGCTCGGGCTATCTGTGGGCGCTGGATGCCGACCGCACGGTCTCCCACGCGCTGCTCGTGCACTGCGTCTTCAACGATCCGCGCTGGGATCGCCAGCTCGACGACCGCGACGACTACCACGCCACCCTGGCGCTCGACATCGCGCTCGATCTCGATCCGCTGGAGGGATGGCTGCGCGATCACGACGCGGAGGACCGCGAGACGGCGCACGACGTCCTCGCCGTGCTGGGACGGATGGCGATCAGAGGGCACGCGCAGGCGCGGCGCGTGCTGCGCGAGTACGTCTCCTACGGCGCGGCCTGGGTGCGGGCGGTCGAGGCGCTGGTCGGCGATGGCGAGACCGCACGCGGCGGGCCGCCGTGGCCCGAGGTCGTGGGCGGCCTGGACCGCGTGCTGCTGGAGCGCTTCGCCACGCACGACGCGCTCGCCGAGGCACTCTCGGGCGTCGACCCGCGCGAGCGCCCGTGGACGCTGTGGTCCGTCGAGAGCACCCAGATCGCCCGCGCGCTGGCGCTCGACCACGGCCACGCCGCGCCCGTCAGCCGGGCCTGGCGCCCGCGCGAGCGCCAGGTCAAGCCGCACGAGATGTACACCGTCGAGCTGCTGGCGATCACCGAGTCCTCGCGCTGGGCGCAGATCGCCGAGGAGCTCGCCACGCGCACGACGCCCTACGACGTCGAGCTGCTGCTCGCCGCCGCCAACGCACCGGACCTGCCGATGCGCCGCGCCGCGATCCTCGCGCTCGGCCATCAGGGCCGCCGCGAGGTACTGGCGATCGCCGAGGAGAACACCCACCAGGCGCAGCGCGGCAAGCTTCAGGGCGCGATCGCGCTGGCGCTCGAGGCGATGCCGCTGTCGCAGACGCGCGCGCTTGCGCACGACTGGCTGACCGCCGACGACTGGGCGCGGCGGCGCAAGGCCGCCGGGATGCTCGCCACCTGGGCCGAGGACGAGGATCTCGACCCCGCGCGCAGCGCGCTCGCGCGCGAGCTCGACCGCGGCCTCGACGGCGACGTCTACGTCGTCTGCTCGCTCGCCGAGGCGCTCGGGCGCTGTGCGCTGCACGGCCCGTTCGACGAGCTCTCGCGCGCGTATGAGGAGATTCCGTACTCCTACGGCCGGCGCTACGTCGTCTCCGCGCTGGCGGCGGCCGACCCCACCTTCGCAGGCGACGTCGCGGTCGAGTGCCTGTGGGACTGCGAGCGCGAGACGCGCCAGCTCGCGGCGCAGCTCGTCGACCGGCGCGTGCGGCTCGCCTCCCAGCGGCTGGCCGAGCTCGCCGCCGACGAGGCACAGGCCGCGTCGGTGCGGCGGGCGAGCGCAGGCGGCTGAGCCTGCGCTCGCCGAGCGCCTAAGCTGGAGAGCCATGACAGCCTTTGCCGACCTCGGCCTCTCAGACAGCACGCTCGACGCACTACAGGACGTTGGATACGAACAGCCCAGCCCGATCCAGGAACAGGCGATCCCCCCGATGCTCGAGGGCCGGGACGTCATCGGCCAGGCCCAGACGGGCTCGGGCAAGACGGCCGCCTTCGGACTGCCGATCATCGAGTACATCGATCCGACCGAGCCCGAGGTGCAGGCGCTCGTCCTCACCCCCACGCGCGAGCTCTGCATCCAGGTCACGCAGGCGATCCGCGCCTACGCCCAGCGCAAGGGCGCCGACGTCGTCGCCGTCTTCGGCGGCGCACCGATCCGCACCCAGCAGGCCCAGCTGAAGGCCGGTGGGCACATCGTGGTCGGAACGGTCGGCCGCGTGCTCGACCTCATCAACCGCCGCTCGCTCGTGCTCGACAGCTGCCGCTTCGTCGTGCTCGACGAGGCCGACGAGATGCTCGACCTCGGCTTCCTCGAGGACGTCGAGAAGATCCTGCGCCTGACGCCCAACAGCCGCCAGACCGCGCTGTTCTCGGCGACGATGCCGCCGCCGATCCGCAAGCTCGCCGACAACTACCTCTACGACCCGGTGCTCGTGAAGGTCCAGTCGGCAACGCTGACCGTGGACTCCGTCGAGCAGTTCCAGGTCGACGTCAAGACCGCCGACAAGCCCGACAAGCTCGTCGAGGTGCTCGAGGCCGAGAAGCCCGACCAGGCGATCGTCTTCGTCCGCACGAAGATCCGCACCGATCAGCTCTACAAGAAGATGCGCGACCGCGGCTTCAACGTCAAGGCGCTGCACGGCGACATGACGCAGGGCTCTCGCGACGGCGTGATGCTCGGCTTCAAGGGCGGCCGCGTGCCGATCCTTGTCGCCACCGACGTCGCCGCCCGCGGCCTGGACATCTCGACGGTCACGCACGTCGTGAACTTCGACGTGCCGCGCTCGCCCGACGTCTACGTGCACCGCATCGGGCGCACGGGACGCGTCGGGCGCTCCGGCCGCGCGATCACGTTCGTCGAGCCCAAGCAGGAGAAGGAGCTCGAGGCGATCGAGCGCCATGTCGGCATCGCGATCTCGCCGTGGGAGCCGGGCGCCCAGGTCACGCCGCCGAAGATCGTCGTCGACAAGCCCCCGCGCCACACGAAGCCGCAGCTCAAGCACAACGGCGACGAGCCGTTCGCGAAGCTCATCGTCAGCGGGGGGCGGGCCGCAGGGATCGAGGTCGCCGACCTCGTCGGGGCGGTCACGCGCGCGGCCGCCGTCGACGGCGAGGCCGTGCGCAACGTCAAGGTGCTCGAGCACTTCGCGTTCCTCTCCGTGCCCGCCGACGACGCCGAGCGCATCGCTTCGGCGGTCGACGGCGAGCGCGTGCGCGGGCGGCGCATCCGCGTCGAGCCGGCGAAGGTCTGAGCGGGTCGCCGGGCGCGCCCGCGGCAGCGCGCGGGACGCGTCGCACCCGGAGCCCCGCAACTCGAACGCGCGAGGCGCGTTACCCTGTGGACCGTGGCTCTGCTCCTGAGAGATCGAGACGCGCCCTCCGAGGTCGTCCCGACACCGCCCGCCGGCGACGCTCCGGTGACCGTCGTCGACTTCGCCTGCGAGTCCTGCGGCGCGGGCATGAAGCCCGGCCAGGACTGGTGCCTGGAGTGCGGTACGGCCGCGCCCGGGCGACTCGGCGCGCGCCCGGGATGGCGCTCCGCCTTCACGGTCGTCTCCGTGACGCTGCTGCTCGTCGTCGGCTCGGTCGTCGCGAGCTACGCGGCGCTGACCAGCGACGCCGAGCGCAAGGCCGCCGCGCCCTCCGCCGGCGACGGCCAGCCGATCGCCGCCGCCGGTCCGGCCACCACCGTGCCGGGCGCCCCGATCACGCCGGGCGCGACCGGCCCCGGCACGACGCCGCCCGCCGGCCTGCCGCCCGCCGCCGGCACGCCGCCTGCCGCCGGCGGCCTGCCGCTGAGCTCGCTCAAGCCTCCTGCGGGCGGCAAGCCGATCATCCCGGTCACGCCGCGGCCGCCGGCCACCAACACCCCCGTCAAGCCCGTCAAGCCAGCCCCGCCGGCCGCCGCGACGCCGCCACCCGCCACCGGCTCGCAGAGCGCCCAGTCGACGGCGCCCAAGCCCGAGGTCATCAGGCTCAGGGCCGACGCCGCCACGACCTATGACCCCGCCAAGCGCGCCGGCGCCGAGTTCGGCCCCGGCGCCAACGCGGTCGACGCGAGCCCGCAGACCGTCTGGGACGTCACCGTGCCCGCCGACGGCAAGCCGATCGGCGCCGGCCTGCTGATCGACCTCGGCAAGCCCTACGCGCTGCGCGCGATCAAGATCGCGACCCCGACGAAGGGCTTCGAGCTCGAGGTCTACGGCGCCGTCAGCGCCAAGCAGACGCCGGTCGACATCCTCGACAAGCGCTGGGAGCACCTGACCGACCTCAAGAGCGTCACCGACGGCAAGCTCGTCTCGCTGCTGGGCAAGTCCAAGCGCAAGCAGCAGCTGGTGCTGCTGTACGTGACGATGCCGGCCGACACGACCGACCCGCGCGTCGCCATCGGCAAGGTCACCCTGGCCGGCACCCCGTAAGCTTCGCGCCATGTCCGTTGCCGCCATGAGAACCACAGAGGGCGTCATCGTCTTCGAGCTGTTCGACGACGATGCGCCGAAGACGGTCGCGAACTTCAAGAAGCTTGCGAGCGAGGGCTTCTACGACGGCCTCTCGTTTCACCGCATCATCAAGGACTTCATGGCGCAGGGCGGCTGCCCGCAGGGCACCGGCACCGGTGGTCCGGGCTACCAGTTCGAGGACGAGTTCAACGACCACAAGGTCGTGCGCGGCGCGCTTGCGATGGCCAACTCGGGGCCCAACACGAACGGCTCGCAGTTCTTCATCGTCACCGCCGACGAGGCATCGTGGCTGGACGGCAAGCACACGGTCTTCGGCAAGGTCGTTGAGGGCGAGGACGTCGTCGAGCGCCTCAACAACGTGCAGACGAGCGGAGCAGACCGGCCGACGACGCCGGTCCTGATCTCCTCGATCGAGCTCGGCGACTAGCGGCCCCGAGCCGCGACCTGCGCCGGGCCCCCGCGCCGCACCTCGCATTCCCGCGTGGACCTCCTCCAGGCCATCGTCCTGGGCATCGTGCAGGGGCTGACCGAGTTCCTGCCGATCTCCAGCAGCGCCCACCTGCGGATCGTTCCCGCCTTCGTCGGCTGGGAGGACCCCGGCGCCGCGTTCACGGCCGTGATCCAGCTCGGAACGATGGCGGCCGTCGTCCTGTACTTCCGCAGCGACCTGCTGCGGATCGCACGCGCCTGGCTTGCGTCGCTGCGCGACCGTTCACGGCGCAGCGAGCTCGACGCGCGGATGGGCTGGTATCTCGTCGTCGGCACGATCCCGATCTGCATCTTCGGGCTCGCGTTCTCCGATCAGATCGAGACCGGCGCGCGCGACCTGTACATCATCGCCACGACGCTGATCGTGCTCGGCATCCTGCTGCTCGTCGCGGAGAAGGTCTCGCGTCGCGACCGCGACATCGCGACGCTGACGCGACGCGACGCGATCATCGTCGGCTTCGCCCAGGCGCTCGCGCTGATTCCGGGCGTCTCGCGCTCCGGGGCGACGATCACCGCCGGACTGTTCCTCGGATTCGATCGCGTCGCGGCGGCGCGCTTCTCGTTTCTGCTGTCGGTGCCCGCGGTGGTGCTCAGCGGCGTGTTCGAGCTGCGCCATGTCATCGACGGCAGCGCCGAGGGCGCCGCCGGCATCGGGCCCACGGCGGTCGCGACGCTGCTGGCGTTCATCTCCGGCTACGCCTCGATCGCGTTCCTGCTGCGCTTCCTGACAACGCACACGACGGGCGTGTTCGTCGCCTACCGCGTCGCGCTCGGCGTGCTCGTGCTGGCGCTGGCCGCCAGCGGCACGATCGCTTAGTGCTGCCGGCCTCTCAGTCGCAGCCGCCTCCGCCGTCGCCTCCGCTGTCGCAGCTGCCGGAGTCCCCGTGGCCGTGGCTTCCCATGCCGCCGTAGAGCGCGACCGGGCCCACGAGCAGCGCCCACACCAGCCCCTCCGTGTTCTCGGTCTCGAAGACCGTCGTGAGCAGGACGCCGGCGATCACCGTGACGCCGACGCCCAGCACGATCGCCCGCAGCATGCCGCCGGTGCGCTCCTGCGACATGAGGGCACCGTACCCGGCGCCGGCACCCCGTTGTGTGAGTCGCGCCACAGCGGCGCCGGGTGGCCCGCGATCTCGAAGTTGTGCGTCGTTGCGGTGTCGAAGATCTTGCGATCCTTCTCGATGACCTCGCCGTCGAGCTTGATCGCGCGGCTGCCGGAGATCGTGCCGTGGTCGGGCTCGACCTCGTGGTCGGTGCCGTCCAGGGTGACGCGCCAGGTGTTGTCAGCTTCACTCATGCCGCGTGGTTGCCCCGGCGAGCCGATCGGCACGCGATGGCGACGGTCTAAGGTCTCTCGGACCGACGACCCGAGGAGCAGCGACCATGGCCAGCGTCGACACGACGACCGCGC